>Ga0209270_1000043_pt1 | contig 334967 bp, 282 predicted proteins | sample MTBAKSrepl1MetaG_FD_187456 | JGI IMG/M metagenome (GOLD analysis project Ga0209270, IMG submission 187456) | Enrichment culture microbial communities from Arthur Kill intertidal strait, New Jersey, USA, that are MTBE-degrading - MTBE-AKS1... | ecosystem: Environmental > Aquatic > Marine >... | reverse complement strand
TTAATCAAACCCTCATCAAGCTCTATATTTGTTCGTTTCATCCTCATAATCGCCTCCTTATTAAGCTTGAGCATACACATAATGCCACAAATTTTGTGTATGGCAAGAAGGTTTTTTTAAGATAACATTATTAGTATGCGGACTGTCCGCTTTTTGCGGTGATTGCGATGGAACGGCATGGGCGGCGCCCCGGGTTGATTGTGCCGTGATGGAGCGATTCAGTCGTGATCGGATAGATTTATAAACTGCATCTTGCTGATAAATCAATTCATTTTATTGGGCTGGGGGTTGCCTGGCGCTGAAAGGGCCGCGGGGGCCGGGAGGGGGGAATGTCCGGATTTTGCGGTAATTATGGGTATTAGGCGGAGGTCCGCATAATTCCGGGAAAATGTTATCGTTGGTGGGGATGGCCTCCCAATGGACAGTTAATAATCTATCCGCATCCGTGGTTGAGTGGCCCTTGCGGAGCGGAGGGCCACGCCACTAGAATGGGGGGTGTTTGATATTCTCACCTGAAAGGAGAGCGGCTATGGACGCCCAGTTAAGAACGTTGCTCGATCATATCGGCCGGCAGCATGCGGATCGCATCGCTCCGGATGGCAGACACTATATCGAAGTCGACATCGGCCGGGAGGCGCGGGCGCTCGGCCTTGGGGAATTGAGCGCGCGTTTTGCCTCGACGCAAGTGGTGGTGCCGCTCAAGGCGCCTTTGCCGGGTATGAAGGTGCGCATTGACGGGCGCACCTTCGTCAACTACCGGCGGCATGGTTCTGGCCTGGCCGTACCGGGGTATGTGGCGGACGCGGCCGGCTTAGGCGCAGAGGCCTATCGCGCCGAAGACAGCATGATTCTCAATTTTGTTTGAGCACCGTCCGGCGGCCGTCTACAGCCCCACACCGTATTTGCCCGGCGCCATGATGTTGTTGGGGTCCAGGGCGGTTTTGATCTGGGAGGCCAGGGAACGGAACTCCGGGGCCGGGCCGAGGATGCGGTTCATGTAGGCCGTGCTGGTGCGGTACTGCTGGTAGCCGGCGGCTTGGGTGACCTGGCCCATTTCGAAGTAGAGCTGCTCCGCCCGGGCGCTCTCGTCGGGGTCTTCCTTGTCGAAGAAGATCGACATCAGGGCGATGACACTGCGCGGGTTGGCGATCATGAGGGCCGTGGAGAATTCGAACTGGTATTTGGCGTAGAGCGGCCGGACCATGTCGAGCACTTCGGTCACCTGGCGGCCGTTGAGGGGGATGATCGGGCCAAGCCAGATCAGGCCGCAGTGGTCGCGGGCCGGGTCGATGTCCGTGTCGGCCGGTTTGGGCCGACGGTTTTTGTAGTAGGCGTGCTTGACGAAGTAGTCGCTGGGCACCCCCTTTTCGATGGCGTGCACATGGGGCAGAAATTCCATGATCGAGAGCGGCTTTTTGAAGAGCTGCCATCCGATCTTTTTAGCCGGGGCAGCTCCCAGGGAGGAGTTGCCCAAGTTTTGCAGCCAGCGCGTCATCTGCTGGATCGTCTTGATTTTAGCGTCGCTAATGAACTGCAGGCGGCCCAGGGGCGCCAGCTCCTGTTTGGCCAGACGCATGCCGGCGCGCACCTGGTCCCGGCTGCCGTAGATGCCGGCGGCAAAGGTCCAGGAAGCGATGTTGTACTCCTTGCGCAGTTGGAGCTGGGTTTCACGCGAGAGGCATTTGCCGCCCTGCAGCAGATGGTGGGGGTATTTGTCCACCACGGCGAACATGATGAAGTCGTTGATCAGATGGACCTTGCTGCGGATGGCGCCATTGAACTGCAGGCGGCGCATGGCATCGATGAGCCGGGGGAAGTCTTCTTCGTTGTCGAGTTCGAAGAGGCAGGAGACAAACTTCTCCGGCTTGGGCATCAGCCAGACGCCCATCTTGGTGACGATGCCGTAGTTGGATTGACTGAAGAGGCCTTCCAGGTAGGGCCCCACGCCCCATTTATGGCAGTTCCAGGATTGATAACCCTCCATGGGGCCGCCGCCGGTGCGCACCAGGCACCCATTGGGCAACACCACTTCCAGGCCGCAGATGTTCTCGAAATGATCGCCGTAAGGCGTCTCGCCGATGCCGCGCTCCAGGGCATTACCGGTGACGCTGGCGTCGGCCGGCCCGTCGGTGCAGTCCAGCCACAGGTCGATCTGGTGATCGAGCAGATACTGGTGCAACTGGCGATAGGTGACGCCAGGCTCGACCACCGCATAGGCCATCTCGGTGTTGACTTCCAGAATGCGGTCGAACCGCTCCAGCACCATGACCAGAGCCCCGTCCTGGCAAGGTGTGGCCGAGCCGTAACCCCAGTTTTTGCCGCGGCTCACCGGCCACAGGGGCAGCTTGAGCTCGTTGGCGATGCGCACGATCTCCTGAATCTGCGCGACGCTCTTCGGGTAGAGAAAAGCGGACGGCTTGCGCGCCGAGGGAATGATGACCCGCGAACGGCAGGCAACCTCTTCGCTGTCCACGACGACATGCTCGGCGCCGATCGCCTCCCGCATGCGCCGGATGCCCTGTTGCCAAAGGGTGACGTCCAATTGCGCCACTTCCACTGCCTCAACAGTTTCGCAGGCCATTGCTTTTCCTCCTTTAAATAAGATGAATTGACGGGGGATCTTATCGAAAGGAAATCATGCAAAATTTTAGCCAGCCATACTCAACGATCCAATACACTTCTAAACGACTGTTATCACAAGAAAGTTAAACACCCTCTCTTGCCCCCAGCCGCTGGAATTGTCAAAATCCCGACGCCCCGCGGGCTTCTTGTCCGTCCAGAAATGGTAGTTTGCGGTCGGACCGCGAGATGCCGTTTCTGGACGGGCACCCCACCCTATCTGCTTTCCGGAAAGATGAGGCCGTACCCGCTCTCGCCATGCAGCGATTGATCCAAGCCCTGCAACTCGCCATCCTGGTCGATGCGGAACCCGATGGTTTTGTCCACCACCAGGCAGATCAGCCAGGTGCCCACGGCCGCCAGGGCGATGGTCGCGCCGATGCCCTTGAATTGCACGCCCAATTGCTGCCAGACGCTCCAACTGCCGGCCGCCTTGGCCGCGGCGGCCTGCATCCAACTGTCGCGGATGAAGAAGCTGAGCAATAAAACCCCCAGGCCGCTGCCCACGCCGTGGATGCCGAAGCAATCCAGGCTGTCGTCATAGCCCAGCTTCATCTTGGCTTGCAGGGCATAGTAGCAGGCGATCGCGGAGATCGCCCCTAAAGCCAAAGCGCCGGTGGGCTGCACCACGCCGGCCGCGGGGGTGATGACCACCAGTCCGGCCAGGATGCCCGAGACAAATCCCAGGGAGGTGACTTTGCGGAAGGCGATGGCTTCGATGATCATCCAGGTCAATGCGCCGCTGGCCGCCGAGATCTGGGTCATGGTCAGGGCCCGGGCCGTGTCCAGGCCGCTTTGCACCGTGGAGCCGGCGTTGAAGCCGAACCAGCCGGCCCATAGAATGCCGGCGCCCATGAGGGTCATCACCAGGTTGTTGGGGTTCATGGTGCTGCGCGGATAGCCCACGCGCGGTTTAAGGTAAAGGGCCACTACCAGGGCGCTGATGCCGGCCGATACGTGGATCACCAGCCCGCCGGCCAGGTCGATGACCCCGGCGGCGCCGCTGTTAAAAAGCCATCCGTCGGGCGCCCAGACCCAATGGCACAGGGGGCAGTAGATCAGCAAAAACCAGAGCACGATGAACAGCGTGTAGCCTTTGAAGTAGACCCGCTCGGCCAGGGCGCCGCTGATCAGGGCCGGGGTGATGATGGCGAACTTGCCCTGGAACATGGCCAGCACGTACTCGGGCACGCCGTTGACGATGCTCTCGTCGATGCCGCGCAGCAGAAAGTAATCGCCGTTCCAGCCGACCCAACCCCCCAGGATGTTCTTGCCGAAGGCCAGGGAGTAGCCGCACACGGCCCACAGCACGCCGATGATGGAGATGGCCACGAAGCTGTGCATCATGGTCCCCAGGACATTTTTGGTGCGCACCAGGCCGCCGTAGAACATGGCCAGACCGGGCACCATGAGCAGCACCAGGGCCGTGGAGGTCAGCATCCAGGCCGTGGTGCCGGTATCCACCGGCGCTTGGTCCGCGGCCAGCGCCAGGCCGGCGGCCCCCATCCAGACGATCAGCGAAATTACCCCTGTGGAAACAGCCCTCGATTGCATCAACACCTCCTTGAATTGCCCGCGAATGGGGAATGAGTGATCCAAAACCCAGCGAACTAATGCATCGGACATGCCGGCGGCGCTCGGATCGCATCCTTCTGTTATTAAGACAATAATATGCCTGTGGGCGGAGGCGTTGGCGGGGCGAGGTTAACAAAAATGTCGGATCATGGCGACTTATTGGACAATTTTGTAGGAATGCGCTCTAACACCCTTCTAACGCGGATGGTCCGGCGGACGCCTCCGGGGCTGCGGCCCGGGGCAGCGTTACGGTGAAAGACGCACCTTGACCGGGTTGGCTGACAACGTCGATGGCGCCGCCATGGCTGGCGACGATGGCCTTGGCCAGGCTCAGGCCCAGGCCGCTGCCGTGCTCGGCCCGGCTGCGGTCGCAGCGGTAGAACTTATCGAAGATCAGCGGCAGATCCTTTTGGGAAATGCCGATGCCCGAATCCCGCACGCGAAGCACTACATTTTCGTCCCGAGACCGGGCCGAAATGGCCACCGTGCCGCCGACGGGGGTATATTTCAGGGCATTGTCGAGCAGATTGCCCACCACGCGCTGGAGCATGCGCGCGTCGGCCCGCACCAGGCAGCCGACCGCCGCTTCGGTGGTCAGGGCGATCTCTTTTTCTTCGGCGACCGGCATGAAAAGCTCCCGGGCGTTGCCGATCACTTCGGCCATATCCACCGCGGCCCATTTGGGTTCGGCCATGCCGGCCTCGGCTTCGGCGATGTCCAGCATGGTGTTGATCATGCCCATGAGGCGATCGCAATCTTCGATCATGCCCGCGGAAATGGCCCTGTGCTCATCCAGGGAGGTGACGGTAGTCAGGGCCATTTCCGCGGCCCCCCGGATGCGCGACAGGGGGCTGCGCAGATCGTGGGCGATATTGTTGTTCATCTCCTTCATCTCGCGAAAGAGGGCATTGATACGGTCCAGCATATGGTTGAAAGCCGCGGTCAGCATGGCAATCTCGGCCCCCTGGGCCTTGACCGTCACCCGTCGCTCGAAATCTCCCTGGGAGATCCCAACGGCCGCCTGGGCGACCTCCATGACGCCGGCCAGGCCGCGTCTGGCCAGGAACCAGCCGCTCAGGGATGCCAGAAGCATGACGCCGGCCATGAGGGGAATGAACACGCCGAGCAAAATATTCAGGAAAAGCTTGTCCTCTTCCAGGGATTGGCCGAACTGGAGAATCAAGCCATTGCCGATGGGACCGGTGACCAACCGGGTGGCATACGGCTGGCCGGGCAACTGCAGGGTGTCGAAGACAAGTTCGTCGGCTCCCGCCTTGAGACGCACCAGGGTCGGCGCAACCGCCGGCAGCCCCCGCCAGGCGGACAGATCCGTAGCCGCTGCCAGCGCGCCATCTTCAGAGAAGATACGCAGGAAAATATTCTCCGCGCCTTCGGACCCCACTTCCCAGCGCATCCCTGCTTCGAGTTCCGGCAACCCGCCCGCGGCCTGGATCATGGAGAACTCTTTGATTTCGGCGCGCAGGCTATGGTCTCTCTGTTTGTAGACCACGGCGCGGATCAGCAGAAAGATCGCCACAAAGGCGATCAGCGCGGAAATGCCGAAGAGCAGCGCATACCAGAGCGTCAACCGGAAGGCCAACGTGCCCTTCAGCCTAATCATCTTCTTTAATGACATACCCGGCCCCGTAGACGGTATGGATCAGCTTGGCGTCGAAGCCTTTGTCCACGCGCTCGCGCAAACGGCAGATGCGCACCTCGACCACGTTGGTCAGGGGATCGAAATTGTAGTCCCAGACATGCTCCATGATCATGGTCTTGGAGACGACCCGCCCGGCGTTGCGCATGAGGTACTCCAGCAAGGCGAAATCCAGCGGCTGCAAGTCGATCTTCTTTTTCTCCCGCCGCACCTCCCGGGTCAGCAGGTCCATGGACAGGGGCCCCACGGTCAGCCGGTTGGGCTCGGATCGGCCGCTGGCCCGCCGGATGAGGGCCTGCACCCGGGCCAGCAACTCGGTGAAGGCGAAGGGTTTGACCAGGTAATCGTCGCTGCCCGTTTGCAGCCCCTTGATGCGGTCGTCCAGCGCCCGTTTGGCACTCAAAATGATGATGGGGATGCCGGCGCCCTTGCGCCGCCGCAACTCTTCCACCAGCGACAAGCCGTCCCGCCGGGGCATCATGACGTCCACCACGGCGGCATCGTACTCGGCGCCCAGGGCCATCTGCAAACCCTCTTCGCCGTCGGGGGCGTGGTCCACCGCGAATCCGGCGGACTTGAATCCCCGGGACATGAAGGTGGCCAGTTTCAGATCGTCTTCGACCAAAAGGATCCGCATGCGGTCAGCTCCCTGCTTTCAAACCGGTCGGCATGGCGGCCATGGGCGCATCGGATCGTTGGGCCTGCCGACGGTCATCGGCCCGATAACCGTTCACGATGCTGTAATAATAGCGGGCCGCGGGCTTGCCGTTTTTGTGGGTCGTCATCTCCCGGATTTCTCCGGTTTCCCGCACCCGCCGCCGGATCGCGGGGCTTTCCAGAAGTTTGCGCTTGGGACTCACCAGGATCATTGCCCGCTCCTTGACGTTCACCGCGGGGAACCAGTAGCTGTACATCAAGCCTTTGCCGCCGAACAGATGGTTGCCGGCCGTGGATCGAACGCTCTCCCTTGCCGCGGCCATGGCTTCGCCGGCGTCTGTCTCCGGTCGGTAAAAGGCCAGCAGGCTGGCGGTTTCATAGCGATCCATGCCCACCACCAGTGGCTCCACGCCGGTGCGCGCTTCGAGTTCATCTTCCAGGCGCTCGATCTGGCGCCCCAGGTCCCTGCGCCCCACGGCCGGCATGTTCATGGGGTAGGGTATGCCCGGCAGTCCCAGAGCGAAGAATTGCAGGGCGACACCGTAGATCAGCAAGAGCGCGGCAATCGTTACCGGCCAGGCGTGCCGCAGGCCGGCGTGCCAGCGGCCCGCCGATTCTGACCCCACCATATACCGGCCCATGAACGGGATCAAGGCCAGCCACAGCGGCCCGGTCCAGTTGAGCTTGACCTCCTTGGTCAGGCTGAAGAGCACAAAGACCGACAGCGGCACCAGCACGAAGGTCCATGCGAACAAGGCTTGGGGCCGATCGACGCTCCCGGCGGCCCGCTCGGACGACGCAGGCCGCCTTCCGCGCAGTTGCCGAAGGGCCGACAGGGCGGCCAGGGCGCCCGTGGGGGTGAGCAGCAACAGAATGCTGCCGATCAGTTCGTGGGTGGAGAATTCCATGGCGGCCGATATGCGCCGCGTGCCTTGGAAGACAAACGAAGCCCAATCGTGCCGGTAGTTCCAAAGCAGCACCGGGGAAAAAAGTGCCGCTGCCAGGATCGCCGCCAGGTAAGGCTCGGGTCGCAAAAGCCAGCGGCGGGCGCGCCGGTCGGTCAGCATGTAAAGCAAGGCGGCCGGGGCCAGCAACACGATGGTATATTTGGAAAGCAGCCCCACCCCCAGACAGAGGCCCGCGCCGATCCAGGCGGACGGCCGTTCGTCCACCAGCGCGCGGTACAAGAAGTAGAGCAGACCCGCCCAGCAGGCCACCAGGGGCGCATCGGGGGTCATCAACAGGCCGGCACCGAAAAACATCGGCAACACGGCCAACAGCAGCACGGCCCGCATGGCCGCCGCGCGGTCGAAGATCCGGCGGGTCAGGCGAAAGCAGAAGTACGCGGCCACGAACCAGCAGAAGTAAGCCCCGGCGCGCACCCCCAGCTCCGTGTCGCCGAAGAGCGATGTGCCCGCGTGGATCAGCCAGGCCACGACCGGCGGATGATCCAGATAACCGATATCCAGGTGCTGGGCGTAATTCCAGTAGTAGGCTTCCTCATGGAGCAGTTCCGTACCGCCCACAAAAGCCCAACGCAGGAGGATGGCATAGGCCGCCGCCAGAATCGCCGCGCCCCAGCCTGCCCACACGGCCTCAAGGTGCACCCGGTTGTAGGAGCGGATCAGCGCGCATCCCAGGGTGAGCAGCATGACCGATAGACAGATGGCCGGAAAGGCCGCCATGGGCGGGAAATAGGCGCCCTGTCCTAAGGAGGCCATCAAGCCGGCACGGGGAAAACAGGCCAATCCCCACATGAGCGCCCACAGGCCGTAGCGTTTCGGCTCAAAGGCCCCTTCAGGGAAGAGCCGGGGGCGCAGGATCGCCAAATGAATCAGGCCCGCACTCCCGAAGCTGACGAGATGCGCGTAGGCCAGCGCCGCCCCCTCGCGCCGCAGCCAAGCCAGGAGCAGCACATCCACCCAGACGGCGATGAGGGCAGCGCCCATGAAGAGGGAAAGATGGGCGCGATGGGCCGGCACGGCCGCCATCGAAAGAAGTTGGCGGCCATATTCGATCACGACCCTTCCGCCGAGCTTGGAGGCGCCCCGGCGGCGGTCATGAAAGACGATGGGGACTTCACCCACGCGCCGGTCGTCGCCGACGGCGGTGATCAGGGCCAGGCCGATCTTGAATCCGGCCGTCCGCATGGGCAGCCGCTCGAACAGCGCGCGACGAGCACAGAAGAATCCGGACAAAGGATCTTTCACCTTACAAAAGGGACGGGCTGCCAGGGTGGCCAGGCGGGAGGCCACGATCCGGACGGTTTTCCAATCCGGCGTGGCACCGCCCGGCACATAACGGCTGCCGATCGCCATGTTAAACTCCCCACGCATCACCGGCGCCACCAGTTCGGGGATCTTCTCCGGCGGGTGGCTCAGATCGGCGTCCATGACCACGACGAGATCCCCCCGGGCCATGGCCGCGCCGGCCACCACGGCACCGGCCAGCCCCCCTTCGTTTGTCCGGCGGCACAAGATCCGCACATCGAGCCCGGCACTGTTTCCGGCGGCCTTTTCGCAGGTGCCGTCGGTGGAAGCGTCGTCCACGACGATCACCTCCAGTTCCCCCGCGATGGCCGGACGGACGGCCGCGATACGCGCCAGCAGTTCAGCGATGTTTTCGGCTTCGTTCAACGTGGGTATGACAATGGAAATCTTTGACACAGCGTTTCTCCCTTTCTCCGCGACCGGGTCCCATGGTCCGCCCGGTCACGCACGAGGGAGACAATAGCTGTCAAAGCTGTCGGAAAACTTGCGGAAAGATTAAGATTTCGCAAGGATTGGCCGGAGTGCATGCCACGGCATCAATTTGAGTATAAAGTGTGATCCTATACGGAGGGGCATTCGCTATGGGAGATATTTCTTTTCGCGCGCCTCGAATCCTGCGGCTTTTCTTCGCAGGGATGGTTGTTGCGCTGCTGGTGCTCCAGATCTATGCACTGGTGGTGTCCAGAGTGGCAGGATCGGCCCATTTGCCGCTGTTCTTCGGCAACCGACCGGAGGTGATCCAGGCACTGCCGGTCAAATCGGCTGGCGAGGCGTTCACATTCGCCGTGCTGGGCGACACCAAAAGCCTCGGCACCTTTGAGCGCTTGGCCGGGGTTATCCGGAAGGCCGCCCCCGACTTCGTCGTATTGCTGGGGGACTGCGTTCTGGATGCCACCGAAGCGGAGCACGCTTTTTTTCGCACCGAACTGGCGAATGAGATTAATTTCGGCCGACCGACCTTCTATCTTCCGGGAAATCATGACGTCCGTGAAACGAGCTACCCGGTGGCACGCTTCGAACAAACCTACGGCCCCAGCAATTTTTCCTTCGTTTACGGCCAGAGCCTGTTCATCGGTCTGCGAATCCTCGACCCGCCTTATAGCAATGCCGAGAGCCTGGCCTTTCTCCGAAGCCTGGCCCAGGGCGACCTGGCCCAATATCGCCACCGGTTTCTCATGATGCACATTCCCCCGCCGGTTTCGCCGGACTTCAAGGTCCGCGAATACCCGGCAAGCGCGGAACTGTTGACCCTGATCGACCAACTCGACATCGATTACGTGCTGGCCGGCGATTTTCATGGATACTGCCGCGCCCAGATCGGACGCACCCACTACATCGTCACCGGCGGCGGTGGCGCCCGGCTGAACAAGAAGTTCGGCACCCAGTTCCACCACGCCGTTCTCTTGCGCGTCGCCCCCGATGCTGTCTCTGAAAGGCTGCTGGTGACGCAACATGACGATGATTGGGAAGACAAACTCGAACACGCGGCCATTACGGGTATTGCGCCCTTGCTGGAGCGACATCCGTGGGCCGCGCTTCTTATCGATTTGCTCCTGCTCCTGGTCGGGTGGAAAACGCTGATGTCTAGACGCAAACAGAGCGCTTTCGAGGGGAATCACGGTGCATAGCGTGCCGCCGTTCGATGGTCCGGAGCCAGCCGGTTGGGCTGGATGGACCTTAACTAGTGTCCATAGGAAAGTGATGGAGAGCGGAATGGGGCCAGCCCGCAAATGGTTATGGGCATTGCTGGTTTTGCTTGGCCTGCTGCGCCTGGCTTCTTTGGGGGCCTATCCTTTGGCCGATATGACCGAAGCACGGTATGGGAACGTTGCCAGACTGATGGCCGAAACCGGCGATTGGATCACGCCGCAATACACCGAGGGCGTTCCCTTCTGGGGGAAGCCGCCGCTATCGACCTGGCTGGCAGCAATCTCAATGAAGCTTTTCGGGATAAATGAATTCGCGGCCCGTTTTCCATCCTTATTGATGGCATTGGCGGCCATGGCGCTTGTCTGGCAACTGGGGGCGCGGCAACGGAGTCGGGATCATGCTTTGGCGGCAGCAATGGTATTGGCAACATCCGCCGTCTTTTTCGTCAGCAGCGGGGCGGTGATGACTGATCCCGCCTTACTGGTTGGGACCACGCTTTCCATGAGCGCCTTCTGGCAGTCCATCAACCGGAGCGGAGGCGCCGGAAAGCCATGGGGCTATGCTTTCTTCATAGGGCTGGCCATAGGCCTGCTGGCCAAGGGGCCTGTAGCGATGGTATTGACCGCCCTACCAATCGGCGCATGGGTGCTTTTGCAGCGCCGCTGGCTGCATGCGTGGCAGCGTCTTCCTTGGGTGAGCGGCCTTGTCTTGACGGCTTTTTTAAGTGCCCCCTGGTATCTGCTGGCCGAATGGAACACACCGGGATTCCTAAACTATTTCCTGGTTGGCGAGCATTGGAAACGCTTCACGGTTCCAGGCTGGCAGGGAGATCTTTATGGCAAGGCCCATTCGATGCCCAAGGGCTCGATTTGGCTATACGGGTTGCTCGCCGCGCTTCCTGGTCGCTCATCCTGCCGGTTTGGCTATTGAAGAAACAGTGCCGCACGCGGCTGCTCGAGCGACATAGCGGAGGGGATGGCTGGGTTCTCTATCTGGCCCTGTGGGTCCTTGCCCCCCTGGTGCTGTTCACGCCGGCCAGCAACATTCTGTGGACCTATATGCTCCCGGGATTGCCGGCCGCGGCGCTGTTGGCCGCCGAATTTTTGATCGCGGGCTCGGCGTCGACGCAAAAAACAACGGCCGCCTTTAAAACCATGGGGTGGGTAGCAGGCACCGTCTTGCTGTCGGGCGGGATCACCCTGAGCTGGATGATCCTGAGCCATGGTTTTACGGACTGGAGTCAGAAACGATTGATCAGCGCCTATCAGGAAAGCCGCAATGATAGCGATGCGCCTATTATTTATTTGTTCAATCGCCCTTATTCGGCCGAATTCTATTCCCGGGGGGAAGCCTGCCTGGCGCATGACTTGAACGAGGTAGAGGTTTTTTCCCAGAACCATGTCGCCGCTTTTTTGGCCTTGAATATACACGATATGGAGCATCATTTGCCCGAAGCTTTTATAAAGCGGTTTTCCATCGTGTATAGAGACCGACGCTATTGTCTGGGCGTTCTCACCAAGGGGTAATCTCAATATTCGTGTCACCGGCCGCCGTCCAGAAACCATCATAACAACAAGCCACATTCCAGGAGCGCGTTCGATTCCCATCAAGGGGCAAATCCCAACACTCGTAAAATGAGGATTTCGAATACAGCTTTGTTGCAGGCATCGAGGAGTAGCGCCTTCGGAAGAACAGGACACGGCATAGGGTACCAGAAGGATATTGATCCGTATGTTTCTGCCGGTGTAGTTTGATGATATGAAGAATTTAAAACTTAAACGACTTATCCCCCTTCTGATGCTCTCCTTGTTCCTGCTGGCGCTATGGAGTGTCTACCACCAGTTGCAGGGGTATCATTGGCATGACTTACTGGTGCAAATCCGGCAAATGCCGGCTGACCAGGCGAGCATGGCCTTGCTGCTGACCCTGATCAGCTACCTGGTGATGACGGCCTACGACTTGCTGGCCCTCAAGTACATCCGCCATCCACTGCCGTTTGCCAAAACCGCGCTGGCCTCGGGGCTGGGGTATGCCTTTAGCAACAACGTGGGCTTTTCTATGCTGGCGGGGGCGTCGATCCGCTATCGCATCTACTCTGCCTGGGGGCTATCGGCCCTCGAGATCACCCAGGTGGTGCTTTTTTGCAGCGCAAGTCTCTGGTTGGGTTTTATGGGCTTGAGCGCCATCGCCTTCCTCATCGAGCCGCTGGCCCTGCCCCAGGGACTGCACCTGCCCTTTGCCTCGGTGCGGCCGTTGGGCGCGCTTTTCCTGCTCGTTCTTTTGGGCTACGCGGCCCTGACGCTCTTCTCCAAGAAAAACATTGCCGTCAAGGGGTGGCGTTTCTCCCTGCCGACCTGGCCGGTAGCTGCCGGGCAACTGCTGGTGTCCGCCACGGATTGGCTTCTGGCCGGCATGGTGCTTTATGTGCTCTGGCCGCAACCGTCCGCGGTCTCCCTGGGATACTTTCTGGTCATCTTCCTAATGGCCCAACTCGGCGGCCTGGCCAGCCAGGTGCCGGGCGGACTGGGCGTCTTCGAATCCATTGTGCTGCTGCTGGCCCCACCGGACATCCCCGCGCCGCGGCTCCTTGGCGCCTTGATCGTTTATCGCGGCGTTTACTATTTACTGCCCTTGTTCACGGCCACGGTAGCCCTGGGCATCTTTGAAGCGTTGCGCAGGCAAACCCTTTTCGCACGCTTCTGGGGCGTCACCGCCCGGGTATGGATCAGCCTGTTCGTCCCGGTGCTGAGCCTGACGGTTTTTGTTGCCGGCGCCATCCTGCTCTTTTCCGGGGCGCTGCCGGCCGTGGGCGAGCGCTTGCTCTCCCTCGACAAGACGATCCCTCTGCCCGTGCTGGAGTTTTCTCACTTTTTAGGCAGCCTGGCCGGCATGGGGTTGCTGCTGCTGGCCCGCGGGCTGCAACGGCGGCTGGATGCGGCCTATGTGCTGACGTTAATGCTGCTGGGGCTCGGTATTATCGCTTCCTTACTCAAAGGGCTCGACTATGAAGAAGCCTCGATCCTCTCCCTCGTATTTCTCGTAATGCTGCCCAGCCGGCCGCTTTTCTTCCGGCGGACATCCCTTATCTCCGAACGGTTCAGCCCCGGCTGGATCGTCTCGATCGCCACGGTTATCCTGGCGGCCTTCTGGCTCGGGCTGTTCGCCTTCCGGCATGTGGTCTACGCCCACGACCTGTGGTGGCATTTCAGCATCAAAGGCGATGCACCGCGCTTCATGCGCGCCAGTGTCGGCTCAGTAGCTCTGGCCCTAGCCTTTGCCCTGGCGCGCCTGCTCAGGCCCGCGCCGCCGAGACCGCACCAACCCGACCGCCGGGAGCTGGCCGCCGTTCACGCCATCGTGCGCAATTCCGCCAATTCCGCGGCCTACCTGGCCTTTTTGGGCGACAAACACTTTTTAATCAATCCGGCCAACAGCGCTTTCATTATGTACGGCGTATCCGGACAGTCGTGGGTCAGCATGGGCGATCCCATCGGCCCCGGAGCCGAATGGCCCGAATTGCTCTGGCAGTTCCATCGCAATTCCCAGAAGTATGCCGACCGCACCGTGTTCTATGAAGTGGCCCACCCCCATCTGCATTTGTATCTGGACCTGGGCCTGGTGGCGCTCAAATTGGGCGAAGAGGCGCGCGTGCCGCTGACCGACTTCTCGCTTGAAGGCAGCGGCCGTAAAAACCTGCGCTACAATCAGCGCAAACTGGCCAAGCAGGGCTGCACCTTCGAGTTCGTACCAGTGCGGGAGGTGGCGAGCCTCACGGATACCTTGCGGGGCATCTCCGACGCCTGGCTGGCCGAGAAGAATACGCGTGAAAAGGGTTTTTCCCTGGGCTTTTTCGATGCGGCGTATCTGTGCCGAACCCCCGTTGCGCTGGTCCGATTGGACGGACGGCCGATTGCTTTTGCCAACGTGTGGCAAAGCGCGGCCCTGGAGGAGCTGACCGTGGACCTGATGCGCCATCTCCCCGAGGCGCCCAACGGCGTGATGGAATACCTGTTCGTGGAAACGATGCTCTGGGGCCACGCCCAAGGTTACCGCTGGTTCAACCTGGGCATGGCGCCGCTGAGCGGCATGGAAACCCGCGCAGCGGCGCCGTTGTGGCACAAACTGGGCCATTGGGTGGCGCGTCATGGCGAGCACTTCTACAATTTTCAGGGACTGCGCCAATACAAGGAGAAATTCGACCCGGTCTGGAGCCCCAAATACCTGGCCTGCCCGGGAGGATTAGGGCTGCCGCGCATTCTGGCCGACATCGGCGCGCTGGTGTCGGGGGGGCTGAAAGGTATCCTATTCAAATAGAAAAGGGTCATTGCTGATGAGAACGATTACGGCCAACCCTGCGACCGTTTTGAAGGGCTTTCATTATGCACGCATTCAAATCGCATCAAAGGATTCCGTGAGAAAGATAGATACACAGTGTGATTCCTAAAATCCCAATAACTCCATTTACAGCCAATCCCACATAGAGATTATACCCCTCCGGTATTTCGGCTGGCCGAATTGTTCTTAAAAATATCCTATGCTGCTTGATTGAATAAAAAGCGAGGAAGGATGCAAGCAGAATAAACGAAAAACCGACGAAAAACGAAATATGTCTTTGAAATAATGTAATCTCTTTGCGGCCAATAAGTGCCAGGAACAATCCAAACCGCTCTATGACGAAGCCAAAGGCCATCAGAGAAATACTCGTTCGGTTCCAAGCCATCAAGGTCCGCTCCGCTGCAAAGAGCACCCTTGGGTCATTCAGGTCCGACATACTTTCACCAATCAAGAGATTTGTAGAGCTGCCCCTATTTCCCTGGTAAATCTAAATCCTTCGATACCAAAGGATGCCATATCTTGTCTTGATACCAGGATACCACAAACATTCGCACGTAAACATCCCTATCAAATTTCATCATACCCGGACAAGTTTCTCGTCGAACGATGCAACCGACCGATCAGGCCGAGACCGATTCCCTGCATAACAAGCGCTCGATGGCCTGCAACAGCAGGTTGGGCTGGATGGGTTTGGCGACATAGTCGTTCATGCCGGCCGACAGGCACTTTTCCCGGTCGCCGATCATGGCGTGGGCGGTCATGGCCACGATGGGCACGGCGTGGTTGAGCACCGACGAGTCGCGGTCGCGGATGGCGCGGGTCGCGGCCAGGCCGTCCATTTCAGGCATCTGCACGTCCATGAGCACCAGGTCGTAGGGCGTTTGGGACAGGGCCTGCAGGGCCTCGCGGCCATTGGCCACCGCGTCGGCCCGGAACCCGAAGCGCGATAGAAGGTGCAGGGCCAGCTTCTGGTTGATGGCGTTGTCTTCAGCCAGCAAGATGCGCAGGCTGCGCCGCTTGGCCTCGCAGAGCGAGTAACGGGTCACCAGTTGGCCCTTTTTAAAATCCACCTGTTGGGCCGGCATGCGGTTGAGCACGGTGACGATGCAGTCGAACAACTGGGAGCGCCGCACCGGCTTGGTGAGGTAGGCCGCAAAGCCGATCTGGCCCATGGCCGCCGCATCGCCGCGCAGCCCCTGGGAGGTCAGCATGATCAGCAGGGCCTCTTTGAGCACCGGGTCGGCCTTGATGCGCCGGCCCAGTTCGGCGCCGTCCATGGCGGGCATGAGCATATCGGTGATCACCAGGTCGTAGGGTGCGCCGGCTTTGGCCACGGCATGCATCAAGGACAGGGCCATTTCGCCGCCGGTGGCCAAGTCGCAAGCACACCCCCAGTGCTTGAGGTAGCCGGCCAGGATAGTGAGGTTGGTCTTGTTGTCGTCCACGATCAGGATGCGTTTGGTGCGCACCGTTTCAGGCAGGTTGAACAGACGCACCGGAATGTCGGGCTGCTTTTCGAAGCGCAGCGTGAACCAGAAGGTCGAACCCTCGCCCCGCTTGCTGGTGACCCCGATCGTGCCGTCCATCAGCCGGGTGAGCTGTTTGGCGATGGCCAGGCCCAGGCCCGTGCCGCCGAACATGCGCGTGGTGGAGGTATCGACCTGCTGGAAGGACTGGAACAGGCGCTCTCGACCGGCTTTGGGAATGCCGATACCGGTGTCTTTGACGCTGAAATGGACCACGGCCGCTTTCTCATCCTCTTTTTCCAGCGAGACCCGGAAGACCACCTCGCCCTTTTTGGTGAACTTGATGGCGTTCATGGCCAGGTTCATGAACACCTGGCGCAACCGGCCGGGATCGCCCCGGACCAGGGCGGGCACCTCTGGGTCGAGCTGGCAGGCGAATTCCAGGCCCTTTAGATGGGCCTGCAAGGCCGGCAGCGAAATCATCTCTTCGACGGTCTTGCGCAAATCGAAATCGATGGTTTCGATCTCGAGCTTGCCGGCCTCGATCTTGGAAAAGTCCAGGATGTCGTTGATCAGGGAGAGCAGGCTGTCGGCGCTGCGCTTGCCGGTCTCCACGAAATCGGCCTGCTCGGGGCTCAGCTCGGTGGTCATGAGCAGATTGTACATGCCGATGATGCCATTCATGGGGGTGCGGATCTCGTGACTCATGTTGGCCAGAAACTCGCTCTTGGCCCGGGTGGCCTCTTCGGCCCGGGCCTTGGCCCCGGCCAGCTCCTGCTCGGCCTGCTTGCGCTCGGTGATGTCCCGGGCCACGCCGCGAAAACCGATGGGACGGCCCTGGGCATCGACCATGAGCGAGACCGAGCACTCCATGTAACGCCGGACGCCGTCCGCGCGGATAATCTCGTATTGAAGCGAGGGATCGGACTTGCCCGTGCGATATACCTCGTTGTAGGCCCGGTAGACTTTCTCGGCCACTTCGGGCTGCATGTAGGCGCGGTTGTCCACGCGCAAGAGCCAATCCTTATCGTATCCCGAGATCTTGGCCATGGCGTCGTTGAAAAAAATCATCCGTCCATTCAGGTCGAGCTCATAATAGCCGTCTTCGATGCTGGCCAGAATCAGGCGATAGCGCTCTTCGCTGGCCCGCAAGGCACGCTCGGCCATTTTCCTTTCGGTCACGTCCCTCGATATGCCGCGGAAGCCGATGGGCCTGCCCTGATCGTCGCGCATCAGAGCCACCGACATTTCGGTGTGGACGATTGTCCCGTCGGTCAGCAGGATCTCGTTGTCCACGATCCGGCCGGAGTTCCTCGTGCGGTACACATCGTTGAAGGCTTTGAAGAGCTTTTGGGTATGAGCCTCCGGAGTCAATTTCTTATAGTTAGCCCCGATGATCGCGTGCCGAGGACGCTGGAAATGTTGCTCGGCGGCCTTATTTACATAAAGATAACTGCCCTTCAGATCCACCTCGAAATAGGCATCTTCCAGCTCTTCGATGATGGCGAGGTATTTGGCGTGCACTTGGCGCAGCCCCAGTTCGGTGCGTCCACGTAGCACCGCCACCCGAATGGCCCCGTGCAGGGTCTGGGGCCTGAGCTCTTCCATGGGCAGGTATCCCTGAACCCCCCGCTCGAACAGCTCATCCATGTAGATATGGCTGCGGTGGTCGGCCAGGATGAGGATGGGGGCGCGACTGGCGGCCTGGACCCGTTCCAGGACGCCCAGGCCCTGGCTGTCGGCCAAAGAGAGGTTCAGCAAGATGGCATCGAAGGATTCGGCCGACAGGGCCTCGGTCGCCAGAAAAAGCGTGGCGGCGACCCGCACCTCGTAGCAAGGAGCGTCGGCTTGGGCGAGCATGCAACCCAGCTTGCGCGCCTGCTCGGGATCTTCGATGACCGACAGGATGCGTAACCGCCGATCACTCTTTTTCGATGTCATGCCAGGCCGCCTCGAAAAGGGATTGAATGGAGCCTCTTTTGTTCTATCGGCCGGAGAAGTTCGGAACTTGAATGCCCGGAGATGTCGGGGGCGGTGGGTTGCGTAAGAGACGCAAGATGTTGCGTCTCTACTCGGCGCCCAGCGCGCGCTCGATGGCCTGCAGCAGTATTTGGGGCTGGATGGGCTTGGGTACGTAATCGTCCATGCCCGCGGCCAGGAACTGTTCGCGGTCGCCCTTCATGGCATGGGCGGTTAAGGCGATGACGGGGATGGCATGGTTGCGCACCGCGCTTTCGGGATCACGGATGATGCGGGTGGCTTCCAGGCCGTCCATTTCCGGCATCTGGATGTCCATCAGCACCAGGTCGTAATCGCTGTTTTGCAAGGCCTCCAAGGCCAGGCGGCCGTTGATCGCGGCGTCGGCGCTGAAGCCGAAACGGTTCAGCAGATAGAGGGTGACCTTCTGGTTGATGGGATTGTCTTCGACCAGCAGGATGCGGATGCCGCTGTGCCGGCCGGGGGTGGCGACCATGTTCTCCTGAATCTCGATCCGCTCGGCCTCGGGCAGGTAGCACTGGTCGCCGTTGATCACGGCGTTCAGGCACTCGAACAGGTGCGAGCGCCGCACGGGCTTGGTCAGGTAGGCCGAAAACCCGATGTGCTTCATCCGGCCGGCATCCCCGCGCAGCCCATGGGAAGTGAGCATGATCAGGACGGTATCCTTGAGCACGGGGTCGGTCTTGATGCGCCGCCCCAACTCGGCGCCGTCCATATCGGGCATACGCAGGTCGGTAATGACCAGATCGTAAGGCGCCCCGGTGCGGGCCACGGCGTGCAGCAGCGCCAGAGCGCCTTCGCCGTCGGTGGTCTGGTCGCAATCGCAGCCCCAGGAGCGCAGGTAAGCGGCCAGGATCTGCAGATTGGTGCGGTTGTCGTCCACGATCAAAATGCGTTTGGCCAGCAGCGAAGCTGGCACTTCCAAGGGGCGCGCCGGCGCCTCGGGCTGAATTTCGAAATCGGCCGTGAACCAGAAGGTGGCCCCCTGGCCCACCTGGCTCTCCACCCCCATCCGGCCGCCCATCAATTCGGCCAGTCGCTTGCTGATGGCCAATCCCAGACCGGTGCCGCCGTATTTGCGCGTGATCGAGACGTCGGCCTGTTGAAAGGACTGGAACAGACGCACCTGCTCCTCGGGGGAGATGCCGATGCCCGTGTCCCTGACCGCGAAACGCAGCGTGACCTTTCCGGGGTTCTGCTCCGCCAGGTCCACCGACAGGACGATTTCGCCTCGACCGGTGAACTTGATGGCATTGGAGGTCAGGTTCATGAGGATCTGGCGCAGCCGGCCGGGATCGCCCTTTAAAAAGGAGGGGACCTCCGCATCGACCCGGTAGATGAACTCCAGGCCTTTGGCATGGGCCTGCATGGCCGGCAGGGAAGTCATATCCTGGAGGGTCTTGCGCAGATCGAAGTCGACAATTTCGATATCCAGCTTGCCGGCCTCGATCTTGGAAAAATCCAGAATATCGTCGATCACCGCCAGCAGGCTGTCGGCGCTGCGTTTGCCGGTTTCCACGAAGTCGGCTTGCTCGGCGCTCAACTCGGTGGCCCGCAGCAAGTTGTACATGCCGATGATGCCATTGAGCGGCGTGCGGATTTCGTGGCTCATGTTGGCCAGAAAATCGCTCTTGGCCAGCGTGGCCTCCTCGGCCTGGGCCTTGGCCTTGGCCAGTTCGCGCTGGGCCAACTTGCGCGCCGTGATATCCCGGGCCAGGCCGCGGAACCCCACGGTTTGGCCTTTGTCGTCCTTAATCAGGGAGATCGACCCTTCGATATGGCGCCGGGCGCCGTCGGCGCCGATGACCTGGTATTGCAGCAACCGCCGGGGCTTGCCGGTGTGCAGTATTTTGTTGGTGGCGCGGGAGATCTTCTTGGCGTTGCGGTTGTCCATGATGTCGCGGTAGCGCATCGCCTTCAAGCGCTCTTCGGGATATCCCAGAATATGGATCAGGGCCTCGTTGAAGAAGAGAAAACAGCCTCTCGGATCGACCTCGAAGTAACCGTCCTCGATGCTGGCGATAATGTTGCGGTATTTGTGCTCCATGACCTTGAGCACCTTTTCGGCGTTTCGCTTCTCGGTCACGTCCCGGGAAATGCTGCTAAAGCCGGTGAGCCGGCCGGTCGTGTCGCGCAGCGCCATCACGGACAGTTCCACGAAGAGCGAGCTGCCGTCCGCACGCAGCACCACGCCCGGAATCATGTATTGTTCGGACCCGAAGATGCGGAGCTCCTCTAAGGATTGGCCGAATCGGACCGCACTTTCGGGGGCGAAGGTTTGCAACCAGGGGCTGCCGACGATCGCTTGGCGCGGGCGCCGCAGTTGCGCGCACTGGGCGTCGTTGACGTAGGTGTAACGGCCGTCGACGTCCAGCTCGCAATAGGCATCTTCGAGGGTTTCGATGATGGTGCGGAATTTGACTTCACTCTGGCGGATGGCCAGCATTCTGCGATTGCTTTGCACCGCCGCGTGCAGCGCGGCCCACAATTCCCAGGGGTTGAGCGTGTCCCAGACGAATGCGCCGAATGCGCCTCGATCGGCGGCTTCCCGGCTATCCACGGGCGCGGCGCCATCTCCCAGCAGCACGATGGGAATGCGCGGCCCGGCCCGGCGCAGGCTTTCGAGGGCGGCCGGGCCGTCGCCGTCGGGCAACCCCGCATCCAACAAGATGACATCCCAGGGCCGGCTCGCCGCCATTTGCAGGCCCTCGGCCAGTGTGTGGGCCTTGCGTATGCGCCCGAAGGCCGGGCAGGCCTGCGCCCAGGCGGCTTCGGCGCGGCCGGCCCGATCGGCTTCGGCCACCAGCAGTATTTTCAAAGCATGGCCCTGGGAGATGTCGCTCATGGCTTGGGAAACTCTCCCCTCTTGCCGTTGGCCAGCTTCTCGATGACCCGCAGCAACTCCTCGGGCACGATGGGTTTGGCGATGTAGCCATCCATGCCGGCCGCTTGACGGGAGTGGCGGTCCACGGGATTGGCCCCGGCGGTCATGGCGACAATCGGCACGGCGTGGTTCAACACCGGGGAACCGGGGTCCCGAATGATCCGGGTGGCGGTCAACCCATCCATGGTCGGCATTTCGATATCCATGAGCACCAGGTCGTAGGGCGCGGCGGCCAGGGCGTCCACGGCCGCCTGGCCGTCGGCCACCGTATCGGCCGTGAAGCCGAAGCGTTGGAGCAGATGCTGGGTCAGCTTCTGATTGATGGGGTTGTCTTCGGCCAGCAGGATGCGCAGTTGGTGCCGCCGCCAGGCCGAGAGGCTGTGGTTGGTCACCAGGGGAGAGTTGTTTTGGAGCTCCGAGGCCGTGCCGTGGCCGCGGCTGAGCACCGTCAGCAGGCAGTCGAAGAGCAACGAGGGGCGCACCGGTTTGGTCAGATAGGCGGCGTAGCCCACGCGTTTCATTTCGGCGGCGTCGCCCCGCATCCCCTGGGAGGTCAGCATCACCAGGATGCTGTGTTGCAGCGTGGCGTCGCCCTTGATCCTGCGCCCCAATTCGGCTCCATCGATTTCGGGCATGAGCATGTCCGAGATGACCAGGTCATAAGGGGCGCCGGCTTTGGCCACGGCGTGCATCAAGGCCAGGGCCAGTTCGCCGCCCGTGGCGCGATCGCAGGTGCAGCCCCACAACTTGAGATAGCCCTCGATGATATCCAGGTTGGTTTTGCTGTCGTCCACGATCAGAATCCGCTTTTTGCGGATCTCTTCGGGAACGATCAAGGATTGGTTTTCGCCCGGGCCGCCCTTTTCGAAGGCCGCCGTGAACCAGAAGGTCGCGCCTTGACCCGGCTTGCTCTTAACGCCCATGCGGCCGCCCATCAGCTCGGTCAACTTGCTGGCGATGGCCAGGCCTAAGCCGGCGCCGCCGTACTTGCGGGTGGACGATGCGTCCACCTGGTGGAACGAACGGAACAGGCGCGCCTGGTCGGCCTTGGAGATGCCGATGCCGGTGTCGTTGACCGTGAAGCGAATCGTCACCTGTCCGTCGGTCTCTTTTTCCAGTTCGATGAAAAGCGATACTTCCCCTTCGGGCGTGAATTTGATGGCATTGAGCAGCAGATTCAGGATCGTCTGACGCAGACGCGCCGGGTCGCCCCGCAGCAGGGAGGGCACGTCCGGGTGGATGCTGTAAATCAGCTCCAGGCCCTTTTCCTGGGCCAGCCGGGCCGGGGCGGTCACCAGGTCGTCGATGGTGTCGCGCAGATCGAAATCGAGGGTTTCGATATCCTGCTTGCCGGCCTCCATCTTGGACAGGTCCAGGATGTCGTTGATGATGCCGAGCAGGTTCTCGGCGCTGCGCTTGCCGGTCTCCACGAAATCGGACTGTTCGGCGGAGAGCGGCGTGCCCTGCAACAGGCCGTACATGCCGATGATGCCGTTCATGGGCGTTCGGATCTCGTGGCTCATGTTGGCCAGAAACTCGCTCTTGGCCCGGGTGGCCGCCTCGGCGCGCTCCTTGGCCCAGGCCAGTTCCAGTTCGGCTTCCTTGCGATAGGTGATGTCCCGGGCGATGGCCCGATAGCCGTCCGGGCGGCCGGCTTCATCGCACCGCAGGCTGACGGCGCTTTCGATGAAGCGGTGTTGGCCACTCTTGGTGATGATCTCGTACTGCAGCGAACGGTTCGGCTCGCCGGTTTGGTAGATACGCCGGTAGGCCTGCTCGACCAGGTCGGCGCTGGCCGCATCCATGTAGTCGCGGATGTCCATGGTCATGAGTTCTTCATTCGTATAGCCGGAGATGCTTCCCATGGCCGTATTGAAGAAGGTCATGCGCCCGCGCCAATCGACTTCGAAGTAAGCGTCCTGGATGTTTTCGAGAATATTTTGGTGTTTTTCCTTGCTCTGCGCCAGGGCCTTCAGGGCGGCGACCTGGTCCGTGACCTCCCGGGAAATGCCGCTGAAGGCGATGGGGTTGCCGGCCGCGTCGCGGATCAGGGCGATGGAGGTTTCGATATCGTAGAATTTTCCATCCCGGGCCATGGCCCGCCAATCGGTGAGTTTTTCGGGCCTTCCGGTTTTAAAAACCTCCGTATAAAGTTTATACATGCGCTCGCGCTCTTCCGGCGCGACGAAATCCTGGGTGGGGTTGGCCCTGAACTCCTCGAGGGTCCAGCCCGTTTTGGCGCACATGTGTTTGTTCACATAGGTCATATACCCATTGAAATCGAGCTCATAGTAAGACTCGGACATGTTCTCGACAATATTGTGGAAACGCTCCTCGCTGTTGCGCAGCACCGCTTCATCGGCCTTGTGGGTGAGAGCGAATCGGAGCGTGCGAAACAGTTGCGCCGCATCGAAAGGCGCCTTGAAGGCAAAGCCCACGGCCCCCAGGGCCGCGGCCTGGGGGATCAGGGCGGCGTGGTCGGCGTCGCACAAACCGATGAGGGGGGTTTCGGGCGCACTCGCCTGGATGCGGGTCAAGGCCTCCAAACCGGTGAGGTCCGGCAAAGAGAAGTCCAAGAGGATGGCATCGAACGCCTCGGCGGCCAGGAGCGCCAAACCGGAGTCCAGCCGATCCCTTTGGGTCACTTCAGAACGAGGATTCGGCCGGGTGTCCAGCGCCTTCCGAACACACGCCCCAGGGGGATCGTCCGCCGCCAGCAACAGAATCTTAAATGTTTGGATATCCTCTTTGAGAACCGAAGGTTGCATCTTTGCCCGGCCGTGCATGCGTTGAGGAAAGCCACCGGCCGGAAGTCCTCAAGCGGGGCTTCCGGCCGATTCGGCTCTATCCCATACGGCATTTATCGGCAGAAATCAAAGGTACTTAATGCAGGAATGGCGGCTCAGGCCGAAACGGCCCGTGCCTTACGCAACGCGAGAATCTGCGACAGACCGATAGTCAGTAGAATTCCGAGGCCGACGATGTCGGTGAGCCAGCCCGGTTTGATCAGCGTCAGGGCCGCCAGGAGCATGATGATGCGCAAGGGCCATGAAAGCCGTTGCAACAGCCATCCCTGGGCGCCGGCCGCCAGAGCCAGAGTGCCCAACAGGCCGGTAAAAACAGCCATCCCGATCTCCACGCCGGTGCCCTGCAGCAGAATGGCAGGGCCGTAGATAAACATGTAGGGGATAATGAAGCCGGCCAGGGCGAAGCGCATGGATTGGAAGCCGACGGGCCAGGGCCGCTCGCCGGCGATGGCCGCCGCGGCAAACGATGCCAGGGCCACAGGCGGCGTGAGGGCCGACAGACAGGCGTAGTAGAAAATGAACAGGTGGGCCGCGATGGGCACGACCTGGAACTGCTGGACCAGGGCCGGTGCCAGCACCGAAGCCGAAATGGCATAGGCCGCCGTGGTGGGCATGCCCATGCCGAGCACGACGGCGATGAGCATGGTGAAGATCAGGGCCAGCAGCAGGCTGCCCTTGGAGTAGGCGAAAATGATCATGGCGAACTTCTGCCCCAGGCCGGTCTGGGTGAGCACGCCCACGATGATGCCGGCCGCGGCGCAAGTGGCGATAATCTCCATGGAGCCGCGCGCGCCTTTGGCCAGGGTGGTGGCGATCTGACGCAGCCCCATGCGGCTTTCCCGGCTGATCCAACTGGCCATGATCAGGGAGATAATGCCGTAAAGGGCCGCGCGGTAGGCCGACATCATCAACACCATCAAACACACCAGCACGATGATCAGGGGGATCAACAGGTATCCCTTCTCCATCATGATCTTGCGAAACACCGGCACCTCGTCCCGCGTCAGCCCCCGCAGCCCAACGCCGGCCGCGTAAAGATCGATCATCCAATAGGCGGAGGCAAAATAGAGCAGGGCCGGAATGACGGCCGCCAGACACACCTGGGAGTATGGCATGTTCAGGATTTCAGCCATGAGAAAGGCGCCGGCGCCCATGACCGGCGGCACGATCTGACCGCCGCTGGAGTTCATGGCCTCCACGGCAGCCGCAATGGTGCCGCGAAAGCCGGTGGCCTTCATCAAGGGGATGTTGAACACGCCGTCCACCACCACGTTGGCCACCGACGAACCCGAAGCGGTGCCGATCAGGGCGCTGGAGATGATCGACACCTTGGCCGGGCCGCCGCGCAGCCGGCCGGCCAGGCAGCGGGCGAAATCCACGAAGAACTTGCCGGCCCCGCTGGCGTCCACGAAGGCGCCGAAGATCACGAAGAGAAAAATGTAGTGCGCCGACGCTTGGATCGGCAGGCTCAGAATGCCGTCCAGGCTGAAGAGAAAGGTGATCATGCGCTCCCAGGAGTAGCCGCGGTGGTAGAACAAGCCCGGCAGGTAGTTGCCGAAGTGCCCGTAAAGAATAAAGAGGATGCACAGCGCCGACAGGGGCCAACCGGCGGCGCGGCGGGCCATCTCCCACACGGCAATGACGAAGAGCAGCGAGAAGAAGAAATCCCAGCCCGTGGGGACCACCCCGACTCTGTAGATCCATTCGTCGAAGACCGTGAAAATGTAAATCGTCGGCGCCAGAAGCATGGCGATGAAGATGTAATCCAGCCAGTGGGGCCGGTCTTTGCCGGCATTCTTCCATGGTGGCACCAGGGCAAAAAGCAGCACGCCGCCCAGCACCACGTGCACGGTGCGGAAATACCACGGGTCGATGGGTCGCACGATCAGCACCCAGATATGAAACAGGCTCATGCAAAAGCCGATCACGCCCACGGTCATGGCAAAGCGCCGGCCCAGCGTGCGCCCCGTGCTCACTTCTATATCCTTGATGCGCATTGCCTCGAGTTTCTTTTCGACCTCTTCCATTTCGACCGGTTTAAATTCGGTTGCCATGAGCACTCTCCGCGGATGGTATTTGGCTATCCTGCCCTATTGCCTCAGGGAGCATCGAGATTATCGGCGTGCGTCCCCGGAAACACGGTTCCGGCAGACACAGCGTATGCGATTTAGAGCGGCGGGCCGCGCGACCGCTGCGGTCGCAAGGCCCGCCGGGTGGGACCGGGTCTTATTTAAGAATCAGCGTCTCGGGGATTTTGATGCCTTTTTCCTGATAGTATTTCACGGCGCCGGGATGCAACGGCACCGGGCTGTAGATGATGTTTTCGGCTTTGACTTCGGTGGCTGAGTTATGGGCTGCAATGAGGATCGACACGTTCTCGAAGGTACTCTTCACCACTTCGTATACGAAATCGTCGGGCGAGTTCTTGGGCACCACCATGAAGTTCCACACCGTCAGGGTTTCGATCTCATGGTCCGGATTGGATTTATAGGTGCCTTTGGGAATCAGGCCCTTGGAGAAATAGGGGTATTTGGCCATAAACTTGTCGGCGTCCGCGCCCGCGGGGCCGAAAACATTGAGTTTATGGGTGGTCTCGGCTTCGGTGATGGTCACCCAGGGCAACCCCACCGAGTTGCCGTTGGCATCCAGCATGCCGTCTTTGAGTTGGGAGTCCAGATCCGAGGAACTGGCGTTGACGATGCGCCCGGCCTTGACGCCGGCCGCTTCGAATATCAAGGGCCAGTAGGTGGCCGGCGTGCCGCCGATGGGGCCGACGCCGACACTTTTACCTTTCAAATCCTGGAGCGATGCGATGCCGGTTTTTTTCAGGGCATACATCTGAAAGTACGAGCTGTACATGGGAAAAATGGCCCGCTGGTTCTGGTATTTCTTGCCTTTGGTCCAGCCCTCGCCGTTCCAGCCTTCCCAGGCCGGCCCATTGGTTACCATGCCGAAGTCCAGCTTGTTGCCTTCGATCAACTGGACATTGTGCACCGGTCCGCCGGTGGACTCCACATTGCCCGGAATCTTCATGGTATCGTTGAGCAGCCGGGTAAAACCGCCGGCCCATATGAAATAGGTGCCGCCCACGGGAGCGGCGCCAACGGTCACCGAGGCGGGCCATTTGGCCTTGGATTCGGCCAGGGCGCTGGAACCGACCAGGGCTAAGATGCCCGAGACGACAAGGACGATAGCGGTCTTCCTTTTCATGCGAACCTCCTTTTGATGGGTGTCAACAATGACCTGCTTGATGGACCAATATGGGTTTGATGCGCATGCCGCCCCCCCGGAGTGGCGCGCGGCGTCGCGGCCGCTCATGATCCGAGAGGCGCGTTTTCATCATACTAAGGGGGGAGTCGGCAGAGATCAACTGCCAATTTTCGAAAAGCTTACACCGCCCGGTTTATTCAGCCCTTAAGATACCCCGCTTTAAACCGATAGATATATGGTAGCTCTTGAATTTTGCTCCTGGGACAGTGAGGTGTGATGCATACAAACCCGATTGCCTTTGAAAACAATCCCTCGGCAGAGCGCCACAATGCGCCTCATCCCGCCCCTCCCGGTTTCGCGTGCGATATGGAGGATGGCCTGCACTTCAGCCGGTTCGCCATCGACCACTGCCCGGATCTCGCCTTCTGGATGGAACCCAGCGGCCGGATCTTTTACGCCAACGACGAAGCCTGCCGCGCCCTGGGATATGCGCGCGAGGAGCTGCTCCAAAAAAATGTGTGCGCGGTAGCCCCCAACTTCACGGCCCAAATCTGGGCTCAGCATTGGCACAGACTTCAGCAAAACCAGCAGGTGCGCCTGGAATCGGTGCTCCTGGCCAAAAGCGGCCGAACCATTTGCGTGGAACTCAGCACCTATCTGGTGCGCTCCGGCGATCGGGAATTCCAGTGCGCCTTTGCCCGGGACCTGACCGAAAAGAAGCAGGTCGAGTGCAAAACCAGGGAGTACGAAGTCCGCCTGGACATGTCCCAGCGCATGGAGGCCCTGGGGACCCTGGCCGGTGGCATCGCCCACGACTTCAACAACATTCTTTCCGCGATCCTGGGCTACACGGAACTCAGCCTGGAGGGCCTGCCCAAGGAGGCGCCCCAACGGGACTACCTGCGGGAGGTCATCACGGCGGGCACCCGCGCCCGGGACCTGGTGCAGCAGATCCTCTCTTTCAGCCGCCAGGCGGACCGCACGGTGCAGCCGCTGCAATTCAAAACCATTGCCAAGGAGGCGCTCAAGCTATTGCGTGCCTCAATTCCCAGCACCATCGACATCCGCGCCAACATGGCCAGCGACGGCCTGGTGATGGCCGATGCGGGGCATTTGCACCAGATCGTCATGAACCTGTGCGCCAATGCGGCCCAGGCCATGGCCCCCGAGGGGGGCATCATGCAGGTCTGCCTAGAGAGCGTCATGCTCGGAACCGACGATGCCGTCAAGCACCCCGGCATCGAACCGGGGCGCTACCTGCACTGGCGGGTGAGCAACATGGGCCAAGCGGTCGAGCCGGGTATCATGCCGATCGGCGATCCCGTCACCCGCCCCCAGGCGCCCGCCAAAGGCACCGGCCTATCCGTCGTACGCGGCATTGTCAGTGATTATGGCGGGCATATGTTCGAGGCGCACGCCGGCGGCACCGGCACATCCGTCAGCGTCTATCTGCCGCTGATGGCGAGCGTCAAGCGGACCGCGCCCGAACCGGTCGCGAATCTGCCCATGGGCACCGGCCAGGAACGCATTCTGGTGGTCGATGACGAACCCACCGTGGCCCGGATGGTCACCATGATGCTCGAACGCATGCGCTACCAGGTCACGGGCCTGTCCAGCAGCATCGAAGCGCTGGCCATGTTCAGGGCGAAAGCCGCCCAGTTCGATCTGGTGATCACCGACCTGACCATGCCCAATCTGCCGGGCCAGAAGCTGGCGGCCGAGCTGATCAAGATCCGCCCCGGCATCCCCATCATCCTCTGCACGGGCTACAGTGGGGAGATCTCGGAAGCCAAAGCGGCCAGGACCGGCATCCAGGCCACGATCATGAAACCCCTCGACCAGGCGGAGCTGGCCAACACGGTGCGGACGCTGCTGGACAAGGCCAAGGCGGCTATTTAAGCACCACCAGGGCATCTACGGCCACGGGCCTGGCCCCCGCAAGAATCACGGGGTTCAGATCGATTTCGGCCACCGCTTCCAGTTCCAGACCGATGGCCCCCACCTGAATCAGGATGCGCGCCAGGGCGTCGCTGTCGGCGGCCGGCATGCCGCGCACGGCCTCTAAGATCTTGCGCCCCTTGATCTCCTGCATCATCTCCAGGGCGTCGTGCCTTTCCAGGGGGGCCTTGCGGAAGGAGATATCCTTGAGGATCTCGGTGAAGATGCCCCCCAGGCCGAACATGACGCAGGCCCCGAACTGGGGGTCGCGGGTCAGCCCCACCACCAGCTCGCGCCGACCCGAGACCATCTCCTGCACCAGCACGGCCGCATCGGCCTCGCCGGCCATGGCGGCCATGAGCTCGTCGAAGATCGCGAGCGCTTCGGCTTCGCTGCGTACATCCACGCGCACCAGGTTCTTCTCGGTCTTGTGGGCGATGCGCGCCGCGCAGCCTTTCAGCACCAGGGGGCAGCCGATCTCCCGGACGGCCTCGGCCAGGGCCTCCCGCTGCCGGACGAGAATCTCCCGGGTCACCGGAATGTCATAAGCGGCGAGCAGTTGTTTGGCCTCGTATTCGGAGAGCGTCGTGCGTCCTTCCTGCTGGGCAGTACGAATCAGTTCCAGGGCCTTTTCCTTGCTCATGATCTCTTCCTCTCGTAATAGGCATTGAGATGCCCGATGGCGCGCAGGCCTTCGGACAAGGTGTTAAAGACCGGAATGCCACGCTGGACAAAGGCGCGGCGGGCATCGGCGAACATCTCCACCACATCCAGGTGGTCCATGCCGCTTTTGGGATTGAACAGGATGACCACGATGGGCTTACCGGTTTCGGCACCCACGGCCTGCATGTCGTCGGCCAGTTCGAGGTAGGGCGTGACCTCCTTGACCGGCCGGCCGGTGATCCGGGCCATATTCTTATAATGATGAATGAGCGAGTTGAAGATCTGCAAATCGATGCGCGGGTCCGAGGCCGCCAGGCGCAGGATCTCCTTGAGAGTCTTGGGCGCCACGAAGGGATTGGCCACGTCCACGGGATTGCCCGGGCTCGATCCGGGCCGGGGCAGCAGTGCATCGATACGCCCAGCCAGCGCGTCGTCGAAGGGCGGGATGCTCAGGCCATAGGCTTCGGCGGCATCGGCGGCCGCCACCCCCAATGCGCCGCCGCCGCCCAGCACGCTGAGGTTGCGGTAGACCCGGCCGGGCAGCAGCGTGAAGGCCTGGCAGGCATCGGCCATCTCGGCCATGCTCTGGACCTGCACGGCATTGGCCTGGCGCAGGATCGCCGGCCAGATGCGGCCGCTGCCGCCCATGGAGGCGGTGTGGCTCTGCACGGCGCGCGCCCCGGCATCGGACAGGCCACCCTTGTTGACGATCACCGGCTTGCGCGCCGCGGTGGCCTTGAGGGCCTGGAAAAAGGCCTCGCCGTCCCGGACCCCTTCGATGTACAGGCCAACCACGCCGGTTTCGGGGTCATCACCGAAATACTGTAACAGCTCTGTCTCGCGCAGGTCGGCGCCGTTGCCGAAGCTGACCATCTTGCTGAATTGGAGGCCCATGGATTTGCCCAGGTTGGCGAAATCCACGGCCATGCCGCCGCTCTGGGAAGAAAAACCGATCGGTCCGCTCTGCCGGGAAAGATCCGGGCCGGGCAGCATGGTCAGCCCGCTGCGGGGGCAGTAAATGCCGAAGCAGTTGGGACCGATCACCCGGATGCCGCGCCGGGCGATGGCCACGATCTCCTGCTCCAGGGCCAGGCCTTCGGCCGTGCCCAGCTCCTTGAAACCCGACGAGACGATGGATGCGCCGGCCGCGCCTTTCAAGCGGCACGCCTCGAGGGCCGCCGGCACGGCCGGGGCCGCCACGGCGAGGATGGCCAGGTCGAAGGGGGCGGGGATCTCCTCGACGCTGGGATAGAGGGTCTGGCCATTCCAGGTGCCGCCCTTGGGATTCACGAGATAAATTTCGCCGTCGTAGCCGATGGCGCGCAGGCTGTTGTAGATGCCGGCGCCGAAGCCGAGGCCTTCTTTGGAGACGCCGATGATGGCCAGGTTGCGGGGATGGAAGATGCGCTCGAAATCGGTGGTTGGGACTGCTGCACCCATGGAATGGACCCCTTCCGCTTCAGGTTGAGATGCCCGCCGGCCCAGATGCGCCGGCCTTCTGGGTACCTGTTAGCAGACCCGGACGCTGACGGCAATGACGAACAAGGGTTGGCAAGACCGGACCGTTTTCATTGGAGCCAATGCGCGCACAGTGCGTTCAGGTCATGGTCCGGTTCACCGGCCACACATTTCAAGTGCCGCTAAGGCTGCGCTCCGGGCGGCCTGGAAACTCGCTGCGCTCAAACAGTCCAGGCCGCTTTTCCTGCGCTGCATCCAAGCGGCACTAAAATGTATGGCCAATGGTGCCCCGGGCCATGACCTGAACGCACTGTGAAGGTTCACCGAGGATTGCGGCGCCTAATAAAGTTGACTTTTGCATCAGGCCTGATTTATGAACCTCGCCGATGCGCCACTCCTCACCTGAAAAGAACGCACGGCATCATCCCTAAATAGTGATAGGTACTGTTAAATAATCGATCCGCGCGTTCGAGTTGAGTTCCACCTCCATATGCATCAAGCATTCTCATCATGTGGCTTATCCCGACATCAACCATTGGAGGAGACACCAAATGACAACGCTGCTTACACCCGAAGAATTGAGGGAACTCAAAAAGCTTTGCTCCGATCCCTTTATGGAGCTTGGTTTAATGACCAGGCCGGAACACATGAAATGCTTCGAAGCCAGAACGGTCACGCATTCGGTAACGGTCGAAATCACCTTTCCTGAACATGCGGATGCAAAGGCCTGGAATACTCTTCACCAAAATCGAATACTCCGTTCAGGCCACGCGATTACTGTAGCGCTAACTGTCCTTGTCGCTCTGGTTTGTAAGAACCCAAAAGTTGCTGTCCTCACGAGCTCATCTGTAGCTATTGCCAAGGATGAAGTTCAAGCAAAGATTTGGTACCCTCAGGTATCGAAACAATGGACATTGGTTCGTATTTATCGTTTCGACTACCAGCAATTTCCACAGAAATTTCTCAGAGTGGAGTGGACCGATATCCTTCGAGACGAGGAAGGCAAGGAACAGGAGAGACGCAAGCATGGTGTCTCCCAACTGGAAGTCGGCGGCCCCAATGGGCTTCCCGAAGACTGGGTCCAAGCTACCATGTTGCGCACCCCTCAATATAAACAGGTCCAATTCAAAGCGGGGATGATAATATAAGCCCATGCCAAGGGACCAACACAAAACAAGCAAATTGCTACATATTCTATGGCGGACTTTTGTCTGGGGCATGGTGTTTTTCATTGTCCTCATCGTTATGCCTACAGCCAAAAAGATTATATTCCCAGACACAATCACCCGCATGGAAAAAATGTTGAGGCGCAGCACCTTCACTAATTGTTCTTTATCGGTCTTTCGAAAGGATGAAGTTTCTTTACTTCTCAAGGTCACGGCTAAAGGGGAGAATCCCTTTACTACGGAAGTATGCAAATATTTCTGGAATGAACTAAGCATCGACCAGGGGCGCGTTTTTTTCACACACACCATCAATCGGCATCCAGACGACAGATGGTATTTGGATCAGACCGAAATCTGGGCCGATGCTGATCTGAAGCAGGTTCGGAAGCTTGATGTAAAATTCTGTGATCGCTTGGAGGGAGATGGTGCCAATATGCACTACAAAGACCATCGGCCTATTTTCAAGTGCGCCGTGCCGCTCCAAGAAGCCACATGCCTGGCGACGCCTGCCCCAGTAGAGAACTGAACGCTACAGCATCGAAACGACCGCCCCAAGAACCACCAGCACGGCTCCCACCAACTTTTTGCCGGTGACAGGATCCAGCGGTGTTTGCAGCAGCCCGAAATGGCTCACCACCAGGGCACTCAAAATCTGGCCGCTGATGGTCAGAATGAAGAAGCGGCGCACGCCGATCAGGGGAATGAGGTAGGTGGTGGCCAGCACGATGAAGGCGCTGACAAAACCGGTCAAATAGAGATAGAGCGGTACGCTCTTGAGCCGCGCGAGGGTGGCCTGTTCGCCCCAGAGGGCGAACATGACCAGCGAGGTGATCAGGGCCATGAAGAAAAAGGTGATGTTGGCCGTGATGGCCGACCCCAGATGCCTGGACACCATGCTGTTCATGGGCAGATAGATGGAGAGCAGCACACCGACCAGCAGGGAAGCCAATACGATGAAGAGGGATTGCATCCGCGGCTCCAGTGCTATTTCAGCTCTTTGTAACGAAAACAGCCGACCAGGTGGTCGTTGACGATGCCGCCGGCCTGCAGGAAGGCGTAACAGATCGTGCTGCCCACGAACGAGAAGCCGGCCTGTTTGAGGGCCTTGCTGACGGTATCGGACAAGGGGGTGGCCGCCGGGATCTCTTCGGGCCGCCGCCAGCGGTTGCGCACCACCTTGCCGTCGGTGAACGACCAGATAAAGCGGTTGAACGTTCCGTGGCGTTCGGCCAGTTCAAGGAAAGCGGCCGCATTCTTCACGGCGGCCTTGATTTTGAGATGGTTGCGGATGATGCCCGGATTCTGGCGGGCCGCCTCGATCTCGTTTTGGGTCATGCGCGCAATGCGCAGGGGATCGAAATCATGGAACACCTCCCTGAAGGCCGCCCGCTTGTGCAGCACGGTGCGCCAGGAGAGGCCGGCCTGGAAGGCGTCCAGAATGAGGTATTCCATCCAGCGGCGGTCCTCCTGGACCGGCACGCCCCACTCGTCATCGTGATAGCGCTGCATCAGCGCATCTTCCCCCGGCCAGGGACAGCGGGTCACCATCCTTTCCTCCTATCGATGCTTTTGCTGGGGCAACTCATTTGGATTGGTGTTAGCAGACCCGGGCGGCCCGGGCAATGCGGAATCGTCGTTCGTTCGGCAAGGTCCTCAAGCGGCCAAATTAAATAAAGTGCCGGATGAGCCGATAATGAAGACCAGGCAGGGTATGTGCCGGAAAAAAACAGCGGTCGAAGAAACGGAAACCTTTATGGTCATGCATTCCATACCCGTAATTGTGCTTGCCTCCCTGAGCATGCTGGTCGGGCTGTTGTTCTTCTCCATCTATCTCCGAAATGCCAAGTTCCAGATCTCCGGCAGTTTCGCCCTGGTCTGCCTCGCGGTTTTCATCTACGATATCGGTTGTATCGGGTTATATAACGCCACCGACGTTGCGGTGTCGGTCCATTGGCAGCGGCTCCAGTTCGCGGGAATCGCCGCCATTACCGCCGCCCTTGCGCTGTTCTATAACAAGTTCAGCGGCAACTTTTCCGGCAAAATCGTGCCACTGATTGCCATCGTCAATCTTGCTTTCTGCATCGCCACCTACGCCCTTCCGGGTCCGTTAACCCTGAGCGCGTCCATACCCGCCGAAAAGTCCGTGGAAATCGGCAATTTCATCCATATTCGCTACTTCGAGGGTCAGGTCGGCATCATCAACAACCTGCAGATGTTATTCTCCCTGGTGGTTTTTACGGTCTGCAACATCGGGTTGATCAAATTTTTTCTTCGAACCCGGTCGAGCGGCGGAAACACGGCCATCGTCATCGGCATGAACCTGTTTTATTTGGCGGGCCTGAACGATGCGTTCGTCAGTTTGCGGATCTATCCCTCCATCTACCTGTTCGAATATTCCTTCGCCGGCCTGATCGTATCCATGGCCATGATGCTGGTGGGGGATTTCGTGGACCTGGTGGCCAAGTACGCCCAAATCAACCAAAACCTGGAAGCGGCCGTAGAGGCGCGCACCAAGGAGTTGAAGACCCTCAGCGGGCTGTTGCCGATCTGCGCCTCCTGCAAAAAGATCCGGGACGACCACGGCTACTGGAACCAGATCGAAAGCTTCCTGTTGGAGCACTCCGATGCCACCTTCAGCCACAGCATCTGCCCGGAGTGCAGTCAAAAGCTCTACCCTGAGCTGGCGGAGGAACTGCGCGACAAAAAGAGCCGGAAATAGATCCTCAGCCTCTCGAATCCAGTCCGTGGCAAGACACTCACGCAAAAAGATAGCGCGCGACAAGGTCGACCAGTTCATCTAATAGTCGCGGATTGTCGGCCTTGAGGTTGTCCCGGTGGGCCGAAAACATCACCTCTTTGATGATCCAGCCGAGCAGCCAGGCGGCCGTCTCCATATCCCCTACTCTCAACTTGGTTTGGGCGGCTTGCAGCACCTTAAGCAAACGCCGCATGATCTCCTCTTCCTGTTCGCCGATGATGCGGTCGATTTCGGGGTCCATCTGGCGCAGCACCATGGCTTTCTGGTTCAGCGGATAAACCGAATCGTGCAGTGCCCAAACGGCGGATATGAGGGTGCGGACCACCTCGCGCGGCTCCTTGTCCAGATAGTGTTCCACCTGAAACGTGTTCAGCACGTTCAAGATCTTGCCGCAGTGGGTGTGGATGAGTTCGATGAAGAGCTGCCGCTTGTCCTTGAAATAGGTGTAGAAAGTGCCGATGGAGACGCCCGCCGCCGCGGCGATCTCCCTGGAGTTGGTGCCGTGCAGGCCTTTGAGGCTGAAGCTGGCAAAGCCCGCCTCCAGAATCCGCTGCCTGGTTTCCACGCCCCGCTCCTGTTTTGGGTCCCTTACTCTGGCCATCTGCCCCCCCTGCCCGCACATTTTCCTGTCCATACCATGGAAAAGAGAGGTGTTTAAGCGTTGATTGAACAATTATTCATATTTTCCGTTTGACAACATTTTGGTTTGCCCCTATGAACCATTTTAAGTGAACAATTGTTCAATTTATGGCCACGCTTTGGGTTGCATCACGACCCATCGAGCACTGTTGTGATGGGCCACGATTTCGTATAAAGAGAACTGACACGTCGGTATCTTCAAAAATGCCCGAATCGGATGCCATCTTCGGGGAGGCTCCATGAACCGGATTTTCAATGTGCTCAGCAAGTGGCCGAAAACGACCATCGTCCTGATTTTGCTGTCCACCATCCCGTTCGGGGTTGCCTTTACCCAGAAGTCCTTTCGCAACCATGTAACCCTCTATTTCGAAGCGGATGACCCTGTGGTCGTCGCCTACGAGAAATTTAAAACGATGTACGGCAACGAAGAGGCCGCCATCATCGTGGTCCATGCCGACGACATTTTCACGGACACGCTTCTGGGCATTGTCCGCGACATCTCTTCCATGGCCAAAGCCGCCGAAGGCGTTCAGCGGGTCTTCAGCCTGACGGAAGCCACGGAAGCGGTCGGACGCGGCGATACGATCTCTTTCGAGCCCATCGTTCCCCGGGAGGCCTTGGACCCCGCGCAGTTAGAAGCGGTCAGAAAGCGGGTGCTGGCAAAGCCGTTCGTGATCGAAACGCTCATCTCCAAAACCGGCGATACCACCGCCATCGTACTGGAATTGGCTTCCATCGCTTCGGCCGAAGACAAGGGTGCGATTCTCAAACAGATCACGGCCCAGGCGGAGCGCATTGCGGGCAAGCACGCCCGGCTTTACTTCTCGGGCGCGCCCTTCGTGGAGTATGAAATCAACGCCTTGACCCAGCGGGATGACAAGGTATTCACGCCCATCGTCATCGCCCTCGTATTCTTCCTGGCGGCCCTGTTCTTGAAAAGCATTTCCCTGGCAGCCTTGTGCCTGGTAAACGTCGTCTTGACCCTGGTGTGGTCGGTGGGCATTTTCGTCCTGACCGGCCATCGTTTCAGCATGGTCACGGTGGTCATGCCGCCCATGATATTGGCCATCACCGTGGCCGACGCCATCCACATCCTGTCCCATTTCAAGACCCTTTACAGCCATGGGAAGAGCCGGCGGGAGGCGATTTTCAATGCCGCCGCCAATCTCTGGCTCCCCTGCCTGTTGACGAGCCTGACCACCGCCGTCGGCTTTCTTTCCTTTCTGACCACAGACATCGACCCGCTGCGGACCCTCGGCCTGTTCACCTTTATCGGCGTCATGCTGGCCTATATCATGACGATCATGATTCTTCCGGCCTTCATGATCGTATTCATCCGCCACCCGGGCCACACCGACGCCCCCCGGAAACGCTCTGGGGATCGCCGGCCACGGCGCGATGCGATGGGGACCATCCAGGACATCGGACGGCTGATCCTGCGCCATTACAAATCCCTGGCCATCGCCATGCCGCTGATTATGGCCGTGGCCTTCGTGGGGGCCTTGAAAATCCGTTATGAAACCAATTTCGCCAACCATCTCGACGAAACCAACCCAATCAAGCAGGGCATCCGCTTCATCGAAAACAAGCTCTTCGGCACCGTGCCGGTGGCGCTCCTGGTCCGGGCCAAATCGCCGGCGAACGATTTCACCCATCCCGAAAGCGTAAAACTGATCGACGCGCTGCAAGCCGATCTGAAGAGAGATTTCCCCCAAAAGTACAGCTCGTTCTTTTCGATCGGCGACTATTTCAAATCGATGCACCAGGCTTTCAACCAAAACCAGGAAGCGTTTTATGTTATTCCCGAAAATCGGATGGACATCCTGGATTATTACGAGCTGGGCGAAACCGATATTCTGGAGCGCATCCTCTCCGCGGATAGGATGGAGGCCAGAATCTCTTTCAATGCCTACCTGGGACCGATCGCCGCCGGCAAGCAACTGGCGCATTATTTGGACGTTTTTCTGGCGCAAGGCCATGGCGACCGATTCGCCTGCCTCATCACGGGCAGCTCGGCGCTTTACGCCGCCATGGATCAAAACCTGAAAGAGTGCCTGTACAGGAGCTTTTCCATCGCGTTTTTGATCATCTTCGGCATGATGCATCTGGTGTGCCGCAACTGGAAGCTGACCCTGATCAGCATCCTGCCCAACCTGTTTCCCATCGTGTGTACCTTCGGCCTGATGGGGTATTTGAACATCCCCCTGGATGTCTCCACCATCATGATCGCCAGCATCACCATCGGCATCGCGGTGGATGATACGATCCACTTCCTGGTTTGGTACCGCCGCAATGCGCTCTCCGGCATGGAGACCGAGGCGGCTTTGCTGAAGACCTTTGCAGACACCGCCAAACCGATCCTGATCACCTCGGTTATCCTGTGCGTTTCGTTTTTCTGCTTCATGGCCGGAAGCGTTCTGCCGGTCCGGGCTTTCGGCGTGCTCACGGCGATGTCCATTGCCTTCGCGTTTCTCGGCGATATCCTGCTGCTGCCGACGATGATCATGATTTTCAGGCCGGACCTGCGCACCGACACCATTCATCCGAAACGCAAATGGTATCCCGGGGCCATCGGCAAATTGGCAAGGGCATACGATAGCGTTCGTAGCGGGTTGCATCTGTAAGCGCACCGCAAAAGGAAGCGAAAGCGGCAAAGGCGATACCCATGGAAACGAAGGGCATTTTTAGCAGTAACGGCATCGGCTTTTTATTCTGGATCGTTGTCGCCTGCATGGCGTGGCCTTTGGAGGCGGCGAGCGCGGCAGAATTGCAAAGCTTCGGCTTTATCGAACTCGACAACCTGGTCAACACCGATTCGGACCAAGACTTCGCCGACGCGGTCAAAAAGAACGAAATCCGCGCCAACCTGGAAGTAAAGTACGGCCGCGACGATCTGCATCTGTTTATGAAATCCGATTTCTACTATGCCCCCAACCTTTGCGGCGACGACGATCCTTACGACTACCGCTACTCGGCCGAAGCGGAGGTCGCCAACAATCTCAGGATCTCGGGCACCGAGACCGAAGCGGACTTTAACGAACTCTATCTCGATTACCGTTTTTCTCCCTTCCGGCTGCGCCTGGGCAATCAGTTGTACAAATGGGGCACCGCCGATGTGCTGAACCCCACCGCCTATTTCAATCCCTATGATTTTCGCGAGTTCCTGTTGCGCGATGACGATCAGTTCAGACAGGGGGTGCCCTCGCTCTCGGCCATGTACTTTCACGACCGCTTTACCGCCGAGCTGGTCTTCTCCTTCGCCCATGTGCCCACGCTGTTCGCGCCCAGCGGCAACTTCTGGTCGTTGGACATGCGCAACGCGCTCTACACCACCCGGGTCGGGTCATACGACCGCCTGCCGACGGAGTGGGCGAACACCGGCATCGGCGGCCGGATATCCGCCACCGTGTGGGGCACCGACCTCTCCCTGAGCGCGTATCATGGCCCGGACCGCGATCCGGTAATGGTGCCCGATTCGGTTGCCTTCCCGCCCAACGAGCCCTTGTTGCTGACGATCGAACCGCGCTACCACATCGTGAACATGTTCGGCATGGATTTTTCCAAGACCCTGGGCGATTTCGTTTTCCAGGCCGAAGCGGCCTACTCGCCCAACAAGCGCAGCCTGGTGATGCAGGACTTGAGCGGGCTCGGCGCGGTTCGAATTCCTTTCGACACCCGCGCGTCGGATTTTATCTCCTATGCCGCGGGCTGCAACTACTTCGTCCCCACCGGAAAGATCTTCGAAAACCACGGCGGCGAAACCGTCTTCACCGTGGACTGGTTTCAAGCGCGCTATGCCGATGACGACCTTTACGGCGCCTACTTCACCGATCTGTTGACCCTGCGCCTCCAGGACACGTTCATGGACGGCCGCCTGTTGTTTAAATACACGGCGATGTTCGAAACCCGGCACAACGGTTCGATCCACTGGCCGGAGCTGACCGTCGATTTTCAAAACGGATGGACCCTGGCGCTGGCCTATGTGGCCATCGACGGCGACCTGGACGACGAGGCGTTCGAACCGCTCTTCTACCACTACCGGAATAACGATTTCGTGAGTTTCAAGATCAGGTATCAAATATGAAGAAGTCGCCCAAAGCTTCCCTAAAAAACCGGCAATTGCCGTGGATCTGCCTGCTGGCGTGCCTGAGCGTGGCCTGCGGCCAGGGCAGCGACAGCAGTGAAGTCATCCTGGCCGGCACCCTCCAGGGAGCGGCCCTGGCCGAAAACCCGGACAAACCGGTTCTCGTGGCGGTGTTGCCAGACGATCCGCAACGGCCCCTGGCCACGCCCTCCCTGGCCGATGTGGTCATGATGGTTTCGGCCGATAAAACCGACTACTCCTTCCGCCTGGATCTCACGGAATCGGGTCTGGCACCGGGCCAGGCCATCAACCTGGCGGCCTTCGTGGACATGAACTACGCCGGGGGATTGCCCTCCCTGGATGCGGGCGACATGGTCGGCTTCTTCATCGATGCGCAGACCTTTTCAGCGGCCTATGAGTTGAAGCCGGGCCTGAACGATGCCGGGAACCTGCCCATCGACCGAAAGATATACGACCACCAGGCATCGCTCCAGTTCCGCCTGGCCGAGAATTTTGGCATCGTGCCGGGGGCGGGCGAAAACGTCCTGGTCTATGCGGTGCACAGCCAGGGGCTCGATCTTGCCGCCCGCACCGTGGACGTGGATTATGTGGTCGGCATGGCGAGCATGATCGTGGGGCAGGATGGCCCGCCCTACCCCCTCGATCTGCTGACGGCCATCTATACCGGCATCGCGGTGTCCGAAGACCCCTTCGGCCTCAGCGACCTTCGTCTGATCGCCATACTGGACGACGCGCCGGCCAACGGCCGACCGGATGCGGGCGAGTATTTGGGTGTCACGCTGCTCGCTTTCGATGTCGCCGACGGCGTCAATGTCATCGCCAATCGCATTTTCTTCCCCGGCGATGGATTCGTTCTGCCATCGCCCTGACGCTACCGCCAAAAGGAGGCTTCATGAAATTCAAGTTCACCGTCGCGCTGATCGCCCTTCTGCTGCTGCCCGCCGTGGCCGGGGCCGTTACCGGCCGCGACATCATGGAACAGAGCGAAAAGCGGCCCACCCCCGGCAGCGCCAAGAGCGTTGTGACCATGAAGATTTACAAGGGCGGTTCGCCCGACGAAAAGCAGTTTACCCTCTCGACCAAAGAGTACCCCGACGACGAAGACAAGGCGCTTATCGCCTTCCAGAAGCCCACCCGCATTCAATTGCTGACCCATGCCCACAAAGGCAAGGAGGACGACCAGTGGATCGTGCTCTCCTCGGGTAAGGTCAAGCGCATCGCCACCGCCGACAAAGGCAACGCCTTCGTGCACTCCCACTTTTATTACGAAGATCTCGGCTCCCGGGACATCGACGCGTACGAATACGACTACCTCGGCGACGAAAAGGCCGTGGGCGTCGATTGCTTCAAGGTGCAGAGCGTCAAGACGGCGGCCAAGGACAAGGTGTACGACAAAACCATCCTGTACGTGCGCAAATCGGACTATTTCATCGTGCGCGTGGATTTCTACCAGGACGGCAAATTTCACAAATTCCTGGAGAACCACGACATTCGTACCGTCAGTGATATCCTGACCCCGTTCCGCGTGGTCATGTCCCTGGCCGACGGAAAGGCGCGCACCGAACTCACCGTGGAGCGCGTCGAATACAACCTGCCCATCGACGACGCCACCTTCAATAAAGAAGCCTTGCGTTGAAAAGGACCGGCAACTTATAAAAAGGATGAACTGGGTAAATCGTATGCCAAAGACAGGGCCATTTGAGCAACATAGCGATCGATATGACGAGTGGTTCGAAAAAACAGGGACCTGTACAAGATGCCGGGACCGCCTTCGGCAATATGGCCGGCACTTTCATTCCCAAGCTCCTGAAAACGACACGAGGATCGAAACGATTATGGATAGCGCGTTTTTGAAGGATGAAAGAACGATCAGACTCGGCGCATTTATAGCGGTCTTTATCGTGCTTGCGGTGGTGGAAGTCTTTGCCCCCAAAAGGGCTTTGCTGACCTCCAAACCCCGGCGCTGGTTTGCCAATCTCGCGATCATCGCACTGAATCCCTTATCGGTGTTCTTGCTGTTCCCCATTTTACCCGTTGGATTGGCCCTCTTTGCATCCGAACACAATTGGGGGTTGCTGAACCACCTGGCACTGCCCGAATGGCTGAAGGTCATTGCGGCCGTGGCGTTGCTCGATCTTGTCGTTTATACGCAACATGTACTCTTTCACGCGATCCCCACGCTCTGGCGGCTGCACATGATGCACCACGCCGATATGGATATCGATATGACCACGGGCCTGCGGTTTCATCCGATAGAGATTGTCATATCCATGGCCATCAAGCTATCCGCCATTGCCGCGCTGGGGGCGCCGCCTGCGGCCGTTCTGATCTTCGAAGTGGCCTTGAACGCCACCGCCATGTTCAATCACAGCAATATCCGTATCCCCCAAGGAATCGACCGGATCCTGCGACTGATCGTGGTTACCCCGGACATGCACCGGGTCCACCACTCGGTGATCATCCGCGAGACCAATAGCAATTATGGCTTCAATTTACCCTGGTGGGACCGCCTGTTGGGCACTTATAAAAGTCAGCCGGCCAAAGGGCACACGGATATGGTCATCGGCCTGGCGCAATTCCGCGATCCGCGAAAACTCTCTCTGCCGCGCCTGCTGATCCTGCCATTCGTGGGCGATCCGGGTCGGGTGCCGATCAATCGGCATTAAGGTTTCTTCACAATTACTCCCAACTGCATCGATGTTTGCGCAAATCTCCCTGATCACCTGCAATAGGGTCGACTGAACCAGCCTTGTATTAGTAGCTAACTGCCACCGGACCGCCCCCGAGAGAATCGGCGATCGGCCCTGTTGACGTCCCCTATTGCGTTCCTATTGCTCATAGGCCTTTGCAAAGTCATAGGGCTGGATTTATCGAGCCTGCCGCCTCGGCACTGTCGGCCGCATCCGGCAAATATGGCCCTTGTCATTGACATCCCGGTTAACGCGGTTATTTGGTATAGGAATAAATGGGCCTGAAGAATTAGCTGTTTGTCCATGGCCCTGAAAAATTCGAAAGGCGGAAACCCTCGAATCTTGCCTACGCTTTACTGATGGTACGTTTTTACCTGCTGAATTCTATGTGAGTACATCACCGGGTTGCCGAGAAGAACGCCCCAAGTCCGCCAGAACAAGCTTTGCTCTCGCTGCAAGCGCTCCCCGGACAAAGCCGTTTCGGCGTATGCATACTGTCCCAATGCCTTGACAGGCGGTTTGAACCTTTTCCTGTTGGAGTGTGCCGCTTCCGCCATCTCTTTACCGGCCATTGCGGATCTTCGCGGCGTTCATGCGCGGCAATTCTGCCGCGCTGCGCGAGCGCGCACGCCCCTGTCCACCAGTCCCTAAGGGGCCCTTTGGGGCCTCGACCAAATCTTTGTCAGGAGGTGCTATTATGATGTCGGGAACATCGTTTATCTCCCATCGGGCACCCGATGGGTTTCGCTTTCGCGCCGTCATGTCCTTGGGCGTGCTTCAAAGTCTCGATGCCGAAAAGATCGAAGCGCTCAACAATATGAACATCGTTTCCTTGAGCGACCTGCTCCACTTCGATCCCGTCCACAAGGCCCGCCTGGTGGTGGCCGTGGCCGAAAAACGCGTTGCCCATGACATCGAACTGGCCCCTCTGGTGGCCGACAGTGCTGCGGATCTCAGCCCGGCGCAACTGGCCGCCGGCGCGGTGGAACTCATTGACGGCGTGGGCAATACCTTTGGCCACATCCTGCGCACGGTGTTCGGCGTGCAGACCATCGCCGATCTGGCCCGCTTTGCGCCCTTTGAAGAGGCCGAAACCTTGATGCGCAACGAAGCCGAAGCCTTCACCGAGCAGGCCTCGGCACCCGATGGCCTGATTCCCAACCCTGTTGGGGCGGTGGCCTCCACCACGCGCTTGAACACCTTCGTAGCCGAGTTTGAGGTGGACCTGAAGCCTTGGGAGATCGGCTATCTCTCCGGTACCGCGCTGGAGGAGAACGGTTACGACCTGCGCATCGTGGATCTGTTTGGGCTGCCCGACGACTCGCCCCGCAAAATCAGCCTGGGCTATATTGCCCTGCACCGCCAGCGCTGGCTCTCCCTGGGCTTGAACCTGGGCGAGGTGATCCACTCCGTGGGCCTGGCCGCCGGCGAGTCGCGCAACATCGCCGTGGTGGACTGGAAACGGCGCCTGCTCACCAGCCGGGGCGAGTCCACCCAGATCGGCGAACGCCTCAGCAACGCCCTGGTGCACACCCGCGCCCTGGAAGAGGTAGCCCAGGCCACGGCTCTGGAGCACCAGTTCGGGCGCACCGACATCGACGCCTCCACCGCCGTTTCGGGCGGTTCGGTGGTGGGCGCGGCCGCGGCCGTGGGCGCCGTGGGCGGAGCCATCGTGGGCGGCGTGGCCGGCCTGGTCATCGGCAATGCCGCCAACGTGGCCGGCGGAGCCCCCACCATTGCCGGTGCGGCCGCCGGCGCGGCCGTGGGGGCCATCGCCCTGGGGGGTGCCGCCGGCCTGATCTGGGCGGGCAGCGAGGCCATCGGCCGCATCCGCAGCGAAAGCTCGGGCGACCGCGCCATTGTCAGCCGGGTCCACCAGGACATCACCGACCTGACGAGCCAGAACGCCTCCATGGTGCGCTCCCTGATGTCCACCGTGGTGCTGGAGGACTTCCAGTCGGAGCGCGAGGAGGCCCGCACCTTCAACATCACCAACTACAACCACATGCACGCCCTGACCATCCTCTACTTCGAAGTGCTGCAGCGCTACCAGGTGAGCCTGCAATTGGAGCGCGTGGAGCCCATCCTCTTTCTGCCCTACCGCCCCCTGACCTTTACCCGTGAGCTGATCTCGGACTATTGGGAGTTTCTGCGTCCGGCCGTGCAGAATGAAACCCTCGTGCAGCAGTTTGAAAGCCTGCTGGGCCAGGATGGACAACTGGAGGCCAGCGAAAATCCCGTGGATCTTCCCCAGGCGCGTCTGCGCAAACTGCGCATCCGTGTACGCCGCCCTGTCATTTCCCAACAGCCCAATCTCTTCGTCGAGACCGCCAATGGTGACGCCCCGCCGGTCTTCATCGTGGTCGGCGATACCGTGGTGGGCGCCGACGGCTTTACCACCGACTACTACGAACCCGTGCCCAATCCGCTCGCGGCCGGCACCGGCCCCTTGATCAACGACATCCAGAAGATCCGCCTTGAACTGCCCTTCCCCCTCAATCTCAATGTCACCTACAAAATCGCCGTCCAGGCCGAATTCAGCGATAGCACGGACGACATCAGTCTGCCCTACAAGAAGCTGTCCAACGTGCACTTCCAGGCCGCCCTGGGCGAGCAGAAAAAAACCACCAACTGGACCCCCGCCGACCAGGTGGAATCGGCCCAGCAGGAGGTCCAACAGGTCGACGACATCCTCACTCGGGTCATCCGCCACTTCAATGCCCGGCGTTACTTCTTCACCCGGGTGCTGCTGCAGTCCATGGAGGACTTGCAACTGGCCGACATTATCACCGCCCTGGAGGTCAATACCATGATCGGCAGCACCCGGGTGGCCTTCTCCCTTACCGATCTGGCGGACCCACGGCCGGTGGGCATCACCTCCCAGTACATTCTTCTGCGTCTGAAGACGCCGCTGCCGCATACGCGCCTGGACAACATTGCCAACAACCAGGGCCTGGCCGTCACCATCGACCCGGCCACGCGCCAGATCGTTACCGGACTCTCGGCTTATCGCGGCGACACCATCAAGTTCTACGAAGCCCTGGTTGGCAAGACCACCCACAGCGAGGAGGTGGTGCTACCCACTTCGGGCCTCTTTGCCGAAGCGGTCCTGGGCCGCTCCAATTGCGCCGAAAAGCTCGACATCACGCGCTTTGCCAACTGGATCGACTCTCCCATCCCCAACGGGGCGCCGGTGATCTCGGCCTTGAACCTGGGCGGTCGCGGCCAGCCCACGCCGGAACTCAACGCCACCATCACCGACGGCGTGCTCAACCTGATGCAACCCACGCCCCTGCCCGATCCCACGGGCATGGGGGCCATTCTGGGGGCCATCCAAAACGGGGCCATGTTCCGCGATATGTCGGGCGCCTCCATTCTGGGCGGCACCCTGCAATCCCTGGCCAAGACCGCTGAAAATGTGGCCAGCGCCGCGGGCAATCTCAGCGGCACGGCCCTGAACAACGCCCTGGACAGCGCTGCCCAGGTGGCCAAGAGCGTGGCCGACGCCGTAACCAAGCTGGCCGGCGACGGGATGACCAACATGACCCGCGAGGGAGCCCGCATCAACGAGAATAAGAAGGAGAACGGAAATGGGGGTGGAGGGGGTGGTGGAGACAACGAGAAAGAGAATGAAACACCCCCGACCCCGCCCACACCACCCATGCCCCAAGCCGAGATTGCCGATCAAATCGACGAACTGGTGCGGGAGGTAACCTTTGACCACACCCCCATGGAACTGGACCAGGCCTTTGGCCTGCACCCCATCGGCCACGAGGTGGAGCTCAGCGACAACGCCACCGGTCAAACGGTCACCCGCCGCATTGGCCGGGTGATTCTGGACGGCTTCGGACCCAACAGCGCAAGTCTGCTCCAGATCCACCGGGATGCCCTGGACCAGCTCTCTCTGTTGCTGGACGGCTCCGGCGACTCGCGCCTGGGCTTCATCGGCCACGCCGACAGCACCGGGGCCGAGGCGGTCAACCAGGATCTCTCCCGCCAGCGGGCCGAGGCGGCCCGAACCTACCTCGGCGCCGCGGGCTTCGACGCAACCAAGATCTTCAAAACAGCCGTGGGCGCCGGCACCTTCGACCAGCCCATCCCCGCCTCCGGTGGGGCCGATCCGCGCAACCGGGCCGTCACCGTGCTCTACTCCATCCCCAAAACGGCCATCGTGCCCATCGTGTCGCCGTCCCAGCCGCCGGCCATCAACACTCACACCCAATGGTCCATCCGTCTGGGCTATACCGTGATGGGTGGCGTGGGCGAGGGGGTTACCCCCATCGGCCTCTCCGCCGCTCTGCTGGATCTATGGCCCACCGCCCAGCCCGACGACATGCCCATTACCTTGATCTACATCGCCGGGGCCTGGCAGCGCTTTCTGCTCGACGATGTGGATGCCTCCGAAGTGCTCGATCTGATCAAGGATCTGCGCAAGGGACCCTATGTCGCCATCGTCAAGGGCATTGTCAAAAGCCTGTGGGGCAGCCTGCGCACCGCGCCCAAGGAGGCTGCGGTGGTGCTGCCCCAGGCCCGCGCCATCGGGGATTTCACTGCGCCCCGGCCGGCCTTTCTGAGCATGCTGCCCGCGCCCGGCGACTTTAAAAAAACCAAGGCGATCCTGGAGATCCCGGGCATCGGCCTGGAGGCGCAATTTAGTCAATACGACAAGGGGTTCGCCAAGCTCGACGGCGTCAAATCGGCGGGTATGCTCTTCATGGCCCCCGACTGGATGCAGGATTTGGATCCAGGCGAATAAGGCATTGCCCGCTGGCCTGTTCTCCGTTAGGTTGCGTAACTGCTTGGCAAAGGCGGTACTATGGGGTACGCCTGTGCAGAAGATAAAAAGCCAAGAAGGAGGACGTCAAAGCCGCCGACGTTCAGGCACCCCAGGCAAATTAGTGAAAACGCGGATGTAAGAAGCCCACTCGCCAAGCGACATTCGCCCAGCTGCACTTCACCCGTTATAGGCGCCATCACCACAAGGAGTGAACTCTTCGTGACGCAGCCCAAATCATCGTGTGGCGCAACCCTCTATGGGCAGCAATTTCCGCAAGAAGGATAAAAAACGATGGCACAGAAAAAAAATAGAAAATGGGTTGGTAAGGCGGCCGTGGGCGGGCTGATCGTGCTCGGTATTCTCGCTTTCCGATATTTCGAGTTGGGGCAATATCTCTCCCTGGACTACCTCAAGGCATCCCAGGAGAAATTTCACCAGCTTTACCAGTCGCACCGGTTCGCCGTGATCGCCGCCTACATGGGCATCTATATCGCCGTCACGGCCCTGTCGCTGCCGGGGGCCGCGGTGATGACCCTGGCCGGTGGCGGACTGTTCGGACTGGTCGTCGGCACCATCACCGTCTCGTTTGCCAGCACCATCGGCGCCACCCTGGCCTGCGTGGTTTCCCGCTTTCTTTTGCAGGATTGGGTGCAGGGCAAATTCGGCGACAAACTGGCGACCATCAACGCCGGCATCGAAAAGGAGGGCGCCTTCTATCTTTTCTCCCTGCGCCTGGTGCCGGTGTTTCCGTTCTTTGTCATCAACCTGCTGATGGGGCTCACCCGCATGCGGCTGTTCACCTTTTTCTGGGTGTCGCAGCTCGGCATGCTGGCCGGCACCGTGGTCTTTGTCAATGCCGGCCGGCAACTGGCCAAGATCGATTCCTTGTCCGGCATCCTCTCCCCCGGCGTGCTGGTCTCCTTTGCCGTGCTGGGCCTGTTTCCGATCACCGTGAAAAAGCTGCTCGCGCTCTACAAGCGCAAGTTCGGCAAGGTTCCGCAAATCCTGGAGCAACCATGAAAACTAACACGAAAGCATGTGTCATCGGACCGGCCGCAATCCTTCTCTTCACGGCCCTGCTTTTTTCGGCGGCCATCGCAGGCTCGGTTGAATTCGATCATACCCACCCAAGCTATGATGCGCTCCTGAAACGATTCGTCACCGACGGCCGGGTGGACTACCAGGGCCTTAAATCCGATCCATCCGCCCTGGATCGATACCTGGACAACACCGCCGGGGTTACGGAAGGGACATTCAATGGGTGGGCGGAATCCGAGCGGCTGGCGTTTTTGATCAACCTGTACAATGCGGCCACGCTGAAGCTGATTGTCGACCACTATCCGGTCAAGCGCATCAAGGATATCGGCAGCATTTTCAAGGGGCCGTGGGATCAGCCGGTGGTCCGGCTCTTGGGCAAAACCATCACCCTGGACAACCTGGAACACGACATCGTGCGCAAGCAGTACGGCGAGCCGCGCATTCACATGGCCCTGGTCTGTGCCGCGAAGAGTTGCCCGACGCTGCGCAGTGAAGCCTACGTCGCCGCTAAACTGGACGCCCAGCTCGACGAACAGTCCCGGCGGTTTCTGGCGAGCCCGGCCGGTCTGCGCATCGACCGCGATAAGAAGACGGTCTATTTTTCTTCCATCTTCAAATGGTACGGAGAGGATTTTGTCGCCGGGTTCTCGCCGGCATCTGGATTTGTAGGGCTCGATACGACCCAACGCGCCGTGGCCAACTTTTGCGGCGGATATCTTTCCGCAGCGGACGGCGATTACCTGAAAGCCGGCGGATATGCGGTCAAGTACCTGGATTACGACTGGGCGTTGAACGCGAAGTAGAGGCGTTGAGGGGAGGCAGCAAATGTCAGACAAAGAGCAAGCGAAAACCATCATGAGCCCTTGGGATGCGCACAATCAACAACTGGTGTCCCATGTCCATCCATCGAATTGGCAAAACCCCAAGCCCGCCTCGCGCTACAACCTGGTGGTCATCGGCGCGGGCACCGCCGGGCTGGTGTGCGCGGCCGGCGCGGCCGGCCTGGGGGCCAAGGTGGCCCTGATCGAGCGCCACCTGATGGGCGGCGATTGCCTGAACGTGGGCTGCGTGCCGTCCAAGGCCGTGATCCGGGCGGCGCGGGCCGCCGCCGCCGTGCGCGACGCCGGCGCGTTCGGCGTACATGTCCCGGAGGGCGTCACCATCGATTTTGGTCAGGCCATGGAACGCATGCGCCGGCTGCGGGCCGCCATCGCGCCCCACGACTCGGTCCAGCGCTTCAGCGACCTGGGGATCGATGTATTTATCGGCGAGGGCCGGTTCGTCGACGGCCACACGGTGGAAGCGGCCGGTGAACGCCTGGACTTCAAAAAAGCGGTGATCGCCACCGGCGCGCGGGCCGCGGCGCCGCCCATCCAAGGGTTGCAGGAGATTTCCTACCTGACCAATGAAACCGTTTTCTCCCTGACCGAACTGCCCAAACGGCTGGCCGTCATCGGCGCCGGCCCCATCGGCTGCGAGATGGCCCAGGCCTTTGCGCGCTTCGGCTCGGAAGTACTGCTGGTGGAAACCCTGCACGGCATCCTTCCCCGCGAAGACGCCGATGCTTCGGGCATCATTCTGGAGTCCATGCAAAAAGACGGGGTGAAGCTGCTGTGCTGCGGCAAGGATCTAAAATTAGCCAAGGCCGACGGCGGCAAAATCCGGCTCACCGTGGCGTCCCACGGCAAGGGCTACGACGAAGTGGTCGACCAGCTCCTGGTCGCCGTGGGCCGCGCGCCGAATGTCGAAAATCTGGGACTGGACGCGGCCGGCGTCGCTTTCACCAAGAAAGGCGTGCAGGTCAACGACCGCTTGCAAACCACCCAGCCGGACATTTACGCGGCGGGCGACGTCTGCTCGCCCTACCAGTTCACCCACGCGGCCGATTTCATGGCGCGCATCGTCATCCGCAACGCGCTGTTCTTCGGACGCGCCACGGCCAGCGCACTGACCATCCCCTGGTGCACCTATACGGAGCCGGAAATCGCCCATGTGGGGCTTTACGAAAAACAGGCCCAAGAGCAGGGGATCGCCATCGATACCTTCACGCGGGAATTGAGCGAGGTCGACCGCGCCATCCTCGAAGGCCACACCCAGGGCCTGGCGCGGGTGCATGTGCGCAAGGGCACGGATAAAATCGTCGGCGCCACCATCGTGGCCGTCAATGCCGGCGACCTGATCTCGGAAATCACCCTGGCCATGACCCACAAATTGGGCCTTGGGCAGATCGCCAACACCATTCACCCCTACCCGACCCAGGCGGAGGCCATCCGGCAGATCGGCGACGCCTATAACCGAACGCGGTTGACGCCCTTGGTCAAATCGTTATTTTCGCGCTTGATGGCCTGGCGCAGATGACACCTGGCGCTGGATATGCGCTTTGCAGGCTTTGGTGCCCATCCACAAGATAGGAAACATAAAGAGAGGTAAGCAGTTGTATGAGGAAGCGATACCGGAAAACTGGTTTATGCGTGCTGCTGGTATCCAACTTGCTATTGGGTATCGACCTGCATGCCGCCGACCAAGTTTTCTTCCGTGACGATTTTGAAACCCTCGACGCGTGGGAGCCTTTGTTTTTTAAGGGGATCGACCGGCACACGACCTACGCCATCCAAACGCAGGGCGACTCAACCGTTCTGGTTGCAAAGAGCAGCGCCAGCGCCTCGGCCCTGGTCTGCAAACAAACCTTCAATGTCACCGAGTTTCCGATCATCCGCTGGCGCTGGAAGGTTGACAGCGTTTACACCAAGGGAAACTACCGGCTCAAGTCCGGGGACGATTACCCCCTCCGGGTGTATGTTCTTTTTCTATTCGACCCTGAAACCGCCGGGATCGGGATGAAATTAAAGTATGGCATCGTCAAGACCCTGTATGGCCGCTATCCGCCGCACAGCACCTTGAACTATATCTGGGCCAATCGGCCGGAGGAGATGGAGCCCGTGGCCAGCCCCTTCACGGACCGCTCGATGATGATCCCCTTGCGGCGCGGGCCGGAAAAAGTCGGCCAGTGGGTGGAAGAAACCGTAAACGTTCTGGAAGATTACCGGCGCGTCTTCGGCGGCGATCCCCCGCCCCAGGCCGCGCTGGCCATCATGAACGATTCCGACAATACGGGGGAGCGCTCGACAGCACACATTCAGTTCATGGAAGTTCTGAAATAGGCCATTAATCCGTAACCACCCAAACATGGAAAGGGGAATATAAATGGCAACGATCCGGACTTGGATCTGCCCCCGGCGCCGCCGCTATGAGCCATGCCCGACAACCGTGCATATAATGAATGCACATTTGCTGGGGCTTATGCATTCGAAGGTGTGCATAAGGCTTACGCGATAAGAAAGGAGATGACCATGAGACTATTTCATACCCTATTGGCCCTTGCCTTTTTCGCCACCGTTTCAGCGGCCTTCGCCGCGGACGGTTTGATCGAGGTGAAAAGTCCCCACGGCGTCAAGGAGACGATGAACCGGCTGGAGCAAATCGTCAAACAACGGGATTTAAAAGTGTTTGCCCGCATCGATCATGCCGCCGGCGCCGCGAAGGTGGGCAAATCCCTGCGCCCCACCGAATTGCTGATCTTCGGCAATCCCCAGGGCGGTACGCCACTGATGGAGTGCGCCCAGACCGCGGGGATCGACCTGCCCCTCAAGGCGCTGGTGTGGGAAGATGCCTCCAAACAGGTCTGGCTGGGCTACAACGACCCGGCCTATCTTGCCCAGCGGCATGGCGCCACCGATTGTCCAGTTGTTGAGAATCTGCGTAAAGCACTTTCCGGAATCGTCGCGGCCGCTGTTGCAAAGTAAACAGAATTTGACTTGGAAATTGCGCTGTTTTTGGCGGGTAGAAAAGAAGTGAAGGGAGGAGCGTGCTCGTCCCTTGGTCCCGGCTGACCAAAGCCATTTGAGCGTTCTTGTCGATTGTTTTCTTCCAATCTTACAGGGGCGCCTTGGGGTTGAGGCAACTCAATAAGAGGTAAATAAAAAAATGAGCCAAACCACGGAACTGAAGCCTGAAGCCTGGGTAGCGCAATACGGCGATATGCTTTTTCGCTTTGCGCTTAGAAGGGTCAACGATACATCCCTCGCGGAGGATCTTGTCCAGGAGTCGCTGCTGGCGGCCATGAAAGCCAAAGACCGATTCCAGGGGCAATCCTCCGAAAAAACATGGCTGTTCGCCATACTAAAGCATAAGGTCATCGATCATTTCAGAAGCAAAAACCATTGGGCCACCGGCATCGAAGTCGAGGCCTTCGCGGAAGCAGACGAGCATTTTAACGACGACGGAACATGGCGCATACAGCCCAAGCACTGGGATGCCAACCCTCATCAGGTTTTCGAACAGAAGGAGTTCATCGATGCCTTTTATCTCTGCCTGTCCAAAATGCCCCAGCGCCTCGCCGACGCTTTTGTCTACAAAGAGATAGACGGAATGGATACGGAAGAGATTCGTAAGATTCTGAACATTACCACGACCAATTGTGGGGTCATGTTGTATCGCGCGCGCATGTCGCTGCGCAATTGTATCGAAAAGAGCTACGCAACCCCATAAGGACATAGACTATGAAACATTGGATGTTTAATTGTCAGCGCGTCTCCGAGAAAATATCCGCATCCCTGGACGGAAGCCTGCCATTGCACCATCGCTTGATGATCCGGTTTCATGGGATGATATGCCCCCCCTGCGCCAATTTTCAACGACAACTCGGATTAATGCGCAAAGCATGCCGATATGAAAATATCTCCGGGGAAAATGAGCCGGGGCTGTCCGAACAGGCCCGCGAAAGAATATGCAACGCCATGAAAAACATATCGTAGGCTTGCCTGAATCCGGTCTGCTTGCCTGTCCTGCCACCCAGCCTTCTGGATCTAATCATGAGGAAGCGCTCATTTTTATTTTGTCTCGACTGAAAAAAGCCGAGCGAGTGTAAGATCCGAAGAAGCCAATCGACCATAACGATCAAATGGCTTCAGATGGATGATTTTATGATCGAGGTCACCCATTTGAGAAAAATACATTAAAGTAGGCATCCAACACGCAAAAGAGGTAGCATCATGAAAAAATATACATTTCTGGTAATAGCGATTTCATTTCTGGCGATCGTAGCCGGAACGGCCGTGGCGGACACCTCGGTATATAAAGCTGTTCAAACCAGCAACACGATTGAGGATAACCGGTGTCGTCAGGATCTTCGGAATACCGGACAATCTTTAGATCTGAATTATGTAAATGGCATCTGTACTGAAAACCCATACCCGTTCTAACAGGTTTTAATTTAGCGGAAGCAGAGACTTCCTGACGTTGAGTGGCCGGTATACATGTGGCGCAGACGCTGCGTTAGATTCTGTAAACGGCTTGCACAAGAAAAAAGGTGGGTGGGTGTAAGATCGCAGGAAGCCAATCGACAGTAACGATCAAATGGCTTCAAATGGATGACTGCATGATCGAGGCCACCCATTTGAGGAAAAGTAATCAAACAAACATCCGACACTAAAAAGGGATAACGTCATGAAAAAATATACACTTTTGATTATAGCGATTTCGTTTGTGGCAATGGTGGCCGGAACGGCCGTGGCGGATAACTCGGTATATCGAACCAGTAACCCTTCCGATCTTAATCATGTAAATGGCATCTGGACGGTAAACCCATACCCGTTCTAACAGGTTTTAAACCAGTGAGCACCATTCGAATAGTTTGGGAGCCCGGCCCGTAACCGGGTAACACCGAAAAAAGATGAGTGGGTGTAAGATCTGAAGGAGCCAAGCGACAATAGCAATCAAATGGCTTCAGATGAATGATTCCATGATCGAGGCCACCCATTTTAGAAAATACAATTAAACAACCATCCAACCATAGAAAGAGGTAGTGTCATGAAAAGATATGCATTTTTGGTCATAGCGATTTCATTTCTGGCAATGGTGGCCGGAACGGCCGTGGCGGATAACTCGGTATATCGAACCAGCAACCCTTCCGATCTTAATCATGTAAATGGCATCTGGACGGTAAACCCATACCCGTTCTAACAGGTTTTAATTTCCCGGAAGCAGAGGCTTCCTGACGTTTAGAGGGCCGGCAAGCCTACAGGTTTGCCGGCCCTTGTGTTTTTCATGGCCATAGGTTTAGTGGGTATTTTGTAAACAGTTTAAATTTGAGCGTACTGGGGCAAAATACCGCAGATGACTTTGCGGGGTAATCGATTGACCATATATTTCCTTTAATATCGGAATCTTATTAATAGCTTAGTTTCAGGCATGCTGCTTGCTTAATATTTGGTGCAATAAGATTTAGAATCTCACTTTATCGGCCAGGAAGGAATGATTGATTATGTGGGGATGCAATTTACCATTTTCAGGCGGGTGGCGGGGCGGTTTTCTCCAGGGGGATCTATTGTCTTTCCTCTTTTGGGCGCTGGTGATCTCTTTGGCCGTTTACCTTGTAATCAAGATCTTCAGGTCTCAGGCAAACAATTCAAATGAGACCTCCCAGGATCGTATCGATTCGCTGGCCATTTTAAAAGCACGTTTTGCCAAAGGAGAGATCTCACAGGAAGAGTTCTTAAAAATGAAACAGATTCTCTCCCAGCAATAAAGTGGTTCAATGATATGGCAGGAGGCCGCCCATGAAATCGAAATTCTTACATCAAAACAATGCAGAACGGATAATCATGGATCGCCGCCACTTCATTAAGTGGACGGGTGCAGCCGTTGCCGGGTTGGCCGGTTTGTCCTTGGCGCCATTTATCAAGCCCCAAGCGCTCTGGGGTGCAAACCGCGAGTCAAGTTTCGAACCGGATGTGGATATCTACCTGGAAGCGGTCAGTCGGCAGGTCCCGATTCTATCAGGTCCGGATACCGATGTGTGGTCATACCGAGGCAAGGTGCTGGTCGGACCTAATGATGCGCTTGATCTGTCTGACATGTCTTATCTTGGCCCTACCTTTCGGCTAAAAAAGGGGCAGAAGGTGCGCATCCGTTTTCTCAACCTGCTGCCGGACGAAACCATCATCCACTGGCACGGGCTGCATGTACCCGATCTTATGGACGGTCACCCCCGGTTTGCCGTGGGTCCGGGAGGCAGTTACACTTACGAGTTTGAAGTACTCAACCGGGCCGGCACCTACTGGTACCATCCCCACCCCCACGGCCGCACCGGACACCAGGTTTACGGCGGCCTGGCCGGCTTGTTGATTGTATCCGACAAAGAGGAGACCTCTTTGCCCTTGCCGACCGGCGATCATGACCTTTCCCTGGTCATCCAGGACCGCCTGTTCGATCGAAACAACCAATTGGTCTACATGCCGAATGGAATGATGGATCGCATGAACGGCATGCTCGGGGATCGCATCCTGGTCAACGGGCGCGCGGATGCTTCCATCGATGTGGACGCCGGAGCCTATCGCCTGCGGATTCTCAATGCTTCTAATGCCCGGGTTTACCGCCTGGCTTGGGATGACGGCAGGCCTTTGATCGTCATCGGTACAGACGGCGGCCTGATGGAACGGCCGGAACAAAAAGGGGACGTTCTGCTGTCCCCCGGCGAACGCCTTGAGGTTTGGGCCGACTTCAGCCGCTCCCCAGTCGGGGCAAGTGTCCGCCTGATCAGCCTGCCTTTGCCCGCAAGCGCTGCGGGCGGGATGAGGGGCCATGGCATGATGGGGCGTGGTATGATGGGCGGAATGAGGGGCAGGCAGCCTCGTCTGGGCGATGAAACTTTTACGATCATGCGCTTCAAAGTAGGCTCCGTCAGCGGTCCGAAATTGAATTTACCCGAAAAGCTTACTCCCTTAGCGCGTTACACCCGCGCCGATGCCGATGATTCATACGTTCGGCGATTCACTTTGTCCATGTCCCACATGCAGGGCCTCATCAACGGACGCGTGTTCGCCATGCAGGACGTGGCACCCAATGAGATCGTTCGTCTGGGAGCAACCGAAATCTGGGAGTTTGCCAACGATGCATCAGGCATGGGAATGATGAACATGCCCATGATTCATCCAATGCATATTCATGCAGTGCAATTTCAAGTACTGAATCGTTGGGGCGTTGGCCACAACGGATATATGGATAAAGGCTGGAAAGATACGGTTCTATTGCTACCCGGCGAAGGGGTCCAGGTGATCGCTCGTTTTGCACCCTTTACAGGTCTGTATCTTTATCACTGCCATAACCTGGAGCACGGGGATGGCGGCATGATGCGCAATTTTCGAATTGTCCGGTAAGAATATACGAAGGGTTTAGGGAAGGTGCCGGAAGCATCCGGCAACAAGAAGGCACTGCGCCGAAGCCCAGGGAGGACTATCTCTTGAACGGGTTTTCAATTCGAACGGAGCGTATGATTTGTCCGTCGTTGAGATCTTCGGTTAAAAGCACCGCGCATTGGGCGCTATCGGCGCAGGCAACGATCAACGCGTCCCAAAAAGAGAGCCGATGAATAATGCTGCAATCAATGGCCTCTTTGATCAGAGCGGGTGTCACGACGATGGTTTCGATGCGTTCCAGGGAGCGCAGAATATCCTTGATCAATAAAGGGTCGGCACCCAGCTTGCTGGTTGCGGCCACATAGAACTCCTGCATGACCTGCGTGGATATGACGGCATTGTTTTCAGCTATCAAGCCGCGTATGAGTTCACGGCATTTCTCTTTTTTAACGGAGTCCGACTGGTCTAAGCTGTAGACAAGAATGTTGGTGTCGAGAAATACTTTAGACATCGTACAGATCCTCACGTTTCCAACGCTCGCCTTTCAGATGGACATTGGCCCGATCCATCAGCGCAAAACACTCCTCGACCCATTGCGTGGAATCGTTTCTTACCGTCTGCTCCAAGAGGTTGCGAATCAGCGCATTGACCGAAGTTTGATGCTTTTCCGCGTATTGCCGACCTGATTTCAGCAAGTTGTCATCAATGGAAATGGTAATATTAGGCATTATGCACCTCCTATGTGGGCACATGATATGTGAACACATATCATGTGTCAACATCTGCATCGTCCGCCTGTCGGGAGCACATAAAATGTCCTCAGTTGTAGCACATGCTTTGTCCGGTATTTCTAACTAACTTCGATCCCGGCCCATTTTTGACATGTCGTGGGGTTCAAAGCGATTTTCCCGGATGTGAGGAAAACCGGCTGCGATGGTTTACAACTGCATAAGGTGGCAAAGCCGGCCGAAGGTTTAGATCGGGAGGCCTCCCTTACGCAGGCCCTGCATCGCCTGATACGCCTGATCAACTATCACATTGCGGCTTGCTGGTATCGATGATGTCTGTATGATCGGCATATGACAATTCAGGTCAATTTAATTCCTCTTTAATTTGTTCCCGGTATAAACAGATCACCACTCAGATCCCGGCTCACAACGGTATCGTGCACTAAAGCCAACATCCTGGTAAGGAGGTACAATGATTTTATCCAAATATTTGCCGCCCCTCATTTTGATTATAGTTTTATTTACAATGTGTTGTAGCCATATTGACGACAGCGTAGAGCCCCGATACACCTACCATGAATTCGACATGGTATTCGTCTATTACAAGACTGCGGATGTTGAAACTTATCAGAAACTGCTGCCGTCCCAGTTCACAATGCCGGCCGAACCCTTGGTGATGGCTTTTGTGGCCGACTATTATCGTATGGACGCACGCACCATGCCCTATTTGGAGGCGGCCGTCTTTTTACTCGTGGATTATGAGGGGCAACCGGCCTGGCACTGTGTGACCATGCCCGTGACCAGCAACGAGGCACGCTGGGGAGGCGTCACCTACCTGGGTTATCCCAAGATTCTGGGCGATGTGGCCCTTGACCGCAGCCCGGACCGCTTTAATGGCGTGCTCAATCTTAATGATCAAATGGTGATGTCCATCACTCTGGATACCCAGGGACACCGGATCAGTGATGATGAGACGCGGATGTTCGACTGGCTCAAGACCACCCGCAGTTTGAACATTTTAAACGGCGAAGTGTATGAGCCTAAATTCGGCAACCCCAACCAGAAGTTCTCTTTGCTCCAGGTGGCGGCCATGTATCCGGACAAACTGGAGGTCCAGGTCGGCCGGGCCGACCTGGTCATGGATACCAAGGCGGCGGCAGCCTATTCCGAGCGACTGGGACAGATATTCAGCATCCGGCCTACCGAGCAGGTACTGGCCTATTACCTGAAAAACAAATTTGTCGCCGGTTTTAAACCTTGACCTCAATTGGAGGCTGCGATGAAAGGCATCGACCGAAGAGAGTTCATCAAAAAAATGGCCATGGGCGGTGCGGCCTTGAGTTTGCCGGGGCTCACCTTTTGCGGCGGTCAGCGTAACGTGGCCGAAAGCATCCAACTGGGCCCTAAACCGGTGGTCAGCGTCGTCCGGATCAAAAAAGACAACATCGATTATGCGGTCCGTGAAGCCATGGATCTGATCGGCGGCATCCGGCATGTTACGGCTGGCAAAGAGCGTGTGCTGCTCAAGCCCAATCTGGTGTCCTGGAACCCCAGCGATGTCACCAAACGGCCGGTGATCGCGTCTTTGGCCAAATTGATGATAGAAGCCGGCAAGGATGTTTCCATCGGTGAAGGCTCGGCCGTGGGGCCGTCCATCATCAGACCGGAAAATGTGGGCTACGTCTGCCGGACCAGATCGGTGGCGGAACTCGACGGCATCCAGAAGTATGTATACGACGCTTTGGGGTATGACGAACTGGCCAAAAATTTGAAGATTCCTTTGGTGAATCTGCATGTGGGGGAAATGGCCAAGATACCGTTGCCGGGCGGATTTGTCTTCAAGGAGTTGGAGATTCACCGCGCTCTGGCCGACACGGACCTGCTTTGTTCGGTACCCATGATGAAAACCCACGGTCTGGCCGGGGTTACTTTAGGCATGAAGAACCTGATCGGCGTCTATCCGGGCCAGGTCTACGGCACTGTGCGTTCGGCCGTGCATGAGCAGGCATCGAAGATCGAACCTTCGGGCACTGCGTCGGCGGTGGTGGATATGGTGCGCGCCAACAAGCTGGGACTGACCGTGGTGGATGCCTCCATCGCCATGCAGGGCCAGGGGCCGTCGGTGAACCAGGGCGGGCAACTGGTCAAGATGGACCTGATCATCGCCGGCACCAATCCGCTGGCCACCGACATGGTGGCCGTCCATATCATGGGCTTTGCGCCCGAAGAGATCTCCACCTTTGTATGGGCCTGGAAAGCGGGTTTGACGCCGGCACGGTTGGATGAGATCGAAATACGGGGGGCCAGGATCGAAGAGGTGGCCCAACCCTTTGCACGGCCGACGGTGATACCCTATCGGATGCTTGGGGGGTATGGGCCGCCGTGCTAGTCCATTTATCGAGAATCACAAAGTGACTATAACAGAGGAGTCATTATGAAAAAGTGGATCATCACAGCAATATGGCTGGCCATGGGCTTCGTTGCCTGGGGGTGTGCCACCCAACCCGCACCGAAACCATCCGGCATGCAGCTTTACCAGTGCGGCTGGCCGGCCTTCTCTTTTTCCTTTCCTGATGGGTGGGCCGTCAAACTAGAGCCGGTGCCGGGGCAGGTGTTTCGGGTGGAGGCGCCCACCCGCTTGCCCAACGCCACGGCCTCGGTCAATGCCAATATGCCGGCACCGGTAAAATTCTTTTCCCGGTCGGTTATTCCCGCCTTAAGCCATTACGGCAGTGGTTTTGATATCGTGGCCGATCAGGCCATCACCTTGAAAGACGGCACCCCGGCTCAGGAAACCCTTTTGAATTGGGTTCACCAATCCGGCATGCCGCTGACGACGCTTTTTATCACGGTCAAAAAAAAGAGCATGTGGATCACCGTGTCGGTCACCGACCAAAAGGGCCCAATGGCGGATGATCTCAAGGCCATTGCCTACTCGTTGAGGGTCGATCCGCGGGAACAGCCGCCGGTAGATCTCCCGGCCGATGTCGAGCAGTTTCTGGGGGAGGTCTCCGAAGCCCTTGTGCGCCATGATCTGGAAACGGTGATGTCCTGCTATTCCGACCAGTATCGTCATTCAGGCAGGAATAAGGGCGATGCCAGGGCCTTTTATGAATCTGTCATTAACCGGATTACCGATCACAAATTTGTGCTGACTAATTTTGAAAAAGAAAAGAACCTGGCCGACATTGCCGGATATGTCGAAGCGATGGGCAGCAAATACCCCATTGCCTCCAACGTTTTACGGCAATTAGATGACGGCCGGTGGGAGTTTTACGGTGACCAGATGAAATGATGGCGATCGTCCGGCACTCAGTTCGCTTTAGCTGCAATGCGTCGATGCAGCATTAGAGTTGGGTCGCTCAGCGGACATTGCAGATCGATCTCTATTTTCTGGCGGCACTGCTCATATGTTTTTAAGGCCATAGGGCGGTTGCTGCTTTGCAGGTAAAGATCCATCAGGCGGCAGTAGTCCTCCTCGGCATAGGTGTCGATGCGGATCACGCGTTGCCGGTAGTCAATGGCGGAGGCCAGGTCGCCGCCGGTCGCATGGTGCTCGGCGATCTGCCGCAACAAGCGCAGAAATTTCTCCCTGTAGTTCGTCCGGACCTCTCCGCACCAGTCCTCATAGGGCTCTTCGCCGAAGAGATCGCCTTTGTAAAGTGCCTCGGCTTCGAGGTAGTATTCGTAGGCTCGATGGGGATCGGCCGCGGCGGCCTCCTCCAGGACGCTATCGAAGGCCGCCACATCCAGGAAGCCGTCATCGCCCAAATGAAGCCGGTAACAGTCGTTTTCGCGCAGGATGAATGCGGATCGGGCGCGCCGGGCAAGGTCGGGTTCAAGCACCTTGCGAAGGGTGGTCAATGCCACATGGAAGCGGTTGCCGGTGCGTTGCGGGTCCTGTTCGGGCCAGAGCAGTTCCAACAGCTCTTCCTTGGGCACAAACCCTCTTCTGTGGTGAAATGCCAGATACTTGAGCAGCATTTTGGCCTTGTTGCTGCCCCAGGCCGAGGGAACGATCTCGTCGCCGCCGTGAAAGATCCGGAAGGAGCCGAAGCAAAACACCTTGAGCGGCCTGGCGGCAGTGGGCTGCTCCATCGGGAGGGTGGCGGCTGCGCGGGGCCTATCATCCATAGGGTCCGGCGGTGCTGTTCCCGACGCCCCATCGGCGGGCTTGAGGGCATGCAGAAGTGCTTCGATTTTTTCCCGGCGTTCGCCGGCCCCATGCAATTCCACCAGCAGGGGCAGAAACCAAGGGGCGTGGGGTTGCAGCATCCGCGCCGAGACGATATCCAGTATCGTCAAAACACCGGCCTTGGCCTCTTCGCGCCTGCCGGCGCATAGGTGATGGAAGGCCTCAAGGAGCGTCGCCCCAGCCCTCAAGGCATCCGGCAGGTCACGTTTTTTTTCAACGGCCCGCGTCAATGCCAAAGCCTCGGCGGATTGGCCTTTGAACACCAGTACCCATGCCAATAAAATTCGGATCAAGGCTTTGGCCGGATCAAGGGGCAAGGGTTCAATGAACTTCAGCGCCCGGCGCCCCGCCGCTTCCGCCTCATCCAAATCGCCCGCTTTGAGATATGCGGCGCCCAAGGCCAAATAGGCCCAGGCGAAGGCATAGTCGCCTTGGTGAGTGGTTTTACAGGTTGCCAAGGCTTTGTCGCCATAAGCCAGGGCCTGTGCCGTGTGGCCCAGGCCGCCAGTCGCAATGGAAGCACCGATCAGACACCAGGCATACCCCCCTTCCAGGAACCCGTGACCTTCACAGATACGGATGCCTTGCAGGGCGGCGGTCAGGCCTTTTTCAAATTCAAATAGTGAATTCCAGGCAAAGGCCATCAATTGATGGGCGTTGATCACAAGGCTGTGGTTATGGTGGCATTGAGCGACCACAGCGGCTTTTTCGGCATAGTGGACGGCATCCAAAGGCTGGTAGGCGAGTTGACGGGCGGTGGCGTAGGCCACATAGATCCAGGCTGGCGCCGCAGACGCGTTCCCGTCTTTCAGGAACGGGCGGGCCCGGTCGAAATAGTGTTCCGCCTGTTCGATCTTGCCCAGGTACCCGGATACGAAGATCAGACCGCCCAGAGAAATGACATACGTTTCCGGATCATCACCGACACGCGCCAATAAAGCCGTATACAGGGTCTCAGCTTGAATAAAGTCGTTGAGGAGTAAAGCGCAGGTGGCCAGGCGGGCCAGACAGCGACCGATGCCGGCTTCATCTTGCAGCGCTTCATACTTGCGGCGCGTGTTTTCATAAGCCGTCACGGCCTCCTGGATCCGCCCTTTGTTTATGAGAGCGTTGCCGATGAGGTAGGTCAGCTGGGGCGCCTCCTGCCGCAGACAGTCCGGGATTTGTCGGCAAAGGTCGAGCACCTGATGCACCCGGCCGCTGTTCATCAGCGCCGATCCATGGTGAATCAGCAGATCGCGGGCCTTTTCATACCGTTCCGCGCCCAGATAATGGCCGATGGCTTCCGGCAGATCGCCGCGCTGTTCCCAAAGCCGGGCCGCCCGGCCGTGCAATTGCCTGGCTTCGGTTTTCTTCAACGCTTGCTGGAACTTGGTCTTCAAAAACTCACGGAACAGGTGGTGATAGCGATAAAGGCGCTGCGACGGGTCCGAGGAAAAGGTGAACAGATGCTCTTTTTCCAAGCGGTCCAGAATCTGCCCGGCGTTTGCGATCCCCAGCAACTGGTTGCAAAAATCCACCGCCATTTCATTCAAAACAGATGACTTTACCAAGAATGAGCGGATCTCTTCGGGCAGTTGCTGAAAAAGCGTTGTTTCGAGGTAGTCTTTGAAGAGGTTGAAGTTGCCGTCGAGCCGCCCCAATAGAGGCTCGACACGGCCGGAATCGCTATCGGCCAAACCATGGCGCAGCAAAATCAATGCCGCGGCCCAGCCGCCGGTTTTTTGGGCCAGCATCTGACAGGCTTCCTCACTCAGCGAAAGATCGAATATCTTGCGGTAAAGATCGCCGGTCTCTTCGGGGGTGAAGGCCAGATCGCTCTGGGTGATCGCCAGGGCCTGGCGGGCCGCGATCAGGTGGGAGAACTCCGGGGCCGGCGCTTTACGACTGACGATCAGAAAGTGCAGCTTCTCCGGTAGATGCTGAAACATCCATTGCAGGGCCGCTTGGATTTCGGCCGCCTCCTGGATCAGGTGGAAATCGTCCAATGCGATGAGCAAATGTTCGGGCAGGCGCTGTTCGATCTCATGCAGAAACAGGGTACAGATGCCGGTGGAATCGATTCTTTCCTGTTCAACGGCGCGCAGACGCGCCATGGTGCGCTCTCCGAAAGCGGCACAGTGTTGCCGGATGCCGGCAACGAGGTAGTGCAGGAAGACCCCAAGGTCGCGGTCGGCGGCATCGAGGCTGTACCAGACGCTTTTCAAACCGTTGGCCTGGCAGGCCTGGGCCGCGAAGGTGCTCTTGCCATAGCCCGCGCCGGCAGTGATGGTGACCACCCGGGTGGTCCGGATCTGGTTCAGCAAAGCGTTGAGACGCCCGCGTTCGATGGTATCCAGCAGGCGCGGCGGCGTCAGCTTGGATTTCAGGGTGAGCACCTCTTGGGGGGGCGACGTGCCGGCCTGAAGGATCTGCTTGTTTATCCGTTGCATGCCGATGATGCGCTCGCCTTTCTGCCGGGATAGATCTCCTATGCCGAAGAAACCCTATCTAATGTTGCCATCGGTCTCAATCTTTATTTCCTAAGGCCGCCGGGCGGACTGTGCGTGCTGGCGTTGGTACCCAATCACAATGCCACTGAAGGGTGGAGGACGCCCCCGACGCCATTCAGGGCAGGGCCGCCAGCACGTCGCGGATGAAAGCATTGGTGCTCCATGCCTCCCGAGGGGCGGCGGCGCCCAGCCGCACCAGCACAGCCTTGCGCGAGGGGATCACGATCACCATCTGCTCCTGGAATCCCAGGGCCGCATAGGCATCGGTGGGGGCATCGGGCCAGCGGCGCTCGGCGGGGTTGTCGGCCGAGCCGGCATTGAGCCAGAAGTGGGCACCGTACTGCCGCTTGGGGACGCCGCCGGTGGGGGTGGTGCTGTACGCCACCCAGCCTTCGGGCAGGATGCGCTCTCCCTGCCAGACGCCATCCTGGAGATAGAGTTGACCGAAGCGCGCCCAGTCGCGGGCCGTGGCGAAGAAATAGGAAGAGCCCACGAAGGTGCCGGAGGGGTCCGGCTCGAAGACGGCGTTGCGCATGCCGAGGGGATCGAACAACTCGGCGTACAAAAAGCGATAGTAGTCCGGTTCGCCGCGCTCCACCGTCCGGCGCACGATGCGGGCCAGGATGTTGGCCGTGCCGCTGGAGTAGTTCCAACGGCTGTCGGGCGGCCCTTCCAGGGGCTTGGCCGCGGCGTAGGCTGCAAAATCGGCGCTGCCGTAAAGCATGTTGGGGGCATCGTGCAGCGGCGCGTATACTTCTTTGAAGGCCAGCCCGCTGCTCATGCGCAGCAATTGGTCGGTGGTGATGGCCCGGCGCGGATCGTCTGCCTTCCGCCACTCGGCCACCGGCGCCGGCTGCGATAGATCCAGACGGCCTTGCCGCACCAGAATGCCCACCAGGGCATTGGTCACGCTCTTGGCCATGGACCAACCCAGCAGCGGCATTTCCTTAGTAAATGTTTCGGCGTAACGTTCGGCCACCAGCTTGCCATCGAAAGCCACCACCACCGCATGCGTGTTGCGCCGCCCTTCGGGATCGGGTTCGCTGAAGGCCGCGTCCAACGCCTGGTTCAGCTTGGCCCCATCGATGCCCAGGCCGACCGGATCGACCGGCCCCTGATCGCCCTCGGGCCAGGCAAGCGTTTCGTCCGGCACGGGCCTGGGCTGAAGTCCTTCAGGAGGGATCACCCTTTGGGCCCGCAGTTCGGCCTCGCCGATACCTACCACCAAGGTGCAGCCGCAGCCCTCACGATAGATGGCCGTCCGGGCAAAAAAGCCACCGTAAGCATCCGCCGTGACCGTCTTCTTTTCACGATCGATGCGGTAATCGATGAAACGGGCCAGGGGGTTGATGGGCACGATCTCTTCCCGGAAGACCGGATCGGGATCGCGCCCGGAGACGAACACGTTGGAGCAAAGGTACTTGGCCGTATAGCCGGAGCCCACCGGCGTGGCCTTGACGATGTACCAGCCTGCGGCCGCGAAGAAAAGGAAAAGAAAAACGGCGCATCCCAGGATGGCGAACTTGACGTTGCGCTTCATGGCCGCCTCCGCTCATCGCGCACGTGCCCGTTCACATGAACGCGCACGTGCGCAACGGTTTACTTCTGTTGCGGCTTCTCGTAGAAGAGGGCCGTACGACCGCCATCGACCACCAGATCGTGGCAGTTGACGAAGCTGCCCTCGTCGCTGGCCAGGAAGAGCGCCGCGTAGGCGATATCCTTATCGTAGCCCGGACGCGGCAACGGCGTGGCGTTGGCCAGACTGCGCAGCAGCTTTTCCATTTTTTTCTGGTTGGCCGCTTCGTCCAGGGTGTTGGCCTTTTCGGAACCGCCCCAGAAGATGGGCGTGGCGATGGCGCCGGGCGCGATGGAGTTGACCCGGATGCCGAACGGTCCGAGCTGCACGCCGGCCATCTTGGTGATGTGATTCACGCCGGCCTTGGCCGCGCTGTAGAGATAGCCGCCCTGATTGCTGCGGATGGCGGCGATGCTGGCGTTGTTGATGATGCAGCCCGAGCCCTGGGGCTTCATCACCGCCGCGGCGTGCTTGATGCCGAAGACCACGCTGCCCAGCAGCAAATTCATGCTGTAATTAAAATCCTCAGGCGTCACCGTATCCAAGGTGCCGCGATCCGGCCCGCCGGCGTTGTTGAACATGCAGTCCAACTTGCCGAACTGGCCCACCGCCAGATCCACCAACGCCTTGATATCCCCCTCCCGGGTCACATCGGCCCGCTGGTAGACAACATTGGCCCCCAGACGCTGGGCCAGCTTGGCCCCCTTTTCTTCCGAGCGCCCGGCAATGATCACCTTGGCCCCCTCCTTGCTGAACACTTCCGCCGTGGCCGCGCCGATGCCGCTGGTGCCGCCCGTGATGATCGCCACTTTACCTTCCAACCGACCGCTCATAATTACTCCTTCGATCCTTAGTTAACCGAAAACAAGTTTCCACGCCGGATCGTGGAAACGCCGAACCCAAAGCCCCTTAAGTAGCACGCAAGCAGGCGTACCCGGCAACCGCTCCGCGCCACATCAGACGTCGAACTTAGGGATGCTTAAGCGCAGCGGAGGGAAAACGCCCCGGACTGTCTGAGCGCAGCGAGTTTCCGGGGCGCCCGCAGCGCGCTTTAGCATCCCTTGTTCGGCGGCGTAGTGGCGCGGAGCGGCTGCCGGGTACGCCGACGAAGCACTCCAAGACCCCTGAACACCCACATCTTTCAGATGGTCGGAGCGTGTTCTTAACGTCAACCGCCATTACCTCTTCTTACTTTCCCATAATGCACCAACGCATACATCGCCCGCGCACACTGCTCCGGCGAGCTATACACCGGAATCCCCCCCTCCCCCAGAATCTCCTCCATGATGTCATGCTCCACGTTTGCAAAACGCAGGCAGACCACCGGCTTGCCATACTTCTTCGGCAGCGCCGCATAGCGCTCGCCGCCGGTGACCGCCACCCGCACGCGCTCGGGCATCTCCTTGGCATGCCGGTCGATCTTCAAATTGCGCTCGAAGAGCTGGGGGCTGATCGGCACATTGCTGATCACGCCGTCGATGTAGTCCAGCTTGAGAAACTGCTCGATAATCTCGGCCTCCTGCATGGCCGTGCGTGTAGCCCCGGCGAAATCCACCGGATTGCGCGCCGGGGGCGCATGGGGCGGCAGCAGCGCATTGATGGTGGCGCTGGTCTGGACATCCAGGGGCGGCAGCTCGATGCCCAGGGCCGCGCAGGCATCGGTGCCCACCACCCCCTGGCCGCCGCTGCCCAAAATGGCCACGCGGTTGCCCCTGGGCACCGGCAGGCCGGCCAGGGCTTGGGCCATCTCGAAAAGGTGAAACGACTCGTGCACCTGCAGCAAACCGATCTGCCGGCAAATACAGTCGAAGACCACGGCCGAACCGGCTACCGAGGCGGTATGCGACATGGCGGCGCGCTCGGCGGCTTCCGAGCGGCCGGCCTTGTACACCACGATGGGCTTTTTCCTCACCACCCGGCGGGCCACATCGAAGAAGCGCTGGCCGTCCTTGAAACCCTCCACGTAGAGGGCGATGACGTTGGTATCGGGATCGTCGGCCAAGTACTCCAGGTAGTCGGCCACCGCCAGGTCGGCCTGGTTGCCGATGCTGACGAACTTGCTCAGGCCGTAGCCCTGGTCGGCGGCCACCTGGGCGATGGAGACACCGAACGTTCCGCTCTGGGAAACAAAGGCGATGGAACCGCTCTTGGGCGCCACCGGAAAGCAGAGGCTCAAACGGCCGGCGGCGCTGAAAATGCCCATGCAGTTGGGACCTACCAGGCGGATGCCGCCGGCCCGGGCCACGGCCGCCGCCTCCTCCTGCAATCGACGCCCCCGTTCGCCAATCTCGGCAAACCCGGCGCTGATCACCACCGCGCCCTTGATGCCCTTGGCGATGCACTCCTTGAGTACCCCCGGCACCGTCTCGGTGGGAGTGGTGATCACGGCCAGATCGATATCACCCGGCACGGCCGCCACGTTGGGATAGGCGCTCAGCCCCAGGATCTCTTGTTTGTTGGGGTTGATGGGGTAGATCGGTCCCGCAAAACCGGTCTTCATGGGCCGCTCGATCATGCGGTGGCCCCATTTGCCGGGAACGTCCGAGGCGCCGATAACGGCGATGGAACGGGGATTGAAAATGGAATGCAAGGCCTGCGCGGAACGCTTCTCCAAAATGACTCCTTCCCGACTTGTTCAACTTCAATGAGCGTTTCTATCGAATAGAAAGACTACCTCTTTTTACGATCCATAAATCGCACACTTGCGCACCGCCATGGCCGCCTCCTGCAATGCTTCTGCAAACGTCGGATGGCCGTGCACCGTGCGCGCGATGTCTTCCGAGCTGGCGCCGAACTCCATGGCCAGCACGCACTCGGCGATCATGTCGGCGGCCCGGGGGCCGATGATGTGCACCCCCAAAATGCGGTCGGTCTTGGCGTGGGCGATGAGCTTGACGAAGCCGTCGGTTTCGCCCATGCAGCGCGCCCGGCCCGCGCCGGTGAAGGGATAGCTGCCCACGCAGTGGGGGATCTCCCGCTCGCGCACCTGCTGCTCGGTGAGCCCCACGCTGGCCACCTCGGGCCAGGTGTAGATCACCGAGGGGATGGCGTCGTAATTGACTTCGCCGTGACGTCCGGCCATGTGCTCCACGGCGGCGATGCCTTCGGCCGAGGCCTTGTGGGCCAGCATGGGCCCGGCGATGAGGTCGCCGATGGCGAAGATGCCCGGCACGTTGGTCTGGTAGGTCGCATCCACCAGCACCTGGCCGTTTTTGGGGTCAAGCTTTACACCCAGTTCTTCCAGTCCCAGCCCGGCGGTCAGGGGCCGCCGGCCGACAGAGACGAGCAGACGGTCGAAGACCAGGGTTTCGCGCTGTTCTTCTTTTTCCACCGTGACTTTGACATTGCGGCCGCTGTTGACGGCCTCGACCACGCGCGTATTGAGCCGCAGGGCCAGCCCCTGCTTCTTGAGGATGCGGTCCAGCGTTCGCGCCACCTGGCTGTCCAGGCCGGTGCCGATCTTGGGCAGCATTTCGATGACCGTCACCTTGGCCCCCAGGCGCAGCCATACCGAACCCAGCTCCAGGCCGATGTAGCCGCCGCCCACGATACCCAGGTGCTTGGGCACCTCGTCGAAACTCAGGGCTTCGGTGGAGGTGACGATGCGCTCGCCGTCGAAGGCCAGACCCGGCAGCGCAACCGGCGTGCTGCCGGTGGCCAGCAGGATGTTGCGGGCCGTAAGCTCCTTTTCTTCCTTGCCTTCGCCGGCCACCATCACCCGGCCCGGACCGGCCACCCGCGCCCGGCCCTGGACGATCTCCACCTTGTGACCTTCGAGCAGCTTGCGCACGTTGGTGGTCAAGTCGGCCACCACCTGCTCCTTGCGGGCCATCATGGTTTTCAGGTCAAGGCCCACCTTGCCGATCTTGATGCCGTGGGCCGCCAGGTCATGGGCCGCCAGGTGGTAGTATTCGCTGGAATCGAGCAGGGCCTTGCTCGGAATGCAGCCCTTGTTCAAACAGACGCCGCCCAGACGCGTTTCCATCTCCACGCAGGCGGTCTTGAGGCCCAATTGGGCGGCCCGCACGGCGGCCACATAGCCGCCCGGTCCGCCGCCGACGATGATCAGGTCGAAAGCAGGATTCTCTGTCATGGCTACACCTCCAGCAACAGTCGTTCGGGATTTTCCACCATCTCTTTGACCCGCTTGAGGAAGGTCACCGCTCCGCGGCCGTCCACGATGCGGTGGTCGTAGCTCAGGGCCACGTACATCATGGGCCGCACCACGATCTGGTCGTCCACCACCACCGCCCGCTTTTCGGTGCGGTGCATGCCTAGGATGCCGCTCTGGGGCGTATTGAGGATGGGGGTGCTCAGCAGCGAGCCGTAGACCCCGCCATTGCTGATGGTGAAGGTGCCGCCTTCCAGGTCGGCCAGTTCCAGGCGGTTCTCCTTGATCTTGGCCACGTAGTCGACGATGGCCTGCTCGATCTGGGCGAACGACATCTTCTCGGCATGGCGGATGACCGGCACCACCAGACCCCGGGGCGAGCCCACGGCCACGCCGATGTGCTGGTAGTTGTGGTAGACGATGTCGCTGCCGTCGACAAAGCCGTTGACTTCCGGAATCTCTTGCAGGGCCGCCACGCAGGCCTTGATGAAGAAGGACATGAAGCCCAGGGAGATGTCGTGCTTCTCCTTGAAAAGCTCCTTGTACTCGGAGCGGATGGCCATGGCCCGGCTCATGTCGATGTCGTTGAAGGTGGTGAGCATGGCCGTGTTCTGCTTGGCCTCAAGCAGGCGGGCCGCGATGCGCTTGCGGATGGGCGACATGGCCTTGCGCACTTCGGCCGGCGCCTCGGAGGCGCCCAGCTCCGGCGGCGCCACGCAGGGCTCGGGCACGCCGGCCGGGGCCTGCTCCAGGGATAGCAATACATCGCCTTTGGTGATGCGGCCGCCCGGTCCGGTGCCCTGGACCTTGCGCAGATCGAGCTGCTTTTCGGCCGCCAGGCGGCGCACGGACGGCGAGAGCGGACCGGGCGCGGCGGGTGGCGTGGCCGGTGCAGCTTTGGGCGCCGGCGCCGCCGGAGGTTTGGGCTCCTGGGGCGCGGGCTTTTTCGGCGCTTCGGGCGCCGGCGCCGCGGAGGTTGCCTTGGCTTTGGGCGCTTCGGGCGCAGGCTCGGCTTTGGCCGGCGCTTCAGCCGGCTTTTCGGCGCCGACCTCGATTTTGGCCACCACGGCCCCCACGGCCACCGTCTCGCCGGCCTGAACCAGGATGGTCAGGATACCGGCCGCCTCGGCCGTCACTTCCAGGGTCACTTTGTCGGTCTCGATGACAAAGAGGGCCTCGTCCTTTTCCACCATGTCGCCGTCCTGCTTGAACCACTCGCCCAGCACGGCCTCCTGCACCGATTCCCCCACGCTGGGGATTTTCACTTCGATGGTCGCCATCGGTTCTCCTAATTTAAGGGAAGTTAATACTTATATCTTCGCTTTTTTCTTCTTTTTAGGACTATCCCCCGATTCCGCTGCCCGTATCGTACGGCCCCACGGCCTGGTCGCTGAGGGCCGCCTGCTCCTTTTTATAGATATTGGGAAAGCCGGTGGCCGGCGAGGCCGAGGGTTTGCGGCCCACGTAGGCCAGGGGCTTGCCGATGAGGGCTTCCAGGCGCGGACGCACGAAGCTCCAGCCGCCCATGTTCTCCGGCGCCTCCTGGACCCATATCCACGTCTCGGCCTTGGGGTAGCGACCGATCACTTCCGCCAGTTGCTGTTCAGGGAAAGGATAGTACTGCTCCAGGCGGATGATGGCCACCTTGGCCGTGGCCAGTTCTTCGCGGCGTTGCAGCAACTGGTAGTAGATCTTGCCGCTGCAGAAAAGCACTCGGGTGGCTTTTTCGGGCCGCACCGGGTCGTCGAGCACGGCCGCGAACTCGCCGGTGCTCAGTTCGGCCATGGAACTGACCGCCCGGGGATGGCGCAGCAGGCTCTTGGGGGTCATCAGCACCAGCGGCTTGCGGTAAGCGGCCTTGGCCTGGCGGCGCAGCAAATGGAAGTATTGGGCCGGCGTGGTCACGTCGCACACCTGCAGGTTGTCTTCGGCGCACAACTGCAGAAATCGCTCCAGGCGGGCGCTGGAGTGTTCCGGCCCCAACCCTTCCCAGCCGTGGGGCAGCAGCAGCACCAGTCCGCACAGGCGCTGCCATTTGGTTTCGCCGCTGGCGACGAACAGATCGATGATGCCCTGGGCATTGTTGACGAAATCGCCGAACTGGGCCTCCCACAGCGTCAAGCCCTCGGGCCGGGCCAGGGCGTAGCCGTACTCGAAACCCATGACGCTGGTTTCGGCCAGGGGGCTGTCGAAGACATCGAAGCGCGCCGCGCCGTCGCCCAAGTGGCTCAACGGCTGATGGCTTTCGCCGTTCTTGCGGTCGTGCAGCACCACGTGGCGCTGGCTGAAGGTTCCCCGGGCGCTGTCCTGGCCGCTCAAGCGGATGGGGAGCCCCTCTTCCAGCAGGCTGGCAAAGGCCAGGGCTTCGGCATTGCCCCAATCGATGCCCAGCCCCTTTTCCACGGCCTCCAGGCGCCGGTTCAAGAGCAGTTTGATTTTGGAATGGGGTGCGAATCCCGGGGGCAGCGTGTCGATGCGCCGGGCCAGGGCCACGAGCCGCTTTTCGGGCACCGCTGTGGCGATGGGCCGATGGCTGTAGCGCTCGGTGTAGGCGTCCCACTCTTTGAAGAAACGCGCTTCGGGAAAGGGGCAGGCGCTGTTGCGCACGTCGTCGTAGGCTGCCTGCATGCGCTGGGTGGCCGCCTTTTCCAAGGCCGCCACGTGTTGGGTGGTGGCCACGCCGGCGGCAACCAGTTGCTCGGCGTAGATTTTGTGCGGCGAAGGCCGGTTCTGAATGCGATCGTACATCAACGGCTGGGTGAAGTAGGGTTCGTCGCCCTCGTTGTGGCCGAAGCGCCGGTAGCACACCACGTCCACCACCACGTCCTTGGCAAAGGCGTGGCGGTATTCGGCGGCCAGGCGGATGACGTGCACCAGGGCCTCGGGGTTTTCACCGTGCACGTGGAAGATGGGCACCATCAGCATCTTGGCCAGATCCGTGGCGTAGCGCGTGGAACGGGCGTCGTCGGGCAAGGTGGTGTAGCCGATCTGGTTGTTGATCACCACGTGGATCGTGCCGCCGGTCTTGTAGCCCTTGAGCTGGCTCAGGTTGAGGGTTTCGGCCACCACCCCCTGGCCGGCGAAGGCCGCGTCGCCGTGCAGCAGGATCGGCACCACCTGGCGGTATCCGGCCGCGCCGCGCCGCTCCTGGCGCGCCCGGGCGATGCCGAGGGCCACCGGGCTCACCGCCTCCAGATGGCTGGGATTGTTGACCAGCAGGGCTTGCAAACGACCCTCGGCTCCCAAATCGACTTCGCCCAGGTAGCCTTTGTGGTATTTGACGTCGCCGGCGCCCACCAACTGGCTGCTGTCGTAGCAATTTTCGAACTCGGCGATGATCTCCTCCACCGGCCGGGTGAGGATGTTGGCCTGGACATTGAGCCGGCCGCGATGGGCCATGCCCAGAACAATCTCTTCGGCCCCCAGTTGGGCCAGCTTGCGCAACAGGGCGTCGAGCATGGGGATCACGCCATCGCCGCCCTCCAGGGAAAAACGGGTCACCGCCACGTAGCGTTTGTTGAGGAACTGTTCGAACATGGCCGACTGGGTCAGCTTCTCCAGGATCCGCAGCTGTTCCTCGCTCGACAGGGGCGGCTGGTTGCGCACCGGTTCCATGCGCGTCTGCAGCCAGGCGCGCTCGTCCGGGTCTTGCAGGTGCATGTACTCCACGCCCACCGAGCGGCAGTAGGTCTGCTTGAGGATCGCGACGATCTCCTGGAGCGTGGCTTGCGCCATGAAGTCGAACTGGGGCGTGGCATACCGCTTCTGGAGATGGGCAGGCCCCAGGCCGAGGGCACCCAGGTCGAGCAGGGGATGGGCGGTGGGACAGGCACTCAAGGGGTCCATGCAGGCCAGCAGGTGCCCCAGATGGCGATAGCGCAGAATCAGTTCGGCCACCTGGGCCTGGGCCGGATCGCACTCCGGCGACGGTTCGGCGCTCACAACGCCGCCGCCCTGTTGCTGGCCGATATCGAACCCGTAGAAAAAGACACGCCACTCGCGGCTCACCGATTCGGGATCGGCCTTGTAGCGTTGATATTGTGCATCGAGAAAATCTAAGTTGAGGGCTTCGGGGATTTGCATGGTTCCGTTCTTCTGAAGGGGTTAAGGCTGGGAAGACTGGGCCACCAAGCCGAAAGGATAAGAAAAAGGCCGGGGCATGTCAAAAAGAAAGATCAGGTTCAGCGTCGAAAGTTAAAACTTCGCCTTGTCCCGGGCTTGGGAGGTCAGCTATAAATGATTATCGCCTGAATCGATTTACGGGAGGTCAAGGTGCGTATTCCCCAATCCGACGAGTGCCTGAACATGCTGGCGGTGATGCAGATGCCGGCGCATATCCAAGCCCATTCCGAATTGGTCTGCCGGGTGGCGCTGCTGCTGACCGACGGATTGATCCGGGCGGGCGTGGCGCTCAACCGCCCCCTGGTGAACGCTTCAGCCCTGCTGCACGACATCACCAAGCCGCGCAGCTTTGCCACGGGCGAAAACCACTCCAAGACCGGCGGCGAATACTTGTGCGACCTGGGCTACCCCGAGGTGGGGGATATCATCCGCCAGCACGTGATCCTGGATGCCTACTTTGCCCAGGCGGCCCCCAACGAGGCCGAAGTGGTCAACTATGCCGACAAGCGGGTGCTGCACGATCAGGTGGTGCCGCTGGAAGATCGCATGGAATACATCCTGCAACGTTATGCCAAAACCGAGGAGCATCGGCAGTGGATGCGGGCGGTGTGGGATCATACCCTGCTGCTGGAACAACGTCTGTTTGCCTACCTTTCTTATACGCCGCTGGAGTTGACCGACCACATGGAAGATTAGAAAATCAGGCGATCGCCCCCCGCACCGGCCCCGCTTCCAATCCATTCCGGAAGGCCCGCGCCAGGTCGACATCCACCGCATGGTCATAAACCCGCCCCTCATCGTCTACCCCGCACACTGCGCCATCGCGTAAAAAAGCCGCCAGCACCATCCGGCCGATGGCGACGCGATCGAGGGCAAGATCCATTTCAGCCGGGATGGCGGCCGGCGCCGGCAGCGGTTCGCCATGATCGATGGAGGCCTTTATGAAGTTGAGGATGCGCCCCAGGCGCAGCAGGGTAACGGCCTGGCGCCGATCGGTGAGGTGGGCCAGCGGCAGCGCCGTGGCCCGCAGCAAACCGGACGAAGCCGGCAAAAGCCCCTGGCGCCGGCACCAGCCGTAGTCGGCGCTGCCGGGGGCCGGGTAGAAGACCGAGACGCCGGCCAGCACGCGCCGCCGGGCCAGAAAGAGCAGGTCCCGCAGACTGTCCATGGGCTCCTGGCCGGGGCCGGCCACGATCAGATAGGCCACGCTGCTCAAATCATGACGCGCCGCGAGCGCCAGCACCCGATCCAGGTCGGCGGTGAGGTCCGGTCGGTTGAAGCGTTTTAGTTGGGCAGCGGCGGTGGTGATCAGGGCCAGGTTAAGGATTTTAAAGCCGCTGGAACGCATCACACCGATGATCTCTTCGTCCAGGGAGGAGGCCAGCAGACCGTTCATGGCCCGCAATTCGGGCGGCCGCGCCTTGAAACGAGCGCGGATGGCGGCCATCAGGGTCAGGAACCACTCCCGGTCGGCGGTCAAATGCTCATCTTCGAAGTCGATGAAGCCCAGGGGCGCCTGACGGTCGGCGGCCGCCAGCTCGGCCATCACCCCGGCCACGCTCCGACAGCGGTAACCGTGATCGGTGGCAGCATTGACGGCGCAATAGGTACAACGCAGGGGGCAGCCCCGGCCGGCCGAAAGGGCCACGCTGCCCCGGCCGGCGCGCCGATAAAAATGCCAATCGATGAGATCGAACGCCGGCGGCGGCAACGGGTCCAGATCCGCCACCCGCGCCGGCGGATGGAGCTCCAGGCTACCGTCGGACCGGTGCCGGCAAAGGCCGGGCACGTCGGCCAGGGGCGTTCCTCGGCGCAAGGCCTGGGCCAGGGCCGGCAACCCGATCTCGCCATCCCCGCGCAGGACGAAATCCACGGCCGGATGGGCCAGCAGTGCCTCGGGCAGGGCCGTGGGGTGATGGCCGCCCACAACGATGCGTGCCTGGGGGCAGACCTTTTTGACGGCGGCGGCCGTGGCCAGGGCCGTATCTTCGTAGGCGCTGAAGAGCGCAGAGATGCCCACCAGCCAGGCGCCGGAGGCTTTGGCTTGCCGGGCCAGGTGCTCAAAGCTGTAACCAAAGTGACGAAAGTGGTGAAAGAGGCCGAAAGGCGAACGGTCCGGGCGGCCGTAATAGGGCTGCAGGTAGGCCATCTCCTGCGGCCAGGGGATGTTCCGCGATTTGGCGCTGGCCAGGCCGTCCAGAATGGCCACGCCGAATCCACTGCGCCGCAGGGCGCCCGCGATGCAGGCCAGCCCGTAAGGCATGGTGCGCTTGGCGGTCAGGTAAAAGTCGCGGATGGGCGGCTGGATGAGCAGAATGTCGGCCGGCGCTACCCCATCTTGGAGATCGTGCTGAAGGTCTGGATCTCGGCCGGCAGGTCGTTGGGTTGAATGGCATCCTCAACGCCCAGGGCCAGGGCCCGCTCGATGACGTTCTGCAATTGGATCAGGTTGCCTGGCCAGTGGTAGCGCATGAGAATATCCAGGGCGTCGGGCGAGACGCTGATGGCACGGCGGTTGTGTTTGGCGCAGGCTTGGTTCACGAAGTGGTTGATGAGCAGGCAGATATCCTCGAGCCGCTCGCGCAGGGGCGGCATGCGGATCACCACGGCATTGAGCAGGTCGAAAAGGTCCTTTTTCAAGGCGCCGCTGGCGATCACCTCGGAAAGCTCCTTGCTGGTGGCGGCAATGACGTGGGGCGCCGTGGCGCTTTTGGTGCGTTCGTCCTTGAGGGCCTGCAGGATCGTCAGGCGCAAGGCCGGCGCCAGTTCGGCGATTTCATCCAGATACAGGGTGCCGCCCTGGACACGCTGCATCAAGGCCGTCACATTGGCCAAGAGCTCTTCCTCGGGCACCCCCTCGGTGATGCTGCCGCAGTTGACCGGCACGAAGGCGTTGTCCCGGCGGGGGCCGCAGTGATGGATGGTGCGCGCCACCAGCTCTTTGCCGGTACCGCTTTCGCCCTGGATCAGCACCATGGGGTCTTGCCGGCTTACGGTTTCGATCAATTCGTAGATCTGCTGCATGCGGGCGCTGATGCCCACCAACCCTTCGAATTTATGCCGCTCCCGGCCGCGCTTGCGGAGCAGCTCGGCCTTGTCTTTGACCTTTTTCTCCTCGCTGATGCGGTCGATGATCAATTTGAGATGGTCGAGCTTGAAGGGCTTTTGCAAGTAGTCGTAGCTGCCGAATTTCATGGCCTGGATGGCCGACTCCATGGAGCCGTAGCCGGTGACCACGATCACTTCGATTTCGGGCTTGTACTGCTTGACCGCCGCCAGCAGCTCCAGGCCATTGAATTCGGGCATCTTGTAATCGGTGAAGATGATGTCGATATCCTGGTCCTTGACCAGGTCCAAGGCCTTGAGGCCGCTGTTCACCGTAGTGATGTCGTAACCCTGCATCTGCAGGTACTGCTCCACCATCATTAAGATATCTTTATCGTCGTCCACGAAGAGGATGCGGCACATGGTCATAGTGTACTCCGGCACCTGGGGGCGGTCATGAAGGGCTTCGGTGAATGAATGCCCTGGGGTGCGTCAAGAATTGAATGCGTGCCGGCTGCCCGCATGGTAGTATCTCGGCACGGGCGTTTGAAACCAGCTGGAATCGTTTATAATGGAGCAGCGGTAAAAGATCAAGGGTGGACATTCGGGCCTGCCCGCATTGACAGATGCGGGGGGCATGCATTACATGTGTAGCAACAAATGAGGCAACCCATTGATAAAAAAGAAAAGCTTATTTGGGAAGGTCATCCGGGCGCCGTTTGAAGTCCTGATGGTGTGCACCGGCAACATCTGTCGCAGCCCCATGGCGGCGGGGCTGCTGCGCCATCGCCTGCCCCCGGCGCTCCAGGGGCGGGTGGTGGTGAGTTCGGCCGGGACCCACGCACTGCATGGCCACCAGGCCGAACCCCTGGCGGTGCAGACCATGGCCGATGCCGGCATCGACATCCGCGAGCATCGGGCAAGGCACATCTCGCGCGAGATGGTGCGCCAGGCCGACCTGATCCTGACCATGGAACAAGCCCAGCTGGAGACGGTCCAGCAGATGCTGGGGTGGAACAAATTCCATGTGCAGCTGCTGATGAATTTCGACCCCCTGGCGGATGGCCCGGAGATCGAGGATCCATACTGCGGGCCGCTTTCGGGCTACCAGGCCTGTCTTCAAACCCTGGAACCCTGCGTCGCAGGCGTCATCGCCCATCTCAAGGGGCGGCTGCTCACCGATGTGGGTAAGGATACGCCGCGCTAATGCCCACCATCCGACAACAAATCGTCGCCATGCTCGTGAAAAATCCCATGGATATCGTGGCGTTATCAAAAAGTCTGGGGTTGCGCGAAAAGGAGACCCTGGCGCATCTGCCGCACATCGCCAAATCCGTATCCGGCCGGGGCGGCCGCCTGGGCGTGCAACCGGCCTACTGCGAAGATTGCGGCTTCGAATTCAAGGAGCGCCGGCGGCTGTCGCCTCCCAGCCGCTGTCCGCGTTGCAAAACCGCCCGCATCCAGGGGCCGTGGTACCGCATCACGGGCCTGAAGCTTGATTCCGCCGATATCGACTGACTTGCCTCCATGACTTCAATCGGGTTGACAGCCCCATCGAATTCATCTATTAAAACCGGCTTCAGAGCTATCCAGCAGCTCGCAAAGACTTCATGGCGGCAGGCCTTCACCTCCCAGCGCCGCCGACCAACAACAAAGGTACATTTTACTTATTCCAAGGGTTCAAAGAACCAGAGGCCCGGAACGAACCAAGGAGACCGTTTATGATCCATGTTGAGGGATTGACCAAGTACTACGACGACTTTTGCGCCGTGGACCACATCGACCTGGACATCAAGGGGGGTGAGATCGTCGGGTTGTTGGGGCCCAACGGTGCCGGCAAGAGCACCACCCTGCGCATGCTCACCGGCTATTTCCAGCCGTCGGCCGGGGATATCCGCGTCAAGGAGCACTCCATTCGCGAGAACCCCCTGGCCATCAAGCGCCTCATCGGCTACCTGCCCGAGTCGGCGCCGCTCTACAAGGGCATGCTGGTCTATGACTACCTGGAGCACGTGGCCCGCATCCGGGGTCTGGGCGGCGCGGTGATGCAGCAACGGATGCAGACACTGGCCGACATGTGCGGCCTGCGTGGCATCATGCACAAAACCATCGACACCCTCTCCAAGGGCTTGAAGCAGCGCGTCGGCCTGGCCCACGCCATGATGAGCGACCCGGAGATCCTAGTGCTCGACGAACCCACCTCGGGCCTCGATCCCAACCAGATCGTGGAGATCCGGGAGATCATCCGCAAAATCGGCGAGCAAAAAACCGTCATTCTATCGACCCACATTCTCACCGAAGCCGAGGCGACCTGCGACCGCATCGTGATCATCAACAAGGGCCGCATCGTGGCCGACGGCAGCACCCAGGAACTGACCGCGGGCAAGGACCGCCAGGGGCGGGTGCAGATCGGTCTCCTGGGCGCGGCGGCCGGGGAGGTGGTCGGACGCCTGAAAGACATCGCCGGCGTCAGCGCGGTGACCCCCGAACCCGAGGCGGTGCCGGGCGAGACCCGCGTCCAGATCCTCTGCCGTCCGGGCATCGATGCCCGGGCCGACATCTACGCGGCCATCAAGGCCACCGACTGGGTCCTGGTGGAGATGAACCAGGAGGCCCAGACCCTTGAAACCATTTTCCGCGAGCTGACCAGGGAGAGTTGATATGCGCCAAGCATTGCTGATCTTCAACAAAGAGTTCAAGGACTATTTCACGTCCCCCATCGCCTATATCGTCATCGCCATCTTCCTGGCCGTGACGGGCTGGCTTTTCTTCTCCGCCTTCTTTCTTTACAACCAGGCGGAGCTGCGCCGCTTTTTCACCTTGCTGCCCCTGTTGTTCGCCCTGGTGATGCCCCTGGTCACCATGCGCCTCTTCGCCGAGGAGATCAACGTGGGCTCCTACGAGCTGCTGCTGACGCTGCCGGTCACCTTCCGGGACATCATCATCGGCAAATTCCTGGCCGCCGTGGCTTTCGGCGCCGCCCTGCTGCTGCCCACCCTCTCCTATCCGTTCTTCATCAGCTTTATCGGCGACCTGGACTGGGGCGTGACCATCGCCGGCTATCTGGGCGCCCTGCTCATGGCCGCGGCCTACGCCGGCATCGGCCTCTTCGCCTCGTCCCTGACCCGCAACCAGATCATCGCCTGCATCGTGGCCATGGTGATCTGCGTGTTCCTGGCCATCGTCGATCAGATGCTCTTCTTCTTTCCCCAGGCCATCCTGGATCTGATCACCTACGCCAGCGCCAACGCCCACTTCACCAATATCGCGAAAGGCATCCTCGATTCGCGCGATCTGGTCTATTTCCTGAGTATCGCCTTTCTCGGTCTGTATGCCACCCATCTGGTGATGGAAGAAAAATAACAAAGGGAAGATGACATGAACGCCAAAGCTCAACCATACGCCAAATATATCAAATTCGCCGTTTATGCCTTGATCGTCGTGCTCGTCAACCTGGCCGGCCTGACCTTGTTCTTCCGGGCCGACCTGACCAAAAACAAAGTCTACTCGCTCTCGCCGGTCAGTGAAGAGATGGCCGCCACCTTGACCGAACCGCTGACCATCAAGGTGTTCTTCACCAAGGATCTGCCCGCGCCGCACAACACCACCGAGCTCTATCTGCGCGATCTGCTCAACGAGTATGCGCTGCAGAACAAGCCAAAGTTCAAGGTGCGCTTCTACAACGTCAGCGCCGAGACCGAAGGGCTCAACGACGAGTCTCGTGAAAACCAGCAGATGGCCAGGGAGTACGGCATCCAGCCGGTGCAGATCCAGATCGTGGAAAAGGATGAACTCAAATTCAAGCAGGCCTACATGGGCCTGGTGCTGATCCACGGTGACATCGTCGAGCGCATCCCCACCATCACCACCACCGACGGCCTGGAGTACAAGCTGACCACGGCCATTCAAAAGCTGAACCACAAGGTCAGCGCCCTGCTGGCCCTGGAGCAGAAGGTGCGGGTCACCGTGGTGCTCTCCTCTTCCTTTTACAAAGTGGCCCCCATGCTGGGCCTCAAGGAATTGGACCAGTACGCCGAGCGCGTCAAGGCGGTGGTGGACGGCATGAAAGCCAAGACCTATGACCGCCTGGAGTTCCAATATATCGATCCCACCGCGGCCCCCGAAAAGCTTCAAACCCTGGGGGACCTGGAAGCCATGAGCTATTCCTGGCCCGATATTCCCCAGGCCAATATCGCCGCGGGCGAAGGCATCATCGGCATGCTGATGCGCTACAAAGACCAGATCCGGGAGATCCCGCTGCTGCGCGTGGTGCGCATCCCCATCTTCGGCGACCAGTACCAATTGACGCCCATTGAGCAGATCGAAGAGTTGGTGAGCACCAACCTGGACCGCCTGATCAATATCAACCAGGAGATCGGCTATCTTTCCGGTTTCGGCACGCTGGATATGGGCGGTGGCGGCATGCCGTTGGGGCCTCAAAACGAGGGGCTGAACGCCTTCAGCGAACTGCTCAGCCAGAACTATTCCCTCAAGGCTGTCAACCTGGACGAAGCTCCGGTGCCCGAAGGCATCAAGACCCTGATTGTGGCCCGGCCCACCGAGACGCTTTCCGATTACGCCTTGTTCCAGCTCGACCAGGCGCTGATGCGCGGCACCAACCTGGCGCTCTTCGTCGATGCCCTGCAAGAACAGCAGCAGAACCAGGGGCTGATGATGGGCAACCAGCAGATGCGCTTCCATGAGCCCCTGAAAACCGGGCTGGAGCAGATGCTGGCCCACTACGGGGTGCGCATCAAAGAGTCGTTCGTGATGGACGAGAATTGCTACCGGGAGCAAAAACCGCCCCAGCAGGGCGGCGGCGATCAACCGATCTATTTCATCCCGCGTATCGAGAACGCCAACATCAACAAGGAGCTCGATTACCTGGAGAACATCAAGGGCCTGTATGCCTTCCTGGTATCGCCGCTGGAACTGGACGACAAACGCATCGATGAGCAGAAACTCACGGTTCATAAGCTCTTCTCCTCCTCCAAACGCTCCTGGGAGATGCGCGACCGGATCATCCTGAACCCCATGTTCATCCAGCCGCCGGCCAGTGACGCCGAAATGGCCTCCCGGCCCCTGGCCTATCTGCTGGAGGGCGCGTTCAGCAGCTATTTCAAAGGCAAGCCCATGCCGGAAAAACCGGCCGAGCCCAAACCCGAGGAATCCATGCCGCCGGCCGAAGATGGCCAAAACCCAGCCACGCCGACGCCCACGGCCACCCCCACGCCGGCCCCCTTGAAAGGCCAGAGCCCGGTGATCGAACAGGGGGCGCCGGCCAAGATCTTCTTGATCGCTTCATCTAAGATGGTCGGCGATCAGTTGATGGATGAGCAAGGCCAGGGGCCCAATACCGTCTTCGTGCTCAACATGATCGACGCCCTGAACGGCCGCGAGGCGGTGGCGGCCATGCGCGGCAAGGCCCAGCGCCTGAACCCCTTGCAGCCCATCGGCGGCGGCACCAAAGCCTTGATCAAGGCAGCCAACATCGCCGGCCTGCCCATCGTGGTGGTGCTCTTCGGGCTGCTGGTCTGGTGGCGCCGGCATGCGCGCACCAAGAAAATCCAAACCCTGTTTCAGTAAATCCCCGGAACCGATTTCAAAATCTTTTTTGAAACCGACCCGGCGACTTGATCGAATAAAAGAGGGAACGATGAAGCTGAAAAAAGAGTATATTCTGCTGGCCCTGGTGGTCGTGGCGCTGGTGCTCTACCTTTCGCTGCGCTCGGCCAATCACGATGAAGAGGATCTGCCCCAACTGACCAAGATCGAAACGGCCAAAGTCAACCGCCTGGTGGTGACCGACAAGCAAAACCCGCCGGTGGAGTTGGTCAAAAAAGACGAGAAGTGGTTCATCGAGCCCCAGGGCTACGCGGCGGACAGCGTCAAGGCCAAGAACATGGTCAACGCCGTGGCCGAGTTGGCGCTCACGGCCCTGGTCTCCGAATCCAAAAACTATGATCGCTACGAACTGACGCCCCAGACCAGGATCAGCGTCCAGGCCTTCGGCGACGGCAGCGCCCGGCTGCGGGCCTTCGACATCGGCAAGGCGGCCCCCACCTTCCAGCACACCTTCGTGACCCTGGACGGCGATCCCAAGATCTACCACGCCCGAGGCCAGTTGCGGAACACCTTCGAGCACAATATCGAGGCCTTGCGCGACAAAACCATCTTCGACATCGACAAGGAGAGCATTGCCTTCCTTACGATCCAAAAGGCGGGCAAGACCCTTTCGGCCACCAAGGTGACCCCGCCCAAAGAGGAGGGCCCCGCCGCGACCCCGGCTCCGAGTCCGGAGGCCTCACAAGAGGCCACGACTCCCCCCACGCCCACCGCCACGCCGGCCGAACCGCCCGCGCCTAAATGGCAGGCCGCCGACGGCCAAGCGTTGGACAAAGCCGAGATCGAGCGCATTCTGGGTGCCGTCGCCCGCTTGCAGTGCGACAGTTTTCTGGACGACGCGGCCAAGGCCAAGCTGACCCAGGGCCCCGCCCTGGCCACCCTGACGTTCAAGAACGACCAAGGCGAATACAGCTTGTCGGTGTTCCCCAAGGAAGCCGAAACGGCCGACAAAGTTCCGGCTGCGGCCTCCACCACGCCCTATGGTTTCATGCTGAACGAACATCGGCTCAAGGAGATCGAGAAGACCATCGATACGCTGCTGGGCATCGAAGCGCCGCCCAAGACCGTGACCAGCAAATAGCCACCCTATCCCCGCGCACCTGACACCCTCCGGGCCCAAGGCCCCGAGGGTGTTTCATTTCCCTCCCTTGCAATTTCAGAAAAACCAGTTCAAAATGGCCTCAGTTCATGGGGAGCACCGCCGCTGCTCGCCCACCCTCTAATTCCGTGGCACCTATTCGGCCAACGCTCATTCTGAGTCGGACCCAGTCGCCGGCATCGCCGGGCAAACACCCCTTCCAAGGAGGAGAGCATGAAAGAGATCAGCGAACTGCACTTTCCCGAGGACCTGCGCTACAGCAAGGACCACGAATGGGCCCGGCCCGAAAAGGATCTTTTTGTCGTGGGCATCAGCGATTATGCCCAGGATCAGTTGGGCGACATTGTCTACGTGGACCTGCCGGCGACGGGAAGTAAACTCAAAAAGGGAGCCGATTTCGGTTCGGTGGAGTCGGTCAAAGCGGTCTCTGAACTGTTTATGCCCATCGGCGGCGAAGTGGTAGCGGTCAACACCCAACTGGGAGACACCCCCGAACTGGTCAATACCGAACCCTATGGCAACGGCTGGATGATCAAAGTCAAACCCGACGATCCGGGAGAGTATCAGCAACTGATGGATCAGAAGCGTTATCTGGCCGGCTTGAAAGGATAGCCATCATGCGCTACATGCCCCATACCGAGGCCGACATCCGGGCCATGCTTGGCGCCGTGGGCGCCGGGCGCATCGACGACCTGTTCGCCCAGATCCCGGGCGAATGCCGTCGCCGGCGGCCGCTGAACCTGCCGCCGGCCCTCAGCGAGTGGGACTTGGACCGCCACATGGAGCATCTGGCCGGGGCCACGGCCACGGCACCGGCCCACAAGATCTTCCTGGGTGCGGGCAGCTACGATCACCACATCCCGGAAACCATCAAGCAACTGCTGCGCCGGGGGGAATTCTTCACGGCCTACACCCCCTACCAACCGGAAGTGAGCCAGGGCACCCTGCAAGCCATCTACGAATACCAGACCCTGGTGGGCCGGCTGCTGGGCATGGAGGTGGCCAACGCCTCCATGTACGACGGCGCATCGGCTTTGGCCGAAGCGCTGCTGATGGCCATTCGCGTCACCAAGCGCCAGCGCGTGGCCCTCTCCCGGGCGGTGCATCCCCACTACCGCCAGGTGGTCGAGACCTATCTGCGACCGGCGGGCTTCGAAATCGTTTTACTGCCCTACGGCGCCGACGGCCGCACCGATCTATCCGGTTTGGCCAGTTTGGCGGATCAGGCGGAACTGGCGGCCGTGGCGGTGCAGTCCCCCAACTTCTTCGGCTGCGTGGAAGATTTGAAAGCCGTGGCGGCCGCCACCCATGCCCAGGCCGGCACCCTGATGATCACGGCCTTCAGCGAACCGCTGGCCTATGGCCTGTATCAGGCACCCGGCCGCCTGGGGGCCGATATCGTCTGCGGCGAAGGCCAGAGCCTGGGCATTCCGCGATCGTTCGGCGGGCCCGGGGTGGGGCTGTTCGCCTGCCGCGAAGCGCAGATGCGCAGCATGCCCGGCCGCCTGGTGGGCCGAACCGTGGACCTGGAGGGCCGCCGCGGCTTCGTGCTGACCCTCTCCACCCGCGAGCAGCACATCCGCCGGGAACGGGCCACCTCCAACATCTGCACCAACCAGGGACTGTGTGCCCTGGCCGCGGCCATGTACATGGCCTCCCTGGGCGGCAGCGGCTTTCGCCAGCTGGCGCGCCTCAACTACGACACGGCCGCCTATCTCAAAGACGGGCTGCAAGCGGCCGGCGTCCAAATCCCCTTCGCCGCGCCGACCTTCAACGAATTCGTTGTGCGACTTCCGGCCGGTTCCCAAAGCCGCTACCAGCAACTGCTGGCGCGGCGCATCGTGGCTGGCCTGCCCCTGGCGCAGTATTTCCCCGAACTCACCGATCACTACCTGCTGTGCGCCACCGAAACCAGCCGCAAGCAGGATTTGGACCTGCTGGTTCAGGAGGTGACGCGATGATCGGCACCACCGGATTGATTTTCAACGAACCGTTGCTCTGGGAATTGGGCGCGCCGGGCCGCGAAGCGTTCTCCCAGCCGACCCGGGAAGTGCCCGAGCAACCCGTGGACCCGGCCCTGACCGGCCCCGGGCCCGATTTTCCCGACCTGAGCGAGCCGGAGATCGTGCGCCACTACACACGCCTGAGCCAATGGAACCTGAGCGTCGACAGCGGCATGTATCCCCTGGGCTCGTGCACCATGAAGTACAATCCCAAGACCAACGAGCGCCAGGCGTCGCTGGCGGGCATCGCCGCGGCCCATCCGCTGCTGCCCGAAGCCATGTCCCAGGGACTGCTGCGCCTGCTCTACGATCTGGAGCAGTGGCTGGCCGAGATCACCGGCCTGGCCGCCGTCAGCCTGCAACCGGCGGCCGGGGCCCAGGGCGAACTGACCGGCATGCTGATCTTCTACGCCCATCACGCCGCCCAGGGACGACCGCGCACCAAGATCCTGATTCCCGATACGGCCCACGGCACCAACCCGGCCAGCGCGGCCCTGTGCGGTTTCACGGCGGTTCCCGTGCGCTCCGGGCCCCAGGGCATGCTGGAGCCCCAGGCCGTGGCCGACCTGATGGACGACGACACGGCCGGCATCATGGTGACCAACCCCAACACCCTGGGGCTCTTCGAGGCCGACATCCGCCAGGTGGCCGAGATCGTTCACGCCAAGGGCGGCCTGGTCTACGCCGACGGCGCCAACATGAACGCCGTGCTGGGGGTGGCGGACATGGCCGCCATGGGTGTGGATGTACTGCACCTCAACCTGCACAAAACCTTCTCCACGCCCCACGGCGGCGGCGGCCCGGGGGCCGGTCCGGTGTGCGTCACCGCCAAGCTGGCCCCCTACTTGCCGGTGCCGCGGGTGGTCCGGGAGGGCGGACGCTTTGCCTGGCGCAGCGACTTTCCCTTGTCCGTCGGCCGCCTGCATGCCTTTTACGGCAACTTCGGCATCCTGGCGCGGGCCTACAGCTACATCCTGAGTCTGGGGGGCGACCTGGCCCAGGTGAGCCGCCTGGCCGTACTCAACGCCAACTACATCCAGGCCGGCCTCAAGGCCGACTACCACCTGCCCCACGACCGACCCTGCATGCACGAATGCGTCTTCAGTGACAAGCGCCAACTGGCCCACAAGGTGTCGGCCCTGGACATCGCCAAACGGCTCATCGATTACGGCTTTCACCCGCCCACGATCTACTTCCCCCTGGTGGTCAGCGGCGCCCTGATGATCGAGCCCACCGAAAGCGAAACCAAGGAGACCCTGGACCACTTCATCGCCGCCATGCGGGCCATCGCCCGGGAGGCCGAACAGAATCCGGATCTGCTGCACCAGGCCCCGCACCACGCCAAGCTGCGGCGCCTGGATGAAGTCCAGGCAGCGCGCAAGCCATGCCTGATGGGATGAGCGCCATGCGGCCGGGATATCTGCTCGATCTGCCCCAGACCGATTATCTCCAGGCCCTGGCGCTGCAACACAGGGCCGTGGCCGCCCGGCGTGAAGGACGCCTGGACCGCGACCTGGTCGTTATGCTGGAGCATCCACCGGTCTTCACTTTGGGGCGCCGGGGCGGCCGCGAAAATCTGCTGGTCCCGGAAGAGGTACTCAAGGCCAAGAGCATTTCCATCGTGCCCATCGAACGGGGCGGCGACATCACCTACCATGGCCCCGGCCAACTGGTGGTCTATCCGATCATCGATCTGAATGCCGCCCATCTTGCGGTGGTGGCCTTCGTGGGCGCCCTGGAGCAAGCCATGGTGGCGACCGCGGCCCATTGGGATCTGCCGGCCCGGGGCGACGCCGTCCACCGCGGCGCCTGGATCGGCCAACGCAAACTGGGCAGCGTGGGCATCACCGTACGCCGGGGCATCAGCTTCCACGGCCTGGCCCTCAATGTCGCCGCCGACCTGACGCCCTTCACCTGGATCAACCCCTGCGGCATCCAGGCCTGCGCCATGACCACCCTGAGCCAGGAAACAGGTGTAGAGGTGCCGATGACGACGGTACGCCGCGAAATGGCGCGCCACTTGAGCGCACTGCTGGACTTGGCATTTGAAGACATCCACCCGGAGCGGTTGACATCGCTCCTTGAATAGAGGCCCGCATGCCTATCAAAACTTCAAAACCGCCCTGGCTGCGCGTGCGCATGCCCAGCGGCCCCGCGTATGAAGAGACCCGCCACCTGCTGCGCACGGGACACCTGCACACCGTCTGCCAGGAGGCGCACTGCCCCAATATCTTCGAATGCTTCAGCCGGCACACCGCCACTTTTCTGATCCTGGGCGATCACTGCACCCGCGACTGCGCCTTTTGCGCCGTGAAACAAGGCCCCCTGCAACCGCCCGACCCCGACGAGCCCCGCCGCGTGGCCCGAGCCGCCGCCGAGATGCGGCTGCGCTACGTGGTGGTCACCTCGGTGACCCGCGACGATCTACCCGACGGCGGCGCGGCCCACTTCGCCGCCACCATCAGCGCCCTGCGCCTTGCCATCCCGGAGGTGCGCGTCGAAGTCCTGATCCCCGACTTCCAGGGCGATCCCGCGGCCCTATCCGTTGTGCTGGCCGCCACGCCGGACGTGCTCAACCACAACATCGAGACCGTCCCGCGCCTCTACCCCACCGTACGGCCCCAGGCCCAATACCTGCGCTCATTGCGCCTGCTGGCCGACGCCGCCCGCCAGGCGCCCCTCATCCCCACCAAATCGGGCCTCATGCTCGGCCTGGGCGAAAGCGAAGCAGAGATTCGCCAAACCCTCGCCGACCTGCGCGGCGCCCGCTGCCGCCTGCTCACCCTGGGCCAATACCTGCAACCCACCGCCCGTAACTTGCCCGTGGTGCGCTACGTGCCGCCTGAAGCGTTCAACCAGTGGCGCCGCATCGCCCTGGATCTGGGCTTCGCGCATGTGGCCGCCGCGCCCTTCGTGCGCAGTTCGTATCAGGCAGCGAATCTGTTGAATACAGGCTTTAATACCGGCAAGCCATAGAAGCCTATTGCCGGCACATGCAGGACCGCTTTGAGCAACTGGAAACCGTATTGGTCAGACCGCTACGAGCAACGCTGTGGGTGTCGGTCGTTGTCAATTAAGTTGCCGCATTTTTCTAAAGCAAAGTTCTCGATACTGACTGCAATTTCTGTTCGACCGCAAGCTATTGGTCAAATTGAGCTGCTGTGTCTGGAAGGTGTTCAAGGGATATCTTGGTCAAGGCAGTTATTGCTACAAAGCCACGTAGGGGCGCGGCCGCTCTCAGGGCTCGCGCAAGACCATATATCCATTATAGGCGCTCAGGTTTAGGATAGATGGGTTCGAACCAATGACCCAAAACCGTTTATTGCTCTTCGGGGAAGAAACCTTTAACTCGCCGATAGCTTTCGTCAACCGCTTTTTTATATTGATCCCTTCCTGTCTTGAACGTTTCGGCCCACTTTTCAATCGCCTGACGCCCCTCTTCCGGCAGCCCACCGGCTTGGGAAAGCACCGTCTGGGTCATGCTTTCGAATTGGTTTTGGATTACCACCAGTGCATTAAATGCATTGTTGAAAGCGGTCTGATTGAACTCGATCATTTGTTTCAGCATCTGTTTTTGGTCCATGTTTCTTTCCTATCATATCAATTTTTACTTGATTCATTATCATCAGATGTGTTTTCAAAAGTATGGCAAGTTGAAATTTGCTTGTCAATCTACATGGCAAACCTGCGAGGAATTTTGAGTAATTATTGCTTGCATAGCTTTTCCATGTTGCATAACCTGCAAATTTAGGGAACGGCACCGACCAAGAAATCGTCGATGATAGGGAATCATTGGTTCAGATTTATCATTTCCAAGATGGAGGGTCTTGACCATGTTCGACCCCGGCGCTGCCAAAATGCAAAAAATCGCCTTTGACCTGTTTCGCACCACCTTCAACAGCGCATATAATGCCATGATTCATTTTCAGGAGCAGAATGAAAAAACCTGTGGGCATATGCTGGGCATGGTTTTCCGCCAGTTGGAATGCTGCCGCGAGGAAAGCCTGAAGGCCTTCAATGAGTACGTGGCCGGCGTCCAAGATACTCGCAATGAATTTAAAGCTGCCGTGGATGAAGGCTATTCAAAAATGGCCAAAATCATCACGGAAGCCTCGAAAGCGAATTCAACCGCCCCCAAACCTTGATTGCCGGGAGTTCGGATCGTCCGAACCGGCTGCCCATACTTCAATACGGCTAAAGGTCACTAACTGGGCGGTCCCTCTGCGCCAGCCAAGCGGCGATTTTTGGGGTCAGGAGGTTTTGGCTCTTCCGGCTGACATAGATGCCGATGTGGCCGCAATCCAGGCAGACATTCTCCACATCGCGGCCGCCCACCTTCTGCGGCAGCATGCTGCATGCCGCCGGAGGCACCAGATGGTCGTGTCTTGCGTAGATATTCAAAAGGGGCATGGTAATGTTTGCCAGGTTGATGGGATGGCCGTCTATCACCATCTTGTTTTGGATCAATAGATTCCGCTGATAGCAGTCTTTGGCGAATTGGCGGAAGGTTTCACCAGGTATGGCGGGACTATCGAAGATCCATTTTTCCATTCGCAGGAAATTTTCCACAAATCCTTGATCTGCGCACTGTTCCGTGAAGGTCACATACTTATCCACCATCAACCGCATGGGGTTGAGCATAAGAAAGATCGTGTTCAACATGGCGCCCGGAATATTGCCGTATGCGTCAACCAGCCGGTCCACATCGAGCCCGCCAATCCATCGGTGCAGCAAGCCGGCTTCTGTGGCAAAATTGGTTGGGGCGACCGTAGTGATCAAATTTTTTACTTTTTGCGGATGCAGGGCCGCATACATCACCGCCAGCGTGCCACCCATGCAAATACCCATCAGGTTGATGCACGTCAAGCGGCAGCGATGCCGGATAACGTCCACGACATTGTTCATATACCCCAACACATGGTCGCCGATGGTGAGATATTTCTCGTTATAGGAAGGGTAGCCCCAATCGATCATATACACATCGATCCCCTTGTTCAGAAGCTTTTGCACGACGCTAAAGCCGGGCTGGAGATCCAGCATGGTCTCGCGATTGACGAGGGCGTATACGATCATAAGCGGCGTGCGCTGCCCAGGTTGCCGCGTCCCTGAGCCATGATAATGCTTCACCTGGATGCGGTCCTCGCGATAGACGACCGAATAGGGGGTGGTAGCGAGTTGGACATTGCCGGCCCCGGCCAGGGCGCGGCAGGCCGCTTGCATTTTTTTGTGCAGAATCCCCATGCTGTTCAGGGCCGATTTCATTGTCTGCTGGAGTAGATCCTCGTCTATACCCCTGATCATGTCTGTTTCCCCGGTTCAGCGTTGCTGCGGCGGCGAGCAAATTCTCGGACCGTGCGTTTCAATTCGTGGAACTCTCGAAGCAACCGGTCATAGTCTTCCCTGGTTGGAATCGATGCCGCCTTCAGGAAATTCGCGACCAGCCCCCCGCGAGCCTCGTGGGTGTCGACCGCGGCGTGAATCACCCGCTGCAAAGTTTCCACAAACTGAGGCGAAGCGAACAGCTCAGCATACCGCTGTTCTAATTCCCGCATCCATTGATCGTATATCGTGCCGGAATCTGGCCGTGGTTCAGCTTCTGTCTTCACATCAGCGCCTTGTGCCTGAGAAAACGCCTGAAACTTCTCTTTTACCGGGATGGTCATCAGTTCCAGAAACGCCTGCAATGCTTCTTGATACTCTTTGATCTTGGCGGCATCTTTTTCCAGTTCTCCCGTTGCATCGGCGGACGCCCCGAACCCGTAGATCCGGTGCATCGACCAAAAGAGTTTATGCCATTCGGATTGCCAGTGATTAATGGAGTCAACCGTTTCCTGGTGAGGTGAACTTCGTTGGTGCACATCTTCCTTCTCAGTAGCCGATGGTGGGTCGCGTGGAAACGGCGAGCCCGCCCACCAGTGGCGCATGAGCATCTCTATCCACTGCGCCTGCGCCTCGGTGCGGTTTTTGTCGGGCGCCTGCCTCACTTCGGCTTCGGCCCTGTCGCCTTCGGCCTCTGGGTCTGGCTCTGGAGCGGGCTGGGCGGCTTGTCCTTGATGGTCAGATGTGGCGCTTGCGTTGGAGCGGTTTCCTGTATTCCAGGCATGGTTGAACTGGGTCCATAAATCTGCGGATGCCTTAAGCAGTTCCGAGAGCGCGACTGCGACGCTTTGGCGGGAGGTGTCGTCCTGGGCCATGAGTTTCTATCCGTCGGTCTTTTCTTATGCAGATGAATATTTTTTCAGGAAGTCTCTTCCTTTTGTCTTGAGCCGGTATAGATGCGTATCGTTGAGTCGCTGGATTTCATTGACGAGGTCGTCGTTTTTCAACAGTGCCAGGGCCTGCGCTACGTCTCGCTTATCGCGCTTTAATCTTTTGCACAGCCCCTTCAGATCGGTATTCATTTCCTTAAGCGACTCAGCCACGGCCAGTTCCTCAAGAATAATCAGTCGCAAGCTGGCAGGCTCCTCAAATGCAGCTTCGGAGGCGCCATCCCGAATCGGCGCTGAAGGGTGCAAGAGCCAGCTTAGTTGATGTCTCTCCAGGAATTTTCGAATGAAAACCGTGCTGATAGCTTCAGCCCATTTATATGCAGGAATGTGTTTGGCTATCACTCCAGTGAAGCAACCGGAAATCTTATCCAAGACCGGTGATCCGCTAAAACCGCCAGTCAGGCCGAGGTCGCTTTCCATGACCACATCCCAGCCCTCGACCAGATCGATTGGAGAACCGCTGTCGTCCGCCTTTTCATCCGACAAGCGCCCTTCGAAGGATCGGCGCGTGAAGGTTTTACCCTGTTTTTCATAGCCGATAATCGTGACCGCAGCCCCGCATTGGGAATGGTCGCACATGGGCAGGGGCGTGCTGTTCAGGCTGCCCTCAGTCCTGGCAATCGCGATGTCCGCCGGCGGGTTGTCCCAGTCGGCGATGACGTCGACCAGTTTTCTGCCGTTGATGTGGCCCTGGTCGGCGCCGCCAACATCCGTGATTACATGCCGGCAGGTAACCACATGGGTGCCTGCCGCATCTTCATGTACGCTGAAACCGGTGCCGAATTTGCCGCAGTTTTTTAACCTGCTTTCAATGCGGAATATGCTTTTTGCAGCATCAACTCTCATAAGCCCTCTCTTCTTCGTGAGGCAATACCTGTGAAGGTATAAAATCATCTTTTATGCCGGGCAGCCCGCTTTGTCGACATGGCGCTGCGCACCCCCTTGATCCGGGTCGCTGGGTTGGCGCCAAATTAGCGGGAGACCGTTTCATGCAGAGGGTTTAAGGGTGATTTTAATCGTCAGATTGGCCCCGGCCTTGGCTTTGCTGATGTAAATATTCCCCTCGCCTTCGAAGCTCAGGCCGAACTCAATTTCGGTCTTCTCAATATCGACCTCGTTTTTTAGGGCCTGCCAGGCCGCAACGACGGGCTTGCACGCTTTGGTCAAAATCGGCTGAATGATATCCAATGCCGAGCTGACCTTATCAGCGGCGCCGCCGCTGAGGGGCACTGCCTGCCGATCCGGAACTTCCACCTCTACCAGGGTATCATCGTTTAGCCTGATCAATCGTGAAGACATGATGCTCTCCTTCCTGTAGGTTGAGTGAAGGTTGTTCATCCGTGGCTTGCAGAAAGAGGAATGCATCTTGAATAGTTAAAGGGCGGGCGGCTGTCAAGACCAAGTCAAAGGCGAACCGGACAGCTTTTCTGGGTGAATTGAACCGACACGGGTTGAATCTGATTCAGCCAGAACTGCCGGAAACCGGAGCAGGGTGGATCCTCTTCATTTGACATAACCGCTGCAACGGCCAGCACCGGGCCGTGGCCGCTCGCCGGAAGGGTCGCCTGGACCGGGACCGAGCACGACAAGGCCCTGGCACGCAGGATGACCGCAGTGCTCAAGGATGACACCGAACTGTTCAAGCAATTCAGGGGACAACGATGGATTTAAAAGGTGGCTCTGTTCGGACTTACGCATAGCCAACCCCAGACAGGCACTTCAAAATCCGGAGCGACCAGCGAAAGCTTTCCGCCTCTTAAATTAGGACGGGCCACCTAAGAACCCATAGCCCATAAAAACGGGCCGCCCACGCGCGACCCGTTGTCTGAGGTAGATGGCGTTCGAAGCAGCCGAGCTCAATTGGGCAGAATCACCTGGTCGATGACGTGGATCACGCCGTTGCTGGTCAGTATATCGGTTTTGACGACCTTGGCGTTGTCCACCATCACCGCGCCGCCTTCAACGCGCACCTTGAAGCTCTGGCCGTTGACGGTCTTGGCTTCGGTGAGTTTGGTCGCATCGGCAGCCATCACTTTGCCGGCCACCACGTGATAGGTCAGGATGGCCTGGAGCTTTGCTTTGTTCTCGGGTTTGAGCAGCTCGTCCAGGGTGCCGGCGGGCAGCTTGGCAAAGGCCTCATCGGTAGGCGCAAAAACGGTATAGGGCCCTGCCCCTTTGAGGGTATCCACCAGGTCGGCGGCCTTGACTGCGGCCACCAGGGTGTTGAACGATCCGGCAGACGCGGCCGTATCGACAATGTCCATCTTCGCTGCGCCATGATTATCGGCCCACAGCGCCCCAGGAACCAACAGTACTGACAAAATGACGACGATTGTGTTGATTGCTTTCATATTAACAACCCTCCCTTAAGTGATCCGGCAAGTGATCCGGTCTGGTTTAAGTAACGCTTCGATTGGCGCGACAACCCTTCTGCCGCCACGGCCCAAAGGTAGTATTGCCGGCGCAGAACACAACGAGGGTGGAGCAATGGCCTATTGGCAGGTAAAAGCAACCATTGGATTCGGCGTTGCAGTTCCCCTGGTCTGGCGCGGCCAGCAACTCTCGGTGAACCGGCACAGCTCGTTCAGGTCGTGCTCCGTCTTCGCCTGTCGGCTACGCCGCGACACGTCCGGGCACCATTGGCCACCATTTTTAGTGCCGCTGGGGTGCAGCGTAAGAAAAGCGGCCTGGACTGTCTGAGCGCAGCGAGTTTCCAGGCCGCCCGGAGCGCACCCCTATCGGCACTTGAAATAGGTGGCCGGTGACCATGACCTGAACGCGCTGTGCGTGCAGTGGCCTCAAATGAATGCGATCCCAATATTGCATTTATGTTCGTCATTAGTCCATTTATTACCGTTTTGTATCCTTGGACGCCCTTAACACAAATCCTTGCATAAAACTTTTTATCTATCATTTCGGAATGTTTCCATCAGCGCGATCCCATCACGAACCTGTGGCACGCAGCTTGCTGATCTGAACTTTATGGAACTACTGATGCGCAAGAACGAAGAACTCAGCGCCATTCTCCAGGTCAGCCAGGTGCTGACCAGTTCGCTGGATCTGGAGAAGAACTTGTATGCCGCCATGGAGATTCTGGCCGGTCGCCTGGGGTTGCAGCGGGGCTGCGTCTTTTTGCTGGACCCTTTGACCCGGGAGCTCCAGATCGTGGCCGCTTACGGATTGAGCCGCGAAGAGATCCAGCGCGGTAAATACCGCATAGGCGAAGGCATCGTGGGACGCGTGATCGAAACCGGCCAGCCCATGTTCATTCCCAACATCGGCGCCGAGCCCAAGTTTCTCAACAAAACCGATTCGCGGCCGCAAAAAAGCGGCATCTCATTCCTGTGCATGCCCATCGCCCTGGACGGCAGGAGCCTGGGCGTCATGACCGTGGACGGCATCTACACGGCCCAGGAGGGCAATGTGGATGACGATCTGCGCGTGCTCTCCATCGTCTCCTCGTTCATCGCCCAGTTCGTGCTGCTCTGGGAGCATCTGCGCCAGGCCGAGAACGAGTGCGGTCATCTGCGCATGCAGCTCAAGGAGAAATTCAGCCTGCCCAATATCATCGGGGAATCGGCGCCGTTCCAGCAAGTGCTCAAACTGGTGCGCCGGGTGGCCGCCACCGACACCACGGTCTTGCTGCTGGGCGAGAGCGGCACCGGCAAGGAGCTGATCGCCCAGACTCTGCACTACCAGAGCCGTCGGTCCAAGAAAACCTTCGTGGCCGTCAACCTGGCAGCGCTGCCGGAAAATCTGATCGAGGCCGAATTGTTCGGCGTGGAGAAAGGGGCCTTCACCGGCGCCGCGGTCCGTCGCGCCGGCCGTTTCGAAATGGCCGACCAGGGCACCATCTTTCTGGACGAGATCGGCGAGCTGCCGCTCAACTTGCAGGTAAAACTGCTGCGCGTGCTCCAGGAGCGCACCTTCGAACGCATCGGTTCTTCGGACTCCATGGCGGTGGATGTGCGCGTGGTGACGGCCACCAACCGCAACCTGATGGAGGCGGTGGCCAAGGGCACCTTCCGCGAAGATCTTTACTGGCGGCTGAATGTCGTGCCCATCGTGCTGCCGCCCTTGCGCGAACGGGCCGAGGATATTGCCTTGCTGCTCGACTTCTACATGGACAAATTCAACCGCATCCACCATCGCCGGGTACGCCTGAATCCGGCCACGGTGGCGCGCCTCAAGGACTATGCCTGGCCCGGCAATGTGCGCGAACTGGCCAACACCACCGAGCGCCTGGTCATCATGACCGACAAGGAAACGATCAGCGAAGGCGATCTGCCCACCAACATCCTCTGTTTTAAAACCACAGCCGCTCCCCACCGGGATTTTTGCGCCCCGGGCGCCGAAGATCTCGGCGACGAGGTGCAGCAGTTGGAGCGCCGCCGGATTCTGCAAGCCCTCAAGGACACCCGCGGTGTGCAGCAAAAAGCCTCGCGCATCCTGGGGATCACCCCGCGCCAGTTGGGATACCGCATCCGCAAGTATGGTATCAACCTGAGGGGCGTTACAGGGTAGATCCTGGCCTGCCATTAAGCCTACCGATACCGATACCGATACCGAGCTTGGCGACCCCTCGCTTTCGGTATCGGTATCGATCCCTTTCTTTCCTACCAGCCCTTTTATTCTTCCCTCTCCCGCGCCCTACACTTATGTCCATATCTACAAAAATGAAGACACAAAATGGTAGATCGCTTCTCCTATCCTTCACCCGTCACCAGCTTTCTTAATCGTCAGCCCGGAATAACAAGGTTTTTGAAAATTCTTCATCCACTAGCCATTGTTGGCACGCAACTTGGAGTACTTCGGATCAAACGACCGCACCAGGTTCGGGAATCAGGGCTGGATCGGCGCGGCGACCAAACCCGAAGGAGAAATGAAATGCGAAAAATCGCGATCTACGGCAAAGGAGGGATCGGCAAATCCACCACCACGCAAAACACGGTGGCCGGCTTGGCCGAAATGGGCAAAAAGATCATGGTGGTGGGCTGCGATCCAAAAGCCGACTCCACGCGTTTGCTGCTGGGCGGCCTGGCCCAGCGCACGGTGTTGGACACCCTGCGCGAAGAAGGCGAGGATGTAGAACTGGACGATGTGCGCAAGCAGGGATACGGCGGCACGCTGTGCACCGAATCGGGCGGACCGGAGCCGGGCGTGGGCTGCGCCGGACGCGGCATTATCACCTCGATCAATCTGCTCGAGCAATTGGGCGCCTACGCCGCCAGCGAAGCGTTGGATTACGTCTTCTACGATGTGCTCGGCGACGTGGTGTGCGGCGGATTCGCCATGCCCATCCGCGAGGGTAAGGCCCAGGAGATCTACATCGTGGTCTCGGGAGAGATGATGGCCATGTACGCCGCCAACAACATCTGCAAGGGCATCGTCAAATTCGCGGAAGCCGGCGGCGTGCGCCTGGGCGGGCTGATCTGCAACAGCCGCAAGGTGGATAACGAATTGGAGATGATCGAGGCTTTTGCCAAAAAGCTTGGCACCCACATGATTCACTTCGTGCCCCGGGACAACATGGTGCAGAAGGCCGAAATCAACCGCAAAACGGTCATCGACTTCGAACCCACCCACATCCAGGCGGATGAATACCGTACCCTGGCACGCAAGATCGACGGCAACGAAATAAGGGTGATTCCAACCCCGCTGGAGATCGAAGAGTTGGAAAAATTGCTGATCGAGTATGGGATCGCAGCTTAGGGATCGTTGAAAGTTAAGGAATTCTACCGATAAGATAATAGGAGAAGATGTCATGATCATGATTCGATCCATAGTTCGTCCGGAAAAAGTCGACGATGTGCTGGCGGCCTTGATGGAAGCGGGCTTTCCGGGGGTCACCAAGATGTCGGTGGTGGGTCGCGGCAAGCAGCGCGGGATCAAAATCGGCGAGATCACCTACGATGAGATCCCCAAGGAGATGCTGCTCACCGTGGTCAAAGACAGCGACAAGGATTTTGCTATCCGCACGATCATGAAGGCGGCACGCACCGGCGAAAAGGGCGCCTTCGGCGACGGTAAAATCTTCATCGTGCCGGTCCTGGAGAGTTACACCATCAGCTCGGGGGTCAAGCAGAACGCCGATGGCAGCTTCGAAGAGGTGAAACCATGAAAGAGATATTGGCCATTGTGCGTCTCAACCGCATGAATCAAACCAAACGGGCCTTGGCTGAAGTCGGCCTGCCTTCGATCACGGCCCGGGATTGCCTGGGCAGAGGCAAGGGCCTGGTAGATCTGCAACTGCTCAAGGGGGCCGAACGCGGCTACGAGGAGGCCATCTCCCAACTGGGTCAAAGCCAGCGCCTGATCCCGAAAAGATTGCTGGTCATCGTGGTGCAGGACGATCTGGTGGAAAAAACGGTCCAAACACTGATCCGCGTCAACCAGACCGGCAAACCCGGAGACGGCATGATTTTCGTGATGCCCTGCCTGGATGCCCATCGGGTCCGGACGCAAGAGCATGGGGATGTGGTGCTCGATGAAGTTTGAATCGATCGGAAGGTAGTTAAGCACAATACTTTGCAACAAGGAGAGATTCCATGGCAATGCCAGCAGAACATAAACCAGAGGCCTTGACGCTGGACGGCAAGGAACTGGACCGGGTCCGCAAGCAATTGCTGGCCAAGTATCCGCCCAAGGTCGCCCGTAAGCGGGACAAGCAGATTGTGGTCAACCGCATCGCGCCGGACGGCACGGTGCCCGAGGTTCAATCCAACGTGCGCACCGTTCCCGGCCTGATCAGCCAACGCGGCTGCTGTTACGCCGGCTGCAAGGGTGTGGTGCTGGGACCGACCCGGGACATCATCAACATCACCCACGGGCCGGTGGGGTGCGGCTTCTACAGTTGGCTCACCCGGCGCAACCAGACCGATCCGGACAGCACGCCCGACGGCCATAACTTCATGAACTACTGTTTTACCACCGACATGCAGGACGAACAGATCATCTTCGGCGGCGAGAAAAAGCTCAAGCAAGCGATTCAGGAGGCCTACGACACCTTCAAGCCCAAGGCCATCGCGGTTTTCTCCACCTGTCCGGTGGGCCTGATCGGCGACGACGTGCATTCGGTCTGCCGCGAGATGAAGGAAAAGCTGGGGATCAATGTCTTCGGGTTCTCGTGCGAAGGCTACAAAGGGGTCAGTCAATCCGCCGGCCATCACATCGCCAACAACGGCATCTTCAAACATGTGGTGGGCACCGACGATACGGTCCAGCCCGGGGCTTTCAAGATCAACATGCTGGGCGAGTACAACATCGGCGGCGACGCCTTCGAGATCGAGCGGCTCTTCGACGCCTGCGGCCTGACGCTGATCTCCACCTTCAGCGGCAACTCCAGCATCGACAAGTTCGCCAACTCCCACACGGCCGACCTGAACCTGATCATGTGCCACCGTTCGATCAATTACGTGGCCGAGATGATGGAGAAAAAGTTCGGGGTGCCCTGGATCAAGGTCAACTTCATCGGCGCCCAGGCCACGGCCAAATCATTGCGCAAGATCGCCCAGTACTTCGGCGATGCGGAGTTGATCGAACGCACCGAAGCGGTCATCGCCGCCGAGCTGCCGGCGGTCGAACAGGCGGCCGCCGAAATCCGGCCGCGCACCGAAGGCAAGCGGGCCATGCTCTTCGTGGGCGGCTCACGCGCCCACCACTACCAGGAACTTTTCACGGAATTGGGGATGCTGACGCTGTCGGCGGGCTACGAGTTCGCCCACCGTGACGACTACGAAGGCCGCCGCGTGCTGCCCACCATCAAGGTGGACGCCGACAGCCGCAACATCGAAGAGTTGAGTGTACATCCCGACGACACCCGCTACCAGCCGCGCATTCCCGCGGAGCGTAAGACCGAATTGGAGTCCCAGGGGGTCCGCTTCGCCGAATACGAAGGCATGCTGCCGGATATGGCCCAGGGCTCCCTGATCATCGACGATATCAGCCAGCACGAGACCGAACGCATGATCGCCCTGTTCAAACCCGACATCTTCTGTGCCGGCATCAAGGAGAAGTACGTCATCCAGAAACACGGCATCCCCATGAAGCAGTTGCACAGCTACGATTACGGCGGACCTTACGCCGGATTCAAGGGCGCCGTCAATTTCTACGAGGAGATCGACCGCATGGTGAACAGCCGCATCTGGGGCTACTTGAAGGCGCCCTGGCAGAAGCATCCGGAGCTGGCGGCGAAGTACGCCTGCGATTAGACCTCCATCGTACTCGTACGAAATCGAACACCAAACCACATAAGAGATAGGAGTAAAGCCCCATGCTGCTCAGACATACCACATCGGACATCAAAGCGCGCTCGGCCCTGATGGTCAATCCGGCCAAGACCTGCCAACCCATCGGCGCCATGTACGCCGCCCTGGGGGTCCACGGCTGCCTGCCCCACAGCCACGGCTCCCAGGGGTGCTATGCCTACCACCGCAGCACCTTGACGCGCCATTACAAGGAGCCGGTCATGGCGGCCACCAGCGCGTTCACCGAAGGCGCCTCGGTTTTCGGCGGCCAGGCCAATCTGTTGCAGGCCATCGACAATATCTTTACCGTGTATGAACCTGACGTGATTGCCGTGCACACCACCTGCCTTTCGGAGACCATCGGCGACGATATTCCCCAGATCGTCAGCAAGGCCAAGGCCGAGGGCCGCATCCCGGAAGGCAAGTATGTCTTTCACGCCAACACCCCCAGCTATGTGGGCTCGCACGTCACCGGGTTCGCCGGCATGACCAAGGCCATGGTCGACTACTTCGCCGAGGCCGGCGGCCCCAAGAGCAAGCGCGTCAACCTGATCCCCGGCTTCGTGGAACCGGCCGACATGGCCGAGGTCCGGCGCATCGCCGGCGAGATGGGCATCGCCTCGATCATGTTCCCCGACACGGCCCGGGTGCTCAACGGGCCCCTGACCGGCAAGTACAAGATGTTCCCCGAAGGGGGGGTGACCATCGACCAGCTCAAGCAAAGCGGTTGCAGCATGGGCACCATCGCCCTGGGCGCCATCGCTTCGGCACCGGCCGGACTGGCCATGGATGCCAAGTGCAAGGTGCCCTGCCAGGTGCTCAATCTGCCCATCGGCCTGCACGACACCGATCTGCTGGTCGACGCCCTGCGCCGCATGGCCGGGGTCAATGTGCCCGACAGCATCGACCTGGAGCGCGGCCAACTGGTGGACGCCATCTCCGACTGGCACCAGTACCTGCATGGCAAACGCGTCGGCCTGGTAGGTGACCCCGACCAACTGCTGGCCCTGGCACGCTTTCTGACGGCCCTGGACATGAAGCCGGTCTACGTGGTCACCGGCTCGCCGGCCGGCAAGAAGTACGAAGAGACGTTGCGTGACACGCTCTCCGGTGTGGCCGACGAGATCCACATCGCCGTTCCCGGCGACATGTTTCTCTTCCACCAATGGATCAAAGAGCGTCCGGTGGATCTGTTGATGGGCAACACCTATGTCAAATACATCGCCCGGGACGAGGATATCCCCTATGTACGCTTCGGATTTCCCATTCTGGACCGCATGGGCCACAGCTACTTCCCGTCCGTGGGCTACCGCGGGGCCTTGCGGTTGCTGGAAAAAATTCTCGATGCATTACTGGATCGGAAAGAGCGGGACAGCACAGATATCAACTTTGAATTGGTGCTTTAACTAAAAGAAGAAAGCTTCCATCATGTCCTCTATACCGATTTTAAAACAACGCGAACGTCAGATTCACGAAACCGGTAAGGCTCCGTTTGACATGACCTGCGACAAACAGAGCCTGGCCGGCAGTGTCAGCCAACGGGCCTGCGTCTTCTGCGGCTCGCGGGTGGTGCTCTACCCCATCGCCGATGCCCTGCACATCGTGCACGGTCCCATCGGCTGCGCGGCCTACACCTGGGATATCCGCGGGGCGCTCTCGTCCGGGCCGCAGTTGCACCGGATGAGTTTCTCCACCGATTTGCGCGAAATGGAGGTGATCTTCGGCGGCGAGAAAAAGCTTTATCAGGCGCTGATCGAGCTGATCGATGCGTACGCGCCCAAAGCCGCCTTTGTCTACAGCACCTGCATCGTCGGCATCATCGGCGACGATGTGGCCGCGGTCTGCCGGCGGGTGACCCGCGAAAAGGGGATTCCCGTGCTGCCCGTGCATTCGGAGGGATTCAAAGGCACCAAGAAAGACGGTTATCGCGCCGCCTGCGACGCGCTCTTTGAACTGGTGGGCACCGGCGACACCCGCGATATTGCACCGACCAGCATCAACATCCTGGGCGAGTTCAACATCGGCGGCGAGGCGTGGCTGATCCGCGACTACTACCAACGCATGGGCGTGCAGGTGGTCTCGGTGCTCACCGGCGACGGCCGGGTGGACGATGTGCGCCGGGCCCACGGGGCGGCCCTGAACGTGGTGCAGTGCTCCGGGGCCATGACCTTCCTGGCCGAAATGATGCGAGCAAAGTACGGCATTCCCTTCATCCGCGCCTCGTACTTCGGCATCGAAGACATGGCCAAGGCGCTCTATGACGTGGCCGCCCATTTTTCTGGGGATACGGCCATTCAAAAGCGTACCGAAGCCTTGGTCCGCGCGCAGGTCACGGCCGTCGTGCCCGAACTGCAACGCATCCGGGCCGACCTGGAAGGCAAGCGCGCCGCGGTTTACGTGGGCGGGGCCTTCAAGGTCTTCTCCCTGATCAAGGCCCTGCGCCAGTTGGGCATGCAGGTGGTGGTGGCCGGCTCCCAGACCGGTAATGCCGATGACTACGCCACCCTGCGCGACCTGTGCGATCCGGGTACGGTCATTTTAGACGACGCCAATCCCCTGGAGCTCTCGCGCTACGTCATCGAGAAGAGAGCCGATCTCTTCATCGGCGGGGTCAAGGAGCGGCCCATCGCTTACAAACTGGGGATCGGCTTTTGCGATCACAACCACGAGCGCAAGACCCCCTTGGCCGGTTTCGAAGGCATGCTGCACTTCGCCCGGGAGATCCATACGACGGTGACGAGCCCGGTGTGGCAGTTCGTGCCGTTTCGCACGGTTTGAATCGTACGCGTACGGGTACGAAAAGAAAGGCAGGCGAAATATGAATACTTCACAGAATTCGAAAGAATACACCCTGGGGCAATTTCCCATCACGCCCACCGCCTCGGCCACCCAGAATGCCTGCAAGCTGTGCGCCCCTTTGGGCGCCGCCCTGGTGTTCAAGGGCATCCGCGGCGCCGTGCCGCTTCTGCACGGCTCCCAGGGGTGCAGTACTTATATACGCCGCTACCTGATCAGTCACTATAAGGAGCCGGTGGACATCGCCTGCTCCAATTTCGGCGAGCAGACTGCGGTCTTCGGCGGCGGCGTCAACCTGAAGCTGGCCCTGGAAAATATCTGCAAGCAGTACGATCCGGCCCTCATCGGCGTGGCCACCACCTGTCTGTCGGAAACCATCGGCGACGATGTGCCCATGTTTATCAAGCAGTATCGGGCGACCCAACCCGAGGCGACCGTGCCGCCCATCGTGCACGCCAGCACCCCCAGCTATCAGGGCAGCCACATGGAGGGCTTTCATCGCGCCGTGCTGGCCACCGTTAAGACCCTGGCGGTCGCTGGCACCGGCAGCGAAAGCACGCGCATCAATCTCTTCCCGGGCATGCTCTCGCCGGCCGACATCCGCCATCTTAAGGAGATGACGACGGCCTTCGGTCTGACGGCCATGGTGCTGCCCGATTACAGCCAAACTCTGGACGGCGGCCTGTGGGAGAGCTACCAGCGGATACCCAGCGGCGGAACGCCGGTGGCAGAGATCGCCAAGGCCGGCGATGCGGCGGCCAGTGTCGAACTGGGCCACACGCTCGCCCGCGCCGACGAGAGTGCCGCGACGCTCTTAGAGCAATGTTTCGACGTGCGGGCCACGCGCCTGGGCTTTCCCATGGGCATCCGCGCCACCGATGCCTGGCTGCAGACCCTGGCCGACACGAGCGGCCGGCCCATCCCCGACATTTACAAAGAGCAACGTGGACGGCTGCTCGACACCCTGGTGGATGGCCATAAGCATGTCAACACCGTTCGGGCCGCGGTCTATGGCGAAGAAGATCTGGTGGCCGGACTGGTGGCCTTCCTGGCCGAAATCGGCATCCACCCGGTGGTGTGCGCCTCGGGAGGCCAGAGCCGCCATCTCACCCAGGTGTTGCATGCGTTGGTGCCCGCAGCGTGGCACGAAGAAATGACGATTCTGGAAGGCGCCGATTTTGCCGCCATCGAAACCGCGGTGACCGCGGCCCGGCCCGATCTGATCATCGGCCACAGCAAAGGCTACGCCTTGGCCCGCCGCCTGGCGATCCCCCTGGTGCGGGTGGGCTTTCCCATCCATGATCGCATGGGCGGACCGCGCTTGCTGCATGTGGGCTACGAAGGCGCCATGGGGCTCTTCGACCGCATCGCCAACGCCTTGATCGAACAGCGCCAGGATGGTTCTGAAGTCGGCTATACATACATGTAAGTGGGTAGATATGAACTTAGAACAACATCCCTGCTTCAACCGCAAGAGTCATCATCAGTATGGTCGCGTCCACCTGCCGGTGGCGCCACGATGCAATATCCAGTGCAAGTTTTGCAACCGGCTCTTCGACTGCGTCAACGAGAGCCGGCCGGGCGTCACCAGCGCCCTGCTGTCGCCGGCCCAGGCCATGGTCTACCTGGCGGAAGTCGTGAAGCAAAAGCCCAACATCAAGGTGGTGGGCATCGCCGGACCGGGCGATCCCTTCGCCAATCCCGAGCAGACCATAGAGACCCTGGCCGGCGTGCGCCGGGAGTACCCCGACATGATGCTCTGCGTGGCCAGCAACGGCCTTAACATCGCTCCCTACATCGACGATCTGGCCCGCCTGCGGGTCAGTCACGTCACCATTACGGTCAATGCCGTGGACCCCGCCATCGGCGCCCAAATCTACAGTTGGATGCGCATCGGCAAACGGGTGGTTCCGGCCGAGGCGGGCGCGCACCTGCTGCTGGCGCGGCAAATCGAGGCCATCACGGCGCTCAAGCAAAAGGGCATTTTGGTCAAAGTCAATTCCATCGTCCTGCCCGGCATCAACGACGGCCACATCGTGGAGATCGCCAAAACCATGGCCGGCCTGGGCGTGGATCTGTTCAACTGCATGCCTTACTACCCCAACAAGGGCAGCGCCTTCGAGCATCTTGCCGAGCCGGACAGTGCCAGCGTGGCGACCTTGCGCGAGCAAGCCGGCCGGTACGTCCCCCAGATGACCCACTGCACACGCTGCCGGGCCGATGCCGTCGGCCTGTTGGGTGAAGCGCCATCGCCCAAGCTGATGGAGACCCTCAACAGTTGCCAGCATTTGACCGATGTTTTTCCCAGAAACCACGCCATCCCCACCCGGCCCTATGTGGCCGTGGCCAGCATGGAAGGGGTACTGGTCAACCAGCATTTGGGGGAGGCGCAAAAACTGTTGATATACGGCCAGGCCCAGGGCCGCATCGACCTGATCGAAGCCCGCCCCGCGCCGGAACCCGGCGGCGGCCTGGAACGCTGGCAACAATTGGCCGACCAACTGGGCGACTGCCGCATGCTGCTGGTTTCGGGCGCAGGTGCCGCACCTCAAAAAGTACTCACCGAGCACGGCGTGGCGGTGACCGTCTGCGAGGGGCTCATCGAAGAGGCCGTCCGCCGGGTGTTTACCGGCGAAAGTCTTCAGGCCATGACCGTGCGCAAACCCAGAGCCTGCGGGGTTTCGTGTGGAGGAGATATGATGGGGTGCGGGGCTTAAATTCTCTTCGGTATCGGTATCGGGATCGGTATCGATATGGGTTCCAGAGCATTTCGATACCGATGCCGATAGCGACCCCGACCGCGATCACACCATTCAAGCACTAAAAAGGAGAATTAAAATGGACAAACCCAAGTATCACATCTTTGTATGCGCCAGTTTCCGGGCCGACGGCGATCCCAAGGGCGCCTGCCACAAGAAAGGGTCCATCGCCTTGCTGCCTTACATCGAAAACGAAATCCTGGACCGCGGCTTGGATGCCCAGATCACCAGCACCGGGTGTCTGAAGGCCTGCGACCACGGCCCGGTGATGGTGGTCCAACCCCAGGGCCACTGGTACGGCAAGGTCGAAAGCGAGGCGGTGGTGGACGCGATCCTGGATGCCATCGAAGATGGCGCCGCCGCCGAAAGTCACCTGATCTGATCTCACAAACAGCGCCCGGACGAACCGGACAGCAAGGCAGGAAAGTACCATGAACGGCATCGGTGTGCACGGTTGGTCGGAATATATCGACGAGGGCCGGCAGTATTTGAAAACGGCCCTGGCAGGGCGCAAACGCGCCGCAGTGTTCAACAACGAACTGCTCGGCAACCTGATCGGTCTTTCGCTGGAGAAGTTTTTGGTGGGGCTCTGTCTGCGCCACGGGCATATGCCCGCCGACCACACCCTGGGGGGCATGGTGGCCGAAGCAGATCGCGTCTGCCCCTTGGACAGATCCCTGGTCGAAGAGATCCTGATGCTCGACCGCGCCCAGGATTTATGCTCCCTCGATGTCCACATGCCGCCGGCGGTAAGCGACCGGCGCATCGAAACCCTTTTGCGGATGAACGAGCGGCTGGCCGCCTTCGTCGCAGAAAAAGCCTTTTTATCTTCCCCACAATAGGGGCCGCCTTTGGCGCTGCTGGAGGAGACCAACGATGCCCGCAACCATCCGCAATGCCCGGCACGCAGACATTGAAACCATGGTGGCGCTGCTCAAGCAGTTGTTCGCCATCGAGACCGACTTTAAAATCGACCTCCAGCGCCACCGGCGGGGTTTGGCCCAAATGATCGACGGCTGCGGCAAGCACCGCTGCGTCCAGGTGGCCGAAGCTGAGGGCGCCGTGGTGGGCATGGGCACAGCCCAGTTGTTGATCTCCACGGCCGAAGGCGGCGTGGTGGCCCTGGTGGAAGATATCGTCGTCGATGCCCAATGGCGCGGCCGGGGCATCGGTCGCCAGTTGATGACCACCTTGGAGCGCTGGGCCCTGGCACACGGGGCCACCCGCATGCAATTGCTGGCCGACCGCACCAACTTTTCGGCCCTGGATTTCTACGACCGCATCGGCTGGCGGCCGACGCGCATGATCTGCCTGCGGCGGCGACCCTCCCGCGGGAAGTAAAGAGCGCCACCATGGCCGACACCAACGAAAAACGCACGATCGCCATCAACGACACCACCCTGCGCGACGGGGCCCAGGCCCCGGGCGTGGTGTTGAAGCCTACAGACAAGCTGGCCATCGCCCGAACCCTGGACGCCATGGGGATCGATGAACTGGAGGCGGGCACGCCGGCCATGGGCGTCGCGGAAGAAGAAGATATGGCCCGCATCGCCACGCTGGGGCTGGGGTGCCGCCTCACCGCCTGGTGCCGGGCGCGGCCCGAAGATCTGGAGGCCGCGACGCGCTGCGGCGTGGATGGTGTCAACATCAGCCTGCCGGTTTCCGACATTCAACTGCAGGCCCTGGGCAAGGATCGGCGTTGGGTGCTCGAGCGGCTGCACACCCTGATCCCCGAAGCCCTGAAGCGCTTCGGTCACGTCGGCGTGGGAGCCCAGGATGCCACCCGGGCCGATACCCGGTGGCTCATGGCGTTCGCCCGCGCCGCCGACCAGGTGGGCGCCCGGCGCTTGCGCCTGGCCGATACCGTGGGCATCGGCCGGCCGGACACGGTGGCCGGCTTGATCGCCCTGTGCCGGCGCGCGGCGCCCCGTCTATCACTGGAGTTCCACGGCCACAACGACCTGGGGCTGGCCACGGCCAACGCCCTGGCCGCCATTGAGGCCGGCGCCGAAGCCCTCAGCGTGACGGTCAACGGTCTCGGAGAACGGGCCGGCAACGCGGCCCTGGAGCAGGTGGCCATGCTTCTCGACCGGCATCCGACGATGGGAAGTCGCCTTGACAGCCGCCATTTGTTCGCGATTTGCCGGCAAGTGGCCCTGGCCAGCGGCCGATCCATCGCCCCGGACCGGCCCATCGTGGGCGATCTGTGCTTCACCCACGAATCCGGCATCCACTGCCACGCCCTGCTCAGGGACCCCCACACCTACGAGCCCTTCGCCCCCCAAACCATCGGTCGCCGGCGCCGCCTGGCCATGGGCAGCCACTCGGGCGGCGCCGGCCTGCGCCACCTGCTGCACCAGGCCGGCATCGAGGCCTCTCCCCCGCAAATCGAATCGCTGCAATCGTTATTGCGTGACGGCGGTTAACGCGCAAAAAGCCCCCGATCCGATGGATGGCAGCGCCCTCAGTGCTGTTCGTAGCGCTGCTCGAAGTCGGCGATGGTCTGGGCGTTCATGATCTTCAGGCGGCGCATCATCTTGGCGCTCAGCAGAGCGAAGCGGCCTGTGGCACGGACGCACTCCTGATCGCCCTCATCGTATAACGTGGCACTGACCAGGGCTTCGGTGTTCTTGATCTGCCGGTCGATGCGGCCTTCGGTGCGCACGGTGGTGTTAGGGGCCACCGGCAGCAAAAATTCCACTTGCATGGTGCGCGTCAGAATCAGTTTCTTTAAAAGGTGGATCGCCGCCCAGCTCATGGTTTCATCCAGCAGGGTGGTCAGGATGCCGCCATGGATCAGATTGCCCCAGCCGCACAGATGCCCCGGCACGCTGGTCCGGGCCATGACGATGCGGCCGTTGGAGTACAGTTGCATGTGCAATCCAAAGGGATTTTCGGAGCCGCAGGCGAAACAGGACTTGTCGCTGGTAAAACTCTGTAAAGGGATAAAGTCGGCCGTTTCGATCATTTATATTCCTTTCAAGCCTCGAATCCGGGCCGTTGCCATCGGACTTGCCCCTTTGGTTCGTCGGGCTTCTCTTCCGCAGGGCTTTTAATATGTGATTTTGCCTTTGGTTTCAATTATTTCATTTATAATGGAACAAAATACTTGAAAGCCCAAAACCCTTATGTTAGTCGGATGCCTTGGTTTTTTCAGCGTCATGTGGCCTTCTCATACTATTTTTATAAGGAACTTGCGCAGATGATTACAAAGAAGCACCGGCTGATCGTGTATGGCGTGTCAGTCCAGCTCCTGTTGGTGGCGATTGTCTGTTATGCCGCCTTCCCGGTCCCCGTGCCCGAGGAGCCCATCCGCCTCATGTACCACACCAACGCGGGCAAGGTTCTCTTTGACCATCAAATCCATGCCACCACCAAAGGCTATGCCCTGGCATGCACCGATTGCCACCATCCCCACGGCGATGAGGAGATCGAACCGGTCTCGTGCGGCATGTGCCATCCGCCCCGGCCCCAAGGCGCCAAGATCCCCGATTCCTGCCTGGATTGCCACGAAGATGCCGCCGAGATCGAATCGCCTGAAATCATGAAACGTTCCGATGCCTTTCACAAGCAGTGCATCGGGTGTCATGACCAGTATGGCAAAGGTCCTCAATCCGGCGCGGATCATTGCGGCAAATGTCACGTATTGTAGCGCTTGCGGGATATGCAGGTCACCATCACCGTCTCATCCCATTAAAGGTAAGCCATGTTATCTAAATCCATTTTCGGCTACGCCAAACCCAAGTTCAACTACGAGTTGTTGAGCACCAGTTTCCCCCAGCCGGTCACGATCCCCCGACCGGCCAATGCCACTTTGCTGTTGCCAAGGGAAATGGGCCCCGCGCCGTCCACCCAATTGAAGGTCGGCACGCGCGTGCGCACCGGTCAACGCCTCACCTGGGACGATGCCCCGGGACCCTCCGTGATCGCCAGCTTCACCGGCCAGATCACGGCCATCGCGCCCCAACTGGGCGATTACGGGCGTAAATACACGGCGCTCACCATCGCCACCGAAGCCCGGGACGATTGGGACGAGGCCTTCAGCCAGGTCTGCGCATCGATCACGCCGGCCATCTTGGCCGACTACCTTTGCGGGGTACCCGGCGCGCCTGGGCTGGACAAATTGTTCAACCCCAAGCAGCCCATCCATACCATCGTTATATATGGCGGCGACACCGACCTGTTGGTGGACAGCAACCTGTATGTGCTCAAAAGCCAGACGGCCGCGGTGGAAAAAGGCATCCATATCCTGAAAGAGACCACCGGGGTCGAAAAAATCATCCTGGCGGTTCCCGGTGAAAGCTTTCAGAACTTCGACGGCCATTTCGCCGCCGAAGTGCGCGCAGTGCCCAACAGCTACCCCTCGGCCCAGCCGCTGATGCTGTTTCACCAGCTCTTCGGCCGCATCCTGGACCAGGGCCAGTCCTTCGAGAGCCAGGGGGTGCTTTTCCTGCGCGCCGAGGCGGTGGCCGCCATCGGCGCGGCCGTCAGCCAAGGCCGCGTGCCCATCGAGAAGGTGCTCACGGTCCTGGACAAGCAGGGCAACAAGCACATGGTGGTGGTGCGCATCGGCACCCCCATCGGCAGCATCCTCAAGACGCTGGGGATCACCCTGGCGGATCGTGACCGCCTGATCTTCGGCGGCCCCATGACCGGCGCGGCGGTTTATTCCGAGGATCAGCCCGTCCAGGCCGACACCGACGCCATCATGGTTCAGGCGGCCGACCAGATCATCCTCTCCAGCGATTATCCCTGTATCAACTGCGGCGAATGCGTCCGCATCTGCCCGGCCCGAATCGCCGTCAACACGCTGGTCCGCTATTTGGAGGCGGGTCAGTACCAGGACGGCGCGGACCTCTACGATCTCTACTCCTGCGTGGAGTGCGGACTGTGCAGCCTGGTCTGCGTGGCCCGCATTCCGATCCTCCAGTACATAAAGCTTTCCAAATACGAACTTGCGCGAGCGATTCCGGCGGAGGCTGAAAGCAATGAATAGTCCCAAGAAACTCATCGTTTCCCATGCACCCTTCTGGCACATCGGCAGTGCGGTGCCCGCGCGCAACTTCAATATCATCATCGCCACGCTGCCGGCCATCCTGATGGGGATCTCCATATTCGGGATCCCGGCCCTGGCGGTGATCGCTCTCTCCATCGCCAGCGCCATCGGGTGGGAAGCGCTCTACAACCGGCTCACGAAACTGCCCGACACCGTCGGCGACGGTCATGCCGCCTTAATCGGCGTCATTTTCGGCATGCTGCTGCCGGCCACTGCGCCCTGGTGGGCGGTGGTGACGGGTGCCTTCATGGCCATTATTATCGGCAAGCAGATCTTTGGCGGCATCGGCGCCAATCCCTTCAACCCGGCCGTGCTGGCCTTTGCCATCGTCTCGATTGCCTGGCAGGCCCATTTCGATTTCGACGCCAAGCTGGCCAACATGGATTTCGATTTCAAAGCCGCCGACCCCCTGGTGGCCTTGAAAGCCTTCGGCCCGGAGGTTGTCTCCGGCTACGATCTCGGCGATATGCTCGTGGGCCGGCAGATCGGCGGCCTCGGCGCCACTTGCGGCCTGGCCTTGATCGTCGGCGGCATCTACCTGATCGCCCGGGGCTACATGCGCTGGGAGATCCCGCTGGCGTACGTCGCCGGCCTGTGCATCACCGCCTTCCTGTTCCATATGGGTGACCCGAGCCGCTTCGCGGGTCCGGCCTTCCATCTGCTGGCCGGCTACAGCCTCATCGGCGCCTTTTTTCTGGCCACGGAGGATGCCTCGTCCCCGGTCTACTCCGTTCCCATGCTGATCTACGGCGCCATGGGCGGCATCCTGACAATCCTGATCCGCAACATCGGCAGCTATCCGGATGGGACCATCTATGCAATCCTGGTGATTAACCTGATCAACCCCCTCGTGGACAAAATCAGGCCAAAAGCCCTTGGAAAGGTAGCGTAACATGTTTGATATGATCAAAATGGTGATCGTGCTGACCCTGTTGAGCGTAATTTCCGGCGGTGGGTTGAAGTGGTATCAGGAGTTCACCAAGCCCATGATCGAAAACCAGGAGATGAGTCTGGTTAAAGGCCCTGCGGTTATGGAGATCATGAAGGGGGCCGAAAACAATCCCATCGAAAGCCGTTTCAAGGTCAAAAACGGCGATGGCGAACTCACCATCTTTGTCGGCAAATTCGGCGGCAAGAACAACACGGTGGCCTTGGAAACCCAGGTCAACGGTTTTGCCGACAAGGTGGGCATGGTGGTGGCGATCAACGTCGACGACAACACCGTCAAAGGCCTCGGCGTCACCACGCACAAGGAGACCCCCGGCCTGGGTGGAGAAGCCAAGGCCAACCCCGCCTTTGCGGCCCAGTTCAAAGGCAAGCCCATCGACAAAGAGCTCAAAGTCACCAACGACGGCGGGGACATCAACGCTCTTTCCGGCGCCACCATCACCTCCCGCGCCGTCTGCAAAGGCGCCATGCAAGCCATTGAAACTTACAACAACCTGAAACCGCAGATTTTGGAACAGCTTAAGAGCGTGGAAAAATAAGAGGAGTATGCTGCAATGGCCAAGTCGCTAGCTGCTGAGTTCACCAAGGGGCTTTGGAAGGAGATCCCGCCGTTTCGGCTGGTGCTCGGTCTATGCCCCACCCTGGGCGTGACCACCTCCATGAAAAACGGCATCGGCATGGGATTGGCGACCACTTTCGTACTGGTTTGCGCCAACATCCTGATCTCCGCGCTGCGCAAAGTGATCCCCGGGAAAGTCCGCATCGCTTGTTTCATCATCATCATCGCCACCTTCGTGATCATCGTCGAGTTGACCATGCAGGCCTTCGCCTACACGCTCTACCTCGATCTGGGCGTGTTTATCCCCCTGATCGTCGTGAACTGCATCGTTTTGGGACGCGCCGAAGCCTTCGCCTCCAAGAACAGTATCATTCCATCGGCGGCCGACGGATTGGGCATCGGTCTGGGTTTTACCCTTGCGCTGGCTTCCCTGGGCGCCGTGCGCGAGCTGTTGGGCACGGGGGGGCTTAAAGGCGACGTGTTCGGCATGCTCCCGTACGATATATCCAATATCTTCGGCGCATCCTACGAGCCGTTCGCCTTTGCCGTTCAGGCGCCCGGCGCCTTTATCGCCTTGGGGTTGATGCTCTGCCTGATGAACCTTATCCCAAGCAAGTAGTGTGAGGAGCCACCATGGAATATTTTGAGCTGATCGTCGCCACCATCTTCGTCAACAACATCCTGCTGGCCCAATTTTTAGGCAACTGCCCTTTCCTTGGGACCTCCAAAAAGATGGAAACCGCCATCGGCATGGCCATGGCGGTTATCTTTGTCCTGGTGCTGGCGGGCGTCATCACCTGGATCGTCTATGCCTGGTTGCTGGTGCCCTACAAGCTCGAGTTTCTGCGCACCATCGCCTTTATTTTGGTCATCGCCTCGCTGGTGCAGTTCGTGGAGATGTTCCTTAAAAAGAGCATCCCGGCCTTATACGCCGGCCTGGGCATTTTTTTGCCGCTCATCACCACCAACTGCGCCGTCTTCGGCGTGTGCGTGCTAAACATCGACAAAGAGTTCACCTTCATGCAATCCCTGGTGGCTTCCTTCGGTTATGCCGCCGGTTTTGGTCTGGCGTTGATCCTCTTTGCAGGCGTGCGTGAGCGCACTCTTCTGGCCAGGGTCCCCAAAGCGTTGCGGGACACCTCCATCGCCCTGGTGACCGCCGGTGTGATCTCGTTGAGTTTCTATGCCTTCAGAGGCATGGTATAATCTGTTTCCAGGTTCCGAACGGAACCACCATTTAAAATGTTAAAGCCGTTCGGAAATAAAATTCTGAACGGTTTTGCATTTCGAGTGGAGCGCGCTTCGGCTTATTTTGTAAAACTTATCATGGTTCCAAGGAGGACCCTGTGTTTGAAGCTGTCATTATCATGTTGGGTATCGGGGCGGTCTGCGGCATCGTCCTGAGCGTTGCATCCAAGGTTTTCTACGTCTGGGAAGATCCGCGCATCTCCCAGGTGGAGTATTTCATGGCCGGCGCCAACTGCGGCGGCTGCGGCTTTGCCGGTTGTTCCGCGGCGGCGGCCTCGGTGGTTGCCGGCAAAGCGCCGCCCAGCGTGTGCATCGTGGCCGGGCCCGAAGCGGCGGTGCAGGTCGCGGCCATCATGGGCGTGGATGCCGGCACCGCCGAGCCGTTGCGTTCCCTTAATAGCTGCGCGGGCGGCCTTCGCGCCGCGGATAAGTACTACTATGACGGCGTCCAGACCTGCGCCGCCCTGGCCAACCTGCACGGCGGCCGGCGCGTGTGCTCGGTGGGCTGCCTGGGCATGGGCGATTGTATCCGCTCGTGCAAGTTCGACGCGATCCACATGGGGCCCGACGGCTATCCGGTGGTGGACGAAGCCAAGTGCGTCGGCTGCGGGGCATGCGAGCGCGCCTGTCCCAAGAGCATCCTCACCGTGCGCACCATGAGCCAGCGCCTGTTGCACTTCAATGAGATCGATGACGCCCTGGCCCCCTGCCAGCAGACCTGCCCGGCGGAGATCAATATCCCCCAGTACATCGACCAGATCCGCAAGGGGGACTATGCCGGTGCCGTCAACACCATCCGCGAACGCAACCCCTTGCTGCTTTCCTGCGGCCGGGTGTGCCCGCATCCGTGTGAAAATTACTGCCGCCGGGGGATTGAAGACGAACCGGTTTCTATTAACCAGCTCAAGCGCTTCGTGGCCGATTGGGAGATGAATTCGGGCCAGCGCCTGCCCATCCCCTGTGCGCCCGAGACCGGCAAGAAGGTGGCGGTCATCGGCGGCGGTCCGGCCGGCGTGAGCTGCGCCTACTTCCTGCGCCGCCTGGGGCATACCGTAAGCATCTTCGAGGCCATGCCCAAGCTGGGCGGCATTACGCGCTACGGCATCCCCGAATACCGCTTGCCCGACAAGGTGCTGGACTGGGAGATCCAGGGAATCCTGGACCTGGGCATCACGGCCTACACCGAGCGGGTCCTGGGGCGCGACTTCACCCTCAAATCCCTGCGGGACGAGGGGTATGAAGCGATCTTCCTGGGCATCGGCGCCTGGAAGGATCTGGCCATCGGCGTACCCGGCGAAGAACAGCAGGGGTGCTGGAAAGGCATCGAATTTCTTTCCAAGGTGGCCGGCGCGCCGGATAAGAAGATCCCCATCGGCAAGCGCTGCGCCGTGGTGGGCGGCGGCAACTCGGCCATCGACTGCGTGCGCACCCTGCTGCGCCTGGGGGCCGAAGAGGTTTACATCGTCTACCGCCGCACGCGCAAGGAGATGCCGGCCAACGAAGTGGAAATCGTGGCGGCCGAGCACGAAGGGGTCAAGTTCCAATTCCTGGCGGCGCCCAAGCGCGTCGTGGCCGATGCCCAGGGCCGGGTGGTGGGCCTGGAATACCTGAAGATGGCGCTGGGCGAACCCGATGCCAGCGGCCGGCGCCGGCCGGTTCCCGTGGAAGGTTCGGAATCGATCCTGCCCGTGGACATGATCATCTCGGCCATCGGCCAGCAGCCCGACCCCACCTGTTTGAACCAGGAGGCCAAAGAGGACAAACCGGCCATCACCCGCTGGAACACCTTCGACAACGACCCGGAACTGCTCCAGACCAGCCTGCCGTACCTCTTCACGGCCGGCGACGCCGCCACGGGCCCATCCCTGGTGGTGGACGCCATCGGCGGCGGCCGCCGGGCGGCCCGCTCGATCCATCAATACCTGACCGGCCAGGCCGTGCAGACGTCCCCCCAGTCGCTGCGCAAGAAGCACATAGCCGAATCGCTCTTCAAGACGGTTCCCGGGGTGGAAAAGAAAGCCCGCACGCCCATGCCCGAACTGCATGTCCAAGAGCGCATCACCAGCATGATCGAGGTGGACCAGGTGATCAGCCCCCAGGATGCGGCCCATGAATCCAGCCGCTGCCTGAATTGCTGCCGCATCTGCTACAACCCGGATAAAAAAGTGAACGCGGCTTAATCGCCAGCGCATTCAACTCCTCGAAACCCCCTTGCCACCGTATCCCCAGGCAAGGGGGTATCGTTTTTTCTGAAAATAGCCGGGTTTCAAATCCTGTTCGTCATGGCCAAACACAACCGAAGACCCAAAAATGCAACTATCTGACCTTTCATACTATTCATCACTTCCCGCGGATTGAGCGTTGACAGGCTTCCGCCGCTCTGCCATAGTCATTTCACTTCTCAGCCACCTGTTGCCCATCGCAATTTTTCCATAAAAAAGGAGGCCCCCCTTCATCCGCGGAAGTCACGCATTCTACGCCAACATCATCAAGTAAGGAGGAGTGGATATGAAAGGCAAAACTTGTTTTTCCGGTGCACTGTTCATTCTCACGATTAGCTTGACGCTGATGACCTGGGCTGCCCCCGGCTGCACCCTGGCGGCCGACAAGGTCGTCAAATGGAAAATGCAGACCCACTGGCCGGCTTCCAGTTCCTCCTACACCGACAGCGCCCAGGTACTGGTCAAGAAGCTCAAGGAGCGCACCGGCGGCCAACTCGACATCGAACTGTTCCCGGCCGCTGCCCTGGTGCCGTCCAAAGAGCTTTTCAACGCCGCCAAGCGCGGCATGATCCAGATCGTGGGCACCTCTTCGGCCTACCCCCGCGACCAGGTGCCCCTGATGGATGTGGCCTCCGGCCTGCCCATGAATTTCAAGACCCCCTGGGAGTGTGCCTACTACCATAAAAGCATGGGCTTCGACGACATGGTCCAGCAGGCCTTTGCCAAACACGGCCTGTACTATTCGCCGGACAAAGTCTACCCCACCGAACTCTCCCTCAAGAAGCCGGTGCGCAAATTCGAGGATTTCAAGGGCCTCAAACTGCGCTCCTCGGGCATCCTGCAAGTCTACCTGACCTCCCTCGGCGCCGCGGGCATGATGCTGCCGGGCAGCGAAATCTATGCGGCCCTGACGTCGGGCGTGGTGGACGGCGCCCACTGGGGCGCGGTGCAGGGCAGCGACAGCATGGGTTTTTATGAGGTCAACAAGTTCCACCTGCACCCGGCGCTCAACGTGGCGGCCACGGACATCTGGCTGATCAACACCAAGGCCATGGAGGCCCTGCCCGCCGACGTGCAGACCGTGCTCAAGAATACCCTGGACGAGCATTTCTGGTTGCGCACCAAGGAGTATGAGCAACTGGAAGCGCAGACCCTGACCAAGGTTCGCAAAGAAAAGGGTGTGGAACTCATCACCCTGGGCGACGCAGATGTGAAGAAGATGGAAGCCGCGGCCCAGGCCACCTGGGATGATGTCGCCAAACGCAGCCCCGAGTGCGCCAAGGCAGTTCAGATGCTCAGGGATTTTCATGCCAAGGATCGATCCGAAGAGGTCCAGAAGCTCAAAGCGGCCCATTGATCGGCCGGGACACGCTTTTCAACGCCTGTAACGACGACATACGCGGGCTCCGCGCCGGCGGTGGCATGACCTCCGCCGGCGCGGATGCCCTCTTCAGGGAGGCAGCGGGTGCGAACACTCAATGCGGTGCTGCGATTTATCGATAATTTGAACGACTGGATCGGCCGGGCGCTTTCGCTGACCGTGCTGTTGATGTTCGTGCTGGTGATGATGGAGGTGATCCGGCGCTACTTCTTCAACGCGCCCACGGTCTGGGGCAACGAACTGACCCAACTCCTTTTCGGCGCCTACGTGATTCTTTCGGGCGGGTACATCCTGCGCTTCAACGGCCACGTCAACGTGGATATCTTCTATGCGCGCTTTTCCTCCAAGACCAAGGCCGTCCTGGACATCGTCACCTTTCTCGTTTTTTTTCTTTTCTGCGGCATGCTGCTGGTTTATGGCGGCCAATTGGCCTGGGAGTCCCTGGTCACCTGGGAGCGCTCCCAATCGGCCTGGAACCCGCCGGTCTATCCCTTCAAGCTGATGATTCCGTTAGGCGCCCTGCTGCTCTTGTTGCAGGGCATCGCCAAGCTGATTCGCGATATTTGCGTGCTGATCCCGGGCGTAAAGCTTTCGGCCACGGATACCGGGGAAAAGGAATCGCTATGAGTATCGAACTGCTGACCGTTCTCTTTTTCATGTCCCTGTTTGTCTTTCTCTTCTCCGGGTTGCCGCTGTCGTTCGTGCTGGGCGGTGTGTCCATCATCTTTCTGTATGCCACCTGGGGCCCCGAGGCCTTTTACATGGTGGCGGCCCAAACCTGGGGCGCCATGGAAAAATTCACCCTGGTGGCCATCCCCCTGTTCATCTTCATGGCCATGATCCTGGAAAAGTCGGGCACGGCCAACGATCTCTACGAGATGATGTACCTGTGGTTCGGCCCGGTGCGCGGCGGGCTGGTCATCGGTACCCTGGTGATCTGCGCCCTCTTCTCGGCCATGTGCGGCATCAGCGGCGCGGCCGTGGTCAGCATGGGCGCCATCGCCCTGCCCTCCATGCTCGAACGCAAATATGACAAGTATATGGCGGTGGGCTGCATCAACTCGGGCGGCGGCTGGGGCATCTTGATCCCCCCCAGCGTGATCATGATCCTCTACTCCCTGATCACCGGCGAATCGGTGGGCCGCATGTTTGCCGGCGGCGTGCTGCCGGGCCTGCTGCTGCTCACCATCGTATCCATCTACGTATTGATCCGTTGTTTTTTTCAACCCCACCTGGGCCCGGCCCTGCCCCCCGAACAGCGTGGCGATTGGCCCCGAAAGTTCAAGGCCCTCAAGGCGATCATCCTGCCGGTGGGCATCGTCTTCGCCGTATTGGGCTCGATCATTTACGGCTTGACCACCCCCACCGAGGCCGCGGCGGTCGGTCTGTTCGGCTCACTGGTATCGGCGGCCGTGTATAAACGCTTGACCGTGGGTTTGATCTGGGAAGCCAGCATCCGTACCTTCCGCCTCACCGGCATGGTGATGTGGATTCTTTTCGGCGCCTACGCCTTCACGGCGGCCTATCACAGCATGGGGGCCACCCATCTCATCGAAAGCATGATGGAGTATGTACCCGGCGGACGCTGGGGCACCATCGTCTTCATCCAGCTCATGCTCCTCGTGCTGGGCATGGTACTGGACCCGGCCGGCATCATGATGATCACCGTGCCGGTCTTCCTGCCGATCATCAAGGCCCACGGCTTCGATCCGCTCTGGTTCGGGATCCTGTTCATCATGAACATGAACATCGGCTACATGACGCCGCCCTTTGGCTTCAACCTCTTTTACCTCAAGGCCATCGTGCCACCGAGCGTCACCATGGGCGACATCTACCGTTCGGTGATCCCCTTTACCATCATGGAGACCACGGGCATGCTGCTGGTCATGTTCTTCCCCCAGATCGCCACCTGGCTGCCGAATAAGTTTTTTGGATAGTCGCCATCACCAAAAGGATCGCCCCCTCTCTATCGTCTGGATCGTACGCGTGCTCGAAAAGTTCAACGAGCACGCGTGCGGCCTCGCTGGTTAAGATTTGCCGAACTTCTTGATTTTCTCAGAACATGGCCCCTTCCACATACACAATCACAAAAAAGCTCATCAAGGACACGGAGAGGCTGCTCCAAACGAGCAGACGGCTGGTGTTTGTGGAAACTACCGCCAGCAGCATGGGGATATAGAATAGAGCCGTAGCGTACCTTGCCCCGGAGAGCAACCAAGTGGGCGAAAATGACACCAGCAGAAAGATCAGGCTGAAGGCAACGATGGACAGCGGAATTTTCTTGGCCAGCGCGGCAAAGAGCGCAAATAAGGCAACCATGAAAACCACCGGCTGCAGCACCATTAAGGAAAAGCGGAATTCATGGTCAGGATAAGAGGATGCCTGGCGCAGCAGATTTTCGATATTTTCCGCAAAGAAACCGAATGAATTGTGCCAATGGGTCTTCTGATAAGCAAGAAATTGCAAAGGATCGCCGGTAACCCGATAGTTGATCAGGATATAGACGGCCAATCCGGCCGGAATTAAGAGCATGGGGGTGAGGGTTTTCAAGCCCAGCGACAGCATCGACCGCCCCTCCCGGCCCCGCAGTTGATGAACCAAGGCCGCTATGGCTTCCATTAAAAAGGGGATGAGCAGCAGAATGCCCTGGTTTTTGGTAAGCGCCGCAAAAAAGCCGATGGCCCCTGCAATCAGCCACCGCTGCTTCCTCAGCGCATAAAAAAAGGCAATCGATAGGGCCAAAAAGAGACTTTCGGTGAACACCAGGCCCAAGAAGACACTAAAGGGGGAAATGATCAAAAATAAGACCGCCTTAGCGGCGGCTGGTTGTGATACCTGCTCTTCCACCAATTTATAGAGAAAGAAACAGGCGACCATCAAGGAAACCGTTGAAACAAAGTACCCGGCAACCGAATAGTTCCGGAGAATAAAGCCAAAACCTTTGATCAGGAGTGGATACAAGGGGAAGAAAGCAATCAAGACCGCTTCATCATGGGGAGTGACGACATAACCATGTTCGGCGATAAACAGGTAATGGCCAGCATCCCATTTTTGCCATATCGAATGGAACGCCAAGGTATGGCTGTCGGTGAAATAGAGCGACCAGACACCGCCCAGAAGATAGATCCAAAGGCGTGAACCGAGCACCGCCAGGATAATGGCGGCAAGCACTTTTTGGACTTCGGACCAATTGCGTTGCCGCCTCAAAAGGCGACTGACGAAATCGCGGCATGGAAAAACGATCCGTAAGTCCACGGCCTGGTTGCGAAGCTGGCCGATCCATTGAACGAGCAGCACGATTGCAAGGCTACTTGCCGCGATGATGCTTAGGTAAAACACGCCGGCAGCAAATTCCACGAATTCACTCCCCATGGATGCAGATTCAAATTCGGCTTGTTTTCTAAGAGAGGGGGTATCAGGTTGCGATCAGAGATTTACAAGCAGTTCCGCGGCAACCCGAACTGACATGCAAGTACAGTTTTTTTCGTATACGGTCAACAAAAAGCACGAAGAAACGTTATTCCGGAAACATCTTACCGGGATTGAGGATGCCGTGGGGATCGAAGAGTTGCTTGATCTTTTTCATCCATTCCAGGGAGGCGCCGTGCTCGGCCGGCATGAACTGGCGTTTGCCGATGCCGACACCGTGTTCGCCGGTGGCCGTGCCACCCAAGGCCAGGGCCTTGGTCACCACCCGGTGGTTCAGGGCGTCGATGGCCTGCCAGCCCCTGGCGTTCTTCTTTTCGGTGCCTACCACCAAGTGAATGTTGCCGTCGCCGGCGTGGCCGAAGGTGTAGGCGATGATCTCTTTTTCCTGCAGCGCCGCTTGCCGGGCATACTGGATCATCTCGGTGTAGGCCGAGATGGGCACGGCCACATCGATGACGATGCGCGACTGCTCGGGATGCGCCTGCCGGATCATTTCGGCCATGGCGTAGCGCGCTTCGAGCAGGCGGTCCTTCTCGGCGCGATCCAGGCCGGGCCGAAACTCCTGGCTCTGCTCCTGCTCGCAGATCTCGCGCACGATCTCCATGCTTTCGGCGAGCTGCTGGCGGGTGGGGCCGTGCATTTCGATGAAAAGGGTCGGCGACACCGCGAGCCCGAAATGCTTGAAACGGTTCATCAGTTCGACGCACTCGGGCGCCATCAACTCCACGGCCGCCGGATCGATGCCCGAACGGATGATATACTGTACCGCCTGGCTGGCGGCTTGCACCGTGGGAAAGGCGGCCACAGCCCAGGCGATCTCTTCCTGGATGGCGGCCAGGCGCAGCGTGGCCTGGGTCACCAGCCCCAGCATGCCCTCGGAACCGACGAAGAGATGCAGCAGATCGAAGCCTGACGAGCTTTTGGAAGCCCGGTTGCCGATCTCGATGACTTCGCCGCCAGCCAACACCACGGTCAGCCGCTGGACGTAATCCTTGGTGGAACCGTAGCGCACGGTGCGCGTGCCGCTGGCATTGTTGGCGATCATGCCGCCGATGGTGGCGCCGGCCCCCGGATCGGGCGGGAAGAACAGGCCGGTGTGGCGCAACTGGTGGTTCATCTCCTTGTAGATAACCCCCGGCTGCACATCCACCTGGAAATCCGCTTCGCGCACCTCCAGGATGCGGTTCAGGCGGGCGAAGCTCAAGACAATGCCGCCGTGCACCGGAATGGGGTTGCCTTCCAGGCTGCTGCCGGCGCCCCAGCCGGTGACCGGCAGTTGCCGCTGATGGGCATAGCGCAAAATGGCAGCCACCTCCGCGGTGCTCTCCGGCCAGATCACGACTTCCGGTTTGCTCGCGGGATGCCGCGATTGATCCCGGGAATGCAAGCGCAGGTTGGATTCGCCGCTGGAGCAGCGCTCCGGAGCGACCAGGGCGCTCAGTTGGCCCTGATCTTCTGCGTTAAGATGGTTCAGCATGCCTCCCCCTTATCGGATGGAACGGCCGTCAATTGGGCCGCGGGCCGCTCAGGGAATCGGCAAAGGCCGGAAAATGGCCCATGTAGCGGGATACCTCCGCGGCCGTGCGCAGAAGTTCTTCGGTATACTCGACCATCTTTTCTCCCATCACCCGGGAGGTGGAGCCCGAGATGCTGATGGCCCCGGCCACTTGGCCGTCGCGCTGGAAGACCGGCGCGCCGATGCAACCGATCCCCGGCACCGCCTCTTCGCGGTCGAGGGCGTAGCCGCGCCGCCGCGTCTCGACCAACTCGTCCAGAAACTTGCCTTGTTCGGTCACCGTGGTCGCTGTAAAGGCCACCAGTGGCGTGCGTTCGAGGTAGTTTTTGACTTGAGCTTCATCCAGGAAGGCCAGGATGGATTTACCCATGGCCGAACAGTAGGCATGCACCCGGGGACCGAAGCGAAAGGGCAGCACGGCGCGGATGCGCGGGTGGACATCGAAGGTGATGATCACCGAGTCGCCGTCCCAGATGGCCACGCGGCCCACCAATTGAGCGCTTTTGGCCAGTTGGGTCACGGGACCGGCGGCTTTCTGGTTGATCTCCAGCGTGCCGGCCAGGATGATGCCCAGCTCATAGATTTTAAGCCCCAGACGGTACTTGCGGGAGGGAACGTCTTGCTGCAGGAACCCCTGGCGGAGCAGGGTCCGGATCAAGCCGTGCACGGTGCCCTTGGAGAGGCCTACGGCCTGACTGATTTCGGTCACGCCCAGGGTGGGACAACGGTGTGAAAAAAGCGCCAATATTTGAAGGGCGCGATCAACGGACTGTATGGACATGAGGGCCACCTGTTCGATGATGCTGAATGGGATATGATAATGAAGATTAGTGGACCCGCCCTTGAATGTCAAGCCCGATGACGGCGCCGGCTCTCAGGCGTAATGCGTATCGGCAAAATCGACCCAGCCGCCGGCCTCCACCAGTTTGCGGTCGAAGTCGGAGATCACGAAGGGCACAACGGCTTGTTCTTCTCCAGCCCGGACCGTCAAGCGGCTGTTTTCGAAATCCATGGCGATCTCGGCGGGGCGACCGGCAAAGCGGCTGAAAAGCTGCGCGATGGTCTCCTCGGGCAGCTCAATGGCCAGCATGCCGCAGTTGAACATGTTCTGGCGGAAGATGCGCGCGAAACTGCGGGCGATGACGACGGTGATGCCGTTGACTTCCAGGGCCCAGGGGGCGTGCTCCCGGGAAGATCCGCAGCCGAAATTACTGCGGGTGACGATGACCCGCTTGCCGGCGATATCGGCCCGCGGATCGAACTCTTCCAAAGACAGATCTTCCAGCAGGTGCGGCCGGAGCGCCTCTTTGGAAATCTCGGTAAGATAGCGGGCCGGAATAATCTCGTCGGTATTGATGTCAGAGCGGTCCAGAAACAGCACCGGTCCATTGAATGCTTTCATCTCTTTTCCTCTATCCTTCAGTCTTCAGCCTTCAGTCTTCGGCCTATCCCTTATACAACTCCGAATTGGCGATGCTTCCCGCCAAGGCACTGGCCGCCGCCGTGGCTGGGCTCATCAGATGCACCATGCCGCCCTTGCCCATGCGGCCGTTGAAGTTGCGGTTGGTGGTGGCCGCGCACACCTCACCGTCGGCCAGCACCCCGTTGCTCATGCCCAGGCAGGCACCGCAGGTGGGGTTGGTGACACAGAAGCCGGCCTGCATGAAGGTGGCGATGATGCCCTCTTCCAGCGCCTGGGAGTAGATCTGGGGGGTGGCCGGCGAAACGATGCCGCGCACGTTGGGGTGGATGCGCCGGCCGCGCAGCACCTGGGCCGCCACGCGCAAGTCTTCCAGGCGTCCGTTGGTGCACGAACCGATATAGACCTGGTCGAGGGGCGTGCCCGCCATTTCGGCCACCGGCTTGACCTGATCGGGCTTGAAGCCGAAGGTCACCTGGGGCGCCAGCGCAGAGATATCATGGGCAATGATGCGCTCATAGCCCGCATCGGCATCGGGCTGAAAACGGGAGTAGGCTTCCAGGGCCGCCTGGGGCGAAGCGAATTCTTCTTTAATGAAGGGCCACAGGTAATCCACGGTGGTTATATCCGGCGGGCAGATACCGCAGGTGGCGCCGGCCTCCACGGCCATGTTGCACAGGGTCATGCGCTCGTCCATGGTCATGGCGCCGACGGCCGGACCATGGAATTCGATCACCTTGTCGGTGGCGCCGTTGACGCCGATGCGCCCGATGATCGAGAGGATCACATCCTTGGCGTAGACACCGGACGGCAGGGTGCCATTGACGCTGATCTTGATCGTGGCCGGTGCGCGGAAAGCGCAAACGCCATTAAGAATGCCAACTTCCAGATCGGTGGTACCCACGCCGGCGGCAAAGGCCCCGAAGGCGCCGTGGGTGCAGGTGTGGGAGTCGCCCATGATGATGGTGTAGCCGGGCCGCGCGAACCCCTTTTCGGGGAACAGGGCGTGGCACACGCCATTGGCGCCGATGTCGAAAAAATCCTTAATACCGTGGCGCCGGGCCCACTCCCGCAGGATCTTGCCCTGGGTGGCGGTCTTGGCGTCCTTGGCCGGCGTGACGTGGTCGATGACCGCCTTGATGCAGGTCGGATCGAACACCCGGTCTTTACCCCGGGCGATGAGATCGTTGATGGCGATGGGGGTCGTGATTTCATGGCAGAAGACCGCATCCAGGCGCAATACATATGTATCGGGGGTCGGACGATCCACCAGATGGCTCTCGAATATCTTCTCCGCGATGGTTTTGCCCATATTCTTTTACTCTTTCCAGATCGCTAAGTGCATCTCAAAAATTACAAGGTGTCTGGGAGTCCACCTCACCGAAGGAGCCGCCGCAAGCCAGCAACTCTTTTGATGCGGCATGGGTGCTTCGATCGTCAATCATCGGTCTTGAGCACAGCCAGGAAGGCGCTCTGGGGCAGTTCCACCTGGCCCACCATCTTCATGCGCCGTTTGCCCTTCTTCTGCTTCTCCAAAAGCTTGCGCTTGCGGGAGATGTCCCCGCCGTAGCATTTGGCCGTGACATCCTTGCGGAAGGCGTTGACCGTGGAACGAGATATGATCTTGCCGCCGATGGCGCCCTGAATGGCGATTTTGAACTGCTGGCGGGGGATCTCCTCCTGGAGTTTGTCGCAGGCCACCCGGGCGCGGGTATAGGCCCGATCCTCGTGGACCAGTTGGGACAAGGCGTCCACCCGTTCAGCGTTGATCAAAATGTCCAACTTGACCAGCTTGCCGGCGCGGTAATCGATGACCTCGTAGTCGAACGATCCGTACCCCTGGGTGACGCTCTTGAGGCGGTCGTAGAAATCGTAGATCACCTCGGACAAGGGTAGCTCGAAGATCATCTCCAGGCGGTTGTTGGTCAAATATTGGTAGTTTTTATTGATGCCGCGCCGGTCCAGACACAGCTTCATAATCGCCCCCATGTAGCGGTCGGGCACGATGATGCTGGCACGGATGTAGGGTTCCAGGGCCTGGTCGATGGTGGTGGGGTCCGGGTAGTGGGCCGGGTTGTCGATCACCATCTCGGTGCCGTCGTCGAGAATCAATTTATAACGCACCGAAGGCACGGTGAGAATCACCGACTGGTCGTATTCGCGCTCCAGGCGCTCCTGGACCACCTCCAGGTGCAGCAGCCCCAAAAAGCCGCAGCGGAAGCCGAAGCCCAGGGCCGCCGAAGTGTCCTTTTCGTAGATCAGGGAGGCGTCGTTGAGTTTGAGCTTTTCCAGGGCAACGGCCAGGTCGTCGTAATCATCGGCCGATACCGGGTAGATGGAGGCGAAGACCACCGGCTTGGCGTCCCGGAAGCCGGGTAGCGGCCCCTCGCAGGGGCGCTCCTGCAGCGTAATGGTGTCGCCGCAGCGGGTATCGCTCACGGTCTTGATGCCGGCGATCATGTAGCCCACCTCGCCGGCCGTCAACGCCTTCTGGGGTTTGCGCACGATCTGGAAAAGGCCGACTTCTTCCACCTTATATACCGCGTCGTTGGACAGGAAGCGGATACGATCGCCGGCCTTGAGCGTGCCGTCGAAGATGCGAAGGTGAACGATGGTGCCCCGGAAAGGGTCGTAGTGGGAATCGAAGATCAACGCCCGCAGCGGGGCGTCGGGATCACCCTTGGGCGGCGGCAGCAGGGTCACCACCGCCTCCATCAACTGGGCAATGCCGGTGCCCTCTTTGGCCGACACGAGCATGGCGTGGTTGGAGTCGAGCCCCAGATCCTCTTCGATCTGCATCTTGACCCGTTCGATGTCGGCCGAGGGCAGATCGATCTTGTTGATCACCGGCACGATCGTAAGATCGTGCTCCATGGCCAGCATCAGGTTGGCCAGGGTCTGGGCCTCCACGCCCTGGCTGGCGTCGACGAGCAGCAGCGCGCCTTCGCAAGAGGCCAGGGCCCGGGAGACCTCGTAGGAGAAATCCACGTGGCCGGGGGTGTCGATGAGGTTGAGGGTGTACGCCTTGCCGTCGGCGCCCTTATAGGGCAAGCAGACGGTGTTGCTCTTGATGGTGATGCCCCGTTCGCGCTCGATGTCCATGCTGTCCAGGATCTGGTCCTTGAAATCGCGATCCGCCACGATATCCGTGGTCTGGATCATGCGATCCGACAGGGTCGACTTGCCGTGATCGATATGGGCGATAATGCTGAAATTGCGAATGTGTTTCATCTGTGCGTTCCGGCCGGCCGCGGGCCGCTCGTTCGGCGCTATCTTGCCGATCTGAAAGCGTCTTTTCTTCCCGTCGGTTAAAACCCGGTTGACTTCCCCCCTGTGAGCCGGTATATTCCGCTAAGTGAAGAAATTCGTTTTAGTATCAGATTGTTTTCGAGAGTGTCAACCGATAAAGCGAGTGCGATGGCCGCCGAACCGAGAACCTTGTTGGATGCCCATATCCTCATCGTGGACGACGATGCCGCCATCCGCGATTCGATGCAGGAATTCGTCCAGATGTCAGGGTTCAGCTCCTCGTCGGCCGCCTGTGCCGAAGACGCCCTGGAAATGCTTCAAACCGAGCCGGTGGATGTGGTCATCACCGACATCATGCTGCCCGGCATGGACGGCCTGGAACTGACCGACCGCATCCGCAAGAACTTCGAGGTGGATGTGATCGTCATGACCGGGTACAGCGGCGATTACAGCTACGAAGAGGCCATCAGCAAAGGCGCCAGCGATTTCGTTTTCAAGCCGGTGCGCTTCGAGGAGCTCTTGCTGCGACTGCGACGGGTGCTCAAGGAACGGCGCCTGACCCAGGAACGCATCCAGATGCTCGAGAAGCTCAAACGGCTCTCGATCACCGACGGCCTGACCAAGCTGTACAACTCCCGCTACTTCTACAACCAGCTCAAGATCGAGATCGACCGCACCACGCGCTACCAGCGGCCGTTGAGTCTGCTGCTCCTGGATATCGACAAGTTCAAGGAGTACAACGATACCTACGGCCATCTGGAAGGCGACAAGATTTTGATCCGCCTGGGCCAGGTGATCAAAAGCTGCCTGCGCAAAATGGACTCGGCGTATCGCTACGGCGGTGAAGAGTTCACCGTGATTCTGCCCGAAACCGAGGGGGACGAAGCTGCCACCGTGGCCGAACGTATCCGATCGGCGGTTGAAACAGAGCATTTTTATCCCCAAAAGGAAGATGAACCGGTGGCCATCACCATCAGCATCGGGGTGACCGAGTTCAACTGGCAGGAAGAGATCGCCCTGTTCGTCCAGCGCGCCGACAAAGCCATGTATCAATCCAAGCAGGCCGGTCGCAATCGGGTATCGTGTCTCTTCACCAGCAAATCCTAGGTTAGACGGTGTCCATCCAGAAACGGCATCTTAAGGCCCGGATCGGCGTTGGAATCGTTTTTGAAATCCTCGACGTAGTCGGGCTACGCCTGCGGTTTCAAAAACGATTCCGCCTTGATCTGGACCTTAAGCTACCATTTCTGAATGGACAAGCGACATCGCTGAAGGCCGAAGAATGAAGGCGGAAGATTTGAAGGCCGCGCCTCCCAGGGGAGCGGTATCGCATAAAAAAAGAAGGCCGTCGGTCACCGAACGCTGGGTCAGCCGGGGGATTCTGGCTGTGCTGGTGATCATTGCCGGGGGCATCTTGATGGCTCAAGCGCGTTACGAGCCGGGGAAATGGCGCGCTCAATCCCATGAAGCCGCCACCACAGCCGATACGCCTGCTTCCGATACGACCATGGAAGTGGCTGGACTGCGCCCCATGGGGCCGCCGGAGACTTATGACGCGGCCACCCTATCGGATAAGATCAACGGTAAGGCCGAACTCTACCTGGCGGCGGGGTTCGAGCGCCTGGCGTGCCAGCGCTTCGCCCTGGCCGACGATCCCGCCGTTTGGCTCGAACGCTTTGTCTACACCATGCAGGCCGCTCCCGGCGCCTTCGCGGTCTACAGCCAGCAGCGCCGGCCCCAAGCCCAACCACTGACGCTGGCCGCCGACGCCTACCAGGCGGCCAACGGCCTCTTCCTGGTCCAGGGCGTCCACTACCTGGAGATCATCGGTTCGGAAGCTTCCGATACACTCCAGGCCCGAATGATCGACCTGGCGCGCGCCTTCATCCAGGCGCATCCCGCGACGCAAGCCGCCGTGGACGAACGCGCCCTTTTCCCCAAGGAGGGCTTGGCGGCCGACAGCATCGCCCTGACGCCGGCCAATGCCTTCGGCTTCGAGCGCCTGGACCGGATCTACACGGCCGATTATGCTGGCGACGGCCATCACGCCATGGCCTTTATCTCGCGTCGGGCTTCGGCCGCCGAAGCCGCCGAACTGGCCGATGCCTATGCCGATTATCTATTGACCTACGGCGGTCAGAAGGTTCAAACGCCGGACGGCGCCCCACCCGTGACGATCATCGCCATCCTGGATCAGTACGAGATTGTCTTGCACCGGGGCGACCTGCTGGCCGGGGTGCACGAGGCCGACGATCTGGCTTATGGACTGGCGCTGGCGGCGAAATTATACGCCAATCTGGGAGCGACGCCATGAAGGCCAATTCCCCGCCTCCCCCTGCCGATCGCCGCTGGTTTCTGAATCGCCTGCTGCGGGCCGGTCTGGGTACCCTGGGCATCGGCACCCTGGGCTGGGCCTTCTGGGACCGCCAGGGGCCGCGGCCCGGCGAAGAGATCGTTTCGAGTGATCCCTTGCCCGACTTTTCCATTGCCGACCAGCCCAAGCGGTTGGCCGTGGTCCACGGCGCCGAGCGCGGCGCCAATGTGGCCGCGGCCCTGGCCGCCTTAGGCGGCATGCAGCGTTTCATTCGCGCCGGTGACCGGGTGCTGCTCAAGGTCAATGCCGCCTTTGCCGCGCCGCCCATGCTGGGGGCCACCACCCACCCGGACATCGTCTCCGAGGTGGCGCGCTCGTGCTTCCAGGCCGGCGCCCGCCAGGTGCTAGTTACGGACAACCCCATCAACGATCCGGCCAGTTGCTTTGCGCTGACCGGCATCGCCGCAGCGGCCCAGAGCGCCGGCGCCCAGGTGCTCCTGCCCGACGCAAACCGCTTCGAAAACTACAGCCTGCCCGACGGCCGCCTCATCCGGCACTGGCCCCTGCTGCGCGAACCGCTGCGCCGCGTCGATAAAGTCATCGGCCTGGCACCGGTCAAAGACCACCACCGCAGCGGCGCCTCGATGACCTTGAAAAACTGGTATGGCCTGCTGGGCGGCCGGCGCAACATCTTTCACCAGGAGATCCACACCATCATCGCCGAACTGGCCCTGCTGATCCGGCCCACCCTGGTGATCCTGGACGGCACCATGAGCATGATGCGCAACGGACCAACCGGCGGGTCGATAGATGATCTCAAGCCGACCCAGACCCTGATCGCCGGCACCGACCCGGTGGCCGTGGATGCCGCCGGGGCCGCCCTGCTGGACAAAACCGTGGACGACCTGCCCCACCTGCGCATGGCCGAACGCCTGGGCGCGGGAACGGTTGATTACCGGTCGATTTTGGTTTCCAAGTGATACTGTTCTGGGTAGCTCTCAAGGGACTCTCTGCTTGAAACAGAATTAGATTGTATTTCAAATAATTCGAGCCGAGGCATATATGAAAATGTTGGAAAATTATCAGAATCGCGAGCAAACCTATGTTAAGCACCGCCTTTTACGAGCTTACCTGGAACGCTTGTTCATGATAATCGGTCAACATCAAGGCTTGATACGCTATGTTGATTGCTTTTCCGGCCCATGGAACGAGACTGAGGAAAACCTTGGAGACACATCTATCGGAATTTCCATGGAGATAATGGTAAAATGCCGTGAAGGTTTGCGGAAAATGGGAAAAGATGTGAAATTCCAGGCGTTGTTCATAGAAAAAGATAGACACGCCTTCCAGAGGCTCGAAACTCATTTAGCTACATGCTTGGCTGAAGGAGTTACAGCTGATGCTCGAAATGGTGAGTTTTTTGAACTAAGGCAACAAATCCTTGATTGGTGTGGGCCAAATGATTTCACCTTTTTCTTTATCGACCCCAAAGGATGGAAAAAGGTGGTGGAATTGCATACTCTTGAACCGCTCCTCAAACGCCCCAATTCAGAATTCCTGATCAACTTCATGTATGATTTTCTATTGAGAACCCACCCCCAAGCAGCTTTTCAGGAAGATATGCAGGCCATTTTCGGCGAACTTCCCGACACAACGAACATGGAGCCCGAACAAAAAGAAACATTCCTGGTGAAGCTTTACCGCTCGCGCCTGAAGCGCATCGCGCCCCAACGCGGCGGTCTACCACGTACCGCCCACGTGCCGATCCTCTATCCCCTAAAGGACCGGACGCTGTACCATTTGGTCTATTTGACCCGGCATGCCAAAGGCATCTGCGTCTTTATGGCAGAGTCGGAAAAGCTTCAATTTGTCCAAAGGCGGGTCCGTGAACATGCAAAGCAGGCAAATCGTGAAAAGCGGTCATCCCAACTTGAGCTTTTTCAATCAAGTGACTTGATCCAGACCGAACGGCGCACGAGTTTTAGGGAGGTCAAAGACTATTGGCTCAGCAGGCTCTCCGCAAACGCCCAGCAATTCGGAATCGATCAACTGGCTGAGATGATAGAAGAGACGGGTTGGTTTGAGAGCGATCTCCAAGTTTCTTTTGGAGAACTTGCGAGCCAAGGAATTGTTGCAAACTTGGATGACCATACCCATCGGCGGAGAAGAAAGTTCGTGCATTTTGATGCCGAGCATAACAAGGGCGAACACTTGATTAGGTTGAAACCATGAGTACAAAAACTTCGATAGAGTGGACTGAGCATACCTGGAATCCAACCGTTGGTTGCAGCAAAATTTCACAGGGTTGTGCCCATTGTTACGCCGAAGTAATGGCGAGACGGTTGAAAGCCATGGGCGTGAAAGGCTATGAAAATGGTTTTAGGCTGACTCTTTTGCCGGAGCGACTGCTTGAGCCCCTAAACCGCATTGTTCCAACCGTGTATTTCGTCAACTCCATGAGCGACTTATTCCATGAAGACATCCCAGATAGCTATCTGAAACGCGTGATGGCAACAATTGGCCGCTGCCCCCAGCATACGTTTCAGATCCTGACCAAACGCGCGGAGCGCATGGCTGATTTTTTCCATCGGCAGCCACCACCCCGTAACGTTTGGCTGGGAGTTACGGTGGAGAATCGAACCGATGGATTGCCACGAATCCCATATTTAAGGGCAATAGACGCCCAAGTTCGCTTCACCTCCATAGAGCCTTTATTGGAAGATTTAGGGGCCTTTGACCTAAGCGGCATTCACTGGGTCATCGTAGGTGGCGAGTCAGGGCCAAAGGCACGGCCGATGAAACGCGAATGGGTCTTGAGGATCAAGAGTCAATGCGATCATAAAAGGGTCGCTTTCTTTTTCAAGCAGTGGGGCGGTTGGGGGCCTGACGGTATTAAAAGGGCGAAGAAACTCAATGGACGATTTTTGAACGGCAGAACCTATGATGCCGTGCCTATGCATGCGCAACAACCTTACGAGAAATGCAATCGTTTTTCGGTGGGGGTTAGGTACTATGGCTGAAAGAAATCAAAAACTGGAACTCACCTGGAAAACCTACCCCAGGCGCCTCCGCCCAAAGGAGACGGGGTTGTTTGGCGAGGAGCCAGATTGATGAATGCGATCCTAATACAACACTGAAGACGGTAATGTTCAGGTTGAAGTGCAACTTGAAAAGGATACGGTTTGGCTGACCCAGGACCAAATGTCCGACCTGTTCGGCCGGGAACCCTCGGTCATCACCAAGCATGTGCGCAATATTTTTAGGGAAGGCGAACTCGAAGAGGCGGCGGTTCGTGCAAAATTTGCACATACTGCCATGTGCTGATTCCTCACAACGAGATCGCGGCAAACATAACCCTGGCTGCTCTTGCGGCAAGGTTCGGTGCATAATCCCTATGGCTTACTTTCACTTGTTTAAGATCAAGATATAGAAGCGAACCAAACCATGCGTATCATAACCACCCGCCGCATCAGCCAGATCTTCTTCTTCACCCTTTTCGTCTGGTTAGGCGTCGTCGCCACCGTCGGCGAACGCTTCTGGCAGCTCCGCGGCTGGCCCATCAACTGGTTCCTGCAGCTCGATCCCCTCAGCGGCCTGGGCCTGCTGCTCGCCACCCACACCATCTACGCCGGCCTGCTCTGGGGCGTGGCCACCCTGGCGCTGACCCTCTTTTTGGGACGCTTCTTCTGCGGCTGGCTCTGCCCCTTCGGCGCCTGGCAGCAGTTCATGGGCTACCTGGGCAAACGCGGCCTTGCGGCCTCCGACAAGATCGCCCGCAACCGCCCCCACCCCGCCCAGCGCGTCAAATACTGGCTGCTGGCGGCCCTGCTGGCCGCCGCCGCCGCCGACCTGCTCCACTGGTTGCTGTCGGCGATCCTCCAGCGACCCATAGGCCCCCAAGACAGCTGGCTGGTCGCCTCCCTGCAGACCGGATTGCTGGACCCCATCGTCCTGATGCACCGTTCGTTCAACCTGGCGATTCTGGCCCTGGTTGAGGGCCGGATTTATCCCGGGGCGATGCCGATCGGCGCATTTTTCCTGCTCTTTACCCTGCTCTGCCTGTGGGTGCCACGCTTTTACTGCCGCTTCGTCTGCCCCCTGGGCGCCTTGCTGGGACTGCTCAGCCGCTGGAGCATCTGGCGCATCGGCAAAAAGGAAAACCGTTGCGCCGACTGCCGATTGTGCGAAAAGGATTGCGAAGGGGCCTGCGCGCCGGCCGGGGCCATCCGCGTCAGCGAATGCGTGCTCTGCATGAACTGCCTGGACGCCTGCCGCCATGATCTGATAGGTTACCGTCCACAACCCTCGGCGGCCGGTCAGCACGAGACCCCCGATTGGACCCGGCGTCAGGTGGTGGTCAGCCTGGCAGCCGGACTGGCGGCCGCGCCGATGCTGCGCCTGGACGGCGCCGCGGCGGCCGGCTGGAATCCGGAGGTCGTCCGTCCGCCCGGGGCCCTGGCCGAAGCCGATTTTCTGGCCCGCTGCCTCAAATGCAGCCAGTGCATGCGGGTCTGCCCGACCCAGGTGATCCGGCCGGCCGGGCTGCAAAGCGGGTTCGAAGGTTTGTGGACCCCCATGCTCGATTTTCGCGTGGGCAGCAGCGGCTGCCAGCACAACTGCGTGGCGTGCAGCACCGTCTGCCCCACGGCTGCCCTGCGGCCCCTGAGCGTGGACGAGCGCCTGGGCCGCGGCGCATTCGCCCAAGCCGGCCCACTGCGCCTGGGCATGGCCTTCGTGGACCGCGGCCGCTGCCTGCCGTGGGCCATGGACACGCCCTGCATCGTCTGCCAGGAGAACTGCCCGGTGAGTCCCAAGGCGATCTTCACCCGGCAGGTGTGGCAGCCGGTGCGCGACGGCCAACATAGGGTGCGGGCGGTGGCGGCCTCCCGCGTCGTGCTGGCGACGACGCTCATCCCCGGCCGCTACGGCACGGGCGATTACTTCTGCCGCAGCGAGAATGGGGAACCGCTGGCCATTGCCGCCAACGACGCCGAAGCCCTCATCCTGGCTTCGGGAGCGGCCGAGAACATGCCGGTGGCGGGCGGTACCCTGGAGATTCTGATCCACTTGCAGCAGCCCTATGTGGACCCGGCCCGCTGCATCGGATGTGGTGTGTGCGAGCATGAGTGCCCCGTGCAAGGCCGGCGCGCCATCCGGGTGACGGCCGAAAACGAATCGCGCCAGCGGGCGCACCGGCTGATTCTCGCATGAATGTAAATTATCGTTGGTAGGGGCGGGTTTCAAACCCGCCCCTATATAAGGAGGCAATCATGAACGAAGACAATAAAGGGGTATCCCGACGTCAGTTTCTGAAAAGCGCCGGCGTGGCCGGGGCGGGCTCTTTGCTGGCCGGCTATGCCGTGGCCGCGCCTTCGGGGGCGCAACCGGTCGTGCCTGCGCCGGCGGTCCCCAAGGTTGGCGATTTCAAGGTGCCGACGCGAACGTTCGGCAAAAGCGGCCGGGAGGTGTCCATCCTCGGACTGGGCGGCATGTTCGATCTGGAAGCCAACCAACTGATGCTCAAACAGGCGGTCAATTGGGGCATCACCTACTGGGATACGGCCGACTGCTACCACGCCGGCAGCGAAGTGGGCATCGGCAAGTATTTCAGCAAGTACCCCCAGGAACGCGAGAAGATCTTCCTGGTGACCAAATCCTGTGCCCGCAATCCCGACGGCATCAGCAAGCTGCTGGACCGTTCCCTTGCGCGCATGCAGACCAACTATATAGATCTGTACTTCCTCCACGGCGTCAAGAGCCTGGCCGAGCTCAACGACGATGTACGCCGCTGGGCCGAAAAGGCCAAAAAGGAAGGCAAGATCCGCCTCTTCGGCTTCAGCACCCATGCCAACATGGCCGAACTGCTGATGGGCGCGTCCAAGCTTCCCTGGATCGACGGCATCATGCTCACTTACAACTACCGCAACATGAGCTCGCCCGAAATGACCGCGGCCGTGAAGGCCTGCACCCAGGCGGGCATCGGCCTGACCGCCATGAAGACCCAGGCCAAGGGCTCCTGGTACGATTGGAACAAAGGCGATGCGACCAAGGAGGCCCTGGCCAATCAATTCCGTCAGAAGGGCTGGAGCGAAGAGCAGGCCAAGCTCAAATCGGTTTGGCAAAACCCGCTCATCGCCTGCCTCTGCTCCCAGATGGACAGCATGCGCCTGCTCAAGGCCAACGCCGACGCCGCCGTGGACCCCACAGCGCTCTCCTCCGGAGAGATGCGCCTGCTCCAGGAGTATGCCTGCGCCACGGCCGCCAACTACTGCACCGGCTGCGGCCACATCTGCGAAGCGGCCCTTTCCGCCCGATTGCCCATCAGCGACATCATGCGCTACCATATGTACAGCAGAGGCTACGGCCGCTCCGAATGGGCCCGGGAGCACTTCGCCAATCTGCCTGGGTCCATGCGCCGCGCGCTGGCCAGCGCGGACTTTAGCGCCGCCGAAGCCCGGTGTCCGCAGCACATGCCCATCGGCCGTCTGATGCGTGAAGCCCTGGACGATTTTGTTTGAAAGGAGAAGTCAACAATCTATCGAGGATAGCCAGCGGCAGGCATCTTCCAAGGTCCGGAAGACCCGGTTTTCCACCAGCGACGCATCGGCGAACATCTCATACATCCGGGAGAGGCCGAATTCGATATCCCGGGGCGCCAGAAAGGCCACTTTGTAAGGGACCCCCGATTTTTTCAGCCGTGCCTTGTTTTGACCGGCGATCCTGCGGATGTCGCCGGAGGTCATGCGCGAGGCGTTGGCTGCGCTCAAATCCCACAAGACGCTCATCCCGGGCCGGAAATCCGGATGCCCCGTCCTGACGGCAAACGCCTGCTGGACATCCTCGATGAGCAAGTCGCCCGTCACCTTATGGGTGATGATCCCGGCGGCAGCATCTATGGTGGTCTGGACCGTCACGTCCTTCTTCCTTTTTGGGGTTGCCGTATTTTTAACAATTCCCGGCCCTTTTTTCAACCGCCAGTTTACAAGCCGCCCCCGTTGAGACTATGATGGCGCATTCCAACAATGCCGCACGACGTGTTCCATGGCATGCCGATCGTTGGAAACCCGAGAAATTGGAGAGTTGCGGTGCATCGAACTTCATTGCGATCGTTCTGTTCTTAGAAAGCCTATGCCGGTTATCTTTCCCATCGGTGGTGGCAAAGGCGGCGTCGGGAAGAGCTTCATTTCCGCCAACCTCGGCGCTCTGCTGGCCAAGCGCGGCCACCGCGTCATTCTCATCGACCTGGACCTGGGCGGCTCCAACCTGCACACGCTTCTGGGCGTCAGAAGCCCCCAGAGCGGTCTCGATCGTTTTCTGGACAAGACCGAAAACCGGCTCGAACAGGTCGCCGTCCCCACCCATATCTCCAACCTCAGCTTCATCAGCTCGCTGCATTGTTCCATGGAGATCGCCAATTTCTACCATGCCCAGAAGATTAAATTGATCAACGCCATTCAGCGGCTCGCCTACGATTGCGTCCTGCTCGACCTGGGCGCCGGCACGCATTTCAACACCCTCGATTTTTTCCTGGCCTCCGACCGCGGTCTTTTTGTCTGCACGCCCGAACCCACGGCCATCGAAAATGCCTTCCGCTTCATCAAGGCGGCCTATTTGCGCAAGCTCAAACAGATCATCAGCCGCAACGCGTTTCACAAAATCGTCAAAGACGCCGTCCAGGACAGTGGCGCCCAGGCGTTGCGCTACAATGACATCGTCGATCTGGTCCTCAAACACGATCCGGGCATGGAGATGTTCCTGCGCGACAGCATCCGCGGCCTTCAGTTCAAATTCATCCTCAATCAGTTCCGCAAGAACACCGACAGCGCCCTGGGCGAAAAAATCAAGACCGTCTGTAATCGGCATTTTTATTCGCCTTTTGAATTTCTGGGCCATATCGATTATGACGAGCGGGTCACCGACTCGATTTTGAGCAAGAACCTGTTCACCCTGCAATTCCCGGAGAGCAAGACCGCCATGGATTTCAGGGCTATCGTGGATCAATTGGCCCCCAAACGCGTCGCCTCCCACACAATGGTCAAGGTGCCATGAAGACCTTCGAAAATCAAAACTACTACGAAATATTGAAATTGCCCTTCGATGCCGATGCGAGCGCCATTCAGCGCGCCTACCGGGAGGCATTGGAGATTTATGGCGAGAACTCCCTGGTGACCTATGAGCTCTTCTCGGACGAGCAGCGCGGCGATCTGCTGCAAGCCATCGACGAGGCGTATCACACACTGATGGATGCAAGCAAACGCGCCGCTTACAACCAGATGCTGGTGCATGCGGGCTTGGCCGACCCGTCGATCTTCACGCGCAAAACCGAAAAACCCCCCTCTGCCGCTCCGGCAAGGCCGGCGCCGGTCAAGCACCGCGACCTTCAGGCCTGGGTCAAGCAAAAGTCAAAAGAAGAAGAGATCAAACAACTGACCGCCGAAATTCTCGGCAAAGACCTGGTAGCGGGCAGCGACTTGAAACGGCTGCGTGAAAGTCTGCAGATCGAGATCGGCGAAATTTACGAGATCACCCGCATCTCGGCCTCCACCATCAGGGCCATCGAAGCCAACCAGGTGAACGACCTGCCGGCCGAAGTGTTCCTCAAATCCTTCCTCAAGTCCCTGGCCCAAATTCTCCAGATCGATCCCCAGCGCACGACAGAGGGGTATCTCAAGTACCTCGCCTTGGCCAAACGCCCGGCCAAAAAGTAAAAACCGATCTGCAATGACTACTTTTCGGTAGCCTGCCGGTCCTGCTCCCCGCCGTTCTTGCCATGGGACAAGCCATGCCCGTGGGCAAACTCCCAGCGCTTGTCCAGGAAGTACAAAATGGGCACGGTCATGCGCGAAAAGAGCAGCGAGGCCACCTCGCCGGCCATCAGGGAGATGGCCAGGCCCTGGAAGATGGGGTCGAAGAGAATCACCGAGGCGCCCACGACGACGGCGGCGGCGGTGAGCATCATGGGCCGGAAGCGCACGGCGCCGGCGTCGACCACGGCCTGGTCCAGGGGCATGCCCTGGCGCACGCGCAGTTCGATGAAGTCCACCAGGATGATGGAGTTGCGCACCACGATGCCGGCGCCGGCGATGAAGCCGATCATGGAGGTGGCCGAAAAGAACGCGCCCATGGCCCAGTGGGCCGGCAGGATGCCGATGAGCGAGAAGGGGATGGCCACCATGATCACCAACGGCGTGGTGAAGGATTGGAACCAGCCCACCACCAACACGAAGATAAGGATCAGCACCACGCCGAAGGCGATGCCCAGGTCGCGGAAGACTTCGTAGGTGATGTGCCACTCGCCGTCCCACTTCATGGCGAATTGCCGATCGCTGTCCGGTATGTTGGCCGTGAGTTGGGCGATTTCATATCCTTCGGGCAACTGGAGGGCGGCGATCTTCTTGCGCATTTCCAAAATGGCGTAGACCGGGCTCTCCCGGGCGCCGGCCACGTCGGCCAGCACATAGACCACCGGCATCAGGTTTTTGTGATAGATGCTCTTGTCGTCGGCGGTCTTGGCGGCCCGCACCAGCGAAGACAACGGCACCAGATCGCCGCCGGCCGAGCGTATCTTGAGGGCCTGCAGGCGCTCGATGTCGGCGCGGTCGCTCAGGGGCAGGCGCACGATCAGCGGCACATCTTCGCGCTCTCTGGGTTGGTGCAGCAGCCCCACCTGCCGGCCCTCCAGGGCCAGTTGGAGCATTTCGGCGATCTGCAGGACGCTGATGCCGTGCAGGGCGGCCTGTTCGCGGTCGATCTCCAACTGGTAATGGGGATAGTCCTGTTCCATGAACCAGTCCACATCCACCACCCCTTCGGTCTGCTCGAAGATCTCCATGATCTGCCCGGCCAACTGACGCTGGCGTTCGTAATCGGGGCCGTACACTTCGGCCACCAGGGTCGAGAGCACCGGCGGGCCGGGCGGGACTTCGGCCACCTTGATCCGCGCGCCGTAGCGCTGGGCGATCGCCACCAGGGGCGGACGCACCCGTTTGGCGATGTCATGGCTCTGCTGGGCCCGGCGACCCTTGCCGGCCAGGTTGACCTGAATGTCGGCCATGTAGGGCGCCCGGCGCAGGAAGTAATGGCGCACCAGGCCGTTGAAGTTGATCGGGCCGCTGGTGCCCACATGGATCTGGTAGTCGGTGACCTCGTTGACCGTGGCCAGGTAAGCGGCCATCTCCCGGGCCGCGGCGGCCGTGGTTTCCAGGGTGGCCGCCTCGGGCATGTCGATGATCACCTGAAACTCGCTCTTGTTGTCGAAGGGCAGCATCTTGACTTGCACCCAGCCGACGCCCACCATGGCGCAGGCGACGAGCAGCAGAGCGACCACACCGGCCAGGAAGAGATTGCGCGAACGCGTGTCGTGCAGCAAAGGGTTCATCACCCGGCGGTAGAGCCGCGTGCTCCAATCCTCCGGGCCGTGGTCGTGATGGCCGCCGGCGCCGCCACCGGATCGCAGCAGGCGCACCGAGGCCCAGGGCGTGACAATGAAGGCCACGATGAGCGAAAAGACCATGGCCGCCGAAGCGCCCACCGGGATCGGCCGCATGTAGGGTCCCATCAGACCGCCCACGAAGGCCATGGGCAAGATGGCGCCGATGACCGTCAGGGTGGCCAAAATGGTGGGGTTGCCCACTTCGTCCACCGCTTCGATGGTCACCTGGAACCGGTTACGGCCCTGGTTTTCCGGCAGACGCAGGTGGCGCACCACGTTCTCCACCACCACGATGGCATCGTCCACCAGAATACCGATGGAGAAGATCAGGGCAAAGAGCGTGATGCGATTCAGGGTATACCCATAGAAGTAAAAGGTGGCCATGGTCAGGGCCAGGGTGACCGGAATGGCCAGGGCCACCACCCCCGACTCCCGCAGGCCCAGCGTCACGCCGATGAGCAGCGTGACCGACAGCACGGCGATGGCCATGTGGTAGAGCAGTTCGTTGGATTTTTCGGCAGCCGTCTCCCCGTAGTTGCGCGTGACGGTCATCTGAATGTTGCCGGGCAGTTTGCTGCCGCGCAGACGCTCGATGCGGTGCAGCACGCGCTCGGCCACGTCGGTGGCATTGGTGCCCTTGCGCTTGGCCAACGAGAGCGTAACGGCCGGAAAGAGGCCCTGACTGCCGATCTGTTTGTCGGCGGCCGCCGGACCGGTGCCGAAGAAGTGATACTGATCCGGTTCGGCCGGGCCGTCCAGCACCGTGGCCACGTCCTGCACATAGACCGGCCGGCCCTGGGCATTGCCCAGCACCACGCGCTCCACATCCTCACGGGTTTTTAAGAAACCGCCCACATGCACCGTCACTTGGCCCTCATGGGAAGGATAGGTCCCGGCATGGGAGGCCTGATTGGTGCCCTGGATCAGGGCCGCGGCCTGGTTCAAATCGATCCCGGCGGAGGCCAGGCGCATGGCGTCGAAGAGCACGCGCACCTGACGCGGATTGCCGCCGATGAGCGCGGTGATCGAGGCATCCGTCTCCCGCTTGACATCGGTCTCGATCTCGGCCGCCACCCGGCGCAGCAGGTGGTGGTCCACGCTCGGGTCGTCACTCCAAAAGGTGAGCGCCAGGATGGGCACATCGTCGATGTAGCGCGGCTTGATCAGCGGCGGTGTAGCGGCCCAGGGAATGCGGTCATAGTTGGCCATCAATTTGGATTGCAGGCGCACGATGGCCCGCTCTTCATCTTCGCCCACGTAAAACCGCACGATGGCCATGCTCATGCCCGGACTGGAAGTGGTATAGACGTACTCCACGCCGGGAATCTCCCACAGCAGCCGCTCCATGGGGCCGGTGATGCGCTGCTCCACCTCCTGGGCGTCGGCCCCGGGCATCTGGACGAAGATGTCGATCATGGGCACGATGATCTGGGGCTCCTCTTCCCGGGGCAGGGCCGCCACGGCCGCCAATCCCAGCAGGATCGAGGCCACGATCACCAGGGGGGTCAATTTGGAGTCGATGAAAAAATGGGCGATCTTGCCGGCGGTTCCGATCGTTGGCGTCATCGGACAGCCTCCACCGTCATGCCGTCTTTAAGGCCGGCGGGGATGGCCGGGATGTAGTGTTGCCCCGCGCTCAAACCTGAGAGGACCTCCACCCGGTCGCCGTAATTTTTGCCGATGCGCACCAACCGAAAATGGGCAATTTGCTGCTCGTCCACGATAAAGAGGCCGGTGAGCTGCCCTTCGTTGACCACGGCGGCGGCGGGCACCAGCAGGCCGCCGGTCCCGCCCACGGGGATGAAGACCCGGGCGAACATGCCCGATTTAAGATCGAGCGCCTCGGGCATGGCCACCTTGACCTCGAAGCTGCGGCTCTGGGCATCGGCCGCCGGAACGATGCGCCCCACCTGGCCGTTGGTCTCCACGTCGCCCAGGGCCGGCACACGCACCTTGACCGCCGCGCCCACGGCAACGCTCTGGATATAGCGTTCGGGCAAGAGCAGATCGGCGCAAAAGACGCCCTCCTGCTCGATGGTGAGCAGCGGTGTGCCCGGTGAGGCCAGATCGCCCTCATCGACCATGCGCGCCACCACCTGGCCGTCGTAGGGAGCGACTACCCGGGCATCCCGTTCGGCCAGGCTGGCTTGACGGACGGCCGCTTCGGCCTGCTGGATGCGCGAGCGGGCCGCCTCCACCATGGCATCGGCCTGGGCAAAGGCAGCCTTGGCCTGGCGGCCCCGGGAATTCACCTCGTCAAACTCCTGCTGGGAGACCGACTTTTCCTGGAGCAGCGGACGGTAGCGCGCCAATGTGGAGGCGGCTAGTTGGGAAGCCGCCGCGGCCGCATCCCGGGCCGATACCGCCGAGGTCTCGGCGCGGCGCGCCTCCCGCAGGGCGGCCTCGGCCTGTTCGCGCTGGGACTTGACCGTGCGCGCATCGATGGTGAGCAGCGGATCGCCGGCTTTGACCCGATCCCCTTCATTGACATGAACCGCCTGGACGGCGCCCATCAGCTTGGACGAGATGGTGCTGGCCGTGCGGGCGTTGATCGTCGCCACGGCTTCGTAATAGGCGGGCTCCTGACTGATGACCGCCTCGGCCACCGGGGCCTTGATGGCTTGCCCGGCCCCTGGCGCAGTGTTGCCGGGGGCGATCTCCTGGCCACAGGCCGACAACAGCGCGAGCAAGGCCATCCAGATCAAGGCCATTGAAACGGGTTTCGTCGTCATGCCTCTCTCCATTAATTTTTTTAAGGATTGGCCCGTACCCGGTGGGCCCAGCCACGGGCATAATTATCAGTGGAAACTTTTGTCGATCTCGCCGCTGGCCAGGGCCAGGGCGACCCGGGCCACGGTGTAGTCGTGGAGTGCTTTGAAATGCTGGGTCTGGGCCTGTTGATGCGCCACCTGGGCATCCAGCAGACTGACCAGGGCCAGCAGGCCGTTTTCATATCGATCGGCCACGATGCGCAAGCCCTCTTCGGACTGGGCCACGGCGCGCCGGGCCACCTCGATGCTCTGCCAGGCGCTCTGGGTGCGGTGGTACGCCTGCTGGGCATCCACCCGCACCCCCAGGGCCAGGGCTTCACGCATGGCGCGGATTCTTGCGAGCAAAGCCTTGGCTTCGGCCGACTGCCCCGAAATGCGCTGGCCGCTGAACAAATTCAGTTGCACCACCGCGCCCACGGAGTAGTTGTCCTGGGTCTCTTCGAATTGTTCGGTGTTGATTTCGTAGTTGCCTTGCAAGGATAGGGAGGGGTAGTGGCCGGAGCGTGCGCGATACACCTCCGCCTGGGCGATCTCTTCCTGGATTTTAAGCTGCTTGAGGTCAGGCCGATGGGCCAGCGCCTGGGCCACCCACCCGTCCAGATCGCCTTGAGGGGTTATGGTATCGTCGAGGACCGTTTCCAGTCCATTGGCTGCGGGAACCGCTTCGGGTTGTCCCATGGTAGCCCCCAGCATGGCCAGGGCCACCTGCATCTGGCTGTCGGCTTGAAGCTGCTGCTGTTCCAGATCGGCGATGCGCACCTGGGCCCGCAGTTCGTCGCTCTTGACGGCCAGGCCGCTGCGCTGCCGATCTTGGACCACCTTGAGATGGGCGCGCGCCGTTTCCAGGGCTTGGGTCACCACGTTGCGGTTCTCCACGGCCAGCAAACAAGCCGCGTAGGTCGAGGCGGTCTGGGCGATGACCATCTGCTCGTTGCGCAGCAGGGCCAGACGGCCGGCCTCCTGGTTCTTTTCGGCCTGGCGCCAGCCGGTCAACGTCTTGCCGCCGTCGAACAACGGCCAGGTCAGGGTCAGCGCGGTTTTGAAATTATCGATGGCATCGGGATCGTTGAGCCGATCGGGTGAAAAGTCTTCGGTCGTGATGACCCCCTGATTGAGGCGCGTACCGAAGGCCCACAGCGGGCTGTTGGTCTTGCTGTAGGTTTCGGATATATCGACCTGGGGCAGTAATCCGGAACGGGCCTGGGTGGTTTGGGCGACGGCCGCTTCGACCTGATGGCGCGCCGCGTGGATATAGGGGTTGAAACGCAATGCCGTATCGATGGCATCGGCAAGGCTCAGCGGGGGCCGCCCCTCGGCCCGGACCATCCCCGGAAAGGCTAAAAAAATGACGCCCCCCAGGGCAATACCCCAAAGAAAGAAAGAAGAGTTCACGCTGAACAGCTTCACGGATGTTTCTCCTTCAGTGGGTGCGCATTAAAATAAGGTTACCATATACGCCAAATATAGCGCACTTTCAATTCCTGATGGAGCTTCTGGTTTTTGGTTCTCACAATCACGCTTTTTTTATCCGCAAACAAGCGATTTGGCTTGTATTTGGCACCAAATGTGCATTAATTCGCTCTGCGTGCCGTCGCACCCCGCAAGCGATTCGGCTCAACGCAATGAAAAGAATCTTATTCTCTGAAATTACAGAGGCACCACCTACTATGGCAACCATTGCCAGAGCCGCCATTCTAACCGCCGCCATCGAATCGATCCCCACGCTGCCCATGGTCGTCCATCGGGTCATGGAAATCACCGCCAACCCTGGCAGCAGCGCCCAAGAGCTCATGGAAGCAATTTCGGTGGATCCCGTGCTCACCGCCAAAGTTTTGAAACTTGCCAATTCGGCTTTCTACAGCCGATCCGGGGAGATTGCCACTTTAAAGCAAGCCATTGTCGTCATAGGGTTTAGCGAGGTGCGCAACCTGCTCCTCTCCTCGGCTGTATTCAACAACTTCGGCAAGATCAGTCGCGCACCCGGATTTGACGCTCAACTTTTCTGGCGTCATTCCTTCGTCACGGGCCTTGCCTGCCGAATGCTGGCCCGTTCCATGAGGTTGCCCGGCGGCGAACTTTTTGTGGCCGGCCTGATCCATGACATCGGCAAACTGGTCATGGTCGTGTCGCTGCCCCTGGAGTTCACCAAAATGATGAAGATGACCGGGAACTTCGGCCTGGAACATATCGCCGCCGAAAAGCACCTGTTGGGCTTAACCCACGAAGAGGTCGGCTTGCGTCTGCTCAAGCGCTGGGCATTTCCCCAACATCTTCAATCGGCGGTGGGGTTCCACCATCACCCTGCGTTGGCCGGTGTCCAGGTGACCCATGCGTTGGCCGTCCACCTCGCCGACCTGCTGGTGCACATCAGCGACCGCAGCCAGGCCATGCGAGACGAGAATTCGCTCCCCGAAGGATGTTTTGCCGCCGAAACAGCCGCCCTGGCGCGCACCCACGGCATCGAGTGGAACGCTGAGACCGTAAAACAGCATGTCGCCAATTTGGATGATCTTAAAGCAAAGCAGTCTTCCGTTCTGGAAATCTTGCTCGCATAACCGAGCCGCTCAATGTTACTATCGTCTGACTTGGTTCGTAAATTAGGCATTTCAGGGCCTATATTTAGGCAATTCCCCATTGTCGGTCGGTCCTCGTTCCGATATTCATACCCCAAGAGAAACAAGGCTTCAGAAGCGATTCACATCGGCGGTGCATGATGTGCAATATTGCTTCGTGTGAAAGTTCGCAGTTCTATTAGTGTCCATCCGGGGAAGTGATATTTTCATCGAAATCAAGGCGTGGCAGAATTTTAACCCAAGGAATATGGGCATATTTCGAGGAAAAAAAATTCGCCTGACGCCGAATCGGCGAAAATTTCCCTTTCTGAATGGACCCCATTAGGACATACCGGCAAGTTCGTTTAATCCAAAGGGAGGAAAAAGAGAATGAAAAGAAGATCATTGGCTCTGGTGGCACTGTTGGGACTTATCGTGGCGGGACTCGCAGTTGCGGTGAGCTGTACCCCTACTGCGGTTCAAAAGGATTGCGTCGTGTGGATCGGCGACTCCATTTTCGCGCTCTCCGGCGAAGAGGCCAATGCACTGGAAGAACTGTCCGGCCAATCCTATCGCACCTATTATGTGAGCGGCGCCCAGATGGAAGGCGGTTTCGTGAGAACCATCCCCGCTCAATATGCCCAAGCCGTTCGGGCGGATAGCAATATCCGCACCGTCCTCATGAACGGCGGCGGCAACGATGTGCTCATCGGCGCCAACGGCGCGTGCGACGCCACTTATCCGAGCGGCACGCTGTCGCGCGCCTGCTACGATATCATCGACGATGTTGAGGCCGTTAACAATGCCCTCTGGCAGGACATGATCGACGACGGCGTTCAAAATATCGTCAACCAGGGTTACTACTACGCCTCGGATCGCGACCTGTGGGTGGTCTCCGATGTTTTCCAGAACCGCACCAAACAAGAGTTTGCCGCTATGGCCGCCAGAAACCCCGGAATTAAAATGGTGTTCATCGAGCCCAAGGACGATCCCTACTTCGATAAGAGCCGGGTTTCCAGCTACACGATCGCCGATGGCATTCATCCCACCGACGCGGCGTCCGCCAAACTGGCCGATCTGATGTGGAATGCCATGGTCGCCAACGGTATCGAGCAGACCACCTCCTGCTCCGGCTCCTCTTCCAGCTCCAGCAGCGGCGGCTGCAACTAATCCAGATTTGCACGCAGCCAAGGCCGCATGCAACAAACCGATCCAAGCGCCACCGCAGCCGCGGTGGCGCTTTTTTCTTGCACGTCGTCGTATTTGACACGGTTCAAGCGATTGCGGTATGAACCGCCGGACGATAAAAGGTCCTCCTTCGACGAAGCGTTGATAAAATGAAAAAAGTACTCCCAAGATACCTTGCGGTTCTCTTGCTGACAGCCTTGGTGGCCTGCGGCGAGGCGCCCGAGGAGTATGCGGAACAGGCCGAAATCCGGAGAGATCTGAGCAGGCTCCACGATGCGAAAGAGCGTGGCGACGAGGCCACGCTCATGGCGGTGTCCGAGCGGCTGCTGGCTTCAAAGCAAACCATCGGCACGGTTCGCATTACACCGCTCATCTACAGGGCGGAAGTTTTGGCGCGCCACGGAAAAATCGAAGAAGTCAATGCGCTTTTCGATCGACAGTTCCCCTTCGTTTCGAAAAGCACGGGCGGCTGTGGCCAGGCTGTTTTCATATCCATGAAAGCGGAGGTTTGGCAAAATGCCGGCCGCATGGACTTGGCGGTGGCGGACTACAATGCCGCCATCGAAAAGTGCCCCCGCCTGGACAATGCCTACTCCAAACTTTCATGCATCCATTCGACCGCGGCCGACCCTAAATATATTGATGTCCAAAAGGCTTTGGCGCTCGCCCAAAAGGCGCTTGCAATCAATACGTGTTCAAAATCCCTCGATGCCATCGCCGCCGCGCAGGCCAAAGCAGGGCAGTACGATCTTGCAGTTGAAAACATGGCGAAGGCCATTGAGGCCGCGGAGAAAGAACGCCAACATCCTGCCCAAATAGAATCGTTTCGCCAAAAACGTTCGACTTACCAATCCAAGGCAGCCAAGTAGCTCGCCCCTCTTATGATCCGCAGCGTAGCTTTAGGTCATGCCATTTCGTTTCGAGACAAATGCGCAAATTCCCAAAAACATAAAATTGTGATACCTTTCCGCTGCATTGAACCGATGTGCCTGAATGATGCCATTCGATCATTTGATTGCCTGTAACCTTAGCGACCACCATTTGGGGAGCCCCATGGTTGCTTCCACCAAAACGGAACCGCCAATGACCTTTGCCGAGTTCAATCGTGTCGTCACCATCTCCAAAAAGGATATCTATCAGGAGACCATTGCCGAGAACCGCGAAACCATGCGGGTCAAAAAAGAGAAAACAGTGGTCAAGAACCTGGAAAAAATCTTCGGCGCAGTGCTGAAGATCAGCAATCGCAAAGGGTTCAAGGCCATGAGCATGCGCGATCTGAGCCGGGAAAGCGGCTTGAGCATGGGGGCCCTGTACACCTACTTTTCCAGTAAGGACGAGTTGTTGGAGATGCTCCAGAACCAGCAGCGTTCCATTTCCCAGCGCATTCTGAAGGAGCGGGTGGACCAGGAGCAAACCGTATCGGCCAAGCTCAAAGCGGCCATCTTCACCCACCTGTATTTAAGCGAGGCCATGCAACCGTGGTACTATTTCTCGTTCATGGAGGCCAAAAATCTCAATAAAGTCGAACGAGACAAAGCAGTGGCCAGCGACCTCAACCTGGAAAAAGTCTTCGAAAACATCATCGAACAAGGCCAGGCCGAAGGGGTTTTCAATACCCCCAATGGCCAACTGGCCGCCAGTGTCATCCAAGCCATGCTCCAGGATTGGTATCTTAAACGCTATAAATACGCCAAACGCGGCATTTCGGTGGATCAATATGCCGAATTTGTATTGGAATTGATGCAAAAATCCCTGGCCGCCGCATAACCGTCGGAGGGATCGATGCCATGGGGCTTGCCGAGAGGGGAATCGGTGCCCTCATATCCCAAAAATAGAGCGAGCGTTCGGTTTTTTTATTGACATCGCGGGGGTGCGGCTGTTAAGAGTTTAGCAAGCTGGCAGTTCCTTAGCAGTAACACTTTCGAGCACGAAAAGGTGCCGGTAATAAGCCTCTTAATGAGGACGGTTCAAATTATTATAATTCTTTGGTCTCCGGCGCAACCGGATGAGGAGGAAAAATGAGGACAAAACAGGAATACATCCAGGGTCTATCCAAGATGAAGCGCAACATCTATTTCAATGGCGAGCTCATTGACCGTACCGATGAGCTACAGATGGCCTGTCTCGATACCATCGGCACCACCTACGATGAGGCCGAAAAGCCTGAAAATCAGGAGCTGTGCACCGCCATCTCCCACCTCACCGGGAATCGCATCAACCGTTTCAACCACATCCATCAGAACAAGGAAGACCTGCACAAGAAGCAGGACATGACCCGCATGCTGTGCCAGAAGGTAGGCGGCTGCATCCAGCGCTGCATGGGCATCGACGCCACTAACGCGGTCTACAACGTCTCCTACGAAGCCGACAAGATGAACAAGGGCGAGACCCAATATCACGAGAACTTCAAGAAATGGCTCACCCGCTTCCAGAACGAAGATCTGGTGGGCTGCGCGGCCCAGACCGACGTCAAGGGCGACCGCATGCTGCGCCCGGCCGATCAGCCCAATCCGGGCGCCTATGTGCGCATCAAGGAGCGGCGCAAGGACGGCATCGTGGTCGAAGGCTGCAAGGTGCACATTTCCGAAGCCTCGGTGGCCGACGAAGTGCTGGTGATCCCCACCCGCGCCTTGCGCAAAGAGGACAAGGATTATGCCGTGGCCTTCGCCGTCCCCGGCGACTGGGAGGGCTTGAAACAGGTGGTGACCGTCCACAACCTGCGCCCCCGCTCGCACTACAAACGCGGCTTTATGCAAGGCTCCACCGATTCCTACATGATTTTCGACAACTGCTTCGTGCCCTGGGACCGGGTCTTTCTGGCCGGCGAATACCAGCACGGCGGCGTTCTGGCCCTGCTCTTCGCCCTGTTCCACCGCCACTCCTACTCGGGCTGCAAACCGGCCATCGGCGACATCATGCTGGGCACCGCGGCCCTGGCGGCCGAGGTCAACAATGTCCACAAGGCCGAACACGTGCGCGAAAAACTGGCCGAGATCATCATGACCACCGAGTTGGGCTATGCCGCCGGCTACACCGCCTCGGATCTGGGCAAACCCGAAGTGTACATTCCGGGCGTGGGTTTCAAACCCTATGGCCCCGGCTCCTACATCCCCCACTCCATCTATTGTAATGTGGGCCGCTGCCTGTCGGGCGAGGCGGTCTATCGCGAAGCGGAGATGCTGTGCGACATCTCCGGCGGCGTGGTGGCCACCTTCCCCCACGAAAAGGATTTCGCCAATCCCGAGACCGGCGATCTGCTGCTCAAATACACCCAGCGCAATCCGAACATGCCGGTGGAAGACCAGGCCCAGTTCTGGCGCTATCTGGGCGATGTGCTCTGCTCGGCCAACGGCGGCATCACCAACGTGGGCAACTACCACGGCGGCGGATCGCCCATCATGGAACAGATCGCCATCACCACCCAGTACGACATCGAGTCCCGCAAGAAGCTGGTGAAGTATATCGCCGGCATGAGCGGCGGCGATCGCGAGGCCCTGGCAAAAAAGAGCAAATAACCTGCCTTTTGTAGCTTGCACCCACGGTACCCCTTTCCGCTGCTGGAGAGGGGTACCGTTGTGATTTCCGAAAGGAGAAATTTCCATGAGCCAGACCAGAGCCGGCCGCCTGAAGGATAAAGTGGCCATCATCACCGGCGCGGCCAGCGGCATCGGTCGGGCCACGGCCGTTCTCTTCGCCCGGGAGGGCGCCGCCGTCGTGATCGCCGACATGCAGGAAAAAGCCCTGGAAGAGACGCTTGCCATGGTCAAGGAGGCGGGTGGAGCGGCGGTGGCTCAAAAGACCAATGTGGCCGTGGAGGCCGAGGTCCAGGCCCTCGTGGAGCTGGCCATCGGCACCTATGGCCGTCTCGACATTGTCTGCAACAACGCCGGGATCACGGGCAATTATGGCGGCCCCGAGGATTGGACCGGCGAAGACTGGCAGCGGGTCTATGCGGTCAACGTGCTGGGCGCGGTTTTCATGACCAAGCACGCGGCCAAGCACCTCATCGCCAGCCAACGCGGCGCCATCGTCAACACGGCCTCGGTGGCCGGCATTCGCTCGGGCGCCGGCGGCAATTCGTACAGCGCCAGCAAAGGGGCCTTGATCAACTTCACCCAGACCTCGGCCTGCGACCTGGGCAACTTTAACGTGCGGGTCAATGCCGTCTGCCCGGGCCTGATCGAAACCGGCATGACCAAGCCGGTCTTCGACTATGCCCGGGCCAAGGGCAAGGAAGAGAAGCTGGGCAGCCGTTGCGAACTGCGGCGCTACGGGCGACCGGAAGAGGTGGCCGGCGCCATTCTCTTTCTGGCCAGCGACGAGGCCAGCTACATCACCGGCCAGGCTTTGCCGGTGGACGGCGGCAACACGGCGTCGCTCAACATGCCGGGGATGAAAGTATAAAATCGAGTATTGAACGCAGAAAGTGGAAAGTTAAGGAGTGTCCATCCGGGGATGAGAAATTTTCGTCGAGTTCAAGGCGGGCGAAAATTTTAACCGGAGGAATATATGGACATATTTCGAGGATTAAAATTCCGCCCAACGCCGAAATCGGCGAAAATAGCCATTCCCGGATGGACACTAAGGAGCATGCCATGAACGAAGCATTGTACCAAAAATTAAGAGAACAGCTCGACCAGTACTCCATTGGCTTTCCGGCCACCGCTTCGGGGGTGGAAATCAAGATCCTCAAGCGCCTCTTTACCGAAGAAGAGGCGCAGTTGTACCTGGAAATGTCCCTTCTGCTGGAGGGGCCCCAGGAAGTGGCCGCCCGCACCGGCCGAGATCCCGGGCAGACCGCCGAAATTCTCCAAACCATGGCCCAAAAGGGGCTGCTCTTCCGGCAGCGCAAACAGGACCGCGTCAAGTATGCGGCCGTTGGCTTCGTGATCGGCTCCTATGAATTTCAGCTTAAAAGCATGGACCGGGAACTGGCCGAAATGGTCGAAGCCTATTTCGAAGAAGGCTTCATGGATTTCACGCCGGGCAAAAACATCCCGCCCCTGCGCACCATACCGGTCCAGCGCTCGATCCAGGTGAGCCATCCCGTGGCCCCTTATGCCCAAGCCCGGGAGATCGTCAAAACCAAAGATAAAATCGCCCTGGCCGACTGCATCTGCCGCGTCCAGCAGGGCTTGCTGGGCAAAGGTTGCGACAAGCCCCGGGAGGTATGCCTCTCCTTCGGTTCGCATGCCGACTACTACGTGGAGAACAAGCTGGGGCGCTATATCACCCAGGAGGAGGCCCTGGCCGTCCTGGACCAGAGCGAGGCCGCCGGCCTGGTCAACCAGCCGGCCAACATGATCAACCCCGGCGGCATGTGCAACTGCTGCGGCGACTGCTGCGGCGTGCTGCGGGCCCTCAATAAAATGCCCAACCCGGCCGAGGCGGTCTTCAACGACTTCTTCGCCCAGGTGGACGCCGAGCTGTGCACCGCCTGCGAAATGTGCCTGGAGCGCTGCCAGATGGGAGCCATCACCATCGAGGCGTCGGCAGTGGTGAACACCGACCGCTGCATCGGCTGCGGGTTGTGCGTGACTACCTGCCCCACCGAGGCCATCGCGTTGCGAATCAAATCCGAAGCGCAACGCAGCGCGCCACCGACCAGCGGACGGGATTTGATGACCAAAACCGCCCAGGTTCGGGGAACCTCGGTCTTTCCCTTGTCGATGTCGGCCAAATAGACCCCATGCATCCGCATGCTACGGCCGGCGCCGAGGGAGAAAGCTCATTGGGACGGACGAAGGGTTGCTTTCATAGCCGATTTGGCGTATCCGAGCAGAATCGATCGCTCGGCAATAATATACTCTTCTGTTTTTTACTTTACATATGTTTTTTCTGTAAAGCTGAGGACGCCTATTGTTCATGAGGTTGAATCATCCGCACAACAGGAGGCAGACAATGGAAGAAAAGCTCTGGCATCGTCAGTACGACTTCAATGTTCCCGCGACCATCCGCTACCCGCGCATCCCCGTTCACGAGTTGGTCAACATCGCGGCCAACAGCTTCCCGGATAAACCGGCCCTGGATCTCTATGGCAGCCAGATGACCTTCTGGCAGGTGCGCCAGCAAGTGATGCGCATGTCCAACGCCCTGGCCGCTCTGGGCATCCAAAAGGGAGACCGCGTGGCCGTGCATCTGCCCAACAGCCCCCAGTACGTGGTGGCCTATTATGCGGCCATGTCCCTGGGCGCCATCGTGGTCAACCTCAACCCCATGTACACGGCCGAAGAGCTGATCGCCATCTGCCAAAACACCAGCGTCACCACCCTGTTCACCTTCGACATGGTGCTGCCCAACATCCGGGCACTGTGCGCCAAGGTTGAAATCCCCCGGGTCATCGTGACCCGCATCACCGATTACATCGAAGGCTTTGGGGTGAGCACGCCGGAGCAGTTGGAACTGGCGAAGGGCTGGCACCACTTCTCCCGCCTGCTCGACGGCTGCACCAGCACCAAGCCCCCCCGCGTTGCCATCGCTCCCGACGACCCGGCCCTGATCCAGTTCACCGGCGGCACCACCGGCATCCCCAAAGGCGCGGTCTTAAGCCATGCCAACATCATCGCGGCCACCTTGCAGGCCAGCCTGTGGGGTGCCTTTCTCAACAATCAGACCCCCCCGGAAAAGCGCAACGTGCTGGCCATGCTGCCCTTTTTCCACGTCTATGGCGACATCATCGTCTTGAACTGGGCCATGTTCAATTGTGCCACCATGATCCTGGTGCCGCGCTTCGACATCAACGAGGTGATGGGCCTGCTGGCCAAGATCGAACGTATCCAATTCTTCCCGGCCGTACCCACCATGATCGGCGCCATCCTCAACCATCCCCAGGCCGAATCCATGGATCTGGGCAAGAAGTTCGGCCTGCTCAACAGCGGCGGCGCCCCCTGCCCCGTCGGGCTCATCGAGCGCGCCAAGGATCTGGGCATTGCTTTCAGCGAAGGCTGGGGCATGAGCGAGACCACCTCGGTGGGCACGGCCAACCCCAACATGGGATTGAAAAAACCCGGCAGCATCGGCGTGCCCTTCCCGGACACCGATATCCGCCTGGTGGACCCCAATGACGGCGTCACGCCGGTCAAACCCGGCGAACGCGGCGAACTGATCATCAAGGGGCCGCAGATCATGCAGGGCTACTGGAACAACCCGGCCGAAACCGCCAATCAACTCAAAGACGGCTGGCTGCACACCGGCGACGTGGCCATCCAGGACGAAGAGGGCTATCTCTTCATCGTGGACCGCACCAAGGACATGATCATTGCCGGCGGATACAATATCTACCCGCGCGAGATCGACGAAGTTCTTTATCGGCATCCCAAAGTGGCCGAAGCCGTGTCCATCGGCGTTTCCGACGAATACCGCGGCGAGACCATCAAAGTCTTCGTCACGCTCAAAGAGGGCCAGACCGCCACCGAGCAGGAGATCATCGATTTCTGCAAAGACAAGCTGGCGCCCTACAAGCGGCCCAAAATGGTGGAGTTCCGCAACGACATTCCCAAATCCGCGGTGGGCAAGGTCCTGCGCAAGGTGCTGCGCTCCGAAGAAGAGGCCAAAACACAGAAGAAGTAAACACCTGACAAAGTTGTACCCATGGTAATCCCCGGTTCGCATCGTGGGATTGAGTTTGAAATAACTAGTTAAAGGAGAAAAAAATGTCTGCAAGAGAAGTTGTATTCGTGGATGCCGTGCGCACCGCCTTCGGGCGCATGGGTGGCAGCTTGAGAACCTATTCGGCCAGCCGCCTGGCCAGTGTCGCCATCAAGGGATTGTTGGAAAAGACCAAAATCCTGGAAAAGGGCAAAGTCGATACGGTCATCATGGGCATCGCCGCCCATTGCTCGGAAGCCATCAATCCGGCGCGCTGGGCGATGCTGCACGCCGGTCTGCCCTACGAGACCTCGGCCTCCTACGTCGAAATGCAGTGCGGCTCGGCCATCGACTCCATCAACCATGCGGCCTGGAAGATCCTGGCCGGCCAAGCCGATGTGATCATCGCCGGCGGCAGCGAAGCCTACAGCCAGATTCCGGTGAAGTTCTCCATGTCCATCGAGCCCTACAAGATGATTCCCCCCATGCCGCTGCCCACCAGCCTCTCGCCTGTGAAGGACGAGCAGATCGGCATGGGCATCACCGCCGAGAACCTGCAAAAGATCTATAGCATCCCGCGGGAAGCCTCGGATGAATTCGCTTTCAACAGCCAGATGCGCGCCAAGGCCGCCATGGATGCCGGTCATTTCAACGAAGAGATCATTCCGGTGGTCTTCCCGGCCACCAAGAAGACCCCGGAGATGGTTTTCAAGGTCGATGAGCATCCCCGCGGCGATACAACCCTGGCGGGCTTGGCCAAACTGCCGCCGGCCTTTGTCAAAGACGGTACGGTCACCGCCGGCAACGCCTCGGGCCGCAACGACGGCGGCGCCATGGTGTTGATGATGTCTGCCGAAAAAGCCAAAGAGCTGGGTTACACCCCCATGGCCAAGTGGCTGGCCGGCGGCGACTACGGCGTGGATCCCAAAATCATGGGCATCGGCCCGGCTTACGCCGTGCCCCAGGCCTTGAAACGGGCCGGCCTGAAGCTCTCCCAGATGGATGTCATGGAGTGCAACGAGGCCTTCGCCGTGCAGAACCTGGCGGTCATTAAAGAGCTGGAAAAACAGACCGGCGACAAGGTGGACATGGCCAAATGGAATCCCCTGGGCGGCGCCATCGCCTTCGGCCATCCCAACGGCGCTTCCGGCGCCCGCGTCTGCATGTTCGCCATGCGCGAGCTGATCCGCCGCGGCGGCCGCTATGGCTTCTTCAGCTCCTGCTGCGGCGGCGGGCTGGGCGTGGCCACCGTGATCGAGAATTTGCAGCGCTAAGCTCGTTCCAACAAGAAGCGCCGCCAGCTCGAACCAACGCCGGCGAATTTCTATGATCTAAGAAGTAAATTAAAACGCCTTGTCCCGCGACCATGGGGCAAGGCGTTTTTCTATTGAAAGCGATGCTTCGTGCGCATGGCCCTTTGTGGCGAGCTATACTGCCGTCAACCGCGCCACGGCCTTTTCCAGGCCGTCGATGCTCAGTTCGAACATGGGGAAGATCTGGCTGATGACGTTGATGCTGCGCGTGTAGTTCCAGCGTCCCTTGCGTACGGGATTGAGCCAGACCGAGTGGCGGAAGGTTTTGGCCAGGAACTCCAGGCAGGCGATGCTAGGCCGACCGCTGCGGTCGGTGATGTAGATCGAGCCGTCCTGGGCCATGAGTTCGTAGGGCGCCATGCTGGCGTCGCCCACGAAGATCAGGCGCGTTTCGGGGTCGCGGCGGGCCAACTCGTTGAGCGTCACCGGCTTTTTGTAGCGCGCCGGGTCGCCCCACAGGGTTTCATACACCGTATTGTGGAAGAAAAGGGTTTTAACCTCTTTGAACTGGGCCTTGGCGTAGTCGAAGAGGGTCTGCACCAGCGGGATGTAAGGATCCATGGACCAGCCGCCGTTGTCGATGGCCAGAATGATCTTGAGCCGATCCTTGAGACTGCTGTCGAAGACGATCTCGATCTCGCCGGCATTCTTCATGGTCTGGTAGATGCTCTTATCGATGTTGACCTGGTCCTTGGGTCCTGCCGGCCGCAGGTGGCGCAACCGCTTGAGGGCTTCGCCCATCATGGAACTGGTCAGGGGGCCTTCCAGGGAGTAATCCTTGTAGCGCCGCTCCAGGGCCACCTTGACCGCCGAGTGGTTGCGCGACTCGCCGCCCACGCGCATGCCGCCGGGATGGTGGCCCGAGTGACCCACCGGCGAGGTACCGCCGGTGCCGATCCAGCGGTTGCCGCCATCGTGGCGCTCGGTCTGCTCCTTGAGCCGTTCTTTGAAGTATTCGATCAACTGCTCGGGAGTGAACTTCTGCAGCTCGGCCTCGTCCATGCCCAGGGCCGCGGCCAGCTCCTTGGGGTTTTGCAGCCACTGCTCGAGCATGGCCCGGGCCATCTCGTCGATGGCCAACCCTTCGGCGGCGGGCAGTTCCACCCCTTCGAAATAGTGAGCGAACACCTGATCGTACAGATCGAAGTAACGCTCGCTCTTCACCAGCACGGCGCGGGAGACGGTATAGAAGTCGTCCAGACTCTGGATCAGCTTCTGGTCCAGGGCCTTGTGCAGGGTTAAAAACGCCGTGGGCGACACCGGCACCCCGTGATCCCTGAGCTTATAGAAGAAGTCGATGAACATGGCGATTAATACCGCCCCCGGCGTTGCACCAGCCGGCTGGCCTGCTCGAAATCCTGGCTCTTTTTAAACAGCACGCCCAGGAAAGGCAGCTCCTCCTTGAGGCGCTTGGGATTGAAATCCGGGTCGCTCTGCAAGGCCCGCAGCCAGTTGATCAGCTCGCGGGTGGCCGGCCGTTTTTCGATGCCTTCCAACTGGCGCAGCTTATAAAAGGCCTCGATGGCGCCGTCCACCAGCGCCCCGTTCAATCCCGGGAAGTGCACATCAAGGATCTTACGCATCATCTTGGGATCGGGAAAGGCGATGTGGTGAAAATTGCAGCGCCCCAGGAAGGGATCGGAGAGATCCTTCTTGGCGTTGGAGGTAATGATGATCACCGGCCGATGCTTGGCCCGGATGGTCTTGTCGATCTCGATGATATCGAACTCCATCTGGTCCAGCACGTCGAGCATGTCGTCCTGGAAATCGGTGTCGGCCTTGTCGATCTCGTCGATCAGCAGCACCGTGCGCCGCTCGGCGGTGAAGGACTGGCCGATCTTGCCCATCTTGATATAGGCCTCGATGTCGCTCACGTCGCGCTTGGAGTCGCCGAAGCGACTGTCGTTGAGGCGGGTCAGGGTGTCGTATTGGTAGAGGGCCTCGACCAGCTTCATGCTCGATTTGACGTTGAGCACCAGCAGGGGCATGCCCAGGCTCTCGGTGATGGCATGGGCCAGCATGGTTTTGCCGGTGCCCGGCTCGCCCTTGAGCAACAGGGGCATCTCCAGGGCCATGGAGACATTGACGATCTGGGCCAGCTCGGCGTCCAGCACGTATCTGGAGGCGCCGCTGAAAGTAGCTCCGCTCATGTTCAGATTCCTTTGCTTGGTGTCCGTCCAGGGATGAGATATTTTTTAGCCACTCCTGGATGGACACGCCTTATGAATTTCGGACCCGGGCCGACAACGCCTGGGTCATTTCCAACACCTTTTGACTCAGCTCCGGCGGCAAAGAACCGGTGCCGCAACTGGGCGTGATGAACGATTGCCTGCGCAGGGCCATGGGATCGATGCCCAGGGCCGCCAGGGCCTGGACACCGGCCTGCCAACGCGCCCAAACCTGTTCGAGGGTGGCCGCTTGTACGATATCCGCCGGTGAGGTCGGCACCAGGCCCCAGGCCAGGCACCCGCCGGCATGCAAAAAGCTCTTGAGCGGCTCGGCATAGAGCACGAATTTATCGAAATACCCGAAGGCATCGAAATTGACGATATCCAGTTCCGACGAAAGCAGTAAGGACCAATCCGTATTGGCGCAGACGTGGACCCCGGCCCAGGCGCCCAGGCTGTGCACCATATCGATCACCTCCTGCAAGCAGGCGGCGATATCTTCCCTGGAGATACTGATGAATTCAGACGATCCGTAGCCGGCCAGGGCCGGTTCGTCGATAAACAGGATCACCGGTGCCCCGGCGGCCTTCAGTTGCCGAACCTGCCAGGCGGCCTTGAGCGCCAGCATTTTCACGGCGGCGTCGCGCAACCCTTCATTATAAAAGATGGCCCGCCGCCGCTCGTCGGTCAGGCTGGTGCAGAAGGTGATCGGCCCGGTGATTTGACCTTTCACGGCAAACGGCTTTTCGGGCCGCGCCTTGAGGGCCGACAGCAGTTCGAAAAAACCGCGGGCATACGTACGGTCGAGGGCGAAGCGGCTCTCGTCCCAAGGCGTGCGTTCCTCGACCACGGCCAGGAACTCTTCAAAGAAAGCCACCATTTGATCATCGAAGCCGTCGGCGGCGGTGTCCACATAGGTGCGCTCCTCGCCGTGGGTCAGACCGGGCAGGCCGGGGGCAAACTGGGAGATCATCCCTTCCTGGGCGAAAACCGGCAGTTGGACCCAGTTGGGAATCTCGGGCACATGCGCCATCACCAACTGAGCGGCCAGGGCATGGTCATCGATCGGCTGACTGCCGATGAGCATCGACCGACCATCGGGTTGTAAAACAGGCCTCATAAGTGCTTTCCTCGGGTGTCAATCCTTTACAAGTGCCGCGTTCGAACCTCATGCAACATGCCGCGGACATTAACATAGGCCGTCTGCCTGCACAAGTTGTCATCCCGCAATGTTTCCCCCAGGCTGCGCGTCACCCGCAGGGGCGAATGATTATTCGCCCCTACCACGCAACCCCGTACCGGTAGTTGCCGGTGTTTCAATTCGCTTGACCTTTGCCTGGCGCCGAACCATGTTTAGGTTAATCGATTACTCGCAAACAAGGGAGAAGACCATGCGTTATGGTGTCATGAATGCGCCCATGCGCCCGCTGCTCCAGGAGATTGAGAACCTCGGCCCCCTGGGGTTCGACTACCTGGAAATCACCATGGATGCGCCCCATGCGCACCATGCTGCACTCTTGGATCAAAAAGCGGCCATCGAAAAGGCCCTGCAACGCTTCCACCTTGGGCTGGTCTGCCACCTGCCAACCTTCGTGTCCACGGCGGACCTGACCGATCGCCTGCGGGAAGCATCGATCGAGGAGATGCGCTTGTCCCTGCGGGCCGCGGCCGAACTGCATCCCTTAAAGGTGGTGCTGCACCCGAGTTTCATTCACGGCCTGGGGGCCATGATGCCGGAGATCGCCCAGCAGCATGCCCGGGCGGCTATGGAATGCCTGTTGAACGAAGCCGAACGCCTGGAGCTCACGGTGTGTGTCGAGAACATGTTCCCGCGCGCCCTTTCCCTGGTGCGGCCCGAAGACTTTGATGCGCTTTTCGCGAGTCATCCCGCAGCCAGGCTGACCCTGGATACAGGCCATGCCCATATCGCCGGCGGCACCCAGCGGATTCTGGCGTTCATCGAACGCTTTGCCGGACGGCTCGGCCACATCCACGCCAGCGACAACTTCGGTCGTGAAGACGAGCATCTGCCCATCGGCGTGGGGGTCATCGATTTTCCGAAGGTGGTGCAGGCCCTCCAGCGCGCCGACTATGACGACACCATCACCCTGGAGGTGTTTTCCAGGGATCGGGATTACCTGCGCATCAGCCGGGAGAAACTGGCGGCCATGTTCACGGGCAAATGAGCGGCCGTGCCCACATTGACACCCTTGGCCGGGGATGGTATATCCGCGACACGCACACTGAGGGTTGGGTATCCATCACGAGAAAGACCCATGAGCAAAGTTATCCTGCTGAATGAAAAGCTGAAAGTCACCACGGCCCAGAAGGCCGCCGCCCAGCGGCGACAAAAGATTCATTCCGTGCTGAAGGTCTTTCACTGCGCCAACTGCGCTTCCAAATGCGAACGTTGCGGTGCCGCATTGCTCGGCGCCCAGGGCGAGCAAATGGCAAATCCCAGGATTCCCTACCACTTCTGTTCCGGCTGCGCCGAAGAGTATGTGGACTATATTCAGCGCCTGCAGGGTGAAGGCGATCCTCAAGCCTATTGGCACAACCATCATTGGATCAGGGCATGGCATGCCTGGATCGAATACCAGAGCGCCGCGGACCAGTACTTGCGATCCAAGGAGTTCCGGCGTCTGCTGGACGAAATGGGGTCCGACAATCCCCCGTGTGATTGATCTAACTCGAGCCAATTTGGAGGCATGACATGTTTGGTATCGGTATCCCCGAACTCATCATAATCCTGGTCATTATCCTGATTATCTTCGGCGCCGGCAAGTTGCCGGAAATCGGCGGGGGCCTGGGCAAAGCCATCAGCAATTTCCGCCGGGCCACCAAAGATCAGGAGACCAAGGAACCGGACAAGCTGAACGGTGACAACAAGGCCTAACTTGTCTTCACCTTTTTGACGCTACCCCGTCCCACCTTCATCTAAAGCTAAAGTTTCCCACCCGCCGTTCGATATTCTTATCGGAAAGTGGTGTATCTTCCTGCGCCCCATGGCCGCCTTTGCACCGCCGCTTACTGGCTGCGACGCAGTTCGGCGAAATTTTCCGCCAGCTCACCACTTGCCAAATTCAATCAAGCGGCCTGGAATCTTCCGCGGCCGGTGAAAAAGGAGTTTCAGATATGATCAAGCCACTATCTATCGTGTTGAGCGCACTGTTGTTCCTATCCACGGCCCCAACGGTTTGGGCCGAAGAGGCTCCCCAGAAGATCAAGGATCTGGCCCAGAATCAGTTGGCGTCGTATGGCAAGGAGCCGGTCATTGTGGAGGCCGTGAAGGCCGAAAACGCCAAAAGCAAAACCTTGGCGCAGATCAAGGACCGGGATACCAAATGGATGGCCACGCCGGGGCTCGATGCCGACATGAAGGCTTTGATGGAATCGCCGTGCGGCCGGTTCCTGGGCGACCTCCAGAAATCGAACCCTTATTTCCTCGAGATTTTCGTTATGGACAACCAGGGGGCCAATGTGGCCATGACCGATAAAACCTCGGATTACTGGCAGGGCGACGAAGCCAAATTCCAAAAATCGTTTAACGGCGGCACCGGCGCGGTGTTTGTGGACGCGGTCAAATTCGACGAGAGTGCCCAAGCCTACCTGGTGCAGATTTCGGTGCCGGTGATGGACGGCGATCAGGCCATTGGCGCCATCACCATGGGCATCGACGTGGACAAGGTACCGTAATCCATGCACAACGCAATGCGTCACCGCGAGCGGAACGGATCAAGATCTGAAGGGAGATTTATATGAAGTGGTATAATCGATTGACCATCGGCCGCAAGCTGACCCTTGGTTTCGCGGTGATGCTCCTGTTCATCGGCGCCATCGGCTGGACCGGATACAACGGCCTGCAAAAAACCAATGCCTATCTGGAAGATATCTTCGCCGTGCGGTTGCCGAGCATCGATTATCTGATCGAAACCGACCGTGACCTGCAGCAACTGCTGGTGGCCGAGCGCTCCATGGTGTTCGCCGACGTCAATTCGGAAGCGTTCAAGCAACTGAACAACGAATACGAAACCAACCTGAAGCAGTCCCAGGAGCGCTGGGAGAAGTTCAAGGCATTTCCCGCCACGGAGCAGAAAAAGGCCATCATGGCGCAGTACGAAGCGGCCCGGACCGAGTGGCTGCAAATCACCCGACAGATCGTCGATGCCCGCAAGACGGATACCCGGGAAGGGCGGCGCCTGGCCCTGGACCTGACCCTGGGCGTGGCCCGGGAGCGCTTCGAGAAGATGCGCGATTACCTGGACCAGTTGACCGGGTTGGACCTGACGGGGGCCGAGGAGGCCCATAAAGAATCAAAGACGCTCTATGGCCGGACCGTGTTGGGGTTTGCCATCATGGTGGCCGTCGCCCTGGTGGTCGGCCTGCTGCTGGCCATGGGCATCGGCGCCTCCATCACCCGGCCGCTCAACGCCGCCGTGGCCGGGCTCAAGGATATCGCCGAAGGCGAAGGCGATCTCACCAAGCGCCTGGCCGTAAAAAGCCGGGACGAGGTGGGCGAACTCTCCAAGTGGCTCAACGCCTTTCTTGAAAAACTGCAAGAGATGGTGCGCCGCATCTCCGCCAGTGCCCAGGCCCTGGCCGGTTCGGCCGAGACCCTGAGCACCATCTCCGAGGACATGACCGAGGGCGCCGACGCCATGACCGGCAACTCCAATGCCGTGGCCACCGCCGCCGAAGAGATGAGCGCCAATATCAATTCCGTGGCCGCGGCCATGGAGCAGGCCTCCACCAACATGTCGACGGTCTCGTCGGCCACCGAAGAGATGGGCAGCACCATTGCCGAAATCGCCGTGCACACCGAAAAGGCGCGCACGATCACCAGCGAGGCGGTCATCCAGACCAAGCAGACCTCCACCAAGATGAATCAACTGGGCGAAGCCGCCAAATCCATCAGCAAGGTGACCGAAGTGATTACCGAGATCTCCGAACAGACCAACCTGCTGGCCCTCAACGCCACCATCGAGGCGGCCCGGGCCGGTGACGCCGGCAAGGGATTCGCCGTGGTGGCCAACGAAATCAAAGAGCTGGCCCGCCAGACGGCCGCCGCCACCCAGGAGATCAAGGGCAAGATCGCCGGCATCCAGGGCTCCACCGAGGAGACCATGGGCCAAATCAGCCAGATCTCCAAGGTCATCAACGATATCAACGAAATCGTCTCCACCATCTCCTCGGCCACCGAAGAGCAATCCACAGCCACCAAGGATATCGCCAGCAATGTGGCCCAGGCCTCGACCGGCATCCATGAGGTCAACCAAAACGTGGCCCAAAGCTCGACGGTGTCGAAGGATATCGCCCAAGACATCGCCGGCATCAACCAGGGGGTGGGGGACATGTCCAACCGCTGCTCCCAGGTGAATGCCAGCGCCCTGGAACTGAAGCAATTGGCCAATCAGTTAAACCAGATGATGGGTGGGTTCAAGGTGTAGGGGGAGAGACTGCAGGACCTGACGCCGTCTATCGGCCGGCGAGCGTTGCCGGCCACCGGCCTCAGACAGTGAACATGGCCAACAGATCGCCCTGCTGGGCTTTATTGACCGCCAACTGGCTGCGTAGCGATGCCAGGGTGGCCGGGCCCCAGGCGGCAGCGCCCAGGGCGCGGGTCAGGTCCGGGGCCAGCAACTGCTGGTACAAGACGGCGGCCTCCGACTCGGCGCCCTGCACCAGGGCATGATCCCAGCGCGCCAGCAGGTCGGCGGCGTGCACCACCCAGGCGACGCCGGAATGCTCGGTGGCGTTCTCGGGATGGTGGTGGCAGCCCACCGCCTCCAGGATTGACTCCGGAAACATCCATTGGCGCAGCACCCGCTGGGCGGTCTCTTCGTGGGTCATGCCGAAAAAGCGCTGCTCCATGGCGAACATGGTATGGGCATAGGGGCCGACTTCCAGGATCAGTTCGGCGTAGGCTTCGGGCAAGGCCATGTAGATCACCAGCTTGCCGATATCGTGAACCAGTCCGGCCACATAAAGATCCTGATCGCCGGGATCGGCGCCGCGGCCGATCAGCTCGGCGGCCAAAGCGGCGGTTAGAGCGTGCTGCCAGAACGGCCGAATGTCCATGGGGCCCTTGCCGCCCGAGGCTTTGAAGCTTTTGAAGACCGCCTGCGCGATCACCAGGTTGCGCACCTCCACGTATCCCAGGATCGACAGAGCGTGTTGGAGCGATCCGATGCGCTTGGGCAAGCCGTAAAAGACCGAATTGGCCATCTTGAGCACGTTGACCGTCATGGCCTGGTCGGCTTGAATCACACGATAAAGATCCTGGGTGGAGCTGTCGGCATCGGCCGTGACGGCCATCACCCGGCCCACGACCGCCGGCAGGGTGGGGAAACCGTCTACCAAGTCATTGATCAAAATCTGCAGATGAGAATGCATCCGTATACCTCAATGGGTCGATGCCGGCCCTTTGGACGACGGCACCCCTTCCTGTTGCTTGGCCTCGATATATTCCGCCGGCAATTGAAGGGCGGGGTTGTCGTCCAGAGCCGCGATGAAGATCCGCACCAGGCTGGGATCGAACTGGGTGCCGGCATTGCGCTGCAACTCTTCCACCACCTGCTGGCTGGTCAATGCCGGCCGATAGGGCCTTTCGGAAAGCATGGCGGTCACGGCATCGGCGATGGCGTACAGCCGAGCTCCCAGGGGAATCTGCTCGCCCTTCAAGCCCGAAGGATAGCCCTCACCGTCGTAGCGTTCCTGGTGGTACAAGAGAATTTCGCGCTCGTTCTGGAAGAATTCGAAGAGCCGGGTCACCTCGGCCAGCATGGTCGAGTGGTTTTCGATGTAGGCCCGATCGAAGCTGTCCAGCGGCTCTTTCTTTTCCGTCACCGCCGTGGGCATCAATACTTTCAAGTGGTCGTGAAGTGCCGCGGCGCGCTTGATGGTGTCGAGGATCTTGGTGGGCAGACGCATTTTCTGGCCCAGGACATCGATCTGCACCAGGGCTTTTCGATGGTGCTCCTTGAAGCGCACGGCCCCCAGTTGATCGAGCAGCAGTGCCAGGGAATTCAAAGAGGAATTGCGGGTCTTGTCCAGGATCGAGGCCAACCGTTCGCGAAAGTAGACCATGTCCAACGGCACTTCGCGCTCCTGACCGGTCTCTTCGCCGGCCTCCAGGTACATCTTGAGGCGGTTGCGGCCGTCGGACTTGGCGCGGTACAGGGCCTTGTCGGCAAAGGCCAACATGCTGCGCATGTCGGGCGGGCGATGCCGTTTGAGCGACACACTGCCGATGCTGATGGTCAGATGGGTGCTGTTCTGTCCGTCTTCGAACAACTTGGCCTCCACCATGCTCCGTAATTTTTCAGCCGTGTTGTTGGCGCCCTCCATATCGGTATTGGGCAGCAGCACCATGAACTCTTCGCCGCCGAAGCGGAAGCAGAAATCACTCTCGCGCACATTCTCGCGCAGCATGCCCGCAAAGGTCCGGAGCACATAATCGCCGAAGATGTGCCCGTAGGAATCGTTGACCTGTTTGAAAAAATCCATGTCGATGAGCAGGCAGGCCAGTTCGCTGTCGTAACGTTTGGCCCGGGAGTACTCCCGATCGAGCACTTCGTTCATGTAATGCCGGTTGTAGAGCCCGGTCAGTTCGTCGCGCACCGACATATCGGCCATCTTGCGCATGGCCTGGTTAACTTCGATTTTGAGATGGTGCCGATCCAGCACGTGGGCGATGGTGCGCGACAGGTTGTCGCGGTCGATCTTGGCCTTGGGCACATAATCGTAAGCCCCGGCCTGGATGGCTTTGGCGGCGATCATCTCGTCGCCATGCCCGGTGCTGAAGATCACCGGCACGGGAGACTCTTTTTCTTGGAGCTTGCGCAGAAAGTCCAAGCCGTTGCCCGAGGGCAGCAGGTAATCCAGGATAATCAGGTCGATCTTGCGCTCAGCCAGCTTCGCCAAGGCATCGGGAATATCCCGGACCCGCAGGATGTCGATGCGGGCCTGATCCTGCAGGGCATTGCACAAACGCCTGAAATCGGCGTCGGAATCGTCGATGACCAGCAGATGGACATCCTGCTCGAGGGTGATCACGCTGCCGGGAACCGGTGTATGGTTCTGCTCCGGCCGGATGCTTTGGATGGTCTTGACAATCTCGGCAATGCGCTGTCCGGCAGCCTTGATCTTGGCCAGATGGGAACCGACTTTCTCCGGATCGTCCTTGTCGAAGTCGAACAGGTCGATATAGCCCAGCAGTTCCACCAGGGGCTGATTGAGTTCATGGGCCGTGGCGCCGGCCATCTGCAAGAGCACCTTCAAACGCTCCTCTTCGATGACCGCCTTTTGCTGCTCCAGGATGCGGCTGTTGGCCGCCTCCAGTTTTTCCAGGTTCTCCCGCAACTGAACCGTGGTCTGCCGCAGGGCCGCTTCCATCTGCTTGCGCTCGGTAATATCCATCACCGAACCGACCAAGCCCTTGATCTTGCCCTTGTGATCGGTGAAGGTGGCTTTGGAGACGATCAGGTCGCGCCGGTGGCCGGCGTGGGTGGTAACCGAGACTTCGCCGCTTTGCATTCCGGCTTGTTGCAGCAATTGGGCCTCGGACTCGAAATAGGGTTCGGCGTCGTTGACGACCAGAACGTCCATGGGGGTCCGGCCGACGATCTCGCTCCGCTCTTTGCCCGCGAACTGTTCGAAGGCTTTGTTGCAGCCGGTATAGCGGCCCTGGGTGTCGCGGTAGAAGATCGGGTGCGGAATGGTCTCCAGCAAGGCGTTCAGGAACGTATTCTGCTCCACCAGCGCCTGGCGCGCTTCGCGGGTCTCCAGGGCATGGCGGATGGCGCGCCCCAGAAGATCGCCGGAGAGGGTCCCCTTGACCAGGTAGTCGGCGGCGCCGTTCTTCATGGCCTGCACCGCCACGGTTTCGTTGCCTTGGCCGGTGAGGAAGATCACCGGCAACCCCTTGATTTCGGGCTCCTGGGCGACATTGGCCAGAAACGCCAGTCCGTCCAGGTCCGGCAGGTTATAATCCAGCACCACGCAATCCACCGCCACCGAGCGCAGCAAGGCAAGTCCCGCGGCGGCGTCCTCGGCTTCCAGCACGCTGTAGGCCTCGGCGCCGCCGGCCTCGATCATGCGCCGGTAGCTGTAGCGGTCCTCCGGGCTATCCTCCACCACGAGGATCACGTATCTCCTGGCTTTCATGGCGCGGGATCTCCTTTGGGCAGTTGGACAATCTCGAACCAGTAGCGCACGAAGCCGCGAATCGACTCTTCCAATTGTTTGAGCTGGATCTGCTTGCGGATGTACCCGGCCGCGCCCAGAGCATAGCAACGGTCGACATCCTCGGCGGCCTGGGAGTTGCTCAAAACCACCACCGGAATGGATCGCAGGCCGGCATCGGCTTTGACGGCCGCCAGCACTTCCGCGCCGCCGGTTCCCGGCAGATTCAGATCCAGCAGGATCAAAGCCGGCCGGCGCCAGCCGTCCGCTTCGGCGAACACGCCCCGGCGCAAAAGAAAATCCAGGGCTTCGTCACCATCCTGGCAGCGGACGATGGCCTGGGCGAGATGCGCCTTCTTCAAGGCCCGGAGCACGATGGCATAATCCTCGGGACTGTCTTCCACGATCAAAATGGGTGCGGTCTGGCTTTTCATGACGGGCCACTCTCCGCCAAGGTGAAGTAAAAGGTGGTGCTTTGGCCGTACTGGGACGCCACCCAGATCTTTCCATTGTGCCGTTCGATGATCTTCTTAACGATGGTCAGCCCCGCGCCGATGCCGCCGCCGAACTTGTCCCTGGCGTGCAGCCGCTGAAAAATCGAGAAGATCCGGTCGTAATGCCGCTCCTGGATGCCGATGCCATTGTCGCGCACATACAACACCGGCCCCGCGGAACGGCCGCCCGAATGGGCCGCGCCGGCGGCCCCATCTGGCCTGTTATCGGCCATTTGGTAGCCGATCTCAACCCATTTGTGTTTTTTGTCGTTATACTTCACCGCATTGGTGATCAGGTTGAAATAGACTTCGCTGATGCGCACCCGGTCGCAGCGCACGGTGGGCAAGGCTTCGGGGATGCGCACCTCGATGGCGCCATCGGCGATCAGATGCCCGATGCGGTCGAGCACCTGGCCCAACACCATGTTCAGATCCACCGGCTCGAGCACCAGCTCCGTGCGACCGACCCGGGAGTACTCTAGCAGGGCATCGATCAGGCTGTCTTCCCGCCGGCACAAGCGCACCAGCGTCTCCAATTTCTCGCGACCGTCGGCATCCAGGCGGTCGGCATAATCCTCCATCAAGAAGCCGGCATAGTTGGCGATACCCCGCAGCGGCTCGCGCAGATCGTGGGAGGCGATGTAGGCAAAATCGTCCAGCTCTTTGTTGCTCTCTTCCAGGGCCCGGTTGCGCGCCTCCAGTTCGGCCTGCATGCGCCGACGCTGGGCGATGTCGTCGGCCACCACCAGCAGGTGGGGCCGGCCCGAGCGATGGAAGCGGCTCAGCGCGCACTGCAGCCACACCTGCTTGTCGAAGCTGCTGGTGGTGAAAAACTCCAGGTGCCGCTCCCCCCCGTCGGCCAGCACCAGGCGCGCCTGCTCGAGCAACCCGGTGGCCTGCCATGAGGCGATGGTGTTGAAGTTCTGCGCCAACAATTTTTCCCGCATAGCGCCCAGCATGGACGCCATGGCCTCGTTGACCAGCACGCAGTAGCCGTCGGCATCGTAGGCCGCGATGCCCATGGTGGAGGCGGAGACGATGACTTCGTTGAGCGCCAGGGTTTCGGCGATCTGCCGTTCCATCTCCTTGCGGGCCGTCACGTCGCGGTAGACCGCGCCCACGGCGAACACGCGGCCATGCAGATCGCGGATGGGCGAGAGCACCGATTCGCTGTAAATCGTCCGGTCGCCCACCAGGGTGACATCCTCCACGGCCAGGGGGGCTTCGGCATCGAAAACGCGGCGCACGCGTTCGATCCAGGTCTGCATCATGTCGGGCCGGTGGGAGAGCCCCTCGTGCATGCCGCGCCCCACCACCTGATCGCGGGTGCCGCCCACCGTGCGGATGGCGGCCTCGTTGGCATACAGGCATTGCAGATTGGCGCCCCACACCATGATGCTGTCCTTGGTGGATTCGAAGATCGCCCGGAAGCGCTCCTCGCTGTCCTGCTTTAATTCCAGGGCCACATTGAGGGCCAATTCGTTGGCCCGCAGCTCGGTATTGGCCTTCTGGCGATCGCGGATCTCTTTCTGCAGGGCATTGTTGAGCTGGCGCAGATCGTTGGTGCGGGCCTCGATTTGGGCTTCGAGCTCTTTCTGCCAATGCTCCTTGTCATTGCGGTAGCCCTGGATGGCGCGGGCCATCTGCTCCATGTCCCGGGCCAACACCCCCAATTCGTCATTGGAGCGCACCGCAATCGCCTCGACCGGCTGCATGGCGGCGATGGCCGCAGCCGCCTCTTTCAGCCGCACCACCGGGCGCACCACCGAACGGTGCAGAATCCAGAAAAGCATCGCAAAGCAGGCCAGGCCGCAGATGCCGGCCGCCACCAGGGTGGCGTTGCGGATGCGCGCCCCGGGCGCCGCCAACTCCTGGGCGGATACCGTGTAGATCAGCGTCCATTGCCAGGGTGCGAAGTATCGGCCCACGTAAATCTGCGGTTCGGCCGAAGAGTCCCAGCGACCGCGGGCGTAGGTGCCGTCCAGCCGGCTCACTTTTTCCAACACCGCCCGCCATTCGGCCGGGTCTTTGGCGAGCCGTGCGCGGCCGTACAGGATCTTCTGGGTGGCCGTATCCACGATGGTCAGGTCGCCGGTCTTGAAATGGGTCAGACGGTCTGCCGCCTGAATCGCCTCCTGCTGGTAGCGCCGGGCATAGGAGGGGATATGGGCCAAACCGTGCGTCACCAGCAGTTCGTGGTTTTTGACGATTTGCCCATCGAAGTAATCGCTTAGCTCCTTGACCACGACGCGGTAGGTGACCTCCTCGATGCCGCGCGTGGCAATGAAGATCGACCAGGCCCCCAGGGCGACGATCACCGCCGCCACCAGGGGAAGAATTGCCAGACTGATCTTGGTTTGCAGCTTCACGCGATGTTCCTAACGGTACACATTGGCGCCGGCCAGCGCGAGCAGATCGGGAGGCACCACCAACCCGGCCTCCAGGGCCGCCGTCAAATTGATGCCCAGATCGAATTTTGCGGTCGGCTGCGCCGGTATCCGACCGGCATCGGCCCCCTTGAGAATGGCCATCGCCAGCATGGCCGTATCATGGCCGGTGGAGGGCTCGTTGGGCGAAAGATGCATCAAGGCCCCCATGGCCACGCTCTTGGCCTTGAGTCCCATGGCAATGGGGTGTTGCGAGTGGTCCAGCAGCAGCCGGGTGTATTCGGTGCTCTCGCCCAACGGGCCGGAGGGCTCCCACCAGAAATCCACCTGCCCTTCCAGTTGCCGCACCCCGTTGCGCACCTCGTCCAGCATCGCGGGCAGGGCCTCGGAGACCGTACGGTAGTCCACCTGAAATGGCAGAAAAACGACATCCTGCCGCCCCTGGGTCGCGGCCCGCAACTCCCGCAGATCCCCCACGGACGAGGGATAGGTGGAGTGCACGAAACCGATGCGCACCGGACGATGGGCGACGCCCTCCCCCACCAGACGCATGAGCAGATTGATGCGCGTATCGCGATGGATCGTATGCACGATGCCGGTGACATTCCGCCCACCGGCCACGCCAATGGTATCGATCAATCCGGCCCCCACCGGATCGGATACGGTCATGAACACCAGGGGGATACCCGTGCCCTTCAACAAGCGGTCCGCGACCTTGGCCGCCAGGGTGGCATTGGCCACCACCACGGCCGGCCGGCCGGCCTCCAGGGCACCCTGCAACAACTGTTCGGCCCGGGCCCAATCCCCTCGGGCCTCAAGTGTCTCCAAACGGCAGGGCAGATGATCAGCCTTGGCCAACTCCTGCAAATATTTTTCGAACCAGCGCCCATGGGCGCGCACCGCCGGAACGTCCATGCTTTCCAGCAGGACCACCCGCTGCTCCTGGGCCAGAGCGGACCACGCACCGCCGAACAAGAGCATCATAAGCGCCAGCCAGACCCGCAAAGCCCCGCGGCTTGCTTGGCGCATCCGGTGCCGCCCCGAGTTGTCGTCCATAAAATCTTCCCTTGGCTGCCCCGGCAGCGACGCTTGGCCGCTGGCCGGATTTACAACGATTTATCTTGGCGCTTTTTCGGGCCACCGTCCAGCAAAGACCCGCTGCACGGACAGCGCGGCCAAGGCATATTCTGCGGAATATATCGGCAAATTCGAGATTTATCTTTAGGCTATTAGGATCAGGGATCCTGACGCAGACGCGCCACGGCTTGCACCACCACGGCCACGGCACGGTCGATCTCCTGGGCGGTGGTGTAGCGGCCGGTGGAAAAACGCAGCGTCCCCTTGGCCCACGCCACCGGCACGGCCATGGCCTGGAGCACATGCGAAAGGGTTACGGTATCGGCATGACAAGCGGCGCCGGCCGAAGCGGCGATCTCCAAACCGATCTCTTCGAGCAGGCGGTTGGCCTCCAGATCCTTGAAAGACAGGCTAAGCGTGTTGGGCAGACGCCGAACGGCATGGCCGTTGAGGCGCACATCGGGCAACTGGGTCACCAGTCCCTGGTGCAAACGGTCGCGCATGGCCTGCAGATGTGCCGTATTGGCCGCAAGGTCGTGGCCGGCGAGCTCGCAGGCCTTGCCCAGCCCCACGATCTCCAGCACGTTTTCGGTGCCCGCTCGCCAGCCTTTCTCCTGACCGGCGCCGTGACAGAATTTATCCGGCCGTAGCCCCTGGCGCACATAGAGCGCACCGATCCCCTTGGGGGCATACAGTTTGTGGCCGGCCACCGAGAGCAGATCCACGCCCAGGGCATTCACCGCCACCGGAATCTTGCCCAGGGACTGGGCCGCATCGGTGTGCATCGCGATCCCCCGGGCCTTGGCCAAGGCGGCGATTTCGGCAATCGGCTGGATCGTGCCCACCTCGTTGTTGGCGTGCATGATCGAGATCAGGATCGTATCGGGCCGGATGGCCTGCGCCACGGCGGCCGGGTCCACCATCCCCTGGCTGTCCACGGCGACGCGGGTGGTTTCGAAACCCTCGCCCTCCAAGGCCAGACACACCTCCAGCACGGCCGGATGCTCGAAGGCACTCGTGACGATGTGCCGCCCCCTGGCTTTCAAGGCCCGGGCCATGCCCTTGATGGCATGGTTGTTGGACTCCGTGCCACCCGAAGTAAAGAAAAGTTCCTGGGGCCCACAGCCCAGCAGCCCGGCCACCTGGCGCCGGGCCGCCTCCACGGCCTGCTTGGGCTTGATGCCGTACCAATGGGAGCTGGAAGGATTGCCGAATTCGGTCTCCAGAAACGGCCGCATGGCGGCAATGACTTCGGGAGCGTGGGGCGTGGTGCCGTTGTAGTCAAGGTATATGGGTTGAATCATGGCCGGATCTCCTCTATCTGATCAAGGACGACGATAGCATACCTTCGCCAAAAACTTAATATCCACTCGGCCTCAACCTTGCACGGAGGTAGGCACAACCGGCCACAGCTCCGCGACACGTCCGAGGTCGAATTTAGGGATGCTTAAGCGCAGCGGAGGAAAAGCGGCCTGGACTGTCTGAGCGCAGCGAGTTTCCAGGCCGCCCGGAGCGCGCTTTTAGCATCCCTTATTCGGCGGCGGGTGGCGCGGAGCTGTGGCCGGTTGCGCCGGATAGACAGCTACATCTTCCAGTACTCATACACATCCACCACCGTCGCCAACAACGCATGCGACCCGGCCGCATACCAGAAGCTCCGGGTCCGCAACGTCATGTAGGCCAAGGCCAAGCCCACCAGAATAGCGGTGTAAATCTCGAACGGCGGCTTGCCGAACTTCATGATGATATACGGCAGCAGCGTGATCGCTAGGGCATTGGGCCCAAAAATCCGCGACGCCTCGATCAGGATGTAGCCTCTAAAGAAGTACTCGAACCCCACCATATACAAGCACTGGAAGAACTCGAAGAGCAGAAAATAGAAGATGGATTGCCGGATCAAACTGCTCCGGCACAAGGGATAAATACCCGCAGGGGCAAACGCCACATGAAAGGCAAAACAGACCGCCACAAAAAGCAGCACCAGCTTCCACCCCAGCCGAAAATCGCCCAGGGTGAAAGTATACTTCAACGGCGAAAAATCGTCGGCCGACCATCGATTCAGGAGCGTCAGGAACAGCAACGGCACGACAAAAAGCAGCATAAGCGTCGCCGCATGGGAGAACAAAAACTTATAGAGCGTGACCGCTTCAGGGTTTATATGGTGAACAAAAGAACGGAAAAAATCGATGGGCACATGGAAGTAGTATTGATGCGTGACGATCAGCGCGCAGGAAAACGCAACCACCGCGACCCAGCGGCCGTCGAAGCGCGCTATCTCCTGGCGGGCAGTTCGCACCCACTGCATGGGAACCCCTTTCCATCAGCGGCGGCGGAGGGGGGGCCGGCCGGATCGTTACCGGCATCGGTGCCGGGATCGGTATCACACTTGGCCCACCGATCCCGGCGATGCATCACCATTACATCTTGCGCAGCACCGACAACGCTTCGGCCGCCGTGAACTTCTTGCGATTGTAATAGGCCGCGCCATCCGAAGGCGAAAGATCGGCCACGGCTTGCAGTTGATCGTCGCGCACCCCGGCATCTTTCAGGCTGATCGGCAGGCCGCTCAACTCGTTGAGTTTGGCGCGCAAATCGCGGATGCACTGGATGAACCGGGCCGCGCGCTTTTCCGGGGGCGTTTGCAGGTAAATCCCCGGACCGGCCATGGGCAACAGCAGTTCGGCCAGGGAGTCGCCGATGGTATCGATATTGAACTCCAGAGCGTCGGGCAGGCAGATGGCCATGGCGTCGCCGTGGGGCACGTGGCACACCGCGCCCAGGGAGTGGCCCAGGGCGTGCACCATGGTGACCATGGAGTTGGAAAAGGCGATGCCCGCAAGGGTGGCGGCGTTGGCCATGCCCAGACGCGCCTTCAGGTTGAGGCCGTGCGCCACCGCCTCGACCAGGTGCTGAGAAATCAGGGCGATGGCTTGTCCGGCCACCGCGTCGCTGATGGGATTCTTCTGGGTGCCCAGACACGCTTCGATGGCATGCGTCAGGGCGTCCATGCCGGTGCTGGCCGTCAGGCGCGGCGGCAGCGTGGCGGTCATGCGCGGGTCGATGATGGCCGTATTGGGCGGCATGGCCGGCGTGATCAGCGACAGCTTGATGCCCTTTTCGGGATCGGAGATCACGGCCGCCGAGGTCACTTCCGAACCGGTGCCGGCGGTGGTGGGAATCACGATGAGCGGACAGGTCGGCTTGACCATGCGCAGCACCGCCTTGAAATTCATCAGATCGATGGCAGGATCGGCCAGCTTGATCTTGACGGCCTTGGCCGTGTCGATGGCCGAACCGCCGCCGATGGCCAACAGGGAATCGCAATTGTTTTGTCCATACAGTGCCACGATTTCGAGCACAGCCGAAATCGGAGAGTCCGGCGGAACGCGATCATAGATGCCGCAAATGCCAAGTTCGGAGGCATCGAAAGATTCTTGAACCAGATCGAGCAAACCGGCCCTGGCCACCCCGGCATCGGTGACGATCAACGGTCTTTTGGCGCCCAATTGTTTGAATTCACTGGGCAGTTTGTCCAAGGCGTGCTCGCCGGAGACAATTTTGACTGGGCAATGAAATCTGAAATTCGACATATCGGTTTCCTTTCCAACCTGCTCTGCGCAATTGACGATGGCGCCAATGGCCATCGGTGTAATAATGAAACTTGCAATGTATCAAAATGATTTGGACCTGAACGTCAGCGAAAAACTTTGAGTCTCTATCAAAAATTCGGGGGGACTACAAGAACCAGCTTCAGTTCGAGTTGGGCCTCGACGGTTGCATCAAACAACGCCGCGACCCTAACAGTACCCATACTCGATTGTATTTACTTATCATTCAAGTACGCGCACGACTAAAAGGCGGCTGTAGCGTTGATAGATCCTGCCGGTGCACAACTGCGAAGAAGCTGGCAGGGCTGCGCTTATCTTTTAAGAAAGGAGCTTAAAAAGGCCCGGGCCGTCTGCAAGGCGCCACCCAAGCGTACAGCCAGACGCTTGGCATAGAGCAAATCGATAAGCCCTTGCATGCCGTAAAGCTGCTTGGCTTCAAAAGGGGGCCACCAGAAGTTGCGCCGGGCAAACGGCATGATCTGATCGGTCACCACCTGAGGCCAGGTCATCTCGCCAAAACCGATCTCTCCATGGGTGCGGCCGATGCCGCTCTCCTTGATGCCGCCCCAGGGGGTCTCGGCCAGGCCGTGGCCCACCAGATGGTCGTTGACCATGACCGCGCCGGCCTTGATCCTGCGGGCGATCCGCTGGGCCTTGGCATGATCGCTGGACCAGACCGAGGCGGAGAGCCCCAGTGGGGAATCGTTGGCCAGGGCGATGGCCTCTTCGATGGTGTCATAGGGCATGACCCCCACCAGCGGGCCGAAGGTCTCCTCGTTCATCACCAACATGTCGTGATTCACGTCGGTCAGCACCATGCAAGGGTGGAAGCAGCCGCTACCTTCGGCCGGTGCCGACGATTGGGCATGGATCACGGCGCCTTTTTGCACGGCGTCGGCCACATGCTGTCGAACGGTTTCCAACTGCCGGCGCGTGGTTATGGCGCCGATGTCGATATCCATGGACAGGCCGTTGCCCACCCGCAGAGCGTCCACCTTGGACTTCAAGATCTCCAGAAACTGCGCATAGACCCGGCGCTGGACATAGATACGCTCGACGCCGCCGCACGACTGCCCGGCGTTTTGCATCCCGGCCCACACCGCGCCGCCGGCGGCCCGGTGCAGGTCAGCGTCCGCGCACACGATCATGGGATCGTTGCCGCCCAGTTCCAGCACGACCGGCGTCAAGCGCTCGCCCGCCTTTTGCATCAAATACTTTCCCACGGACACCGAACCGGTAAAGAAGAGCTTGTCCACCCCGGCCTCCAGGAAGGCATCGCCGGCGATCTTACCGGGCAGATTGAGATGGACGAAGAGATCGGGCGGCAGTTGCGCCGATTCGATGCACTCTTTGAGGAGGTTGCCCACCAGTTGGGTTTCCGAGGCGGTTTTCAGCACCACGGCGTTGCCGGCCAGCAGGGCCATGACCACTTCCGAAAAGGGAATGGCAAATGGATAGTTCCAGGGCGAGATGATGCCGACCACGCCGTAGGGCTGGCGCACGATCTTGCTCAAATAGTTGAGGGTGAAAACATTGCCCGGCCGGAGGCGCCGGTCCTTCAGAAAACCGGCGGCCTTTTTACAATAAAAGTCGACGGCCATGGCGGCCGGTTCGCATTCGGTCACCAGGGCGTCGCCGAGGGTCTTGCCGTTGTCCAGCGAAATGGTTTGGGCGATGCGCATGGCATGCTGCTGGATGAAGTCGGTCATCGTGCGCACGCGCCGCGCGCGCTCCTTGACCGGCAGCGCGGCCCAACCCGGCTGGGCCAGCCTGGCTTTTTCGACGGCCGCGAAGACATCCTCGCGCGTGTTCAGGGGAAAGACGCCGATCACCGCGCCGGTGGCCGGGTTGGTGGCCCTGGTCACGTTTTCATTGGCAATCCCTTGATCGGTCGGTTTTACAGCAATTAATGTCTCTTGCATCGCGATCCATCTCCTCTCTGCCGGCAGCTCCTTCATACGAAAAACGTAGATGCATGATAAGCACCGCTAACCGATTGGGTAGCTTGATGGCTATCGAACCGGCGAGATCTTCTCGATCCGCACCGCGCACGCCTTGTATTCGGCGGTCATGGTGATCTCGTCGAAAGCCGCGTTGGTCAGCCAGTTGGCGTTGGCCTCGCGGAAGTGAAAGGCCATCCAGACCATGCCCTGGGGCACCTGGCCGGTGACGTTGGCCTTGACGTTGACTTCGCCGCGCCGGGAGCTGACCCGGATCGTCTCGCCGTGACCGATGCCCAGGTCATTGGCATCCAACGGCGAGATGTCGGCCGTCTCTTCGCCCAGCAGGTCGTTGAGTCCCTCGCAGCGGCCCGTCTGGGTGCGCGTATGGTAGTGGGTCAGGCGCCGGCCGGTGCTGAGCACCAGGGGGTACTGCGCGTCGGGCACTTCGGCCGGCGGGGTCCACTCGGCCGGCTTGAAGATGCCCAGGCCGCAGGTGAACTTGCCGTCCCGGTGCAGGAAGCAGGTGCCGGGGTGCTCTTCGTCCGGGCAGGGCCACTGCAGGCCGTTGCCTTCGAGGCGGCGGTACTTGATGCCGCACAACTGGGGCGCCAGCACCGACACCTCGTCGTCCCAGATGGCCTGGGCGCTGTCCGCAGGCCACGACTGGCCGAAGCGTTTGGCGATCTGTTTAAAAATCCACCAGTTGGGTTTGGCATCGCCTGGCGGCTGACTGGCGGTGCGCACCCGGCTAACCCGCCGCTCGCTGTTGGTGAAGGTTCCGTCGTTTTCGCTCCAGGCCGCGGCCGGCAACACCACGTGGGCAAAGCGCGTGGTCTCGTTGGGGAAGATATCCTGCACCACCAGGAATTCGGCCGAAGCCAGCTCGTGCTCCACCTTGCGGATGTCCGGCTCGGTGTTGGCCAGGTTCTCGCCGAAGATGTAAAAGCCGCGGATCTTCTTGCTCACCAAGCCCTCCATCATCTGGGGGATCATCAGGCCGTTGAAGAGCGGCAGGCTATCCACGTTCCAGACGCGCTGGAACTTCTCCCGGATGGCCTCGTCGGTTACCCGCTGGTAACCGGGAAAGACATTGGGCAACGCGCCCATGTCGCAGGCCCCCTGGACATTGTTCTGGCCGCGCAGTGGATTGACCCCGCCGCACTCGACCCCCATGTTGCCCAGCAGCATCTGCAAATTGGCCACGCTCATGACGTTGCGGGTGCCGCAGGTGTGCTCGGTGATACCCAGGGTGTAGCACACCATCATGGGCTTGACCGCAGAGATGCGCCGGGCCACGTCCCGGATCATTTCGGCCGAAACGCCGCAGATCCCGGCGGCATGCTCGGGCGTATAACGCGCCACCGTGGCGGCCAGCTTGTCGAAATCCACCGTGCACGATCCGACGAATTTCTTATCGTACCTTTCTTCGGCGATGAGCACCTGCATCAGGGCGTTCAAGAAGGCGATGTCGCTGCCCACCCGGATGGGCACGTGCAGGTCGGCCATCTCGGCCAGTTTGTGCCGCCGCGGATCCACCACGATCATCTTGGCCCCATGGATGACGGCGTTCTTGACAAAGGTGGCCGCCACCGGATGGGCCTCGGTCATGTTGGAGCCGATGATCATGAACATCTTGGCCCGGGCAAACTCGTTGAACGAGTTGGTCATCGCCCCGGAACCGAACGTGGTCGCCAGCCCGGCGACCGTCGGGGCATGTCAAGTACGGGCACAATGATCGATATTGTTGGTCTTGAGCGCCGCCCGGAAGAGTTTCTGCATGTTGTAGGAGTCTTCGTTGATGCTCCGGGCGCAGCTCACGCCGGCCAGGGCGTCGGGCCCGCTCTCGGCGATGATCTGCTTGAACTTATCGGCCACCAGGTCCAGGGCCTCGTCCCAGGAGGCTTCGCGGAAGCCGTCCTTCTCCCGGATCAAGGGCGTCTTCAGCCGCTCTTCGGAGTAGATGAAGTCGTAGCCGAAACGGCCCTTGACGCACAGCCGGCCCTGGTTGGGCTCGGCCCCTTCCACGCCGGTCACCTTGACGATGCGGCCCTCCTGGACGTGCAGCAGTTGTTGGCACCCCACGCCGCAGTATGGGCAGGTGGTGCGCACGGTGCTCTCTTTCCACGGCCGCCACTGGTAGCGCGACTTTTTCTCCACCAGGGCGCCCACCGGGCAGGCCTGGATGCACTCGCCGCAGAAGACGCACTCGGACTCTTTGAGCGGCCGGTCGCCGGGGGTCACGATCTTGCCCTTGCCGGCCTGGTCGCCGAACTGGATGGCCCGGTTGACCTGTATTTCATTGCAGGCCTGCACGCAGCGGCCGCACAGGATGCAGCGGGAGAAATCCCGGACGATGAGCGGATTGACCAGTTCCATGGGGTAGGCCCCGACCTGGGGCGCGAACCGGCCGCCCTTGACCTGGTAGCGGAAGGCCAGATCCTGCAACCGGCAGTCGCCCCACACCGGGCACAGATCGTCCGTGCCGTCGTTGTGCTGGGTCTCCAGTTGAAAGTCGGTCCAGCCCTCGGGCCGGTCCGAGCAGACCGCGCAGTTGTGGTTGCCCGACGAGAGCAGCAGTTCGATCACCAGGCGCCGGGCCTCGACCACGCGCGGCGACTCGGTCTGCACCTGCATGTCGGCCACGGCCGGCGTGCTGCACGCCGTCATCAGCGTATGGGTCCCGGCCACCTCCACCAGGCAAACCCGGCAGGCGCCGGTGGGGGAGGCCCCTTTGAGATGGCACAACGTGGGAATGTCGATGTGCACGGCCCGGGCCGCCTCCAGAATCGTCTGGCCTGGGGTGAATTCCACCTCGCGTCCGTTGATCAGCAACTTGTTTTGCGACATGACGATACAGTCTCCTTACTTGTTATCTGCCTTGCTTATGGCGACGAAATGCTCCTGATAGGCGATCGCCCCGCCGACCGGGTCCCACAGGTCCAGACCGCCGGCCATAAATTTGTTGTCGGCCAGGCCCTTGCCCTTGGCCCGGCTCTCCACCGGCAGGGTGTGGCCGAAGCCATGTACCACGAAGACCGCTTCGGGATGAATCCCATCGGTCACATGGGCCTTGATCGTTTCCTTGTACCCGTTCTGGGCGACCTCCACCCGGTCGCCGTCCGCCACGCCCAGGGCCTTGGCCGCCATGGTGTTCATCCACAGCACGTTTGCCGGCATCTGCTCGTACAGCAAGGGGTTGTTGACCGTGTGGCCCTGGGTGTGCAGCGCGCAGCGGCCGAAGGTCAGGCGGAACATCCCCTGGGGCGGCCGTGGCAGCGGCTCATAAGGTTGCAGGGAAACGATCTTGTTCTTCTCCAACAGTTCGGAAACGATCTCGATCTTGCCGCTGGGGGTCTTGAACTTCAGTTTCTCCCGGTCGCGGTAGAGTGGTGCGTCGGCCAGGGGCACCATGCCCGTGGCGTCAAAATCTTCGACCGACACCCCGGTGCCCTCCAACTGGAAGCGCCAGATGGCGTCGATGCCGTCGAAATCCAGTTGGGGCAGCCCCAGGCGCCGGGCCAGGCCGCCCACGATCTGCCAGTCGGCGCGCGTGTCGTAGCAAGGCTCCACGCTTCTTTGGCGCACGAAAAAGAAGGGCTTGAGTGCATTCTTGCAGGCCAGGATGCTCTCGCGCTCCAGGTAGGTCGAAAGCGGCAGCACCACGTCCGCGTACCAGGCCGTGTCCGACCAACTGAAGGTGACCGCCACCAGCAGGTCCAGGCGGTCGAAGATCCGCTGGAGCCGTTCGGGCTCGGGAAAACCCATCAGCGGATCGTGGCGGTAGGCGATATAGGCCTTGACCGGGTAGGGGTCGTCGGTTTCCATGGCCTTGTAGAGCAGGTGGGCCAGGCCCGGCCCCTTGTCGAAGTGGCCGTAGCGCCAGCCGACGCCGTCGGCGCGGGGCTCCTTGGGCGCGGGGAAAAGGTCCACGAAGGTCTTGAGCCCCTTGCGGCCCACATCGGCCGGCTTGTTGACCAGCGGCAATCCTCCCTGGGCGCCGAAGGCCCCCAGCAGGGCGTTGATGATGTATATCGAGCGGCAGACATAAAACGAGTGCCGGTAGCGCGCGGCCATCCACCCCGGGTGCCAGACCACGGCCGGGGCGGCCTCGGCCAGGCGGCGCACGAAGCGGCGCAACCGGTCGGCGTCGGCGCCGGTTTCGGTTGCGGCCCACTCGGGCGTATAGGGTGCGATGAAGGCCGCCAGGGCGGGCATATCCTTTATATAGCGGGTGGCGTAACCCCGATCGTACAGCCCCTCCTTGATCAATACATGGATGACGGCCAGGTTGAAGGCATAGTCGCTGCCCGGTCGCACCATGAAAAAGTCGTGGGCCTTGGTGGCCGAGACACTGGTGCGGATGTCGATCACGGTGAGCCGGCACCCCTTTTCCAGGGCACCCATCAGGCGGTTGACCTCCTGGACATCCACCGCCTCGAAGAGGTTGCGCAACTGCAAGACCACGTGGCGGCTGTGGGCAAAGTCATAAGCGACATCCTTGCGCCCCAGGCCGGTGAGCGACAGGTGGGCGTGCTGCACATTGCGGGCGCAGGAGGCGTCGTGGTTGACGTAGTTGGGCGAGCCGAGGCCGCGCAGCCATGCCCGGTGCAGATCCCGGAACGGCCCGCCGCGGTCCGACAAGGCCACGGCCCGGGGACCGTGGGCGGCCATCACGCTTTTGAGACGGTCGGCCACATGGTCCAGGGCTTCGTCCCAGCTCACGGCGCGCCAGCGCCCTTCGCCCCGGGCGCCTTCCCGGATCAACGGCGTCTGGGGCCGCTCGCCGTCATTTAAAAGTGCTGTACCGGCCGCGCCCCGGGGGCACAAGCCGCCGGCCATGGCCGGCACATGGGGATTGCCCTGGAGCGCAGCGATCCGGCCGCCTTCCACCGAGGCTTCGATGGGGCAGCGCACCGTACACATGCCGCAAACCGAATAGACTTTTTTCAATGGGCCTCCCCTTTTGGGTGTCCGATGTAGGGCGTTTGCCCCTGGCAGGCGCGGCAGCTCGGGCCATGCTTCAAAGGATAGGACTCGCCGCAATCAGGGCAGAGCGCCCTTGGGCCCACCGCGCTTTTGGTCAGCATGCGGGGATTGATGCGGATGACGTCCATGTGCAATATCTGCCCGTCGGCTTGCTCGATCTCCCGCAGCAAGGCTTGGGTATTTTGTTCGGCTTTGGGTGCGCGCTTGAAAAACCAGCGGTCGATCTCTTTCCAGGCCGTCACTTTGCCCGCATGGATGGCCACCCGCACCCCCTGGCCGCTGCGCTTGTCATAGAAGCTCAGGGCAAAGCGGCCCAGGTCCATGACCTTGAGCCAGCCGTTGCCCACGGTGCAGGGGGTGAGCATCTGGATGGCGTCGGTCAGGCAGTTGCCGGTTTCGGCGATGGCGTCGAACAGGCAGCCGGCCGGAAGGGCCGCCAGGGCCAGATCGACCATCTTGCCGCCGATGAAGAGTCCGGGGGCCGGATAGCCGTGAAAGGCGGCGATGCGCTCGCGATATTGATCGAAGGTGTAAGCGACGCCACGCACGTCGTGGCACCAAGGGTTGGAAGAGGCCGAGCACGGAACGGAGCGGGTGGTATTCTGAGTCATTTTTGGATGTTTCCAACGCTATTGGATCTATTTTCGGATCATAACAAACGCGTGGCTCCCATAACATGCGCATGCGGTTATGTCAATTTTGACTTAATGCCAGAACGCCCCGGACCGCCCCCCCGGTCCGGCGGCCGCATCCCTTGAAAAAAGGAATTTCGTTGGCAGATTAGGCGGGCAAAAGAATCGCGGGCGAAGGTGCACCCCCACAGGAAGGCGGATACGATGATCGAAATTACGATGACCGAAACGGCGAAGACCGAACTGCTCAAGGTGCTGGCAAATGTTTCCGCCAAATCGATTCGCTTAATCAATCAAGGCTTCGGCTGAGTCGGCCCCCGCTTGGGAATGGTTCTGGACGAACCACGCGAAGAAGATGAAACCGTGCAGTTGCAGGGTATCGCTTTTGTTTATGACCGAGCGGAAGAAGCCTTATTCGATCGAACGGTCATCGACTATAAAGATTCCTGGTATGGCGAAGGCTTCGTGCTCTGTTCGCCGCGATCCGAGCCGTGCTGACCGGGCTATCTCGTGCCCACCCAGGAATGGCTATTTTTGCCGATTTCGGCGTTGGACGAAAATTTTAATCCTCGAAATATGTCCATATATTCCTGCGGTTAAAATTTTCGTCCGCCTTGAACTCAACAAAAATATCTCATCCCTGGATGGACACTATCGCAAACCGAGAGCGCGCTTGTAGGATGCCGCGGAGAAGCCGTACAGCTTGTTGCCGTTGATGACGGCAAACGGCACGCCGCCGCGTCCGCCCAGGGATCGCATCCTATCCGCGGCCTGCCGATCCTTCTCGATATCGTACTGTTGGTAATCGATGCGGTTGGTCCGCAAAAACGCAATGGCATCTTTGCAGTAGCGGCACCAGCTCGTCGTGAATATCTCGACCTTGTTGCCGGAATGGACCGACCCCTTTTTAACCTTCGCTTCCGGCGTCGGCCCAGGGACGGATTCAGCTTCGGTTACAGCCGGCTTTGGCGGCGGCTCTTTGTAATTCGAGGTTTCAAGGGTTTCGACATTCTGTTCGGATTTGGGCGGCGTATCGCTGAAATGCACCACACCATTTTTATCCACCCATTTGTACATGTCGGCGATGGCCGGAACGGCAGTAAAATGGATGGCGATCAGTAATAACGTGGCGGTCAGTATTTTTTTCATCTAGCTGCTTTCTACCTCGATAAACGCTAACAATTTTGAGCCGACGCGGCTGTTTGCGGTCGGCTGGAGTGATTGGTGGCGGTTCCTCTCTTAAATATCGAGTGCAAATCGGATTGCCTGCCCAACCGCTACCATCTTTGTCCGGGGTAGAGACGTGATCAATGCTCCCATTTTCCCTCTTGAAACAGTCTGCAAATGATCACAATTGACAACACAATCATGGGGCATACCGTCGACCGTCGAGAGAAACACTTCTGATGGGATATCGCGTACGGTAGTGGTAATAGGTGCGATAGTCACTTCACCCAGATATTCCAACACGGAATCACGGGTCAAAACAAGCACAGGCCTTTTTTTATCTGGTGCCAGGAATTTATACCACCGTATTTCGCCGTGTTTCATTCATCCCCCCAGGCCTGCTCGGTTTCCCAAATTGAGAACTCGTCGGCGGCTACAGGATTTTTTTCGTACCCACGACGATGCTTGTGCTCCAGTTGCTCGGCCTTATAACGGGCCAGCGCATCCTGCAAAGCCTTCCTTGTAAAAGCGGAACGACTTGTGTGGAGTTCTTTTGAAACACGATCGACCGCTTTGACGAGATTATCGTCAAGGGTCATTTGGATTGTCCTCATATCTCACCTCCACGATGTGTTTTTTGATAGCTATGATAATCCACATTATGGAAAATGTCAAAAACTCCGCGCTGCCAACGTCGGAAGTAATCGATGCAAATGAAGCGCAGCGGAATTTGCATCCGAGTTAATTTGCCTCGTTAGGCAAACCCTCCATTGGCACCAATATTCTGTCCAGATACCCAAGCAGCTTCTTCACTGACCAGAAACAAGACTACGCGAGCAATATCGATCGGTTCACCAATGCGGCCAAGTGCTGCCATTCCAGACAGTCGATTTATTACTTCCGCAGTTTTTCCGTTTTTGAAGAGTTCGGTATTGGTTGGACCTGGGGAAATTGAGTTTACAGTAATGCCCCGTGCACCTATTTCCTTAGCAAAGACTCTGGTAAGTTGTTCAACCGCCGCTTTGGTCGCACAATACGCACCATACGTTGGGAGCATAAGGCGGGTTGTCGAGCTAGAAAAATTTACGATACGACCGCCATTCTCAAGGCGCGTAGCGGCTTCGCGCAGAGTATTAAAAGTGCCTTTTACATTAATAGCGAATATGCGGTCAAAATCTTCATCCGTTGTATCTTGAATTGTCTTATATAAAATTGAACCCGCGTTATTGATGAGAATGTCAATCTTTCCGAAATGGGTGATAGTTGAATCAAACATTGTTTTTACTTCCGCAGCACTACTGACATCTGCACGCAGGGCAATCGCCTTACCAGCTCCATCTTTGATACCAGCGACTACTCGATCGGCAGCAGGCTTATTGCCGACATAATTAACAACGACACTCGCACCGGCCAATGCGATTGTCTTGGCAATCTGCGCACCAATCCCACGAGAAGAACCCGTGATAATTGCAACTTTTTGTTCAAGAGGGTTCATTGCTACTCCTTGGATTTTGATTAAGATGGTGGTACATTAGCGGGCAGTGGTAAATAAGCTTAACGGATTTCTCAGCCGCGAGGGAACCGAGTCGGCTGAAGAAAATGGTTAGATTTCTGACACATGCTCCGCTTCCTTTCCTCCGACAAGCACCACTTTATCCCAACCGCTTGGCGTTCTCAGGTGCTCCCGCAGTTGAGACATATCTTCATCCGTTGGGCCAAATGCGATGTGGTCTACTATCACCAGCCACCAATTCTCGTAGCGCCCTCTGTACGGGGCTATTTTCTCTAGTTTTTCATGGGCGCAGTACTCAATGTTTGCGATAAGCTCGCTAATTACCCAATACGCTTGATTATCATTATCAATGGACCCAAGAAGAAATGCGGATTCCTGCTTGTTGCTACATGGTATCAGCTCAATTCTGACTCCTTCGGCAACTTGCCATTCTAGTGGCTGGTGTTCCGGCTTTGCCTGGAATGTTTGGAGCTGAGTCCGAAGCATAGCTAACAGCTCCTTCCACGATATTGTCGGAGCACGAAAACGCAGGACAACGAACCAACTTTGGCCTTGTTGAGGTGGTCCTAGCTTTGGGAAGAAGTCATATGCCGAATCCCATCGGGGGATGAAAGTCTCCTCTAATCCCTTAGGACTGTCACCATCAAAGTCGTTCCGATTTAATCGCCGCACTTCAATAGCAGGACCGGCTTTTATCAGGAAGTCAGGAGGAACGTTTCCATCTGGCTCGTATATAACTCGACTTTCCCCGAATTCCCGACATAGATAGCGATATGCAACATTTTCGTCTGCGTTCATAGGAAATCTAACGGGCCTGTCGAAAAACGACTTTTCAGACCCCTTTACTTTCCATTTGAGTTTAGTATCCGATTCCTTTTTAGGTTTGGGATGAAATCTCCGGCCTGTTTAGGAAAATCCATTTGAATTTTGATACTTTTACCGAGCCACATAGGGCTTTGTGCGCCCTTTTTTATGCTATCGCAAAGCTTTTACCGTAGTTTAGGATCTTTTCGATGTTGTGCACCAGGCAGTAAAGCTTCCACTGAATGCCTACTTTTACCCTTCCTCGCAGTGTAAATCGGTCCATCCGTTTGCAGGATCGAATATTGCCAAAAACCGGCTCAACTATTGCGAGCCTTTTGCTGTAAATCTTTCGACCCTCGGGAGTATCAATCTTTTCTTTCATCATATCGGTAATGCTGCCTGGCCGTTTCCCATAGAATATGTGAACCTGCCTTGATTCGGTCTTGGGATTGCGCAAGCACTTAGAACGCAATCCGCATCCCTGGCATGCGGTCTTCGGGGCCTGATACGCAATGGCTTTGTATCCATCCGAAGTGATAAAGTTTCGATTCCTTACGTAAAGCCCGTGACCAGCAGGGCACATGAGCTTACCGGTGCGATCATCCATCTTAAAGTCTTCAACACTAAAAAAGCGTTTTTTAGATTTATACCTTTGATGGTGTTTATCCGTTGAGCGGCGGTGTCTGCCGGCATCCTGAAAACGGATATCCCTTTTTCGAAATTGCTGATCCGGCACATAGGCATCCACCTTTTCTTCGTTGCAAGCTTCAAGAAACAATTACTAGGGAAACAAAATCCCTAAGACTTTTCCGATCATGTACCCAGCCCATGCAAGCTCCTAACATTTAGCGTTTTATCCGTCATCCTGAGTATAAAGCAGCGCCATGAAGGTTTACTACTACCTACCTGGGTGCACCTTTCTCCCATTAAAGGATGATGGATAAAACGAGGTTGAACTTGACCGCTTTTCGCACTGTATTTGGTTTTTCAGAATTATGGGGATTATATCGGCCGATAGGATGCTTGGCAAGCGTTAAAAGGTAGGATTGGCGAAGGGGTAAGTGCTGGTTTTCCGGTCCCTGGAGTCGCATTTTATCTTAAAGGATGCTCCTTAAGAGATGAAGTTTCCTTCCAGCCTTGTGAAAAGCTAATTTTCAGGCGCACCTGTACAACTGCTCCAAGGTACACCGATCCCTGAGCCTAAAAGATGCGCTCGGTTTCCGCTCTTGTCCCGCAATATCCTCCTATGTCGGCGCCCGGCATTGGACTGAAGGCGTTTTTCCAAATTGTTTTCCGAGCTTGAATTTCCCCAGGCCGCACTTGGGGCATAAGGCGATATCGATGCCGGTCACCCGCAGCATCATCTCGCCTACCGTTTCCTGGCGGATCTGGACGGGCTCAGCCGATGGATCGATCAACTTTCGGATCAGCGCAACGGACTGCTTGCGGTTGCGATGCGCCAAAAAGCCGAAGTACCGGATTTTTACAAATCCGTCGGGCAGCACGTGGAGCAAAAAGCGGCGGATGAACTCGACCGCGTCCAGGGTCATGGGTTTGAGTTGATCGTTATCGGCACGATCCCGATAGGTGAAAGTCACTGCACCGTCTTGGACCGATTCGATCCGGTGATTGGATATGGCCACCCGATGGGTATAGCGGCCCAGATAGTCCAGCACCTGCTGGGGACCGGCAAAGGGGGCCTTGGCGTAAACGATCCAATCTTGGTTCTTAAGCTGGGTAACTAGCTTGCCGAACGCCCGAGGGCACGAAAGCTCCGAGGTCTTGCCCGGGAACTTAAGCTTGCCGGCCGCATGTAACGCCTGCAGTTCACCGATATAGCGGTGCTTGAACGCCTTGGCCAAGGACTTTGCGTCAAACAGATACTTGGCGCGCGACGCTTTCCAGCGTTTCTTATCCGCCCGCAAAGCACCGGCGGGAACCAGGCAGTGCAGATGAAAATGATCCATCAGGGTCTGAGACCAGGTATGCAGCACGGTTAAAATACCGATCTGGCCGTTAAGGCGCCATTGAGGGTCTTTACCGAATCGTTGAAGCACATCGCTGACCTTGCCGAACAAGGCGCCCAGGAGCAATTTCTTGTTGGCCAGGATCAGGGGGTTGATCCCATGGGGAAGCGTAAAGACCAGATGAAAGTAGCCGCAGGGCAGCAGTTCGGCGCTGCGGGCGTTAAGCCATTTTTGCTTGGCCGAGCTCTGGCACTTGGGGCAGTGCCGGTTGCGGCATGAGTTGTATGCCGGCTGCTCATAGTCGCAATGATCGCATTGCTGCATATGGCCACCCAGGGCCGAGGTGCGGCAGACCTTGATTAAATTGAACACTTTGCTCTGCCCGGGCGACAGAGGGTATTTGGCGCGATAACGATCCCCGTGCAGCCGGAAGATATCGGCAACCTCAATCTGTATCCTTTCCATCGAAGGCCTCCTCCCGACAAAGGGCCATATCCACGTCGAGGGGGCTTTGGACTTTGCGCATGCGGTCGGGGACCATGTGCAGGTAGATCATGGTGGTCTCAAGCTGATTATGGCCCAGGAACTCCTTGATCAACTGGATATCCGCGCCATGCATAATAAGGTGGGTGGCAAAACAGTGGCGTAAGGTATGGATGCCGAGCCCCTTGGTCAGGCCGGCTTTTTCTTTGGCATAAGTGTACATTTTTTGGGCCGTGGCGATCGGCATGGGTTCGTTTTTCTCTTTGCCGACGAACAGGTACGTAGAGGGGTTATAAAACCTGAAGTATAAGCGCAGCACCTCCAAGGCTTTTTGGGAAAGCAGCGTGTAGCGGTCTTTTCCACCCTTGGACTGCTCCACCCGCACCAGCATGCGCTCCGAATCAATATCCTTAGCCTTGAGGCGCACCACTTCACTGACACGCAGGCCAGAGCCGTAAACCATCATCAGCAGTGCACGGTGCCGCAGATCCTTGGCATTTTCGATCAAGCTGGCGACCTCGGTCTTGCTGAATATCTCCGGCAACTTTCTTTGCCTCGGACGCGGAGGTATATTCACTTCCAACGATGAGCGCTTGAGAAATTTGCAGTAAAAGAACTGCAAGGCGCAAAAAGCGACGTTACAGGTTCTCCAAGCCAGTTTACGCTCGGTGATCAGGTGCGCCAGGTAATCCTGAATTTGCTCGCTGTTAAGCTCTTCCGGCGACTGATTGAAGTAATTGGCAATCCCTTTGACGTATAAAAGGTAAGCCTCTCGCGTCTTTGGCGCTTTTCGTTGAACGATCATGTAGTTGTCGAATTTGGTTCTCAGTGCACTGGCCATAGTAGTCTCCTTGGGTTGGGGGTTGATAAACGGAGACCAATATGAAGCCTTATGGCTCGGAATGAAATGACTTTTTAATGGGGGCTATGAAGTTGGCGATAAAAGGTGGGAAGTATTGTGGAAGTACTATTCCGCGAAGCGGTTTAGTTCAACATGGTTTAGTCCTCCTATTAGGCGCCTTATTCGACGCCTGTTTGGGGGACGAACAGGATCTGGACCACGAATTGTCCGTCTATACGCTTGAATTTGCCTTGCTCGGCCTCGAATTCGTGGTCTAGATAATCAGCATTTGGTAAAAGAGTGGCGACCTGTTCAACGGATATTGCCACCACTCGGTTTCGATGCGTCGTTTTCATTCTTGCTGAAGGGAGCTGGCTGAAAACTATCCGAAATGCTTTGATTGTGTCAATTCAAATATCATCGGGGCGGGCCGGCGGCCGGTCGCGGAAATTGAAAATTGGGAAAAGAGGGGATTTTCGTTCAGGCACGATCTAAATGGCTATCATGCGACGTACATCCTTCAAAAGCAGAAATAGATGGAGGGGGTCGGTCGGAGAGGGAATAAAATCGAAATGCTGGTAAAAGGCTCTGGCTTGATCGTCCTTGGCATGCACCGCGATGCAGCGAATTCCGGCGATATCGGCGGCCTGCAATGTGCGCAGCATGGCATCTTTTAATAGCGCCTTGCCCACCCCATATCCCTGCCAGCGCCGATCCACCGCCAGTCTGGCCAAAAGCATGATCGGCACGGCATGCCTGGCCAGGCCCTTGATCATCCGGCCGGGTGCTTTTTCGGGTTTTACTTCGCCCACGGCCAGTGAATGATATCCGACGATCCGATGATCGACCAGCCCGACATAGGTTTGCGCGGCACCGGCCTGTTGGTTGGGCCAGGCGTAGCGATCCAGATAGCGGTTCAAATCATCCCGACCGCAATCGAATTCTTCTGTTCGATGATCCCGGCGCAGTTTGTCGATACAGCGGATGCTGCTCATCGATCGGAACCGCCATCGAAAAAACCGGGCTCCTTCAGCAGGCGCGCCAAGCGCGGCAGGTCGCGGGGCGGGGCATCCAAGGCGGCTAAAAAGTCCGTCCAACGTTGGGCATCCAAGCCAAAAGTCTGTCGGTCCGCCAGGGTTTCGTTGGCCTTGGTCAACGCGCTTCTCAGCACAAATTCGCTAACCGTGCAATTGGCAATGATTGCCGCCTCTTTGAGCAATCGTTTGGCATCGGACGAAAGCCTCAGGTCGAGCTTTTCGTTGCGAGTGGTTTGTCTCAATGGCATGACCAGACCTCCTTTCCTTGACAGTCGTGTGTCTAAATTATTTGTTTTGCCCGACAATGTCAAGACAGTAGAGGGCTTCATGCGCGCCGCACTAAATCAGTGCCTTGGCATTGCAGTCATTTTCGAGGCTCAGGGCCTTATCATGGGTAGCCTTTGCATTCTTGAGCGCCATATCGCGTGCGTTTTTGGCGGACATGAAAGCCAGACACCGCGCCTGTACCTGTGGCTTGTTGTCACCCAGCGATTTAAGTTTTTTCTGCAAAGGCCGATCTCTGATAAGGGTATCCGGATACAAGCATAGGCCGATTGACCATGAAGCTTTCACGATCCGAATCAAAGCTCCCGAATCGAATTCTGCTGGTGGCGCAGAACGCCAGGACTGCCCAGCGGTTGCAGCTCCTGCTCTCCCAGGCCAGGCCGCGGTCCTGCGAACTTCGAACCGCATGCGGCGCCCAACCGGATCTGAGCGCGTTCGGGGAGAATCCCATCGATGTGGTCCTTCTGGAGCTTCCGCTCCCGAAAACCGCGGCCCTCGGCCACATGGATCGCATGCTCGCGCTGTTCCCTCAAAGCGCGTTCATCCTTCTGGGCAACCATCAGGACCAAGCCTTCCTTGGCGAAATGGCCGGCCGGGGCGTCCACGCCTATTTGCCCAAAGGGCGTCTGGATGCCGAAACGCTGAAATGCGCCATTCTTTTCGCGACCGCCCGCCGGCAAAATGGGAACCAAGCCCCGCGGCGGGAGAACGCCGCTGAGCCGAGCAAGAATGAAGAGCGTTATCATACGATCATAGAGGGCATTCAGGAGGGCTACTTCGAGCTGGACCTCGACGGGGCCTTTACTTTTTCGAACGAGGCCTTGTGCCGGAGCATAGGCCTTCCGGCCGATGCGCTGATGGGCAAGAAAAGCAGTTCTTTTATGGATGTGGCCACCGCCGGGGAACTGCATGACATCTATCGTGAAATCTATGTCACCGGCATGCCCAAGAGAGATTTTCAGTACTCCCGTATCGACCAACAGGGCCGCCTGCGGCACATCGAAAGCTCGGTGTTTCTGATCAAGGATGAGAACGGGCGGGCGACCGGCTTTCGCGGCATTGCCCGCGATTGCACCCAGCGCATCCAAGCCGAAGAGGCGCTGCGCCAGAGCGAGGAGCGCTATCGGACCATTCTCGACAGCATCGAAGAGGGCTATTTCGAAAACGATCTGCGCGGCAATCTGACCTACTTTAACGACACCCTCTGCAAAATCGTAGGCTACAGCCGTGAAGAACTCATGGGCCTGAGCTATCGCGGTTATACGGATCAGGCCACGGCCGACCATATTTACGAAGTGTATCGCCAGGTCTATCGCACCGGTGAACCCGTCAAGAATCTGGAATACCAATTCAAGAGCAAGGATGGCGCCGTCCGCTATATCGAATGTTGTGCTTCGCTCATGAAGGATGCCGAGGGCCGGAGCATCGGCTTTCGGGGCACGGTCCGCGATATTTCCGGCCGCAAGAGAATTGAAGAAACACTGCGGCAGAGCGAGGAGCGTTACCGGACGATTCTGGAGAGCATCGAAGACGGCTACTACGAAGTGGATCTCAAAGGCGCCCTGATCCATACCAATGAAGGGTTGCGCAAACAGATCGGATACACCCGCGAGGAGATCCTCGCGCTGAATTATCGCGATTATACGCCCGAGCCTTATGCCCGCAAAGTGTTTGAAGCCTTTAACCGATGCTACACAACCGGGAAGCCGGACCGGGGGCTGCAATATGAGATCACCCGCAAAGACGGCAGCAAAGCCCATGTCGAAACATCCGTATCCTTGATCCGGGACGCCTCCGGGCAGCCGGTGGGCTTCAGGGGCATCGTCCGCGACATCACCGAACGCACCAAAGCCATGGAAGCGCTGCGCCAGAGCGAAGAGCGCTACCGGACCATTCTGGACAGTATCGAAGACGCCTACTATGAAGTGGACCTCAAGGGCCGCTTCACCTTTTTAAACGCCGCGGTCAACAAAATCCAGGGCTTCACCAAGGAAGAATTGATGCAGTTGTCCTTCACCGATTGGACGGATGGCGAAAATGCCCAAAAACTCTTTGAGGCCTACCATCAAGTGTATGCCACCGGCCAACCGCTCAAGCATCTCCAATATGAAGGCAGGGAAAAAGGAGGCGACATCCGCCACCTGGAGGCCTCCGTCAGTCTGATCAAGGATGCCAACGGCAACGCTCTGGGCTTCCGGGGCATCACGCGCGACATCACCGAACGCAAACAGGTCGAACTCGAATTGCAGCGTACCAAGGAGGCCGCGGAGCGGGCGACCCGCTTAAAAAGCGATTTTCTGGCCAACATGAGCCATGAAATCCGCACGCCCATGAACGGCGTCATCGGCATGTACAATCTGCTTCTGGGCACCGACCTGGATGCCGAACAGAGTGACTTCGTCCTGACCGGCAAACGCAGCGCCGAAAGTCTCCTGACCATTATCAACGACATCCTGGACTTTTCCAAAATCGAAGCCGGAAAGCTGGATCTGGAGGTCCTGGATTTCGACCTGCGCGAAGCCATGGAAGAGATGGTCGAACTGCCGGCCATGCAGGCCCACCAAAAAGGCTTGGAATTCATCTATCAGATCCAACCCGACATCCCTTCACTGCTGAGAGGCGATCCGGGCCGCCTGCGCCAGATCATCACCAATCTGTGCGCAAACGCCATCAAATTTACCAAAGAGGGCGAAGTCGTTATCCGGATCACGGCGGTCGAGGAGGCCGAAACGCAGATCAAGCTCCGCTTTGCGGTGCAGGACACCGGACTGGGTATCGGCGCGTCGGATCAGGATCGCCTCTTTAAAAGTTTCCATCAGGTCGATGCCTCCACCACCCGCAAGTACGGAGGCACTGGACTGGGCTTGGCCATTTCCAAGCGGCTGGCCGAACTCATGCAAGGTGATATTGGCGTCGAAAGCGAGATCGGCAAGGGTGCCATATTCTGGTTTACCGCTGTTTTCGAGAAGCAAACGCACGTCACCGAAAAAGTACTCATGCTGCCGGAAGCGGTTCGCAACAAACGCATCCTGGTGGTGGATGACAATAAAACCAATCTGGAGATCCTCAAAGGATATCTTGGCGCCTGGGGATGCATTTGCGACTGCGCCCGGGACGGGGAGATGGCCTTGTCTCTGATGCATGCCGTATCCAAAGTGAGGGCGCCTTTCGATCTGGTGATCTCCGATATGCGCATGCCTGAGATGGATGGCGCCGAACTTGGCCGGCGAATCAAAAACGACCCGGTTATAAAAGAAACCCAGCTCGTCATGCTCACCTCCCAGGGCTTGCGGGGCGATGCGGCCGAAATGAAGGCCATCGGCTTTTCGGCCTACCTGACCAAACCGATCCGGCGATCCCAGCTTTTCGACTGCCTGTCCATGGTTCTGCAAAAGCACCACCAGGAGCCGCCAAAGAAGAAGCCGGACTTGATCACCCGCCACTCGATCGATGCAGCCAAACTAAAAAAAATCAGGATTCTGCTGGCTGAAGACAATACCATCAACCGCAAATTGGCCTTGCATCTGCTCGAAAAATTCGGCTTCCAAGCCGATGCGGTGGCCAACGGCCAAGAGGCGGTTCAGGCGCTGACGATGGCGCCCTACGACCTGGTGCTGATGGATGTGCAGATGCCGGAAATGGATGGGCTTGAAGCCACTCAAGCGATACGCAACCCCGACTCTCCGGTGCGCAACCACCAAATACCCATTATTGCCATGACCGCCCATGCCATGCTGGGGGACCGCGAAAATTGCCTGAAAGCCGGCATGGATGACTATGTCTCCAAACCGATCCAGCCCGAACAGCTCTTCGCCGCCATCTATCGGCAGATCGCCCCGAAAAAAAAGCCGGAAAGCGATTTGGCCGGGCTCTCGTGAGACCGACAAGGCCTTTCGCCCTTGCAGGATCACGATGCGTTAGCTTGTCTCGGTTGCCGGTTCGTGCTACGCCAACCCCTCGGCCGGATTCAAGCCGGTTTGACATGCGGACCGATTCGGATAAACGCAACGCGGGTTTCAACCATGAAAATCTATTTAGGCTTCGATGATACCGATACCGCCGATGCACCCTACGGCACCGGCAAGCTCACGCGGTGGTTTCAGGAGGCGCTCCCGGCAACGGGCCGCTGCCTGGGGGTCGTCCGCCAGCAACTGCTGGTGTGCGACCGGATTCCTTATACCTCCCACAACAGCGCGGCCTGCCTGATCGCCGAACTGCCCGACGCGGCCTTTTTGGATGACCTCGTTCGGCGGGCCATCCGGCACATCGAGGCCCATGCCCTCCCCGGCAGCGACCCCGGACTGTGCGTGGCCACGGCATCGGCCCCAGCCCTGCAAGCGTTGATGGATTTTGGCTATACCTGCACCCATCTGGTGGTGAGTCAAAAGGATGCGCTGGCGGCGGCCCAAGGGGTCCATCTCTCCGGCCATGGCGGCACCCACGACGGCATCATCGGCGCCGCGGCCGCCGTGGGGCTCACGGCTTCCGGCTGGGCCGGCCGCTTTATCGAATTTGGAGATCTGCGCACGCTGCCCGCCGAAGTGGCGGTGTCGGAGCTAACCCGCATGGGCATCCAAGTCGTGGCCACGGAACGGGACGGCGAAGTGCCGGCCCCCGGCGATATCGTCGCCACCAACGCCTGGCTGCGCCCGCGTCTGCTGGGCCACCGGCCGGTGCTGCTGGTCGGCGCCGACGGCCCGGGCCGCTGGCGCCACAACCATGCCAAACGTCGCAAGGATCAGGCGATCGCTTCGTAGCGGTCGATAAAGCGCCGCAGGGTTTCGGCCTGCTTTTTCATGTAGCCGATCCAATAAGCCAGCACCTGCCCGCCCTCTTCGGTCAACTGGTAGACCCGCTTGGCCGGGCCGGCGCCCTCGGTCTCCCATTTGGAAACCACCAACCCGTTCTCTTCCAGATCCCTCAGGTGGCGGTAGATCATGCCCGGCGGGGCCTGACCCTCCACGAAGCCGTATTCGCAGATCCCCTGAATCAGTTCATACCCATAGGAGGGTTTCTGCTTCAAGGCCAGCAGGATGGATGCCTGCATGAAGCGCTCCGATTTTTTGAAACCGGAACGCGTTGGGTGCTTTTCGATTTTAGGTGCCTTTCTTGACATATATCCTTCGAATATATATGGTGACGTGTGTCTATATGATCCATAACGACGGGAGGTCCAAATGACAACCAAAATATTTGTTCGGGAGCGCAACAAGGTGGAAACGGGCGAAAAGAAACCCCGCTTCCGCATCGTCGGTGTCAGTGGCAAGGACCTAAAGATCTACGTGTACCACATCCGCAAGAAAGAGCTGGAGCAGCTCGGCAAGGAGACGGGCGCCGAGATCGTCTACCTGGAAGCCGGCAAGGGCATGCAGGACGGCCTCAAGGAGCGATCCGATGCGGCCGAAAGTCCGAAAAAGACAAAGCGCCGCGGCCAGAAAAACGCGGCGCAATAATAAAGCGGCCTACTCCTCTTTATAGATGATGGTGCCCACGTGCTTGCCTTCCAGGGCCGCCAGGATGTGCTCGGGATGGTTGAGCGCGTCGATGATCTGCAGCTCCTTGAGGCATTTGGCCCGTTGCATCAGGGTGAGGATCGGCCGCTCGACGATCAGATCGTCCAGATCCAGGGCCAGCAACGCCTTGGCCGAGATGCGGTCGTAGTATTTGAGCTTGCGCCGCTTGGCGGCCGGCACCTTTTTAGGGTCCTGGTCGAAGAGCCCCTTTTCATCTTTGAGGTAGATCAACGAGCGCGCGCCGATATTCTCGGCCAGCAAAAAGGCGCCGCAGTCGGTGCGATGGGGCGGGATCGAGCCGTGCTCGGCCGGGTGTTCGAACAGCCCATAGGGCGGAATGCCGTAGGTGATCGGCAGGTAGCCCTGCTGGCAGAACATGGTCAACTGCTCCAGGTTGTCGCCGTGGCCGATCTTGACGCCGCCGTGCTTGGCCAGCAGAACGCCGAGCATCTCGGCATTCTGCCAGGAGACCTTGTCCCCCAATTTCGACAGTACGCCGGTGGGCATGCCCAGGTCCACGCCGATATTGTAGACATGCCGCGCCCGGGTGCCCCCGCCGGTCATCAGCAGGATCTTGTACCTTTCCTTGGCCTTGACCAGCACATCCAGAATCGGAAAGAGCGCCTTGCCGCCCCGGTCCATGATGCTCTGGCCGCCGATCTTGAGCACGTTGATGTCCGGATGCATGCGAAAATACTCTTTGGCCTCGGTGCGCTTGAGCAGCTCCTTGCTCACCAGGGACTCGCCCATCAATGGGGTTTCGATGTGCAGCCGGCCCTTTCCCGGTGCTTCCTTGATCAATTTGGTCATTGGGGTACCTGCCTTTGTCGGGGGTGGGTGCAATTCCGATATCAATAAGCTTTCGGAAGCGCGGCGTCAACCGGCGCCCGCGGACCTGACCGCGCCGCGACCCCGCTGTCGGCGGCCACGATGCCACCGGCGGCCACGTTCAGCACGGTGCCGGCCAGGGACTCGATCTCTTCCCGGGCATGGCTGACATACAGGATGGGCACGGCGAACGCTTCGGCCAGGCGGCCGATAAAGGGAAGTACTTCGGCCTTGCGCGGGCCGTCCAGCGAGGCCAGGGGCTCGTCCATCAGCAGCAATGAAGGGTTGGCCAGCAGGGCCCGGCCGATGGCCACGCGCTGCTTTTCGCCGCCCGAGAGCCGGGCCGGCCGGCGATCGAGCAGATGGCCGATGCCCAGCAGGTCCACCACCTGGTCGAAGGTCACGTAGCGTTGTTCCTTGGGGGTACCGCGCATGCCGTAGGTTAGATTGGACTTTACCGAAAGGTGGGGAAAGAGGCGGCCGTCCTGGAACACATAGCCGACGCCGCGCCGCTCGGGGGGCAGATCGATGCCTTGCCGGGAGTCGAACAGGCAGCGGCCGTTGACCTGGATATGACCGCTGTCCGGGCGCAGGAGGCCGGCCACCATGTTGATGATGGAGGTCTTGCCGGCCCCCGAAGGCCCGAACAGGGCCGTCACCCCTTTGGCCGGCGCTTGGAATTCGGCCTGGATCATAAAGCCGCTTTGGTTCTTCTCTACTTGCACCGAGATCATTGTTCGCCTCGCAAGCGCCGCGTGAAGCGCCGCGACACCTGCTCGGAAAAGATCAGGGCCGCCATGGCGATCAGGACCGAAAGCACGCACAGCCGCAGGGCGGCCGCCTCGCCGTCCGGCACCTGGGTCAGGGTGTAGAGCGCCAGGGGCAGGGTCTGAGTCTGGCCGGCGATATTGGAAACAAAGGTGATGGTGGCCCCGAACTCGCCCAGGCTGCGGGCAAAGGCCAGAATGGCGCCGGTGATGATGCCGGGGACGATCAACGGCAGGGTGATGGTGAAGAAGACCCGCCACGGCCCGGCGCCCAGGGTGCGTGCGGCCGCCTCCAGCCCCTGGTCCACCGATTCGAGCGCCAAGCGCACGGCGCGCACCATCAACGGAAAGGCCATGACCGCGGCGGCCAGGGCCGCTCCTTTCCAGTTGAAGGCCACCACGATGCCCAAGTACTCGTAGAGCAGCGCGCCGATGACGCCATTACGCCCCATCAGCACCAGCAGCAAATAGCCGATCACCACCGGCGGCAGCACCAGGGGCAGATGCACCAGGCCATCCAGGAAATGCTTGCCCGCAAAGCGCCCGCGGGCCAGGACCCAGGCCGTGAGGACCCCCGCCGGCAGACTCACGGCCACGGCCCAGGCCGATACCCACAGACTCAGCTTCAGGGCCTCCAACTCCACCGCTGTGAGGTGCCAAACGCCCATCAACGCACGTCGAAGCCGTACTTCAAGAAGATCGCCCGGGCCTCCGAGCCTTTCAGAAACGTCAGAAAAGGCTTGGCCGCCTCCATTTTACCGCCGGACACCGCGGCCACCGGATAGACGATGGGCGAGTGGCTGTCGGATGGGAAGATGCCCACCACCCGAACCTTTTGGGAGATGGCGGCATCGGTGGCATAGACCAGCCCCAGGGGCGCCTCACCGCGCTCGACCATCACCAGGGCCGCGCGCACATCCTTCATGGGGGCCAGCCGATCCTTGACCTGGTCCCAAACTCCCATCTGCTCCAGCGCCTTGCGACCATACTTGCCGGCCGGCACATGCTCGGGATCGCCCATGGACAGGCGCCCCTCCTTGCCCAGCACATTCGATAGCGAAAAGCCGGGCTCGATCTCGACGGCTTTCACCGGGCTGTCGGCCGGAACGACGAGCACAATCCGGTTGCCCAGCAGCTCCTGGCGGTTCTCCGGGGCCACCTTCTTTTTATCTTCCAGATAGGTCATCCACGGCACGTCGGCCGAAAGGAAGACGTCGGCCGGCGCCCCGCTTTCGATCTGCTTGGCCAGGGTGGAAGACGACGCGAAGGAAAAGGTCACATGCCCCATGCCGCGCGCCTCGTACAGCGTCCCGATCTCGCCGAGGGCGTTGGTGGTCGAAGCGGCGGCGAAGACCACCAGATCGTTAACGGCCGAGGCCGCGACGCAAGTCCCCAAATTCGGACCGAATGAAAACAGCAGAACCAGGACCCACAGATGCCGGATGCGTTTCATGAAAGCCATTGCAAGCGTCTCCTTTGCCATGTGTGCAATTGACGTTTTTAAATGTCATTTGACCGGTTCTAATTACACATGCTATGGGGAAGGTCAATATCTTTGAAGGGAGTGGCTGGATGACAGCGGACGAGAATGTTATCCTTTGCAACGTCAAACGCTACCGGGTGGCCCGGGGGTGGTCCCAGGAAGAGTTGGCCGAGAAGGTCCGCATCCGACGCCAGGCGATTTACGACATCGAATCCGGGCGCTACCTTCCCAACACGGCCATCGCGCTGCGTCTGGCCCGCCTGTTCGATTGCCGGGTGGAGGATCTGTTCGTCGAACAGCAAAAGCCGGAACTGCAACCCGTGCAGCTCGTGGGCGACGCGGCCGGTCCCGCCGCGCGTCTGGCCCTGGGCAGAGTCCGGGACCGGCTGGTGGCCCTCCCCCTGCAGGGCCCCGAAGCCATGCCCTCCGGCCTGCGCTCGGCGGACGGCTGTCTCGACCCGGACGGCAAGCGCGCGCGGATCTTCATCAGCCGACAGCGCCTGGACAAAACCATCGTCCTCATGGGGTGCGATCCGGCCTTCGAAATCCTGGGCCAGCACGTCGCGCGCGTGGCGCCCGAAGCCCGCATCCATTGCCGCTTTGCCTCCAGCCGGCGGGCCATCGACAGCCTGGCCCAGGGCTTGACCCATGTGGCCGGCACCCACCTGCACAACACGGACAATGTGGAGGCCAACGTGGTCATGGCCGAAAAACGCCTGAAGGGTCAGTCGGGTCGCATTCTAGGCTTTTCGCTGCTGGAAGAAGGCCTGATGGTGGCCAAAAACAACCCCCTGGGCATCCGCTCAGTGGCCGACCTGGCCCAGCCCATGGTGCGTTTCGTCAATCGCGAATCGGGCGCGGCCCTGCGCGTGCTGCTCGACGACTGCCTGCACCGCGCGGGCGTGGACGTGCAGGCCGTCGACGGATATCGCAATGAAGTGGCCTCTCACCGCGCCGGTGCCTATCGCATCGCCTGCGACGTGGCGGATGCCGCCCTGGGCCTGCGGGCCATCGCCGAAGCCTATGGATTGGATTTCGTGCCGATTACCGGCGCCCGCTGCGACCTGGTCATTCCCAGCGACCTGGAGCGCCACCCCACGATCAAGGTGCTTCTGGATGTACTCCAAAGCGCGGCCTTGCGCCGGGAACTGGATACCTTGCCCGGCTATGACGGCGCCGTCACCGGCAAAACAATCGCCGATTTTTAACCGAAATTTCAAAAAAAGCCACCCGTCCCCGGCAAGCAGTGTGTGTTTACAGCCCGAACACGCCACACGGCCCCAAAGGGTTCGACGATATTCAAGGCCGCGTAATCCTGGCCCAGACGGAAGAGATGGCTCAGGGGCATGCCCAGCAGGTGGCAGAGCAGCACGCGGTTGACGCCGGCGTGGGCCACGACGAGGATGGGGCCGGCGGTTCGGCCGACGATCCGTTCGAAGGCCGGCACCGCCCGCAATCGGAGATCGTCGAAGCATTCGCCGCCCGGCGGCCGGAAGTGGACAGGGTCGCGGCCGCGCCGCTCGAAGCCGTGGGGGTTCTGGCGCCGGAGCGCTTCGAAGGTCTGCCCCTCCCAGGCGCCCAGATGGATCTCCCGCAATCCGGTTTCGAGAAGTACTTCCAGGCCTTGGTCCCGGGCGACGATGCGGGCGGTCTGGGCGGCGCGTTGCAGGTCGCTGCTGAAAATGGATGTCAGGGCGATAGGGCCGAAGTACTCTCGCCAGCGCTCGGCCTGGGCGGTTCCTTCAGGCGAGAGCGGCGGGTCGCTCTGGCCGATGTAGCGCCGGCCGCCGGGTGGGATCAGGGGTTGGGCGTGGCGCAGCAGATAAATGCGTCGCTCCGATTGGGGCATGGCGGGCATTACTCCTGGCGGCCGGGGCGCTCGGCCAGCACTTCGGCCAGTCGGCGGCCGGTGACGCGTTCCACCTTGGCCGCGATCCATTCCGCGGTTTCGAACCGGCGGGCAATGACGGCCCTGGCCGGGCCCTCCTGGCCGTACTTGGCCAGCTTGCGCGCCTGGCGCGCCGCCAGACCCTCCAAGCGTTCGCCTTCGAGCAGTTTGTCGGCCAGGAAGACCAATTGGGCTTCGTCCAGCGGTTGATCCGGTCCGGTCTCGAGATCCATGTGCACGGCCACCGCCGCCGCCACCCGGGGATAGCCCAGCGTCTTCAACAACGCAGCGCCGGCCGCGGCATGGTCCTTTTGGGTCTTGGCGATGTCGTGCAGCAAACCCGCGGCCCGCACCAGATCCAGATCCAGGGCCGCGCCGGCCTGCTTCAGCGCCGCGGCCATGGCTTCGGCCGCGGCGGCCACGGCCCGGCAGTGGCGCCAGATCGGCTCCGGCACCGCCTGCACCTGGGTCATGAGCGCCCGGCACTCTTCGATGGTGGGCAGATCGATTCGGGACAAGCGATCCGCCATGCGCCGGTAATCTTCTTCGGTGTCCAGATCGAAGAGGATGTTCTCGTCGGCCACGGGCACCTCCCGCATGGCCACCCGGCCCTCATCCCAAAAGGCGCGCAACCCGCCCTGCCCCGACCACCCCAGGATGGCCGGCGCCAGCGCGACCGGCACCAGGGGCGGATGGCCGCGCCGGCCGTCGAAGCAGGGATGCAGCACACGGGCCGGGTGTTCACTGAAAGCGGCGACGAGCGCGACCAGCGTGCCGGGCCGCACCAGGGGCACATCCACCGGATGGACGAAAAACCCCTGCACATCGGACGGCAAGGCGGCCACGGCGGCGGTCAGGGAAGAGAACATGCCTTGGGCATACGCCCGGTTCACGATGCAGCGCACCCCCAGGGGAGCGAGGGCGGCTTGCAGCGCGTCGGCCTGGTGCCCGGCCACCACGCAGATATCTTCGATGCCGGCCGCGCGGTAGAGCGCCACCACCCGGCCCACCACCGTGGTCGCGCCCAACGGCAGCAGCGGCTTGAAACGGCCCATGCGCCGGGAGAAGCCGGCGGCCAGGATGATGGCGGATAGATGTTCGTTCGCTGTCAACTTTCTACTTTCGACTTTACGCTTCTTTTCTGTGCAATCATCTCCGCCACGATGCTCACCGCGATCTCTTCGGGGGTTTCGGCCCCGATATTCAGCCCGATGGGCGAATGCACGCGCCTCAGATCCGCTTCGGAGAAGCCTTCGGCCAATAGCCGATTGAAGATCTGGTCGCGCTTGCGCCGGGAGCCGATCATGCCGATATAGCCGGCCTCGGTTCTCAGGGCCTGGGCCAGGGCGACCTTGTCGTGCAGATGGCCCCGGGTGACGATGACGATGAAGCTGTCGCGGTCCACCGCAAACCCTTCGAAAGGGCGCTCGAAATCGGCCAGCACGCGCACCGTGTGGGCCTCGGGAAAACGGCCCGCATTGGCGAAGGCCTCCCGGTCGTCGAGCACCACCACCCGAAACCCCACCAGGGCTGCCATGTGGGCCGTGGGCATGGCCACGTGGCCGGCGCCGAGCAGATATGCGGTGTTGGGTTTACGGATCGGCTCCACCAGCAGGTCGTAATCTTCCAGACGCAGGCTCTGCATGACCGAAGCCCCCCGGCCGCTGAGAAGCGCCGTTTCCAGGGCCTCAGCCGACAGGGGCAGCCGGCCCAGGAGGCGTCCGTCGCTTTCGGCCAGGGCCAAATGGAGTTGGGCGATCGCTTCGCCCGCGCAGCGCACGGCGAAGATCAACAGCCCCTGTTCGCCGCCGGCCTCCATGCGGCGCCAGCGGTCGAAGAGGGCGAGGTTATCTTCGGTCGCGGCGATGGGCAGCAGCAGGACCTCCAGGCCGCCGCCGCAGATCATGTCCGATCCGGCCACTTCGGTATAGCTCAAATCGAAGCGCAGCCAGCGCCCCGTTCCGGCGGTCAGCAATGCTTCGCACTGGGCCATCACCTTGGCCTCCAACAAACCGCCGCCAATGGTACCGGCGATTCGGCCGCCCCGGGCCACCACCATCTGCGTCCCGGCGGCGCGCGGCGTGGAACCTTGGCGGCTGGCGATCTTGGCCAGCACCAGGTTCTCTCCTCGGCTCAGCCAGTCAAATCCGGTTTCCGCGATTGTCTTCATGCAATGGCGTCCTTTAATGAGACATTGGTCGTTCTTTGATCGTCGATCGTGCGTTTGGCCGTCGGCGCGACGAATCCAAGGCGTTTTTCTACGGCAATGGGGTCCACACGCAAGGCGCCGTTGGCCGTGGCGGCCCGGAGGGCTGGAAGCTGTTCCAGCGCAACGGCGGCCCGCGACGGCAGGCGGTGGTCATCCTGGTAGGCAAAGAGCGTCACCGTCAGATGTTCGCCACTGCCGCCGGACCGCAGCGTCGCCTGGTAGTTGATTACTTCGGGCAGGGCGAAGAGCGCTTCGTCCAGGGCATTCATCTCCAGAACGATGCCGTCGGCCAGGCGCCGCAACTCCTGACGCCGGCCGCGCACCCGTGCCATGCGGCGCAACGCCGATCCGCAGGGGCACGGATCATCGATCCAGGCCGCCAGGTCGCCGGTGCGGTAGCGGATCAACGGCATGGCCCGGCGGGTCAGGGTCGTCACCACCACTTCACCCGGCCGGCCGCCGCTCACCGGGTCGCCGGTCACCGGATCGACGATTTCGAACAGCAGGTCCGCCTCGCGGAGGTGATAGCCCGCCTGGGCCGCGCACTCCACCCCGCCGCCGAAACCCATCTCGGTCATACCGTAATGCTGGAACACCCGGCAACCCCAGGCCGCCTGGATGGCGGCCACGATGGCCCGAGGAACGTAATCGGTGCTCAGCAGCACGCTCCGAATGGCGCCGCGGCCGATGCGCGCCCCGTCCGGATGACGCGCCAGGGCCAGCACCTGCACGGGGATGCCCACCAGGCTGTCGATATGCCGATCGCGAATCGCCTGGAGGGTGCGCACCGGGTCCTGCACCGGACCATGGACGATGCCGTCCCCCCCCATGCGGGACAGCCCCTTGCGCAGCAGATCGCCCACGCTGTCGGGCAGGTCGCCGGGCAAGAGAATCAGCACCCGCTCGCCAGGCCTCACCAGGGTAGACATTCCGTAGTGGAAGAAATCGATGGTGGCCTCCAGCTCCTCGCCGCTGAAGAAGAGCCGCTTGGGAGCGCCCGTGGTGCCCGAAGTGCGCAGGGTGATCACCCGGGCCACCTCGCTCTGGGAGACGCACAGCAGGCTCAAGGGGTCTTGGCGCAGATCTTCGGCTGAAGTAAACGGAAGCGCGCGAATCTCTTCCAGGTCAGTTAATCTGGGCCTCGCACGCCCTCTCCATTGCCTTCGATAAAAGGGACTCTGCCGGCAGGCCTGCTCCAAGGTGGCGTTCAAGCGGGCCAATTGCCAGCCTTCCAGGCGCGCAGGCGTCGGCCGTTGCCCGGGGTTCAGGCCGATGCGCGCGGCGATCCAGTCATCCAGGGGTGTGCGTCGCATCGCAGTCATGACCGGTAAAGGGCGCGGCCGTCGGCGGCCGTCAGGTTGTAAAGGCAAAAGGGGATCAAGCGGCCGTCGGGCGCCATGACATGGATGCAGCAGCCTTGCACGCGCTCCAGGTCCAGGTTCCAGACATCCTGGAAGGCCATGGCCGATACCGAAAAGGCGCGCGATTGCGCGGCTTCCAGAAAATCGTCCAGGGCCATGGGCCGCGGGCTGCCCGTGTTCGCGACGCTGCCCACGCAGCAGCCGGCCGCCGAGGCTCGGGGCGCCGGGCCGGCCCACTGGCGTGCCACCGCGCCGATGGCCCGGGCCGCCCCCTCTTCGGCGCGGATGGGCGCCCGCTCCAGGGGCGTCATGGGCAGCGGATGCAGGGGCCGCGGCCGTCCGTCGGCGGAAAGCAGATATTGGGCATGGAACGAGCACAGGGCGTGCTCGCATCCCGGCGGCCGGAAATGATCGGCTTTGAAGCTTCCGCCGGTCTGGCTTTCGATGGCGCGCATCAGCTCGGGCAGGGTCAAGCGCTGGGCGTCGGCCGGCGGGCCAGGATGGCGGCCGAAATAGCTCACCGGCTGGAAATGCACGCCGCGCACCGTGGGATACCACGCCAGGGCCATGTCCAGGATCGCGCCCACCGCATGGGCATTGACGCCCGGCACCAGGGTGGGCACCAGCACCACGCCCAGGCCGGCCCCGGCGCAGGCTGCCACGGCGGCTTTTTTTTCTTCCCACAAAGCACGGCCGCGCAGGGCCCGATAGATGGTGTCGTCCACGCCGTCGAACTGCAAAAAGATCGAAGCGGCGCCGGCGGCTTTGAGGGCTTGGGCATAGTCCGGTTGCCGGGCCAACCGCAGACCGTTGGTGTTGATCTGAATAAAAGCCAACCCGGCTTGACGGCCCAGGGCCACCAGGTCGGGCAGATCGTCGCGCAGGGTCGGCTCGCCGCCGGAGAGCTGCACGTTGCACCCTTGGCCGGTCCGGCGCAGACGTTCGAACCAGCCGGCGATGGTCGCCGCCGAGGGATCGTTGCCCGTTTCACGGGAGTCGGCATAGCATACCCGGCAACCCAGGTTGCAGCGTTGGGTCACCTCCAGGATCACGGTGCACGACCGTTGCCGGTGGTCGGGGCACAGCCCGCAGTCAAAGGGGCAGCCGCGCTCGACGCCGTGCCCCACCGCAGCCGGTTGGGTAGCGATTTTGGGCCGGTGCCAGTCGCTCATCTCCGGCGCGCCCTTCCAGATCGAGGCCTGAAACGGACCGTGGACCGGGCACTGCTTCTCTAAGAAGACATTCTCCCCGCGCGCGGCCCTCCGGGCCGGAATACGTTGCAGACAGACCGGACAGAGGCTCAGTGTGGCATCAGCGATCATATTCCCACGCCATTTTCCGCCAAAATTTCCAGCGCCTTGCCATAGGTCTCGGCCACAATCGTACCGCAGGTATGGCGGGCCGCGGCCGGACCATCGGTGCCCACGATCGCCTCGCAGGCGATGCCGCCGTGGGCCTGGCCCACCCGGCCCTCGAACCAGTCGGAGAGGTCCTGAAGCATCATGGGAAGACGCTCCGAAGCGTGCTCGCCATCGGCGCCTTTACCCGCATAAAAGGCCAACAGGCAGCAGCCGCCGGTCAAGGCGCCGCAGGTGGCGCGGCCCGCACCGCAGCCATAGGCCAGACCGGCCATGGCCCGCACCAGACCCGGATTGGATTCCGCCCGCGCTTCCAAGGCCAGCAGCAAGAGGATTTGGGCACAGCTATAGCCTTGCCCTCCCCACCGCAGCATGCGCAGTTGAAGATCATCCACGATCGGCCCCTCCTTTAGCGGCAAGCATCAAAAAGTAACCCGGCTTTCCACCGGCCGCGCTCCGCCCGCCGCCACACCCAAAGCCGGCCGCCTCCCAGAAGGCCGAAAGGGAGCCGTGCTCCCAGACCAGCCGCGCGGCCAACTGCTTGAGCAGCGGCGTATGATCCTCCCAAAGCATCACGGTGAAACCCGCCGCATGCAGCAGACCAAGAAGCGCTTCCTGGGGCATGACGCCGTCCAAGCAGCCGTGCGACGGAGCACTTGCCGGAACCGGCGTGCAGCATCCCGCGCGGGTATAGAGATCCGATACCACCAGCAGGCCTTCCGGCGCCAGGACCCGGCGCCACTCGGCCAGGAGCGCCATCGGATCGGAAAGCAGCGACAGCACACATTCGCTGAAGATCGCCGCGATCCGCCCGTCGGCGATGGGCAGCGCTTCGGCGCGGCCCTGGACGAGGGCGATGGAGGCATCCTCCCGGCGGCCTTCGATCAGCAGCGGCCAGGAAAGATCGACACCCACGGCCCGCAGGCCATGACATTGGCGCAGATGGCGCACCGTGGCACCGCTGCCGCAGCCCAGGTCCAAAACCAGAGACCCCATCGGCAGCCGACAAATCTTGGCGGCGCGCGCGGTCAGCGTCAAGCCGCCGGGCCGGATGGCCGGGCCGGTGACGGCCCGCAGGGCGGGGGATTCATATAGGTTCATTTTTTCATTTATCTTCCAAGATCCGTTCGACTTCCGCCATCTTGCCCAAGGCCAATGCTTCGGGCACCAACACCAGGCCGCACCCGGGGCAATGCGGCATTTCGGTGGTGAAACTGTTGTTCATATAAGCGACGCTGACCTGCCCGAGTTCCAGGGGCCGGTCGCACGCGGCGCAGCGCCAGGCCAATTCATCGCTCCAGACCGTCTCGTTTTCAGGCTTCATGGCCGACCGACCTCCATGCGATGGCAGTAGGCATTGAACACTTCGAAGCCCTCTGCCGCCGGCCCATACTCCACCCAGAACGTGACCTGCCGGGGACGGAAGGCGGCCCGGAAGCGCCCGGTGGCCGGGTGGCGCAGTTTTTGGCCGGAGGCTTCGGCCTGGGCGATGGTCTGCCGAATATCTTCGGTCAGAATGCGCCGGGCTTCCAAGCGCTCGGCGACATCGGGGGCCATGTGTAATCGTAACCGGCGATGTTCTTCCGCACCGGGAGCGCTTTCGCCCCACGGCCCTTTCAATAGACCGGCCTTGAGCCGGGCGCGATTCTCCCGGCGCAGGGACCACCCGGGCCGGGGCCGGCCGGCCGGGTCCGGCGTATCGGCCTGGGGGAAGATCAAATCCAGCAGATGCACCGCGCGCTTGCCGGCCGCCGCCAGACGGTCGCGGCACATGGCGCAGTAGGTCAGGTAGTCGTGGCTGCTGAGCAGCGCCCGGCGGCGGGTCACCGCTTGGGCGATCTCCGGATTGGCGCTCTCCATCAGGCCGCCGAAGCCGCAACACTCGGTCTTCTCCCGCCCCAGCGCCAGTTCCGCGGCCGTACCCCCTAAGGAAACGAGTAAATGACGCGCGGCCGCCTGAATGTGGGGCGCGTCCCGCGTGGTGCACGGATCGTGAACGGCCAGGGGGGCGGCAAAAGAACACTTCGTCTCCGGCAACCCTACCGTCGATAAGGTCTCCCACACCGACTGGATCGGCACCTGGGGCCGATGCTCGTGGAACATGCGATAGCATGTGGAGCAGGCCAGAAGCAATTGGGGCCGGCCCAATGCTTCCCACTGGTGCTGCCACAGATCCAAAATCTGCTCGCTCTCCACCTGCCGTCCGGACCAGTGGGCCGGCGCGCCGCAGCACCCCAACATCAGGCCCACGGCCCCCAACCGGGCGCGCAGATGGTCATAGAGCGCGGCGACCTGGCCGGGGGCCGAGGCGCACAACTGGCAGCCCGGAAAGAAGAGGTGGCTGCTGTGGTCCAGACCCGGTGCGTGGCGGGCCAGCAAAAATGCCTCGCTCTGGCTGAAGGCCATGTCTTCCAAAGCGAATTCGTGGGCCGAGGGGGGCATCTTGCCCTTGGCCACCATGCTTTGGCGGGTTTGCAGGCAAAGCTCCTGCATGGCGAAGTCTTCGGGACAGACCGTTTCGCACAGCCCGCACAGGCTGCACGAATTGATCAATCGGTTGGCCGTGCGCGTGCCCATGACGATGGATTCGTTGTTGTAGATCTCCCGGGCGTACTTGCGCGGATAGGCGCCGAAACGTTCCAGGTAGGGGCACACCTTGACGCACGCCAGGCACTCGCACCGCAGGCAGCGGCCGGCCTCGGCCCGGGCCTCGTCGGCCGTATAACCGCCGTGGGCGTCGGTCATGGCCACGGCCGGTTGGGCCACGACCCCTGCGAGGCTGGTAAAGAGCCGGGTGGCAAAGGGTCCCTCCTTCTCGCGACCGGCGGTCAGGGAGACTTTTTGCAGCGTGCGATCCATGGTGGTGGCGGCCCAGCGGCCCTGGGCGGCCTGGTAGATGACCGATGGATCGCCGCCGCCGGCAAAGACCTTGGGATCGCTGTCCAAGTTCCATTCCGGAGAACTCACCGCTTCCAGGCCAATATAGATCGATTGGAAATGGGTCAGGGTTTGGGAGAGAAAGGCCTGGGAGTGGATCGGCTGACCGGTTTCGAAGCGAACCCCCCATTTCTCCAGCCAGGCCAGTTCGGCGCGGATGATGTCGGTGGTCAGAAGATCGGGGAAGCGGGCCGCCAAACCGGCGCCGGGCTGCAAGCCGGGCTCGAAAAGCGTGATGGCATAGCCCTTGCGCGCCAGGTCCCAGGCCACGGTCAGGCTGCTCAAGCCGCTGCCCAGGACGGCGATCGCTTTCCGTTTGGCCGGCAGCGGCACAATCCGATACCCACCTGCGGCCAGGTTCACGCAGGCGCGCTCCAGAGCCCCGATGCGGATGGTGCCGCCGGCCGCGTTGCGCTTGCAGCGGGTTTCACAGGGAGCGTCGCAGATGCGGCCCAGGATGCCGGCCAGGGGCATGGTCCGGGACAGGATTTGCCAGCCGTCGTTCCAGCGGCCCTCGCGCAGTTGAGCATTCAAGGCGCGCACATCCACATGCAGCGGACAGGCGGCCGTGCACTCGGGCGGCTCTTCCTGGATGCAGCGCTGTTCCCACTGTCTGAGCTCGGTTTGATCCACGGCGAAGGGCCTTCCTATAAATTCGATAGGGGCGGAGAAACCTCCGCCCCCGTTTTACTGCTTTGGCCTTCGGTCTTCCGGCTACTGCTTCATGGCCGCCAAAACCTTCTCCGGCAAGGCCGGCAGATGGCGCACGCGCGCCCCGCAGGCATTGTGGATGGCGTTGATCACGGCCACATGGGAGCTGGTCAGGGGCAGTTCGCCCACGCCCGCGGCGCCGAAGGGGCCGTGCTCCCGCGGGGACTGAATATAGATGAGTTCCAGGTTGTCGGGGATCATCTTGGCGTAGGGCAGGCCGCAGGCCCGCAGCGACGTGTGTTTCTCCAGATCCTCGAAATCTTCGGTCAGGGCCAGTCCGATGCCCTGGGCGATGCCGCCGTACATCTGGCCGTCGACCACCAACTGGTTGTTGATCGTGCCCACATCGGCGATGGCGGTGAACTTCTCTACGCTGGTCTTGCCCGTCTTGGTCTCCACGGCCACCTCGGCCATGAACATGCCGTACATGTAGACCGAGAAGGGCTTGCCCTGGGAGGTGGTAAGGTCGCAGTTGGTGGCGCTGGCGGCGGTCCACTTACCGTTGTAACTCACGGGGATGTTCTCGGCCGTCATCTCGGCATGGGTGCGGAAGCTGCCGTCCTTCTTGCGCATGGCCCCCAGCAGCAGTTCGCAGCCGGCCTTGATGGCGTTGCCGGTGACCACCTGCTGGCGGCTGCCGCCCGAAGGCCCGCTGGCCGGGGTGGTGGCCGTGTCGTTCATCACCAGGCGGATCTGATCAGGGGCGATGCCCAGGGGCTGCAAGGCCTTGTGGGCCGTGCCGAGGCAGCCCATGTCGGCGCCCTGGCCGTGATCTTCCCAACTGCTGAACACGGTGATGGTGTCGTCGGGGTTGAGTTCCACGCGGATCTGGGAGCCGTCCGGGCCGTCCAGGCCGCAGCCGTAGATGCCCAGGGCGATGCCCACGCCGCGCTTGACGTCCGCCGTGGAACTCTGCTTGGCTTTTTCCAGGGCCGCCTTGTAGAGCGGCCGCAACTTCTCCACCATCTCCGGGAAGGAAAAGACTTCCGGCTCCTGGCCGGTGGGGGTGGTGTCGCCGGGCTTGTAGACGTTGCGCGCCCGCAGTTCCAGGGGATCGATGCCCATCTTCGCGGCCAGTTCGTCCATCAAACTCTCGCTGGCAAAAAAGCTCTGGGGCGAGCCATAGGCCCGGAAGGCCGACCCCCAGGCGTGGTTGGTGGCCACGGTGCGGCCCAGGCCGCGGATGTTGGGGATGCCGTAGCCGGCGCCGATGAACTGGGCGCCGCGCAGGGTGAGCAGGTCGCCGAACTCGGAGTACGGCCCATGATCCACGCTCCAGTCGGTATCCATGGCCAGCAGCTTGCCGTCCTTGTCCGCCGCCAGCTTTACTTTCATCCAGAAGGGCGAGCGCTTGCCGGTGTAGGTGATGTGCTGGTGGTAGTCGTAACGCAGGAAGACCGGCCGGCCGGTGGCCATGCAGGCCACGCCCACCAGGGCTTCCATGGTGGGGCTGAACTTGTAGCCGAAGGTGCCGCCGGTGGGGTTCTGCACCAGGCGCAGCTTCTTGGGCGAGATGCCGATGCCCGGCGCGATCATGGCCAGGTGCAGGTGGATGGCGATGCTCTTGGAGTGGATGGTCAGCCGCTCTTCGTCGTCGAAGTAGGCGAAGCCGACGTCGGTCTCCATGGTCAGATGGGGCTGGCGTTGCAGGTAGTATTCGCCCTCGGCCACATGGGCCGCCGATTTCATGATGGGGGCGGTCTCCTCGCCCTTGACCACCGGCAACTCGAAGTAGACGTTGGGCGTGCCCGGATGGATCTGCATGGCATCTTCGGCCATGGCCGCCGGCGCGCTCATGTAGGCCGGCAACTCTTCCAATTCCACTTTGACTTTTTCGGCCGCATGCTTGGCCTGGTATTCGTTCTCGGCGCAGACGATGGCGATGGCGTCGCCGTACTGGAAGACTTTCTGGTCGCACAGGATGGGCCGGTCCCAGCCGTCGCCCTTGTTGGTGGGGAAGGTGATCAGGCCGGTGATGCGGTTCTTGCCCTGGACATCCTTGGCGGTCACCACCTTGACCACGCCGGGCATCTTTTCGGCTTCGGAGACATCGACGCTTTTGATGTTGGCATGGGGCACCTTGGCCTGCACCAGGGCCAGGTGCAGCATATTGGCCGGCAGCTTCAGCCCCAGGTCGGCGCCGTAATCCAGGGTGCCGGTGACCTTGGCCACGGCCGTGGGCCGGGGATACTTGCTGCCCCAGATCTGGCCGTCCTTGGGCATCTGGAAGAGCAACTGCTCGGCCTTCATTTCGCCGCGCAGCACCTTGGCCGCGTCCATGACCGCGTCCACCAGGGGTTTGTAGCCGGTGCAGCGGCAGGCGTTGCGGTGGCTCTGGAACCACTCGCGCACCTCCTCCCGGGAGGGCTTGGGATTCTCGTCGAGCAGGGCCTTGACCGAAACGATGAAGCCCGGCGTGCAGAAGCCGCACTGGGCGCCGCCGTGGACGATCCAGGCCAACTGGATAGGATGCAGGTTGTTGGGATCGCCGATGCCTTCCACGGTGATCACCGAGGCGCCGTCGGGCACCTTGGCCATCTTGGTGACGCACGAGCGCACCAGTTTGTTGTCCAGGATCACGTTGCAGCAGCCGCACTGGGCCTGACCGCAGCCGATCTTGGTGCCGGTCAGTCCCAGTTGCTCGCGCAGCACGTTGGCCAGCGACGCGTCGGCCGCGGCGATCACCATCCGGGGAACCCCATTGACGTTCAGCGTGCATTTAATCATGAGAATCTCCTTGATAAGGGTTGAAGGGTCGTCGGTTGATTTGGTTTTCAGCCGCAGCCGAAGCCACAGGCTGGATAGCGGCAGGTCTCACAGCCCCGGCAGAAGCCGCCGTGGCCAAGGACCGTGATATCTTCGCGCCGCAAGCGCTCGCCGGCGGCCAGGCGCGGCACCACCAGGTCGAAGACGCTGGTCTGGTAGTACATGACGCAGCCGGGCAGTCCGAGCACCGGGATGTCGCCGATATAGGCCAGCAGGAACATGGCGCCGGGAAAAGTCGGCGCACCGTAGGTGATCACCTCGGCCCCGGCGGCGCGGATGCCGGCCGGCGTGCGGTCGTCGGGATCCACCGACATGCCGCCGGTGACCACCACCATCCGGGCCCCCTCGGCGATCAGCTCCCGGATGGCTTGGGCGGTCATGGCCACGTCGTCGGAGACCAGGATCTGACGGGTGACGCCGCTGCCCAGTTGTTCGAATTTGCGCCGCAGGACCGGGCCGAAGCGATCCTGGATGCGGCCGTGGAAGATTTCGCTGCCGGTGGTCACCATGCCCACCCGCAACGCCTGGAACGGCTTGACCTGGATCAGGGGAAACGCTTGGCGGCAGATTGTCTCGGCTGCCGCGATCTTTTCAGCGGGGACGGCCAGCGGAATGACCCGCACGCCGGCCACCGGCCGGCCCACCGCCACCGCATGATCGGTGTGGACCGTGGACAGAACGATATCTTCGATGGCATTGAGCCGATGCAGGGCCGGCACGTCGATCTTGAGCAGGCCGCGGGTGGCCGCCACCAGGTTGATGCGTCCCTCCGTGGGCGCGGTAAGCGCGAGCCCTGCGCCGGCTGCGGCCTTTGCCAGACGCTGGGCCGCCTCGTCTTCGTGCAGAACTCCCGGAGGCAGGTCGAGGACATAGACATGCTGCTTGCCGATATCCAAAAAAGCCGGCACGTCGGCCAACCGGATGATGTGACCTTTGCGGAAGGCCGGCCCCTTCTCGCCGCCGGGTACGATGCGGGTGACGTCATGGCCGAGCATCATGCCCACGGCCTCTTCAACGGGAACTGCTTTCATCCGATCCTTTCTCACATACTCGTTTGGGGTTAATTGCGCTGTGCCAGGCAGCGCATTGCCTCCCGGTCGGCCATGGGCGAAAAGTCCTGTTCGCAGGCGCTCTGCGTCGATATCTGGTGGCTTTGGGCCTGCCGAATCCGACGTCCCAACAGCCAAAACCAGGTCGCGTCGAAGCGGCACAGATGTTCCTCGACGAACTGCCTTTGGGCGGCGTCCGCCGATTGCAGCCGCAGATGGAGCTGTTCATTGGCATCCACCTGCCAGGCGGATAGAAAGGCGATGGCGTTTGCGACGGCCGTCAGGCGTTGTTGCACATGGTCGAGATACGCCTGGGTGAAATACCCCGAGGTCGCCAGGCGCCGAAAAAGATCGGGCAACAGAGCCGGCGCGACGATCCGGCACGCCGCGTCGCGCTTGTCGATGGCCCCTGAAAAGCGCTGTGCCAGCTGATCGGTGAGGCGTCCATGCCGGGTTTTAATAAAGGATGGCCCCTGGCCTTTAACCTGCACGCACACCTTGCGCGGATTGAGCAGCAGGTCGCCGGCCGCCCGGAATTCGCAGTTGTCGGCATAGTGACCGGCGCACAGGATGGCCGCCTCGTTCAGCCGCGCCAGGGTCAGCCAATAGACGGCATCGTCGGGCCGGCCGGCGCCGTGCATCCGGGACAGCATCCCTTCGAGGAATGCTTCGTTGATTCCGTGGGGTATGCCCGCTTGATCGAGGCGGCGGTTAACCGCCGCATATGTATCGCCGGCCGGCTGATGTGCAGACTCCCGGAGTGCTGAATCGGCGCCAAGTGTCATGAGCGTGTCCATTACAACCCTGAGTTGAACCATTGGATATCGAGGAAAACCTCCCAGCGCCCCCACCGGCTTCGCCGGCGTATCAGGGCACCCGTCGGCATTCTCTATTAACAAAAGAGGCTCTATGTCAATATTGATATAGTTTATTCGAGGAATAATCGGGCATGATTAGAGGGGTCGCAAAGTTCATAATGCCCAAAAATTACCATAACCAACATCTATCTCTCGAGAATAGGCCTTTCCCCACGACAGTTATCGGAAGGTTCCAAAAAGGGGAAAATGCTGCTATGGCATCCGTGGGCCTTAACTTAACCCGTGTCCCATCCAGGGATGAGAGAATAGCCTTTATGGATGGCCACGAACCAGGAGGACCGGCCATGTCCGCCCAACCACCCCCTTTTGCCGTTCGTTCCAAGGTCTGGATCGAAGACGCCGACGGGAATGTCGTTTTCGGGATGGGGCGCTACCGCATGCTGGCCACCATCCGCGCCACCGGCTCGCTGAACGCCACCGCCAAAGCATTGAAAATGAGTTACCGCGCCGTGTGGATGCGCATCCGCATGTCCGAAGAGCGCCTGGGAAAGACTTTGGTGGAAACCCAGGGCAACGGATCGCGGCTGACACCGTTCGCCGAACGGCTGATGGGTCAATTTGACAAACTGCAGACCCAGGTCAATCATCAGTCCGACGATTTTTTCGAAGCCCTCATGTGCGACAGCCTGACCCAGGGGTGACGTGCTGTCGCGCCGTTTACCCATTATCCAAAGGAGGAAGAGATGCGCACGATCAGAGTAGCCGGTATCTTTCTATCTTTGCTTCTGCTTTCCGGTTTCGGCGACCGGCCCCAAGCCCTCGCCGACCCGCCCAAGCTTGTACCCGCGTGGCAGACGCCCCAGGAGCTTTTGGTGCCCGAATCGGTGATGTTCGATACGGACAAACAACTCCTTTACATATCCAACATCGTCGGAAAACCCACGGATAAGGACGGCCAGGGGTTCATCTCCCAGGTGACCCTGGACGGCGCGATCGACAAGCTGCGCTGGGTCGAGGGCATGAACGCCCCCAAGGGCATGGGTATCTTCAAGGGCACGCTGTACGTGACCGACATCGACCGCATCCATGCCATCGACATCGCGTCCGGGGCGATCAAAACAACCTGGGATGTGGATGGCGCCAAGTTTCTCAACGACATCGCCATCGACCCCCAGGGCACGGTCTATATCAGCGACATGGAGACCAAAAAGCTGCACGCCATCCGCGACGGCAAATTGGAGGAGTTCCTGACCCTGGAGCAAAACAGGCCCAACGGCCTGCTGATGCAGGGGCTCCAATTGCTGGTGGGCACGGCCGAAGGTTTGTACCAAGTGGACACCACCGCCAAAACCGTTACCCTGCGTATCGCCCACAGCGGTGGCATCGACGGCCTGAGACTTCTATCACCCGGCCGATACATCGTCAGCGACTGGGCCGGCAAAACCCAAATCATCGAAAAAGACAAGCCGCCGATCGTCCTGCTGGATACCACCGCTCAAAAAGTCAACTCGGCCGACCTGGAGTACATCGCCGAGAAGCATTTGCTGCTGATTCCCACCTTCTTCGACAACCGCGTGGCGGCCTTTCGACTGCAGTAATTAAAGCGCGATCCCGATTCCGATTCCGACCCCCAGGGCATCCAAGATCTGGGTTGGAATCGGAATTGCTTTCAATCCGGCGAATGCCGACGACACGGTTCTGGAGGTTAGTCATGAAGGATATGGGAGAAATGCTGCTGCGGCAGGAGGCCTTTGCCGAGATCGTCATGGGCAATACCGCCCTGGTGCGCGGCATGGTGGCGGCCGGCACCCAGGTGGTGACCGCCTATCCCGGATCGCCGACGCCCGAGATCGCCACTGCCATCCAGTCCATTCCCGCTGAGCGGCGGCCCTTTTACTTCGAGTTCTCCACCAACGAGAAGGTGGCCACGGAGGTGGCTTACGGCGCCTCGGTCAACGGCCACCTCGCCACGGTCTTCTTCAAGAGCGTGGGGCTCAACGTGGCCGCCGACACCTTCGTGCAGTTGAGCCTGATGAACCTCATGGGCGGCCTGGTGGTGGTGCTGGGCGACGATCCGGGCGCCAACTCCTCCCAGAACGAGCAGGACAACCGCCACTATGCGCAACTATCCTATACCCCGGTCATCGAGCCGGCCGACCCGGCCGAAGTCTACTCCTTTTATATAGAGGCCGCCCGCCTGAGCCGGCAGCTGCGCATGCCGGTCATTTTGCGGCTGACCACCCACGTGTGCCACGCCAAGCAGAAGGTCAGCTTTGCGGCCTGGCAGCCGCCGGCCGTCGATCGCACGCCCCGCTTCGACGTCGGCAACGGTCCTTACATTCCGCTGCCGTTCTCGGTGCCCGAGCTCAAACAGCGGGCCCTGCAACGCCTGGAAGCGGTCCGCGCCCAGGCCGCCGCTTGCGGCTTGCATCGCCTTTTGGATCACGGCAATCGGCAACGCGGCGTGATCACCTGGGGGTTGCCTTTTTTATCTCTCCTGGACGCCCTCGGCGATGTCCAACCCAAGCCGGATGTTTTGAAGCTGGGCATCGTCTATCCCTTGGATCACGGCCAGATCGCCGCTTTTCTCGCTGAGCACCAGGAAGTGCTGGTGCTGGAAGAGTTGGACGACCTGCTGGAAAAAGAGATCAAGGCCAAGGCCTACGACCTGGGGCTGCGCACCAAAATCATCGGCAAGCTGGATGCCGGCGATTGGATCGGAGAGTATACGGCGGACAAGGTCAAGGCCATCGTGCACAACGCCTGGCCCGAGCTGGTAGCCGCGCCGCCGGCCAAGGCCGCGGCCTCGTTGGTGCCGGAGCGGCCGCCCCAGATGTGCCCGGGCTGCGGTCATCGCAGCGCCTTTCATGCCATCAAGCAGGCCCTGGCCGCGGACGACATCACCGTAGCCGATATCGGCTGCCACACCCTGGGGTATCTGCCGCCCTACGAGATGGGGCAGTTGCTGATGTGCATGGGCGCCTCTCCGGGCATCGGCGCGGGTATGTCCTTGTTCAATCCCAGCCGCAAGGTACTGGTCTTCATGGGCGATTCCACCTTTTACCACGCCGCCTTGCCGGGAGTCATCAACGCCCTGCACAACCGGCACAACCTCACCATGATCGTCATGGAAAACGGCACCACGGCCATGACCGGGCACCAGGACCATGCCGGCTCCGGGCGCAACATCCAGGGACCGGCCCCCAAGTTGCCCATCCGCAAGATCCTGGAAGGGTTGGGCGTGGAGACCATTTTAGAGACCGATACCTATCAGCAGCGCCAGCTCACCGACCTGGTGCGCCAGGCCTTGGCTGTGGAGGGTTTCAGCGTGGTGATCGCCCGCCACCCCTGCATGCTCAAATTTGCCCGGGAACAGCGCCGCAAGCCGGGCTTCGAAGCCCGCCGGGTGGATATCGATCAGCAGACCTGCGAACGGATTCACGCCTGCGTGGCGGTGTTCGGCTGCCCGACCTTTACCCGCGGTCCGGACGGCCGCATCGAGATCAACCCGGATCTGTGCATCGGCGATGGGTCCTGTATTCAGGTCTGCCCGACCCAGGCCATCACCAAACCCGCCAAAACAGGAGCATAGCCCTTCATGAGGACCTTCAACGTCTACATGACCGGGGTGGGCGGCCAGGGCATCGGGCTGCTCAGTGAAGTCCTGCTGCGCGCCGCCGACCATGCCGGCCTCACGGTCAAATCGGTGGATACCCACGGCCTGGCCCAGCGCGGCGGCATCGTCGTCTCCCAACTGCGCATCGGCCCGGAAGCCCACTCGCCCCTGATCCCCGCCCATGGGGCCGACCTGGTGGTGGCCCTGGAGCGCCACGAGGCCTTGCGCGCCGCCCATGCCGCGCTCAAGGCCGGCGGCGTGCTGATCTGCTACGACACGGTGTGGCAACCGCTGGCCGTGCGCCTGGGCCAGACCCCGGAAGTCTCCGCCGAAGCGCTCGCGGAAAAGTGCGCGACGCTCAAGGCGCGCCTGGTCCGGGTCCAGCACCCGGACCTGACCGACGCGCGCATGCAGAACATCGTGGTCCTGGCCCATATCCAGCGCCTGGGGCTGATTCAACCGCTCGAGGCCGCCCACTACCAGCAAGCCCTGGAAGATCTCCTGAGTGGCCGCACGCTGGAAAAGAACCTGGCCCTGTTCCATGCCGAAGGGCAGCTCGCTTAGTCTCCACGTAAGTATTGGGCCCGTGGGCGGATTCTGCGCGGGATCGCTTCGATGAGTACCGCCACCGGGGGCACCGGATCGATTCGGCACAGCGCAGGCACGGGTGTTGACACCGAATATTTCATACATCATATTGCAGCGATGAAAAAATGCGCCCGCTGTGCAGCGGATATGGGGGCGCCTTTCTGGAAGGCTGCCGCGCAATAAATCCTGCGCATCGACCGGAAAACATGAGAAGGTCGGCTCCGCCGGCCCTGGAGAAGGCTATGGATCGATTCACCAACGCTCTAATGGTCTACCCGGAACAACATCCGAATGTGGTCCGCCAGGTCATGCGCATGGTCGAACAAACCGGGGCGCGCCTGACCATCGCCGATGTGGTGCCCGATATCGATTCTGAGATTCGGTGGCTGCCCCAGGGCATGGTAATCGATGATCTGATGCGCAATATGCTCGCCGAGCGGCAGGCCGAGATCGAAAGCACCCTGGCAGCCGAAGGCGAACTGCCTGAATCCATCAGTGTCCGGGTAAGACATGGTAAGCCCGCGGTGGAATATATTCGAGCGGTCATGTCCGGGCGCAATGATCTGATGATCAAGGTGGCCGTGGGTGGCGAAGGGCTCTACGACCGTCTTTTCGGGACGACTGCGGCCAAACTGATGCGCCACTGCCCGACACCGGTGTGGCTGATCAAGCCCTCCCCGGATGTCTTGCCGCGACGCGTCGTGGCCGCGCTGGATCCCATGGGCGCCGGTTCCGGAGCAACTGCACTGAACCACGGCATCATAGACCTGGCCGCCGCCATTGCCGCATTTTCCGGGGGTACATGGGAGGCACTGCACATTTGGCGCGTGCCCGGTGAATCGCTCTTTACCCATGGCCGCAACCGCATGAGCCGAGCGGAACTGGACCGCCTCAACCGGATGACGGAATCGTTTCACAGGGAAAGACTTGAAAACTTGCTGAACACGGTGGCCGTTCGGCAGCCTCCCGCGGCGGTTCATCTGATCAAGGGCGAGCCCGAACGGATGATTCCCGAATTCGTGCAGCGCCACCAGATCGATCTTGTGGTCATGGGCACCGTTACTCAGCCGGGTATTGGGGGTTGGCTTGCCGGAAGCACTGCGGAACAAGCCCTGCGGGTGGCTGGCTGTTCGTTGATGATCCTGAAGCCGGAAGGCTTCGTATCGGCGGTGCGCCCGATTGACGCGCAACAGGCCGCTTAAGAAGAGATGGCTTTGCCTGGCGCGCCACCAACGGGAGCTTCGTTCGAAACCCTTACGCCTTATCCGCCAGATCGTCGCGCACGGCATCCCGTCGCGGCAGCCCGATGCGAAAGGCGGCCGATCCAATGGCGTGGGCCGCCGAAGGACCGGTGGCAAGCAGGAAAAATATCAGCACCGCAGCGTGTCCCCAGGTGACCGGGGTACCGATGGCCGTGGCCGTCAGAAGCATCGCCACGGCGAAGACGCCGATTTTGCCGGTGGTGTGCAATCGGCAGTAGACATCGGGCAACCGGAAGTAACCCAACACGGCCACGGCTGAAAATCCGGTCGCCAACACGACCAGTACGATGATGGACAGATGAGTGATTGTGTTCATCGGTATCTCCTCGTCGGCGCCTGCGCCCCGTCGGGTTCATGGGCCCTTTGGCGCGAGGCAGGCATCAGAACACCCGCCGGTTGGCGATGTACTTGGCCAGGGCGATGGTGGCGATATACCCCAGTGCCGCCAACCCGGCGGCCACATCGATGTAGAAGCGTTCCCGGTGGACCAGTGCCGCGATCACCAGCACCGCCAGGGTCAGGTTGCCGAGCATATCCAGGGCCATGAGGCGGTCGACCACATTTTCCCCGTTCCATAAGCGCCAGGCCACCAGGATCATCAGCAGGATGTGCACCAGCAAGGATAGGTGCACCGTGGCGACGGCGATGTTTTCCATGGTGTTCTCCATTGCGTTTTTGCAAGTACCGACCGCTCCCCGACGTGGGGGCGAGGGATCTCTTTCATGGTTGTTGGACCGTGGCCGGGTGGCCCTTCGTCGTGTTTTTGCCACTCAAGCCCGCGATCATCAATCGAACATCTTGTCCAGCAGGGCACGGCGCCGTTTCTGGGAGCCCTGCACCATCCGTTGCGATGCAGCCACGTCCAGGGTGTGGATGTACATGGTGCCGTCCGCATCCATTTCGATGAGCAGTTCTCCCGGCGTCAGGGAGATGGCGTGGGCCGCCAGGGCCTGACCGACCTCGCTGTCGCACTCCGGGGAAAAGGCGATGATTCCCGATCGGAGGGGCAGCCGGGGATGGAGCACGATCCGGATTACCTGCAGACCGCTGACGACGACATTGCCGATCAGCACCACCAGGTAGACCACCGCTGCCCCCAGGGCCGACGGCAGTCGGCGCCAGCGGACCACGTGCGGCCCCGGCCGCAACAACGAAAGGATCGCCGCGGCGACAACCACCCCGGAGGTCAGATGGCTCCAGTTCACGCCCGGCGTCAGGGCCAGGTAGGTGCCCAGGAGGATGATGAAAGGAAAAACATTACGCATGGTTGTCTCCTGAATTTGGATTTTGGGAATCGGAAGGCGCGCTTCATTTGCCCACCGCCCCGATGTACAGCTCCGGCACCGCCATCCATTGCGCCGCCTCCCATGCCACGGCCACCAGCGGCTCGGAAGCGATGCCCAGCACCACCACCAGCGCCACCAGCAGGGCCGGCGCGTAGAGCCGGTCGCCATACGGTTTGGTGGTGATGCCATCGGCGGCAGGCTGCCACCAGATGCGCATGAACGCCCGCATGGTGTAGATCAGCGACAGTACTGCGGCCGCGCCGATGGCCAGCAGGGCCCACACCTGCCGGGCCTCCAGGGCGCTGCGAAACAGCAGCAGCTTGCCGATAAAGCCGTTGGTCGGTGGAATGCCGGCCAGGGCCAGGGCGCCGATGAAAAACAGGGCGCCGGCGAAGGGCAACGGCCGGCCTACCCCGGTCACGACTTCGAAGGCCGCCGACTTGACCGATGCGCGGCTGGCCACGAATCCGGATAGCATCAGCATGGCTGCCTTGGCCAGGCTGTGGTTAAAAGCAAAGACGATGGCCGCGGCCAAAGCCATGGGCGTGCCCCAGCCGACCCCCACCAGCACGAAGCCCACCTGGGCGAGGGTCGAGTAAGCCAACATGCGTTTCAAATTGTGGGTGCCGATGGCGCCCAACCCGCCGTAAAGGATGCCGGCGATGCCGAGGCCGGTCAGCAGGGGGCCCAGCAGGTGGGCGTGGTCGACGAACAGCAATGTGTTCAGGCGCATGAAGCCGTAGACGCCCAATTTGACCACCACCGACGAGAGCATGGCGCTGACCGGCGTCGGCGCCGCCGTGTGAAAGTCGGGCTGCCAGAAATGAAACGGAAAAACGGCGCTTTTGATCATGAAGGCGGCGGTGAGCAGCGCCGCGGCCACCGGCAGCAAGGCGCGATCGGGGTTGGCGGCGATGGTTGTGGCCAGGCCGGCCATGGTCAGGGTGCCGCAACTGACGTACAGTGCGCCGATGGCCAACAGCAGCAGCACGGCCGCCACCTGGCTCATGAAGAAGTATTTGTAGGCCGCTTCAACCCCGTAACGGTCATCGGAAATGGCGGTGAGCACGGTGCTGGAGATGGCCAGCAGCTCCAGGAAGACGAAGAGGTTGAAGATATCTCCGGCCAGAAAACCGCCGGTCAGACCGGTAGCCAGGAACAAAAAAAGCGGGTAGAAGGTGCTGTAGCCCACGCAGCGCTCCCGGCTGCCCACGGCATACACCACCCCCAGCAGCAGGACCACCTGACTCATCACGACGAACAGGGCCGACGTCAGGTCGGCCACCATCGTGATGCCGAACGGCGCGGACCAGCCACCCACTTGAAACACCAGCGGCGCTTGGGCGGCCCGAACCGCCACGAGCAGCGCCAAGCTGGCCGCCAGCGCCGCCGACATGGCCGCCAGAGCGATGACCACCTGGGCCCGCGGACGCTGCTTGAGCACCAGGGCCGTCACCGCGCCGAGAAACGGCAGCACGATCGGCAGGATGGGCAGATGGCGATAGACGATCATCGGCAGTTCCACGCGCTTTTCTTCCTCACCGCTTCAGTCCGGTCAATTCGTCCGAATCGCACACCCGGTAGCGTTTGGCATTAAGATAAAGGAGGGCCAGTGCCACGGCGGCCATCCCCAGGCTGATCACGATGGCGGTGAGAATCAGGGCCTGGGGCAGCGCATCGCAGCGTACGCCGACGACCGGGCCGATATAGGCTGCTGTATCGCAGTCGTACGCCCCGGTGGATAGCAGGAACAAGGTGACGGCATTGGTCAGCATCATCAGACCGATGACCGCGCGCACCATGTTGCGGCGCAAGATCTGGAACACCCCTGCGGCAAAGGTCAGCCCGATGGCAATGGCGGTCAGCACTTCCATTTGGTTTCCTCTCCGCCCGGGTGGCCCAGGGTGTTGAGCATGTGCGTGGTGCTGCCCACCACGGTGAGCCCGATGGCCACCTCGAAGATGAATGAACTGGTCAGATGCAGCCCGGCCGGCAGAGGCAAACCCATCATCCGGCCGAAATCGGCATTGGCGAAGAACGTTCCGGTGACGGCCATGGACCCGAATCCGGAGATCAGCGCCATGAGAATTCCCCACCCGATGAGGGCCGACGGCCGCAGCCAGCGCAGCCGTTCCCGGGTCTCGTCATAGCCGAAGGCCATGTACCAGAAGCCGATGCCGATGCTGACGATGACGCCGGCGGTGAATCCGTCCCCGGGTTTGTCGTGGCCGTAGAGCAGGTCGCACACCCCGATGGTCATGGCCAGGGGCAGCGCCAGCCAGGCCAGGCCACGGATCAGCGGGGAGGTGCGCTTGCCGCCGATGCCCAGCGATCCTGCCGGGGCATCGCTGTCGGGCATGCCGGGTTCGATCCAGCGGCCTTCCGAAGCAAATCCCGCCGCGGCCAGGCAGAGGAGCGTGTAGATGCCTAGCCCGGCAATGCCGTAGACGGCGATTTCGATGAGGGTGTCCATGCCCCGGAAATCGGTCAGCACCGCACCCACGATGCTTTTAGAGCCCACCGCCGGCTTGGCGTTGGCCTCGAAATAGGCGGCCAGCAGCCTGTCACGGGGACGCGACAACAGCGCGGCGAGGGTCATGACGGCGACCGTGATCCCCAGTGCGCCGGCGACCAGGGCGTCGCGCACCACGCCGCCCCGGCCGCGTTGAATGTTTAGCAGCTGAATGCGTTGCAGTTTCTCCCTGGGCAACCGTGACAAGGCCAGCACCAGGATGATCACCAGCAGGATATCCACCACAATCTGGACCAGGGCCAGGTCGGGCGCCGGTTCCAGGGCCATGAGCACGGCCACTCCCAGGCCCGATGCGCCGAAGGCCAGAATGGCATGCATGTCCTTGGCCAGCAGGACACAAGCCAGGCTGGTACCGCCGATAAGAAACAAGGCCCCCAGCCGGAGGATGACCAGTTCGCCCGCGTAACTGAATGTCGGCAGGCTCGGAGCAGCGCCGGCCACGGGCCACGACGGGCCGTTGAAGGCCATCACCAGCGCAACGGTGCCGGTGAGTATGACCCAGAGATAGACGCGCACCTTGCCGCTCTGCAGCCCCAGGGCGATTTGGGCGGCGCTGTCGATGCCTTGCACGGCAAGGTCGAACAGGCGGTTCATGTTCGCTCGGAGGCCCATGGCCGTAAGGGCGGCGATGGCCTGGCGACGATAAAAGAAGAGCACGCTGCCTGCGGTGACGGCCACCACCGACAGCAGCAGGGGCACGTTCAGCCCGGTCCAGAGAGCCAGGGAAACCTTGACCGGAGCGCCATGAGCGGCTGCGGCCGCATTGGCCAGCAGGGCCGCTTCCTGCTTGGGACCGGGCAACTGGCCGAGCACCAGTGAGAGCAGGGTGGGCAGGGCCGGCGCCAGCCACATGGGCCAGGGCGCTTCGTGGCCGGTAATGGCTGGATCCTTGGGATTGCCCAGGAAGGTTTCGCATACCAGGTTGGCCGCCATGGCCAGCATGAAGGCGCCGGCGACGACCGTCGCCAGCACGAAGGCCCAGGCCACCGGCGCGGGCAGCGAAGGGTGGGCCGCCGAGGCCAGCAGGGTCTCTTTGGCCAGAAAACCGAACAAAGGAGGCAGGCCGGCCATGGAGAGCGCCGCTATCGAGGCAATGGCGAAACTGACCGGCATGGACCGGCGCAATCCGCCCAGCCGGCGGATATCCCGTGTGCCGGTTTCGTGGTCTACGATGCCCACCACCAGAAACAGGGCGCTCTTGTAGAGTGCGTGGGCCAGGATACCGATGACCAGGGCCTTGAACGAGATGGCCATGTCCATGCCGATCATCGTCATCAGGATGCCGAGTTGGCAGATGGTCGAATAGGCCAGGATCGCCTTCAGGTCGTGCTTTTTCAGCCCGATCACCGCCCCGGTGAGCATGGTTGCCAGCCCTGCCGCCGAGAGCAGCCAGAACCAGCTTTCGGTGCCGCCGAGCACCGGGTTCAGCCGGGCCATGAGGTAGATGCCGGCCTTGACCATGGTGGCCGAGTGCAGATACGCGCTGGCCGGCGTAGGGGCGCTCATGGCATCGGGCAGCCAGACATGGAAGGGAAACTGGGCGCTCTTGGTAAAGGCCCCGAGGGCCACCAGCGCCAGGATGAGCAGATAGGCCGGGCTCAGGCGCATTACGTCGCCGCTGCCGAGAATGACATGCCAGCGGGTGTCTCCCACTGCGTGGGCCACGAAGAGCAGGCCGATCAGCAGGGGGATACCGCCTCCGCCGGTAATCAGCAGCGCTTTGAAGGCGCCCTGCCGAGCCGAGGGGTCATGGGTGGCATAGGCCACCAGCAGGAAAGAGACGATGCTGGTGGCTTCCCAGCAGATGAATAAGGTCAGCACGTCGCCGGCCATCACCAGGCCCAGCATGGCACCCATGAAGAGCAGCAGATAGAAGAAAAAGCGCCATACACCGGTTTTTGCCTTGAAGTACTGCCCGGCATAGAGAATGACCAGGGCGCCGATGAAGGTGATCAGCAGGGCGAAAAGAGCGCCCAGACTGTCGAGGTAGAGGGCTGCCGTCAGTTTCAGGGAGGGCATCCAGTCGATTTGCCAGGTGTAGACCATTCCGGCTTGCAGGTGGGAAAGGCGCTGAACGAGAAGAACGAAGGCTGCCAGGGGAAACACCGACAGCAGCCAGCCCAGGGCCGGCGCCGAAAGCCGCTCACGATACGGACTGCGGCCGTAACCGGCGCACAGTGCCGCCCCGGCCAGAATGATTGCGAGGGGCCATATCAGGGTCGCATCAGGCATATCTTACGACGATCATCCGCTAGGGAAAAATCCGCGGCTGGATGGCTTTCGCACCCACGGTCCGCATGTATGACACGATCTGTCCCATGCTTATGACACGGTGTCAAGTCGGCCGTCAATCGGCACTATCGCCGTCGGAGTAATCGGTCTCCACTTTCAGAAAGGCCGATTCACGCCTCCAGGCCGCCCACGGCCAGCCAGCACTGGAAGAGCTGCTGAAAGGCCGCGAGTTGGAAGAGAACCTGGGCCTCCATGCCGAGCGCCGGCTCGTGTCGTGAGGGCAGGCACGGGAACAGCACTCACCCTCCTATCCGATCATTGTATGCACATTAACCATGCATTAAATGCATATGACTTAGCACCTTAATCCCCGTCCACGTCCCTCTTTTTGCATAACATACGCTATAATATCATAAGTTTATTTGCGATTCGGCGGTTCGGCGTGCTTTTTGCCATTGCGTCTCCGTAAAAGTGAACTTTGTTGGAGACGTCACGAAAGGAGACAAAATGTTGAAACTCACCAAGACCATCATGTTGTTCATCGGCACCCTGTTGCTGGGCCTAGGCGCTGCCGCCCGGGCGGATTATGTCACCCTCGACGGCAAGCCGGTGACCCAGGGCCAGATGCTGATCGCCGATGCCAGCCTGGAGCAGGTCAGGGCATCGACCGCCGCGCCCGCTGCCACCGACCAGTTCATTCTTCGCAAAACCGCGGCGGAGGTGGAGATCACCGGCGTCGTGGCCCGCGTCCGATTGCGTCAGGTTTTCGAAAACCCCTACGACGACCGACTCGAGACGATCTATGTGTTTCCCATGCCCGAGAACGCGGCCGTGGATGCGTATTCATTTCGCATCGGAGAAAAAGTGATCAAAGGGGTGGTCAAGAAAAAGCAAGAGGCCCGCGAGGAATATGACCAGGCCAGGCAGGAGGGCCGCAAGGCCGGACTCCTGGAACAGGAAAGGCCCGACATCTTCACCCAGTCGCTGGTCAACATCCCTCCCCGAGCCACGGTGGTGGCCAACATCGAATACGTTCACCCCCTGAAGATCGACGGCGCCCATTATCTCTTCAGCTTTCCCATGGTGGTGGCCCCGCGTTATATCCCGGGCCAGCCGGCCGGCCGGGCTAACGTGGGGCGCGGATGGGCCGATGACACCGACCAGGTGCCGGACGCCTCGAAGATTACGCCCCAGTATATCCCCCCCGGCATGCGCGCCGGGCACGACATCGACGTGACCGTCAAGATCGATGCCGGCCTGCCGATTCAAGACATCACCGGCGTGACCCACGCACTGGCCATCCACAGAGGTTCGGACACTGCCGCCACCGTCAGTTTGAAGAGCGGCCCCGTGATTCCGAACAAGGACTTCATACTGGAGTATAAAGTCGGCGGCCAGAGCACGATGCTGGCCGCCATGACCCACAAGGGCGCGGGTGAAGATGGCTTCTTCAGCATCGTGATCCAGCCCAAGCACAGCGTCGAACGCCAGGAGGTCGCGCCCCGGGATGTGGTTTTGCTGCTCGACATCAGCGGTTCCATGGACGGCACGCCGATCGGCCAGCTCCGGAGGTTTGCGGAGTATATCCTCGGCACGCTCAACCCCCAGGACCGATTCAACATCGTCGCCTTCAACAATGACCTCGACCCCTTTGCTTCGCAAGATCTGCAAGCGACACCGGAGAATATCGCCAATGGCCAGGGCTTTATCCGGGCGCTGCGCGCATCCGGCGGCACCGAGATGTTGCCCGCCATCCGGCAGGCGCTGAGGCCGGCCTCGGAAGAAAACAGGCACACCTATGTGGTCATCGTCACCGATGCCCTGGTGGGCAATGACAGGCCCATTCTGTCCCATCTGAATCAACCCCAATACGCGCACCTCAGGATCTATCCGGTGGCCATGGGGTCGGCGCCCAACGACTACTTGATCCAGAGGGCCGCGGAAATCGGCCGGGGCTTTTCCATGCGCATCGCCAACGAAGACAATGCCGTGGAAATCGCCAAGCGCTTTGCCGCCAAGATCTCCTATCCCATCATGACCGACCTGGCCATTGATTGGGGGCAGTTGAAGGTGAAAGACACCCTGCCCGAACCGCTGCCCGACCTGTATGCCGACCGGCCGCTGGTCCTCATCGGGCGCTACGAGAAATCGGGCGCGGCCAAAGTGACGCTGACCGGCAACATTTCGGGCCGGAAAGTGACCTCCGAGTTTGACCTGGAGCTGCCGGCGAGCGAGCCGGCCCATGACAGCCTGCCGGTGCTCTGGGCCCGGGCCCGCATCCGGCAGTTGACCAACAAGGAGATCGGCAACATCTCCAGCGCCACCCAGGAGAAGATCACGGCGCTGGGCCTGACCCATCAGATCGTCACCGACTATACGTCGTTCATCGCCGTGGAGCGGGATCTCCCCGGCGATCTTTCCCGGAACCTGAGAACCGAGCCGGTGCTGCTGGCCATCCCCGAAGGAATGGAGCATCTCTTCAACGACACCACGCAAGCCAACGGCCAGGGCATCTACGCCCAAACCCCGCACAAGGCCCCGGTCATGGCCCAGGCCGAAGCGCGCCACCAAGTCTCTGCGCCTCCGGCCGCCGTCAGCTCCCCGAGCCGAACGAATTCCGGCGGGTCGCGCGGCTTGGGCGGCGGTGGGTCGGTGGGCGCGGTGTCGATCCTGCTGGCCGCCCTGCTGTTGGGCGTTCGTTCCGCGACCATCTTCCTCAATAGCAAGAAGAAGCACACTTAATCCATAAGCAAAGAGAGCTGTCTCGCGGCGACGGCCACCGTCGCCGCGAGTTTACAAAAGGGTCCGAGGAGATAAAGGATTTACCATGCGTATCGAAGCCTTCAAAGCCACCTTAAGCCCATTCAAGATCACCCTCCTGACGGCCCTGGCGTTATGCCTCTTCAATGCCGGATTCATCCTGGGCGACGGCCAGGCCCGCTGGTTCCACGCGCTTAACGCCCTCATGGAATTCGATCGCGCCTTGATCTTGAAGGGAGAAATCTGGCGGCTGTTCACCGGCCACCTGGTGCACTGGAGCGCCGCGCACTTCTACCTCGATGCCTTGGTGTTTGTCGCCCAGGGAATCGTCTTCGAACCGAAGATCGGCCGCGGGTATGCGCAAGCCCTGGGCATCGCGGCAGGCGCCATCGGCCTGGCGCTACTGCTGTTGCAAAGCGATCTGGCCGCTTACCGGGGGATTTCCGGTTTGATCAATACCCAGTTGGTGCTTGGCACGGGGCTGTTTGTCTTCGACCCCAATCAAAAAAGAAGCATAAAGGGGGTATACTTGGCCGTTTTAAGCGTTCATATGTTTAAGATCGCCTATGAAATGGTATTTGAGGTCCCGTTTTTTGTTACCGACGCCTTGGGCAACATGGGGCTCTTCACGCCCCTGGCCCATCTGGGGGGCGTTGTGGTGGGGTTGGGCTATCTGTTGGGTTCGATACGGGCAAGCGCCAAGGCCCGTCCGCGGCTTGCAATACCCTAAAGCGGATTCACGTCACCGGGGCCGTCCAGGGGTTGACCACCTTCAGACCCTTGATGCCGGAAAAGTCTTTGATGTTGCGCGTGGCCAATTCGAGACCCGCCGTTTTCGCGATGGCCGCGATCTGCGCATCCTCGACGCTGATGGGATGACCTTGCCGCATCCGCTGGGCAACGATCAGGGCATACTCCCCGGCGGCCTGACAATCGAATGGCAGGCACCGCTCGCTAAAATCCTCCTGAAACATTCGCTCGGCCAGATTCAACAACTGCGTTTTGCGCTTGCCCCCCGGCAGCAGCGAAATCCCCAGCCGGATTTCGCCGGCCGTTACGGCGCTGATCCAAACATCCCATTCCGGCATGGCGTCCAGCCACCGAACCACGTTGACATCGGGCATAGGGCGCATCAATTCCGAGAGCACATTGGTGTCCAGCAGAATCACTTGGTTTCATCCGATGAAGATAAAGGCGATGGGCGCGGAGCGGACCGCCGCGCATCCGGCAGATCCACACCGCCGACTTCGGCAAATCGTCTGGCGATGCGGGAACCGATGCCCACGGCGCTCCGCTTTCGCAACAGGAACTGCTTTAGAATCTGACGCGCCTCCTCCTCCATGGACCTGCCGTTCTCGGCGGCACTCATGCGAAGACTGGCCTTCAACGATTCGTCGATGTTGCGCAAGGTTAAACTGGCCATACCGATCCTGTTTCCCGATAAAGTCATATCGATTAAGTTGCAATCAATGTATGCAATGCAATCATTTCTGTCAAGATGCGCTTTCAGGGGCAAGCGCCGCTGGGATATGCGCAATCAGCTCCGCCACCTGGGTGGCCGGCGTGGGATTGGCGAAGCTGCCGGCACGGCGGTTGGCTTGGGCGGCCAGCAGCGCGGCTTGGGCGTGCGGATAACCGGCGCCGCACAGGACGGTGAGCAGGCCGGTGAGGGTGTCGCCGGTGCCGCCGATGGCCTCCATGGCGTCGAAGCTGGGCTGATCCACGCTGAAGAGAATGCCTTCTTCGGTGGCGATGTGGTCGGTGGACCCTTTGACCACCAGGTGGCGGGCCGCGTTGCCATGCCGGTAGGCCCGCCGGATCAGCTCGGGCACGTTGTTGTTTTCGTGCAGAATGAAGCCTCGGGTGTAGAAGGGATGGGGCGCGGTCTCGTCGGCCAGAAAGGCCAACTCGCCCGCGTCCGGGGTGAAGAGATCGTAAGCCGGGGCCTGGCCGCTCATCTTGGCGGCGTACATGAAGCCGGCATCGGCGATGAGCAACGGCCGCCGCCGCATGCCATCGATGGCGAAGAGCACCCGGTTGTGCCAGTCCACGTCGGGTTGCAGGTAGTGAAAGGTGAGCACCTGGAGGTCGAAGTCTTTCAGGTTTTCTTCCAGGAACTGGTAAAGTCGGCGGCTGCCCTGCCCTTTGCCGATGTCGCCGACCAGGAAGGCGTAGATCTCAGGGTGGCCGAGGCAAGGGGCGGCCTTCAAGGCTGCGGCCAGCAGCGCGGGGGTGCCGCGCAGCACCGCCACGCGCCGGCCGGCGATAGTCAATCGATCCCTGTCCCAGGTTACCGGCCCATGCACCAGGGGGAACTCCGGGTCCGGCACCGTGCCCACGATGCCTAACATCGGCGTTTGAGCTCCTCGTAAGCCAGATCGAGGGCATAGCCGCACAGGGTGTGGCCCACATCCCGGGGACGCGGCGCCGCCGCCAGGGTTTTGCCGACCATCTGCTGCGCCAGGTAGGGCACGTCCGGACAGCCGCCGCCGGAGATGTTCACGATCCGCTGGTCGGCCTTGGCGATGGTGATCTTCATATTGGCGGCCCGCACCATGAGATAGTCGCCGAAGTCCTTGGTGTGAAACAGATCCACGGGCGCCAGCAGCGGGGCCGTGACCGGCACCACCTTCAAGGGCGGGATCTCGGCCATGTGCAACTGCCGGACAATGTGCAGGCCTTCGATCAGCGGGAATTCGATCACCAGGTCGCAGCCGGTGCGGATCTCGGGCGGCGGGCCCATGACCCGCACGGCCCAGCCCGCCTTCTTTAAAACCTTCTCGGCCTGGATCACCTCACTGGTGTTCTCGAACACCAGAATGCCCCGGTCTATTTTATCCTCGGGTTGGCCCTTGGGCGCCGGGGCCGGAGCGGTGTGCTCCGGCCGCTTCTTTTTCAGCCAATTGAGCAAAGCTTATCCCTTCGTGATGGCGATGCGATAGCCCTCGCCCTCGGGAGTCACCTGGCCTACCCGGCACCCCTGGCTGGCGGCGGCGCGCATCACGTTCTCCTTGGAAGTGTCCGTGTCCACCAGCACGACGATCTCTTTATCTTTTCCCGTTTCGATTTCGTTCAAGGTCATGATCACCGGTTGCGGGCAGGAGAGCCCCCGGGCATCGACGGTAGCAGTCATGGTAAGCCTCCTTAAGCACTCCGTTTGCGCATGGTAAAACCGATAAACAGACAGACCAGCAGGCCGATCACCACGGCGGCCATGCCATGGGCTCCCAACCCTTTGGGCGAACTGGCCAGGCCGAAGTTATGGGCGAAGCCCGCGCCCACGATCATGCCCAGCACGAAAACGGCGGCATCGCCGTCGCCTTCCCCAGCGAGAAAAAGCTGGCGCCCGGGACATCCGCCGGCCAGGGCGAAGGCCAGCCCGGCCAGGGCCATGCCCGCGAAGTTCCAGACGTGCAGGGTGTGGGCCACCGGCTGATCGGCAAAGCCCGCTTTGAACTGCCCCAGGATCAAATTGGTTCCAAAGGCGAAAACCACCAGGCTGACGAAGCCCATCAGCAAATGGATCTGGCCGAAAAGCACGGTGTCGCGGATGGCGCCCATGGTGCAAAAGCGGCTGCGCTGGGCCAGGAAGCCGATGCCTAAACCCACGATCAAGGAGATCAAGAGGGGTGCATGCATGGCGCCCGGTCCCTTGAGGCTGTAAAAGAGCACGCCACTGGTGGGCTGATCCTTCACCTGGGGGAAGATCAGCATCAGGGCCAGGAAACCGAGCATGATCAGCGGCAGCACCCACCCCACGGCCGTGTGCGTGGCCTGGGTGCGGCCCAGATTGTATCCATTTTTCAAAAACAGGGTGCCGATCCAGATGCCGAAAGTCAGGCCCAGCACCCCCAGAATGGCGTTGCCGTCGCCGCCGGCCAGGCGCAGTACGGCCCGCCACGGACAGCCCAGAAAGACCAGGGCGCCGATCATGGCGAAGGCGCCCAGCACGAAGCGCACGATGGGCGCCGAACCGGACCGGGGCCGGAACTCTTTGAAGAGATAGGCGGCGATGAGCGACCCCAGCACGAAGCCGATGATCTCGGGCCGCAGGTACTGCACCACGTCGGCCCTATGCAAGCCCAGACCGCCGGCCATGTCGCGCTCGAAGCAGGCCACGCAGATCCCCATGTTGCCGGGATTGCCCAGCTTCTGCAACACGGGGGCCAGTATGCCGATCACGGCCCCCACCCCAATGATTCCCCCGCGCGTGGCGAAAATGTTCTTTCCCGACATCCGTTCCATCCTCCTTTGCTTCCCAGTTGAGTAAACTGCGCTCCGTTCGTGTCTACGTTCCAAAGGGACAAGCCAATTCATTGGCATGATAGACGTGCTTTTGGCCGCAGAACGGGCATGCTTCGGTCAACGCCACCTTGGCGTCCAAAGTTTTGCTGCCGTCCGATTCCGTGCGCACGCCTTTGTTGTCTATGATTTCGTACCCCTCGCTGAAGAAACTCGATCCTGTCTCCGGGCATACAAAAGCCAGCCGCATGGATGAACCTCCAGGCGCCCATGGAAATTAGAAATTGGCCGACTCTATTGCATGGATTTCCCGGATAGTTAAATCGCAAATTATGATCCTTTGCGCATGGTTTCATTGAACGATTCTATAGCTACCGATATCGTCGCCGGTCGATGATGCCGGGGTGACCTCCCAAGGCGTATGTCCAAAAATGTAAAATAGGGTTTCCCTTGACGATATTTAGGGAAAACCCAATTGCCAAGACAAAAAGATTCTTTTATACGTTAGGGAACATTATCATTTGTTGTTAGGTATTAAAAATCTCCCCGCATTTGTGCCTTCGTCAGCCTCTGACCTTTCAACACGACGTAAAAAGACAAAAACTTGGATTGTTCTCTCTGCGAATAGATGGGAAGGGAGGTGAAATCCACATAGGAAAGTGAAGGGCCTTTCATCCAAATAATAGGAAAAATTCGCCCTGGCTTTCATGAGGCGCCGGATTTTCAGGCGCCTGTGAACCGCCAGGCCAACAACGGAGAAGGAGGAAGATTCATGAAAAAAAGAAGCCGTTTGGTATCGTTCCTGGCCTGCTTGCTGTCAATTGGAATGCTGTTGCTGGTTTTCGGTTGTGACAGCGGCAGTTCCAGCAGTTCCAGTGGTGGCTGCGATCCGACCCCGACGCCGGGGCCGACGCCAGTCCCGACACCTGGGGATTCGTCATGTCTGGATGGCATCACCAATTTCACCAGTGCAGGCCCCTTCAGATACAGCACCAAGACCTCCGGAAACGTCAAAATGTGGGTTCCCGCGATTCCTTCAGGCTGCAAAGTGCCGGTCGTCCATTACGCCAACGGCACCGGAGCGACCTGCAACACCTACGCCGCTATGCACCAGCGTCTGGCCAGCCATGGCTTTTTGTCCGTTTGCTACGAAAGCACCGATACAGGGCAGGGAACCCAGGCCATCACCGCCATCAATACCGCCGTATCCCAAAACCCGACCATCGCGGACGGCACCAAGCTCGGTTTTAGCGGCCACTCCCAAGGCGGCGGCGGGGCCATCATGGGGGTCTACCGCGCCGAACAGACCTGGGGCACTTCACGGACCTATGCCGGACACGCCATCGAACCGGCCAGCGGCTTTGGCGACTCGCCGTCCAACTGGGAATCGCTCTATGGCCAGATCAAATCGCCGATCTTCATGTTCAACGGCTCCAGCGACGCTCTGGTCAGCGAATCCTGGGTCCGGCAAGCCTTCAATGCCCTGAGCGATTCGGTCGAAAAAGTATGGTACGAGGCCGTCGGCGCTTCTCACATGACGCCGCTCCCCACGGATTACGCCAATCAATCGCATATCACCTGGTTCCGGTGGAAGCTGTTGGGTGATTCGGCCGCCTGCCAGGCCTTCAAGAATTTGCCCAATTCAAGAGACTGGAATCTGCAGGATCAAGAAAACGTCAAGCCCTGCAATTAACGCCGTATTTGTAGTCGGTTAGCATGGGCGAATTGTTCCAAACAAGCTCCCTCGGTCCCGCCGCGCCGCCATGGCGCACGGGATAGAGGGAGCTTTCGTTTTTTAATATCAGCGTGTTAGGATGTTTCCAGGGCCAGCAAGGCCGCGCCCAGGGCACCGGCGAACTGGGCCTGGGGCGCATAGAGCACCTTGCGTCCCAGCTTTTGGGCCAGCAGGGCGCGCAAACAACTGTTGTTGGCCACGCCGCCGGTAAAGACGATATCTCCCACCGGCGCCACGCGCTGAATCATGGCCGCCACCCGGCGCATGACGCTGGCATGCACCCCCAGGGCGATCTCCCGGCGATCCTGACCCTTGGCGATGAGGGAGGTGACTTCCGATTCGGCGAAGACCGTGCACATGCTGGAGATGGTGGTTTCATGCCCGGCCAGCAGGGCTTCGTCGCCGAAGGCCGCGATGTCGTAGCCCAGGGTACGGGCCATGATCTCCAGGAACTTGCCGGTGCCCGCGGCACAGCGGTCGTTCATTTCGAATTTCTTCACCTTGCCGTTGTCGAGGAGCGCGATGGCTTTGCTGTCCTGGCCGCCGATGTCCAGCACACTGAGGGCCTCGGGAAAAAAGGCCCGCGCCCCAAGGGCATGGGCCTTGATTTCCGTAACAGTGGGGGCCTCGAAGGAGATTTCGAACAGGTTGCGGCCATAGCCGGTGGCCATGATGCGCTCATAGCCGACGCCATCCAGCAGCCGCCGGGCCTCGGCCAGGGGATCGAAACCGGTATCGGCTTTCAGGGATTGGAGCACCTGCCCGGCGCCATCGACCACCACCAGTTCGATGGTGCGCGAGCCGATGTCGATACCGGCGAAACGCAGGGACTTTCCTGCGATCGAATTGCTCATGGGTTGCCCTCCGACCCCCTTGCCGGCCAAATCCCTTTGACCGCGGTAATGGTCTTTTCAGGTAAAAGCAGGCCGGCGTCGGTGAGGCGCAAGCCCGGCCACCGATCACCGATCAGCGCAACAAATCGAGTCTGCGCCTGTAGATCAAAGTCGTGATACCCCGGGCTGAACCGCCGGGTCGTGCGGCGGCCGTCCGAAGCGCTTTCCCGTTGCAGGGCCCGGTCGAGCTGCCGCATATACGCTTCGGCCAGAAAGCTGCCCATGCGATCCAGCAGGTACGCTTCCATCGGCCGCCGCTGCGCCATATAGTCGCGAACCCGCTGTTCCAAAGCCCCACCGATGGAAACGGCCAACAAAACAACCCGCTCGCAATCGGCCAGCAGCGCCTGCAAGGCGGCGCTGGCGCCACTATAGGGCGCGAACCGATTTTCGAACGTCGGGCGATCGAGCGTCGTTCGCCAACGTTGCGCCGCGCACAGGCCCAGGGCCTCGCCCCAAACCTCCCTGGCGCGGGCGATGACGCGCGGATTGTCGCCCACCTTCAGATAGAGGCGCAAGCCGCGATGCCATTCAGTGGCAACCTGCATGGCCGCCTCCGCCCGCCTCGGTTGCGAGCCGACCGGCCAGCTTGACCGCCGCAACGGCTTCGCGGGCGTATCCATCGGCCCCGGCTTCGGCGGCTATGGCGGTATTGACCGCCGCACCGCCGACGATCACCCGCACCCCATGGCCCCCGCTGCCGCGAATGGCTTTGATCAAGGCCGGCAGCCGCCGGCGGGCTGTGGTCACAAAAGCGGACAGCCCCACGATGGGGCACCGGTTGTCTTGCACAGCCGCGAGGAACTGCTCGTCCGGCACATCCACCCCCAGATCGAGAACGTCGAATCCATTGGCTTCCAACATGATGCGCACGAGATCCTTGCCGATGGCGTGCAGATCGCCGCGCACCGTGCCGAGCACCACCCGCGGTCCCGATCGCTTGCGCGGGGGCATCCAGGCGTTCAGGCGCGCGATGCCTCGATAGAAGGCATCCACGGTCAACAACATTTCCGGCAGATAGCATTTTTTGGCTTCATAGCGCGCACTGGCCTGGCGCACGGCGCGCACCAACCCGGCATCGAGCAACAGGTAAGGGTCCTGCCCGGCGGCCTGCCCCTGCTCAATCGCGGCGCTGGTGGCCGCCTCATCGCCCGCGGCCACCGCAGCGGCCAGCACCGCCAAGTGCGTCGCGTGCGGCCGCATCCGCGCCAACTGGGCATGGCCGCTATCGACAAAGCTTTTGATATTGTCCAGGGGCGTGGCCGGCGGCAAGGCGCAACCCGTGCTTAAGACAAAATTGCTTCGAATGGCCATGGTGCCCGCCAATTCACGGGTAGCGGCCGCCACCGTCTCCGTGGAGGCCATGGCCACCCCCTCGACCGGGTCCAGGTTACCGATGAGCGCCACCTCATCGGGCACCTGATCTTCCACCGCCATCAAGGCCATGCACTGGTCGAAGCTGATCCCACCGGCGCCCGTGGCGACCATGGGGGCCAGCAGGTCCGATACATCGCCACAGACATGCAGGATCGTCCGGCCGTCGGGCCGCAGCTGCAAAATCCGGCGCAGATATCGGCCGGCAAAGGCTTCGAACGCCGCCGGCGGCAGCAGCGCCGCCAGCGGATCGGAGATCCACAGCACGTCGGCGCCCGCCTCCAGAAGCAATCCGGCGTAGGCTTGCGCCATTTGGGTGGCTTTAGCGAGCAGCCCGTGGACCTGGTCGGGCGCTTCACGCACCTGGCGCAACAGGGTCTGCTCGCCGGCCAATTGCCCCGCGACGGTAAAGGGGCCGTACACCTGGGCCGCGATCGCTCGATGGGCAAATGCGCCGCGCATGTCGCGCACCACTTGGCCGTTGAGCACCATGCGCGGCACCTGGTCGGCGCGCGGCGTGTGGATGGTACCCGCCGGCGCCTTTACGGCAGGCATCTCATCGGCGGCAAAGCGAACCGGCGCCCCCATCGCTTCGGCCTGGATGGCGATGTCGCTGAAGAAAAAAAGCAGATCGGCCGCCACCTGGTCGTAGTATCGCCGCACCGCCTCCGATTTGAGCGACCGGTCGTGGCAAAGCAGGTCGATCCCTGCGGATACCAGTTGGGCCGCGGGCAGCGCGTTGATGGGAAACACCTGGAGATCGGAGAGCCTGTGGCGCGCGCGGTGTGGCATGGGCATGTCCTCGTTTCTCCCGTTTAAATCATGATCGTCTCGATGGCCCGATAAAACAGAACCGTTCCCATCAACAACAACAGGCTGTAGGCGACGCGCTGGAATCTGCGGTTGGATATGCGCCGGCAAATCAGGGCCCCCAGGGCCAAACCGGCCAGCATCAAGGGCGCGAAATAGAGGTTCAAGCGCAAGAGCGGCCACGAGAAGAGCCCCAGCGCGCCATAGGCGATCAGCAGATACAGATTGGACAACAAGAAAAAAGCTTGCAGATCGGCCTTGAAAGCAAAGCGGTCCGCGTGGGTCAGCGCATTGAGCATGATGACCGGCGGTCCGGCCATATATACCGCCCCTCCCAAGACCCCGGAAACCAAGCCGGCCGTGGCGTTCCAGCCCCAATGCCGGACAACCGGGGTCATGGCGCGCCGGCCCAGGGACCACAGTGCGAAGCCGATCAGCGTGAGGCCGATGACCAGCCTGAGGAGCGTATCGGGCAATCGGTACAAGGCCACCAAGCCGATGATCGCACCGGGCAGAAACCCGGCCATCTGGGGCCAAACGCGGTGCCACCGGACATGGACGCGCAATTGAATCAGCAAAGCCACGTTGATCGCCACATTGTAAGCGAAAAGAAACGGCACGACCTGCTTGAGCGGCCAGACCAGCGACATCAGCGAAACCGCCACGATGGCAAAACCGAAACCGGTGAGCCCCATCAAGAGGCTGGCCAGCGTCAAGGATGCGCCCACCCACAGCAGTTCCGTCAATTCGCGCACTCCAGCAGGGTGTGGATCTGTTCGCAAAGCGACAGAAACTGGGGGGCGCCCCGGTCCCGGGGCCGCGGCAGATCGCACTTCAAGATCGCCTGAATGCGGCCGGGCGGCCCTTGCATGACCACCACCCGATCGGCCAACAGGGCCGCTTCCTGAATGTCATGGGTGACGAAGACAATCGTCTTGCGATCGTTTTGCCAGATGCGGATCAACTCCTGTTGCAGCACGTTACGGGTCTGGGCATCCAGCGCGCCGAACGGCTCGTCCATCAGCAACACCTCCGGATCGGCGGCCAGGGCGCGGGCCACGGCCACCCGCTGTTGCATGCCGCCGGACAACTGGGCCGGCAGGGCATGGGCCTGATCCGCCAAGCCCACCAGCGACAGATAGTGCCGGGCGATTTGCAGCCGTTGCGCCTTGCCGACGCCCTGGATCTCCAGCCCGAAGGCGACATTGGCCAGAACCGTGCGCCACGGAAACAGGGTGTAGCGCTGGAACACCACGCAGCGTTGGGCCGAAGGCGCCCGCACCGGTCGGCCGTTGAGCAGGATCTCCCCCTGGGCGGCTTTTTCCAGGCCGGCAATCAGGCGCAGGGTGGTGGTCTTACCGCATCCGGAACGGCCCACCAGGCAGATCATCTCGTGTCGCTCGATGGCCAGGGAGAGGTCGGCCAGGGCCCTCACGCTTCGACCATCGGCGCCGCGATAGGTTTTCGTGATTTTTTTCAACGCGAGCATAGGGTCCGTCATCCTGCGCGGCAGTACCGACTTCGATTCTTTCAGGGGGGCCTTTTGATCGGCCATCAGGCGCCCTCTTCCCAGATCAGCCGGGCCTCGAGACGCCGGAAGCCTCTATCCATGCCGAAACCGATGATGCCGATGGCCACCATACCGGCCACGATGATATCGGCGCGCAACAGCTCATAGGCGTACCAGATCAAGTAGCCCAGGCCGGCGCTGCTGCCCGGCATCATCTCGGCGGCCACCAGGCACATCCAGCCGATCCCCAGCCCGATCCTCAGTCCGGTCACCACCAGTGGCAGGCTGGCCGGTATGAGCACCTTGCGCAGCAATGGCCAGCCATGCGCTCCCAGCGTGCGGGCCGATTCGATGTACTCCCGCGGAATGCGCCGCACCCCCTGGATGGTATTGAGCAAAATCGGGAAAAAGGCGCCGATGAAGATAATCAGCACGGTCGAAAACTGGATGGACGACCCGATGGCGCTGGTTTCCAAAAAAGGCAGCCAGTCGGCCACGCCGCGGATGCCCAGCCAAGCCAGTATGAGCGGCACCCAGGCCAGCGGTGGGATGGGCCGCAGCATTTCCACGCAAGCGTCCACCAGTCGATGGACCGTCTTGAAGTACCCCATGGCCAGCCCCAGGGGGATGGCCGCCCCCGCGGCAAGGAGAAACCCCAGAAGGACCCGGATCAGACTGACGGCCATGTTTTCGATCAGGCTGCCGGTAATCAAAAGCTTGGCCGTCGGCTGCAGCAGCAGGGCCGCCACGGCATCCAGGCGCGGCAGGATGGTCGGCTTGTCCAGCCACACCGCAAAGAATTGCCAAAGGCCGCCCAGCAAGAGCGGCAATACCCAGCGATCCAAATGGCGCCCTACGGCCTTGGAACCAGCCATCATGCGATATGCCCCTTGGTCTTCAACCGTGCGCGGGCCTTCTCGATCATCTGGAAATCGAAGGCTTTGGTTTCCAGGACGGGGCCCTGGGCATCACGCAGCGCGCCGTCGAGCAATCCCATGCGGCCCATGACCTGGGCGTATACCGACACGCTCCGGCGCCACGGCTCGCTGGGAACGGTGGTGTAACTCAAGCTTTGCATGGCCACGGTCTCCACCCCGGCCGGCACGCCCAGCCATTCGGAACAGGCCTGGGCCGTCAAATCCTTTTGGGTGTTGCTCACTTCGGCGCCCAAAGCCAACAGCATCAGCATCTGGGTGGCCAGTTCAGGATCGCGCTTCATGAAGGCCCCGGCCGCCTCCAGTGAACAGCAGGCATGGTCCCGCCAGCGCTGGGCCGGGGGCATATCCTGCAAATTCATGATAAAACGCCCCACCCCCTGATCGATGGTCACCGCCGGAAAGGGCTGGGCGCCGATGATGGCGTCGGTGATGTGATTGTTCAGGGCCGCCACCAGATTGCCGTGGCCCTTCATGTTGACGAAACGCACGTCGGCCTTTTTGTCCGCGGCGTCTTCGGTATAGGTCACCCCTTCGTGCGCCAGGGCTGAGCTGAAGATAATCGACGCCACGGTGTCCGGACCGGGCGTGCCGATGGTGAATTGCCGCCCCTGTTTTTTGACCCCGGAAAGGAAGCTTTCCCAGCTCTGCATGGGTTGGTCCTTGTGAACCACAAACACGTTGCCGGCTGTTTGCAGCGGAGAAACCAGCCGCGTGTCCACCCCCTTGTCCACCGACATCAGAATGGCCTGGGTGCCGCTGATGGCCATGTCCGCGCTGCCCTGGGCCATCAGCTTCTCCACATCCGGCCCTTTCTTGGTCGGAATCAGTTGAACTTTGGCGGCCCGGGCGCCATCGGCGTAAAATTCGTAGAACTTGCCCTCGGTCAACGGTTTCAGATAGGTATTGAATTTCTGCTGAAACAGCTCGCCGTGCTTGGCCGCGACGATGAGCGGCGCGTGGTGGTCGGAAAGAATATACGCCAGACGGATCGTGGGCATCGCGGAATGCGCGCGGGCGGGGATCATCAGGCCGGAAGCCACGCCGCACACCGTGGCGCCCAAGGCTATTTTACCGGTTGCTTTGAGAAAGTCGCGACGGTTCACTGCTTTCATGGTCATTTTCTCCTTCTTTCCGGATCGTCCTTTACAAGGGGTTTAAAGCATTTCCAAAAAGGCTTCGATGCGCGTGCTCAGGGCCTCCGTGTCGTTTCGGCCGTAATCGGTGCACAAGTGAAGCAATGGTGTTTGGGTTGTGTCGTGAAGGTGAAGGGCCACCTGGTTCGATTCGATCATGTAGGTATGGCAGGCGTGCCAGCTCAAATCGACCACGCCGTCAACCCGGTAAAGCGAAGCCAATTCACGCAACAGGGCCAGGCGGCCGGCATTGGGCGTCATGCAGGCGCAGGGCAGCGACAAATAGCGGCGGGCGATGGCATCGAGCGGGTCGGGATTGTCTTCATCGACCAAGGACCAGGCCGATTTCAGGCCCGTGCAGTTCTCCATGGCCACGACCACCGCGCCGGCATCTTCGATGAGGCGCAGCACCTTTTCCGCCCCTTTGCCGACGGGCGTGCCGGTCAGCAAAATACGGCGACGGGGATGCATTGGCGCCACCCGCGCCGGAATCCGTCGCAGGAGGTCGATCAGCGCTTCCAGGCGTCGGGCATAGTCGCGCGCATCGGGCCAGAAATTCTTCGCCTCCATGACCGCCAGCATCTGCATGCCCGACAAATGCACTTCATCATCGGCCGCATTGAGGGCATGCAGCTCGCCCATCAGGCGCCGCACGCTGTTCTGAACACGGATCTGCTCACGCAGGGATTCGTCGGTGATGCGGTTGCCGGTCAGCTTCTGAAGAAAATCCGCCAGCGCGCCGATTTCGGCCGACCAATAGGCCAGGGCATGGGGCTGGGCGGGCCCATGGGGCAGATGCATCAAATGCAGCGGCTTGAGACGTTGGAGCAATTCATACATCTTCTTCTTGCCGTCGCAGGTGGTCTCGCCCACCACGGCATCGGCCGCGCTGAAAAACGGGCAGGTGCCAGTGACGCCGTAGCCATAGCTGGATTTGATCAAGGGGCACAAGTTCGCAGGCAGTTCGGCTTCGGCCGCCGCGATGGGCTCCACGCGCTTGCCGCATAGCCCCACGGGCAGGGCGCCGGCGGCCCGAATCATCTCCACCGGCGCGAAAATGCAATAGACACCAACGACCTTGTGCCCCTCCGCCTTGGCCGTTTCAAGGCCCGCCAGGCTCTGTTCCGCCATGTTGTCGAAACTATCCAGCAGGCGCGCCACTTCAGCCCCGGGATTCATCACTTGAGCAACTCGACGAACGCCTCGATGCGCGTCTTCAGTTGCCCCGCATCCTCCATGCCGTAGTCGGTCTCGATGCGCAGGCAGGGGATGTTCTTCTCCTCCAGGGCCTTTTCCACCGGGATGGATTCCATGAGATAGGGCTGGCAGAACTGCAGGCCGTAATGGATCACGCCCTCGGCCTTGTAGGCGGCCGCCATCGCTTCGATGTGGGCCAGGCGCTCGGCATTGGGGGTGAAGATGGCGCAATCCACCTGGAAGTAACGATCCACGATGGCCTCCATCATGGCTTCGACGGTCTGGCCCGATTCGGCCGTGAGGTTGCGGGTGCCGCGCTCGCCCACGCACGACTCCTCGCCCACGATGACCGCGCCCGAGGATTCGATGATAAACGGCAATTTCCAGTTGGGCACGGCCTGGGGGCAGCCCGATATCAGGATGCGGGGCGTCTTGGCGGGAAATACCCCTTGCTTTTTTTCGATGCGCTGTTCCAGTTCGTCGCAGATCTTGTTGACCGAAGCGGTGAAGCGCGCCGGGTTGTCGTAGAAAAACACCTGGTTGGCCAAAAGGGCATCCAGGCCGGAGATGGGGGCCGGATCGGCCTTGCGCAGGGCCGACAGACGGTGAATGGCCTTGCGTTTGGCATTGACCGTCTGGATGGCCGCTTTCAGGGATTCGGCGGTGATCGTCACGCCGGTGAGCGCTTCCACCGCCGCCTTGAAACGGTCGTATTCGGCTTTGAGCAACGCCCGGCCGTTTTCGGATTTGACCTGGGGCAGATCCATCACGTAGAGATTCTTCACCAAATGGCCCAGGGCTTCATAGGCTTTCTTCTTGCCGTCGCAGGTGTTCTCGCCAACGATCATATCGGCGCTCTCGAGGTAGGGGCACACCTTGCCCAGTTTGAACCCGAAGGAAGATTTGATCAGGGCGCAGGTGTTGCGCGGCAGCAGCTTTTCCACCTCTTCCATGGCGAAATCGGCGCCCGAGCACAAGCCCACCAGAGTGGCGTTTGCGGCCAGGGCGATCTCTTCGGGCACGAAGACGCAGTAAGAGCCGACGATCTTGCGGCCGGCGGCTTTTTCGTCCATCAACTCCTTGATGCGCAGGCCGTGCACCTCGCTCATGACGAAATCGAAATAGCCCATGCCTTCGGGGCGCCCTTTTTGCGCCAGATAGATCTCTTTGTAGGCGTTGCCCAAGACCCCCAGCAGCATGTCGTGGGCGTCCAGGTCGAGTCCGAGTTCCTGCCACATGGAACGGTATGCGTCGCTCATGATTTTTTCCTCCGTTGAGATGATATCGGAAATCGGCCGCCCCATGCCGCCGCTATCCAACCGTCCGGTAGGTGGCGGCTAAATGGGGCCGGATCGGGCAAGGGTCTATTCCATGGATAGACAGAAGAGATCAAATCGATAATATTGATATCAGCAATGATTACCATCGTATTTCTCAATGGACAGGCCGGAAAAATGCCAGGCCCACGGTGCCTGCCAAGAGAGCAATTGTCTTCTTCATGATGCCATCTCAGTTGACGAATCGTCCGCGGGGCAAAGCGCCACAGCGCACACCTTCAACTCCGGAATGCGGCACACCGGGTCCAGGGCCGCGTTCGTCAGGCGGTTGGCGGCCGCGGCGGCGAAGTGAAAGGGAATAAAGACCGTCCCCGGCAGGATGCCGTTGGAAACGGTGGCCTTGGCCACGATTTCGCCGCGCCGGGAACGGACACGCACCGGTTGCCCGTCAGCGATATCCAAGTGCCGGGCATCCCGGGCGGAGATCTCCACGCGGCACTCCGGGGCCCGCTCGTTGAGGCCGTCGCTTTTCATGGTCATGGTGCCGGTGTGGTAGTGGTAGAGCAGCCGGCCCGTGGTGAGGATCAGGGGATACGCCGCGTCGGGCATTTCGGCCGGCAGCCGGAATGCCACGGCGTGAAAGCGTCCCAGGCCCCGGGTGAATTTTTCCGTGTGCAACACCGGCGTTCCGGGATGCTCCGGACCGGGACAGGGCCAGGTCAAACCTTGGGCCTCGATGCGTTGATAAGAGATACCGGCATAACTGGGGGTCACGCGGCCGATTTCGTCGAAGATGCCGCGGGCGTCGTCGTATCCCATCGCCATCCCCATGCGCGCCGCCAGATCGGCGGTGGTGCGCCAGTCGGGGCGGGCCTGGCCGGGCGGATCGACAGCCCGGCGCACGCGCTGGACGTAGCGCTCGGTGTTGGTGAAGGTGCCGTCCTTTTCGGCGAAACAGGCCGAGGGCAGCACCACATCGGCCAGCCGGGCGGTTTCGGTGAGGAAGATGTCCTGGACCACCAGGAACTCGAGGTGCTTGAGGCTTTTTTCGGTGTGATTGAGATCCGGGTCCGAGAGCATGGGATTTTCGCCGATGATGTAGAGCGCCTTGAGTTCGCCGGCATGGGCCTTGGGAATCATTTCGGTGGCGGTCCAGCCGGGCCGGGTGGAGAGACCGGCGACGCCCCAGGCCTGTTCCATCTTCTCCACCACCGCCGTATCGCTCACCGCCTGGTAGCCGCTATAGACATTGGGCAGGCCGCCCATGTCGCAGGCCCCCTGGACGTTGTTCTGGCCCCGCAGCGGGTTGACCCCGCCGCCGGCGATGCCCAGGTTACCGGTGAGCATGGCCAGGTTGGCCAGGGATTTGACATTGTCGGTGCCGGTGCTGTGCTGGGTGATGCCCATGCAGTATATAATGGATGCGGGCTTGGCTTTGGCGTAAAGCCGCGCGGCGCGGATCAGATCGGCGGCGGGGATGCCGGTGATGCCCTCCACGAAGTCAGGGGTGTACTTCTCCAGATCCAGGGCAAAGGGTTCGAACCCTTCGGTGCGGCTTCGGATAAAATCCGGGGCATGCAACTTTTCTTCGAGAATGATATGCATCAAGCCGTTGATCCAGGCCACGTCGGTGCCGGGCCGGGGCGTGAGCTTCAAGTCGGCGAATCGGCCCAGGGGGATATCCCGGGGGTCGATGACGATCAGCCGCGTCCCGCCGAAACGCACGGCCCGCTTGATGCGCGCGCCGATCACCGGATGGGTTTCGCTGCTGTTGGCGCCGGTGATCAGGATCACGTCGGCCTGGTCCAGATCGGCGATGGGATTGGTCATGGCACCACTGCCGAAGCTGGCCGCCAGGCCGGCCACGGTGGAGGCGTGGCACAAACGGGCGCAGTGGTCCACGTTATTGGTCTTGAGCACGGTCCGGGCAAACTTCTGGGCCACGTAGTTCTCTTCGTTGGTCATGCGCGCCGAGACCAGCACGGCCAGGCTGTCGCCGCCGTGGGTGTCGCGGATCTGGGTGAACTTGTCGGCCACCAGGCCCAGGGCTTCGTCCCACGAGGCTTTGCGGAACCGGCCGTGCTCCTTGATCAAGGGGTCGGTGAGCCGTTCGGGGGAGTTGACGAAATGATAGCCGAAGCGGCCTTTGACGCACAGGCTGCCGTGGTTGGGGGCCGCGTCCACGCCGGTCACCTTGACCACCTGGTTGTCCTTGACGTGCAGGTTGAGCTGGCAGCCCACCCCGCAGTAACTGCACGTAGTGCGGACTTGTTGCGTCTCCCACGGCCGCACGCTGTAGCGGGCATCCTTTTCCACCAAAGCCCCCACCGGGCAGGCCTGGACGCACTCGCCGCAGAAGACGCAGTCCGAATCCTTCAGGGGCCGGTCGCCGACCGCGATGATCTTGGCGTCCGGGCCGCAGTAGCCGAATTGGATGGCGTTGTTGACCTGCACTTCGTTGCAGGCCTGCACGCAGCGGCCGCAATGGATGCAGCGCGAAAAATCGCGCACGATGAAGGGATTGACGGTCTCCATGGGGTAACGGGCCGGGGCGGTGTCGAGCCGCCCGGGGCTGACCTGGTAGCGGAAGGCCAGATCCTGCAGGCGGCAATCGCCCCACACCGGACATAACTGATTGCTGCCGTCCTCTCCCTGGACCTTGATCTGAAAGTCGGTCCACGCCGGGTGGCCGCTGCCGGGCAGGGCGCAGTTGTGGTTGCCCGAACCGAGCATCAGTCGGATGATCTGCTTGCGCGCCGCCACCACCGCGGCCGATTCGGTCAGCACCCGCATGCCGACGTCCACCTTCGTGTTGCAGGCGGTGAGCAGGGTCTGGGCCCCAGCCACCTCCACCACGCAGATGCGGCAGGCGCCGGTGGGACTGGCACCCTTCAGATGGCACAGGGTGGGGATATCGATGTGGTGGCGGCGGGCCACCGCCAGGATCGTCTCGCCGGGTTCGAAGAACAACTCCCGGCCGTTGATGGTCAGCATGCGCGATTCACCCATGGCACGGCACCTTTGCTTTCATCTTCACCGTCCTGTCAAGGTACGCTACGAGCAGCAACTCTCCGACGATCCGCAGCCGCCGCACCCCCCGCCCAACTGCAGAGAAGAAGAGACCTTGAAGCCATGGCCGGCGAAATCGATCTCGATGGGCTGGGCCTGGGCCAGGAAGGATTTCTCCACCAGGTATTGGACCCCGGCCACTTCGAATACTTCATCCTCGGGCCGGGCCGCGTCCAGAGCCAGGGTGATTTGTCGGCCGCCGCAGCCGTTGGTCAGAAAGACCCGGATGGGTTTGAGTTCGTTGTCTTTAAAATAGTTCGCGATCTGTTCTTGGGCCTGTTCCGTTACATTCAGCATGAGTTCTACTCCTTTAGTTTTTATCGTACGCGTACGAGTACGAATTCTAAATCGAGTTGCTGCGCTCAGGGGGCTTCGCCCACCAATCCGCAAAATACCCTGCGCAAATCCCGTTCGGAAATCGGCGTAAAGGGGTCGCACGCCTCTTCATCACCAACGCTTTCAAGTTGGACGGTATCGACAACGGCATTCGCCCCGTGGATGGCCAGCACCGTGCAGCGCTCCTCGATCTGGACCACCGTCAGTTCGCGGTTGTTCTCGATCCAGCGGTGGCAATCGTCATGGCTGCCGACATACAGCAGGAAGAACCGGTGGCCCTGTTTGTAGGTGATCAGCCGGTAGCCGCTGCCCAGGTCGTACTTCATGACACCCTTGATGCGCAGTTCGCCGTGCTTGGTTACGGTGCCCACGCGGTCCGGGATCACGCCGTCGTTACGAAGTTGTTCGATGATCTCCGCGACCTTGTCCGCGGCCAAAGCCGCCTTCTTGCCGGAACGCCGCAGCAGTTCCAGGCGTTTTTCTACCCGCGGGTCCAGATGAATACACTTGAGCATGCTTCCAACTCCCTCCATCTTCAGCCTTCGCCCTTCACACTACGCCGCCTCGATCATGGCCATGATCTGTCCATCGTTGAACCCCTGCAACTGCAAAGCCCCCGAGCGGCACGAGGCCACGCACAACCCGCAGCCTTTGCACAGGGCCGGATTGACTTCGGCCTTGCCGGCCATGGGCCCCTGGGTCTTGAGGGCCGGCGCGTTGTACGGGCAAAGGCTGACGCACACGCCGCAGCCCGAACAGACGCGCGGATCGACCTGGGCCGTGGTGCCGCTGGTGCGGATGGTCTGCTGGGCCAACAGCACGGTGGCGGCCGACGCCGCGGCCTGGGCCTGGGCGATGGATTCGTCGATAGGCTTGGGATAGTGCGCCAGCCCGCATAGAAAAACCCCGTCGGTGGCAAATGCGCAGGGGTTGAGCTTGACGTGGGCCTCCACAAAAAAGCCGTCGGCGTTCATGGGTACTTTGAAAAACTGGGCCAGTTGCTCGTCCCGGTATGGCACGATGGCTGCGGCCAGGGTGAGCAGATCCGCCGAGATCATCAGTGGCCGCCGGAGCACGTGATCCATGACGCTGATCTCCAGGGCCTCGGGCGTGGCGACCACCCGGGGTTTGCGATCGAGGTCATAGCGGATGAAGATGACCCCTTTTTCGCGCGCGCGCCGGTAGAGGGCTTCACGCTCCCCGTAGGTGCGGATGTCTCGGTAGAGGATGAAGACCGCCATCTTCGGGTTGACCTCCTTTAAATGCAAGGCGGCGATGATCGAATGGGTGCAGCAGACGCGCGAGCAGTAGGGACGCTCGCGTTCGCGCGAGCCGACGCACTGGATGAAGACCGCGGTGCGGGCCTGGGCCAGACGGCGATCGCCCGCCTTCAGGCGCCGGTCCAGTTCCAGACCGGTGATGACCCGCTCGTCCTCTCCGAAGAGATACTCGGTAGGTAGCGACTCCTGGGCGCCGCTGGCGATGATGGCGACCCCATGTTCGATGGTGGTCTCCTGTTCCGCGACGATCACGCTGGATTTAAAGTTGCCGACGAAACCCTCGACCTTGTTCAGCCGCGCGTTGAGATGCACGCGGATGCGCGGGTCGGCCTGCACCTGGTCGATGAGTCGGTTCAGACGGGGCTCGACGGCCTCCTCCTGGCTGGTTCGACAGAGGTGGCGGGCCTGGCCGCCCAGGGCGTCGTCGCGCTCGACGATATCCACGGGATACCCCTGACGGGCGAGGGCCAGGGCCGCGGCCAGGCCGGAGACGCCGCCGCCCACCACCATGGCCCCCTGGGCGATGGTCAGCATCTCTTCTTTCAGCGGGGAGAGGCGCAGGACCTTGGCCACGGCCATGCGCACCAGGTCCTTGGCCTTGGCCGTGGCGCGCGCGGGCTCGTTCATGTGCACCCAGGAGTCCTGGTTGCGGATGTTGACAAACTCCAGCAGATACTTGTTGAGCCCGGCCGCGGCCAGTGTCTCCTGGAACAGCGGTTCGTGGGTCTTGGGCGAGCAGGCCGCCACCACGATGCGGTTGAGATTCTCTTCCCTGATCTTGCCGCTGATGATGTTCTGGGTATCCTGGGAACAGGAGTACATGTTGTCGGCCACATAGGCCACATCGGGCAGGGTGCGGGCAAACTCGCGCACCGCGGGCACATCCACCACCCCGCCGATGTTGATGCCGCAGTGGCAGATGAAGACCCCCACCCGGGGGGCTTCGCCGCGCACATCGCGCTCTGTGGCCGGCCGGGCGCGCACGGTGAGCGTATGGCGCCCGGCGGCCAGATCGGCGCCGGCACACAATGCCGCGCTGCCGGCCTCGATCACCGACTGGGGGATATCCTTGGGACCGGCGAATGCGCCGCAGACGTAAATGCCCTCCCGGGAGGTGGTCGTGGGGGCGAAATCGTCGCTGCGGCAAAAACCGCCGGGACTCAGTTCGACGTCCAGCCCCTGGGCCATGGCGCGCTGCTCCGGTGGGATTTCGAGCCCCACCGAGAGGATCACCAGGTCGAACTGCTCCACCTGGACATTGCCGCCTTCGCCGAGATAGCGCAGCGGCAGCAGGCCGCTTCCGCTTTCGGGCAGGATCGTATGGCCCCGGTGGCGCACGAAGCGCACGCCGTGCTTGTTGCGCGCTTCGTTGTAACAATCCTCGAAGCCCTTGCCGTGGGTGCGCATGTCCATGTAGAAAATGGTGCAATCCAGCGGATGATCCGAATGCTCCTTGGCGATGATGGCCTGTTTGATGGCGTACATGCAGCACACCGCCGAGCAGTAAAAGTTGCCGCAATGATGCTGGTCCCGGGAACCGACGCATTGCAGCCAGGCGATGCGCTTGGGTTCGCGTTGGTCCGAGGGCCGCATCAGGTGGCCGCCGTAGGGTCCGGAGGCCGAAAGAATGCGCTCGAACTCCAGCGAGGTGAGCACATTGGGATGGCCGCCGTAGTTCGCGTAAGCCGAACCCGCGGGGTTGTAGGCCCGGTACCCGGGCGCCAGGATCACCGCGCCCACCTTGAGGGTTTGCCGGGTCTCTTTTTCGTCCAGGCGGATGGCGCCGGCCGGGCACACTTTGGCGCAGGCCCCGCACTTGCCCCGTTGCAAAAAGATGCACTGCTCGGGGTCGATGGCATATTTGAGCGGCACGGCCTGGGGGTAGAGCACATAGGCGGCCTTGCGCGTGACCAGGTTCTGGTTGAAAGGATCGTCCACTTTTCTGGGGCATTTCGCGGCGCATACGCCGCAGGCGATGCATTTGTCCAGATCCACGTAGCGCGGCCGTCGGCGCAGCGTGACCGTAAAATCGCCCTTGACCCCGTCGATGGAAAGGATGTCGGTCAGGGTGAGAATATCGATGTTGGCGTGCCGACCCACCTCCACCAGCTTGGGGCTCATGATGCACATGGCGCAATCGTTGGTGGGAAAGGTCTTGTCGAGCATGGCCATGACGCCGCCGATGGCGGCCCGGGGTTCCACCATGAAGACTTTATAGCCCGAATTGGCCAAATCCAAAGCCGCCTGGATGCCGGCGATGCCGCCGCCGGCGACCAGCACGGCGCCGATAGGTTGAGACACCGTATTTCTCCTAATGGCCCCGGTCATGCTTCGCAAATTTGGGAGGCCGGCTGGTCCGCGGCGAGAGTCACCGGACAAGCATCCACGCAACTACGGCATCCCGTGCAGCGCGTGATGTCGATGGAGCGCGCCTTTTTCTTGACCACGGCTCTGAAGTGGCCCGGCGCGCCGCTGACCGACTCGAGTTGGGCATAGGTCACCAGGGCGATATTGGGATGCCGCCCGGCGCTCACCAGATAGGGCGACAGAATACACATGGAGCAGTCGATGGTGGGGAAGGTCTTGTCGAGCTGCCCCATCACGCCGCCGATGGCGGGGGTCTTCTCCACCAGGTAGACGAAGAATCCGGAATCGGCCAAGTCCATGGCGGCTTGAATGCCCGCCACACCGCCGCCCACGACCATCACGGCCCCGCTGGGTCGAGTCTGCATGCACACCTCTTTCTGCGTTGTACGTTAACGCGTATGACCGATTAACCCGGGATGTTTTCGAGCACCGGCCGTTTGACCAAGCGCCTGGCCGGCCCCAAGGCACGCACGGCATCGGTCACGCGCTGGGCCGTGGCGGCGAACTTGGTGGATTCGGCCGACGAGATCCAGGAGAAGTGCAGGCGGCCCGGCTCCAGCCCCATGTATTCCAACAGATTGTTGATCAGTTCGAACTTGCGACGGGCGTAGAAGTTGCCCTCGATGTAGTGGCAGTCGCCGGGATGACAGCCCGACACCCAGATGCCATCGGCCCCCTCGCGCAAGGCAGCCAGAATGAACTTGGGGCTGATGCGCCCGCTGCACGGCAGGCGGATCACACGGATATTGGGCGGATACTGCAAACGGCTCACACCCGCCAGGTCGGCGGCGCCGTAAGTGCACCAGTTGCAGAAAAAAGCGACGATTGTGGGTTGCCATGCGTCCATCGAATCACTTCTCCTCTTCCATAATCGCGGCGGCGGACCAGCGTCCGGCGCTGATAATCGGGGTCGGTCCCAGTTGCCGGATGGCTTCGGTCATCTCGGTGGCGATCTCGGCGAAACGCGGCCCCATGGCCGAACTCAGGTTGAACATGCGCACCCGCTCCGGCTCCAGACCGGCCTCGGTCAGCAGTTTCTGCACCGCGGCCACCTTCTTCTTGGTCTTCAGGTTGCCTTCGAGAAAGTGGCATTCGCCTTCCAGGCAGCCGGCCACGTAGACGCCGTCGGCGCCCTCCTCGATGGCCCGGAGCAGGTGCAGCATGTCCACCCGGCCGGTGCAGGGCACCTGGATGATCTTGACATTGGCCGGATAGTTCAGGCGCATGCTGCCGGCCAGATCGCCGGCCGCATAGGCGCAGTACTTGCAGCAAAAGGCCAGGATCTGGGGCTCGAACCTCTTTTCCGCCATAGCCGTCATTGATAGTCTCCCTTTATTTGCTTCAGCCTTCAGCCTTCGGCCTGCTTCCCAACAAAGGGTTGGGCGTTCCCGGCTCGCCCGGCAGCCACACCTCTTTCAAGTCATCGCCCAAATACTCCCGCTCGTTTTCCGCCAGAACGCCCAGGGAGAGCGCGATGATGGTCCACAGGTGGGTCACATGGTAGTTGCCGCCGAAATGGTGGGCCAATTCGTGGATCTGGGCATGGCAGTTGTGGCAGGGGGTCAGGCAGTAATCGGCGCCGGTGGCGATGATCTGGTCGAATTTGATCTTGCCGTACTTGAAGCGCGCCTCGGTGTAGCCCGATTGCAGGTAGCCGCCGCCCCCGCCGCAGCAGTAGTTGTTGGACTTGTTGGGGAACATATCCACGAAATTTTCTTCGCCCACGCAGGCCTTGACCACGTAGCGCATCTTGTCGGCCTGAACGTCGCCGTAGCTTTTGCGGATCTGGTTGCAGGGGTCCTGGACCGTGAACTTGATCTTCAAATCCTTGTTCCAGTCGGAGCTCACCTTGAGTTTGCCCGCTTTGATCCACTCGTAGTAGTAGGCCACCATGGGTGCGATCTCCAACGGGGATTCGAGGCCGAATTTGCGGTTGCCCTGCCAGACGGAAAAGGTGGAGTGGCCGCACTCGGTGTTCAAATAGACCTTGCACCCCAGAGCCTCGGCGCGATTGAGGGTGTTGTTGGCGAGCTTCTTCCAGTTTTCGTCGTCGGCCAGAAACATGCAGTAGTTCTCGCCGCCCCAGGCCTGGTTGCTGTAGGTCCAGTCCGCACCGGCCAGGTGCAGGATCTTCCACAACGGCACCAGTTCGTCCGGCTCGGTGACCGGTTCGCGCGAGTTTTGGCTGACGAAGAAATGGGCGCCCTGCTTTTCCAGCGGCGCTTCGAGTTCCTCCCAGCCGGGCTGGGTCTCGCGCACCTCGGCCACCACATCCTCGACCACGAAGGTGAAATCCTCGGGCGGTGTGCCCATGGCGCTGCCGCTCTCGTTGCGCAGGGCCATGTCGCACGACCCGAGAATGCCTTTGGGCCGCTCCTCCCGGGGCCACAGCTTGCGGGCCTCGTACACCAGACCGGCGATGTTGATCTCCATGGGGCACACATAGGTGCAGCGGGTGCACATGGAGCACATCCACACCCAGGGGTGCTTGGTGATCTCCGCATCCATGCCCAGGGCCACCATGCGCAGGAATTTGCGCGGGTCCATGTTTTCCAGGCCCGTGGCCGGACAGCCCGAGGCGCAGGCGCCGCAGGTGAGGCACAGGCTCAGATTGCCGCCGTTGGGCAACAGGTGTTTGACCTTATCGATGAAACGTTCGCCGCTCTCATTTTTCAAAACGATGGGCTTGGACATCCGGAAAGCTCCTTTCGCGCGTAAGCCGATACGAATTTGCATGACCAAGCGAGCTGCGCGGAACGGGCCTCGGACCAGTTGCGTCTGTGGATAGGCATCTACCTATTGCTAAACTGGACCCGGATACGGCGCGGACTTACTGAAAAAAAAGGACTCAGAAGAGGGGCACCGATCCTCGGACGAAACCTGCGCATGCCGGCCCGGGCTGCGAACAGCCGCTTGCTCAGGTGAAGCCTATGAATCGGTGTGTGGGGGACATACTCATCTATGGTGATATCGACTGTTTTGCGTTAGTAATCAAAAGCAGCTTTTAGGAAGGCGGCGACGAAATGTCAAAGTGATTAGTCCAATGGATCATGGCTGTTGCCATTTGGATCTTGAATAACAGATGAGCCACCAGAGCCTTAACAGGCCGTTAATGAATGAGAACCATCCAATGAGCGAAAAAAGCGAATGCCACCCCGACCCCGAAATCCTGCTCACGCTGGCCAAAATGCGCATGCCGTTTGGCCGATACAAAGACCGGCTGTTGATCGATCTGCCCGAGCCCTATGTCGTCTGGTTTTCCCAAAAAGGCTTTCCGGACGGCTCGCTGGGCGAGATGCTGCGCATGGTGTATGAGATCAAGGTCAACGGCCTGGAATATCTTTTCGATCCCCTCCGGAACCTGTAATGTACGCCTACTCCTCCGAATGGTCAAAAACATACCCCACCGAACGCAGGCTTCTGAAATAGATGGGGCGCTTGGGGTCCGGCTCGAAATACTTGCGAAACCGGACGATGAAATTATCCACCGTGCGGGTCTGGGTGCGCCGGTCATAGCCCCAGCCGATCTCGAGCAGTTGGCCGCGGGAAATGGGCCGGCCGCGGTGGGTGACAAACAGCTTGAGCAGTTTGACTTCCAGTTCGGTGAGCTCGATCTTGCCCCCCCGCCCATGGGCCGTGGCCGTGGTGAAGTCGATGCGATTGCGCCCAAAGGCGTACGGCTGTGTCGGAGTGGGTCGTTCGCCCCTTTTAGCCCCCTCCTCGCCTGGGTGCGGCGCCCTGAATAGCAGCCGCTCGACCCGCAGCAAAAACTCTTCCAGATGGAACGGTTTGGCCAGGTAATCGTCCACGCCGAAGGCAAAGCCTTTGACCTTGTCTTCCAATTCGCTCTTGGCCGACAGGATCAAGACCGGCAGCCGTTCATCTTCCAGGCGAATGTTGCGCAGCACGGACAGGCCGTCGATCCCGGGGAGCATGATATCCAGCACGATCAGGTCCGGCTGCCACGCCTTCCAGGCTTGAAGGCCTTCCATGCCGCTGGCGGCCGTGCGCGTGGCGTGGCCTTTCAAGCCCAGGTTCAAGGCCAGCCCTTCGGCGATGTGCTTTTCGTCTTCGACGATCAGGATGCGCTTTTTCTCGGAGGCGTCCATGCCTTCCTCCTATGGGCTATCGTTTTCACGGGCCGACCAGGGCAGGACCACGGTGAAGACCGATCCTTGCCCACTGTCTTTGCTCTGGGCGTGGATGCGGCCCTGGTGCAAACGCACGATGCTGTCCGCCAGATACAAACCCAATCCGCTACCCTTGGCGGTCATGTTTTCCGACCGTCCGACCTGGTAAAATTTACGAAATATCTTCTTAAACTCTTTGGGCGGCAACCCGATCCCGTTGTCTTCGAAATGGATAGAAAGCTGCCGGCCTTGGGCAACGAAGGTGATATCGACGCGCGGCGCCGGGGAATCGTTGTACTTGATGGCGTTGGCGATCAGATTCATCAGCAGCATTTCGAACAAGAAGAGATCCACCGCATAAAAAAAGGGTTGGCCGGATGGATTGTGGATATGGATCGTATCGTCGCCGAAAAGGTGGCGGCTCTTCCGGCGAAACTGCTCCGAAACGGCCACCAGATCCTGTCTCCTAAAATCGGCCCGGTAGGTTTTGCTTTCGATGCGGGCCAGGCTCAAAATGCGATTGACGTGGTCGGCCAGACGATCGACATCGTGGAGCATATAGCCGATGTATTTGAGCTGATCTTCCCGGCTCAGATCGTGCTTTTCCAGCGTCTGCAAATACAGCTTCAGGGACGTGACCGGCGTTTTCAACTCGTGGGTAAAATTGTTGATGAAATTGCGCTGCAGGCGCAGCAGTTGGAATGTCTTCTGGTTGTAGACGAAGATGATGAAGATGCCCACCATGATGATGCCCACCAGAATCGAGAGCACCAGAATGACCACCCAAGTCTGGGCGGCCAGCACCTGGTCGGGATCGAGATTGGCTTTCCGAATAACCGCCTTGAGGCCGGTGCTGACTTCTACATACCAGTAAATGTACAGTGCCAGGGAAGCGGCCACAGCCACAATGGAGAAGATAAAGATCGCAATCGGATGCAGGAACCATCTGGATCGATACATGGCCACGGCCTCAGGCCCGGGGAGGGAAGACTGAATCGGCTCATCCGGTGGCGTCGCACATCCCGGGATTTTGTAAAACTTTTGTAATAGAGACCTGTCGTTGTTTCATTCTCTACCGGAGTCTATTAGTTTGGGGCAATGAATACAACCGATAAACACGAGCGTGCCGAGGGCACGTTTACAAAGGAGCTTTTGATGACCCCAACAGCCGTTCATCCGCTCGGCACTCGCGCCAGACTTTTACTCAGCAGCGTCTTCGGACCGTATGCCCGGAACGATGCCTACGGCAGCCGAGCCCTCAACCCCATGGAACTATACCAAAATCAGGTCACGCGCACCCAGGGCAACCTCTCGTTGCGCATGTTTCACCGCTCGTTCGGCTTGATGCTGCTGCAAGCCAACATCGATGCGCCTTGCAGCCTGCTGGACTTTCCCTCGCGCCAGCGCTTTATCCAGGAGATCCAGGAGCAGGCTTACGATATCATCGGCATCGGCGCCATCCTGCCCAATACGGCCAAGGTGGTGGAGATGTGTGCGCTGGTGCGCCGCTATCAACCCAGGGCCACCCTCGTCATTGGCGGCCACATCGCCAACAAAGGCGACCTGGACCAGATCGTCGATGCCGACCACATCGTCAAGGGCGATGGGGTGCAATGGTTCCGCAAGTTCCTGGGCCAGGACGAAAAGGCCCCGGTCCGGCATCCGGCGGTCCTGTCGGGATTCGGTACGCGCATCATGGGCGTGCCCTTGCCCAAGTCCCCCGGCAGCACGGCCGCCATTCTGATTCCTTCGGTGGGTTGCCCCATGGGCTGCAACTTCTGTTCGACCTCGGCCATGTTCGGCGGCAAGGGCAAGTTCGTCAGTTTTTATGAGACCGGCGATGAGCTGTTCGCCGTCATGCAGCGCATCGCCACCGAGCTTCAGGTGCGCTCGTTCTTCGTGCTCGACGAAAACTTCCTCTTGCAGCGCAAACGGGCCCTGCGGCTGCTCGAATTGATGGAACAGCACCAAAAGAGCTGGTCGCTGTACGTCTTCAGCTCGGCCCGGGTGCTGCAATCCTACAGCATGGAACAGTTGATCGGCCTGGGCATATCCTGGGTCTGGATGGGGCTCGAAGGCAAAGAGAGCCAATACGCCAAACTCAACGGCGTGGACACCCGCGCGTTGGTCAAGACCTTGCAATCCCACGGCATTCGCGTGTTGGGATCATCGATCATCGGGCTGGCGCATCACACCCCCGAGAACATCGACGCCATCATCGACGACGCCATCGCCCATGACAGCGATTTTCATCAATTCATGCTCTACACGCCCATCGCCGGCACGCCGCTGTATGCCCAACACCAGGCCCAGGGCACTTTGATTCCCGAAAGCGAGTTGCCACCGGCCGATGTGCACGGCCAGTATCGCTTCAACTACCATCATCCCCATATCCACGACGGCCGGGAGGGGCAATTCTTGATAGACGCCTTCGATCGCGACCTGGCGGTGAACGGCCCCAGCCTGGCCCGCCTGATCCGCACCACCCTCGACGGCTGGCTGCGATACAAAAAGAGTCCGGACCAGCGCATCCGCGAACGTTTTGCCCAAAGGGCCAAGGTGTTGCGCACCACCTATGCCGGCGCGGTGTGGGCCATGTCGAAATGGTACCGGGACGATGCCCGCATCGGCGGTCAAATGCGCGCCCTGTTGGCCAGGCTTTATGGGGAATTCGGCTGGTCCACGCGCATCGTCGCCGCAACGGTCGGCCGCTACCTCTACCGAATGATGAAAAAAGAGGCCCAGCGCCTGGCCCAGGGGTGGACCTACGAGCCCGCCTCCTTTTACGAGCACAACACCGCGGCCCTGGCCTTGCCGCGCATGCTTCCCAAAGCCGTCCAAGCTCCTCGCCCGGTGTTGGGCGCACTGCGGGAAAATGCCATGGGAAAATCGATTTAATGTCGCGGGCAAACGCTGTCAGGTGAAGAAGTACGAGAAAGGGGCTGCGTTTTTTAGACGGGATGATGCCATCGGCATCAGACGAACAGATCGATCTCCAAGCCTGCCACCGAGGCCTTGGCCAAGGTCCCGTCCGGCCCGTAGACGAGCCCTTCGTCCACCGGCCGGGGCGCAACGCGATAAACGCGCGGTCGCCACTGCCGGCGCGCGGGGGTTCGCTGCTCCAGGAGTAATGGAATGCCTGCCCCCAAGCGCGTTGGAGCGAGGACGGGCAGATAGATGGGATCCGCTAGCGCGGTCATCGCACGTATCTTCCTTTTAGCCGAATAACATTCAAATCCCCCGGGACGAACCCGGGTGCGGCATCTACGGCTGCGGCCCGCTGCGTGCGCACCCGATCTATTGGATGCTGCTGGTGGATACTGCTGGTGCGTGCCGCGGGCCGGGCTGAACGGGGGCGGGGGCCCTCGCAGCGCCGTGTCGTTGAAAGATCCCGTCGGGGGTGGGACTCGGGAAGGTTCCAACGCCTTAATTTCCCAAGACACTAACACAGGTTGGGCCCCTTGTCGATGCGCGTTCCGGTGGCTTCTGCCGTCATTTGCGATTGGATGTTTGACATTTCAACAAAAACCCTTTTAAGCTGAGGCCTTAACCCACAGGAGCCACACCCCCCATGAATTCCGTCCGACGTACGTGCCGATTCCTGTTGGCCGCCCTTTTGGCGGTTCATCTGATCCTGCCGATCACCCCCTGCCCGGCCGATATCTACCGCTGGCAGGACGAACAAGGGTATTGGCATTTTTCCGACAGCCCCTCCTCCAGTGCGCCCATCCAACATGCACCGATCCCGGATCGCGACACCCGCCGGCCGGCCCCATCGGAGGCGCCGACCCGGATGCCAAGCGCGCCCCCGCCGGCCGCCGCTCCGGCGCCTGGACCCGGTGCCGATGAGGCCTCCGGCACGGCTGCCATCCAAGGGGGGTTGTTTTGGCAGGTGTCCCAGAAAGGCGCCGCGCCCAGTCATCTGCTGGGCACCATCCACAGCGCGGACCCGCGGGTGGTCCGCTTGCGGCCGCCGGTGGCGCGCGCCCTGGATCGGTCCGAGCGCTTTATCATGGAGATGGAGCCGGATGCCTCGGTCATGGCGGATCTGGCCACCCGCATGCTGATCGCCGACGGCCGGGATCTGGAATCGTTGCTGGGCGACTCGCTATACCGCCAGGTGCAAAAAGCCACGGCCGAACTCGGCCTGCCGGAGGCCGCGGTGCGCGCCATGAAACCCTGGGCGGTCATGACCCTGCTCAGCATGCCTAAGCCCAGCGCCGATCCCATTCTGGACCTGGTGCTGCACCAAAGAGCCACGGCGGCCGGCAAAAGCACCGCCGGATTGGAAACCGCCCAGGAGCAGTTGGCGGTCTTCGATGGTCTTTCCATGTCGGACCAGATCGACCTGCTCCAAATGACCCTGGCGCAATTGCCGGAATTGCCGAGCTTCTTCGATCGACTCATCCAAGCCTACGCCGACGACGACCTGCGGACGATCGTCGATCTGAGCGATACCTATCAGCGCAAAAACGACAGCGAGGCCGTCCAGCGGTTTTCGCGGCGCCTCAACGACGAACGCAACCACCGCATGCTCGCGCGCATGACCTCCTACCTGCGCCAGGGCAACAGCTTCATCGCGGTGGGCGCATTGCACCTTTCGGGTCCCAGCGGCCTGCTGCAACTGCTCCGGGAAAACGGATACACGGTGACGCCGATCCGGTAGAAATCGATACAAGGAGAAACCATCGGTATGCCAACCTTCAAATCGATCTCGTTCTCGCCGACGCCCGATCACTCTGCCCTGCCCATGGAGGTCCATCCCCTGACGCTGACCTTCAGCGGGCCGTGCGCCTTCCTGGAAGCGCCCTTCCTGAACGACTTCGTGGACAAATCCATCTCCCAGATTCGGGTGGCGCTGCTGTTGGCCTTTTTCTTCTATGCCACGTTCGGTGTCCTGGACGCCATCGTGGCCCCGGAGATCAAAGAACGCCTCTGGGCCGTGCGTTTCGGCATCGTCTGCCCGAGCTTTGTCCTGATCTACCTGTGCTCCTATTCCCGCCATGCCGCCCGTTTTCTGCAGGTGCTCATGATGGCCATGGCCCTGATCGGCGGCCTGGCCATCGTCTATATGACGATGATCGGCAATGCGCTGGTGGCGAGCACCTATTATGCCGGCCTGATGCTGGTGCTGATGTTCATCTACAGCTTCGTATGGATGCGCTTCGTGCGCGCCACCTTGTGCGGCTGGATCATCATCATCGTCTATGTCGGCACCGCCGCGTACAACGATGACATGCCCAGAGAGATTCTGATCAACAATCTTTTCTTCTGCATTTCGGCCAACCTGATCGGCATGGCCATGTGCTACGCCTTCGAATACTACAACCGCCGCGATTTTTATCTGCGCCGGCTTTTGAACCTGCAACACACGGAGCTGGAGGCGGCCAAAACCGCCCTGGAGGAGCGGGTGAGCGAACGCACCCAGATGCTGGCCACGGCCAACGAAGAGCTGCGGCGCGAAATCGAGGCCCATCAACGTCTGGCCTGGGAAAAGCAGGTGCTGGAAGGCCAGTTGCGCCACGCCCAGAAGATGGAGGCCATCGGGACGCTGGCCGGCGGCATCGCCCACGACTTCAACAATATTCTGGCGGCCATCATGGGACACAGCGAACTGGCCCTGATGCAAATGGCCAACCGCAAGGAAGCCGAAGCCAGTCTGATGGAGGTGCTCAGCGCCAGCCACCGGGCCAAGGATCTGGTCGGTCAGATTCTCTCGTTCAGCCGCCAGAGCGAAAGCGAACTCAAACCGATAAAAATCGGTCTGATCGTCAAGGAGGCCATGCGCCTGCTCAAAGCCACCCTACCGGTCACCCTGACCATCCAGCAGAGCATCCAGGCCGCCCAGAGCACCGTGGTGGCCGACGCCACCCAGATGCACCAGATCGTCATCAATCTGTGCACCAACGCGGCCCATGCCATGGAGCCCGAAGGCGGCACGTTGACCGTGGCCCTGGAAGACGCAGACATCCAGCCCCAGCCATCCCCGGAAGGCGCTCACCCTAGCCAGTTGGAAGCGGGCAAATACGTTTGTTTGAGCATCGCCGATACCGGCCAAGGCATCCCCGAGCATCTGCTGGACCGCATCTTCGATCCCTACTTCACCACCAAGGCCAAGGGGGTGGGCACGGGGCTGGGCCTGGCGGTGGTCCGAGGCATCGTTCAAAATCACGGCGGCATCATCGATGTGAAGAGCCGACCGGGCCAGGGGACCGAGTTCAAGGTCTATCTGCCGCGGGTCGAAGGCCGGGAGATGGCCAATGGGCAGCAGCTTCAGTTGCTGAGCCTGGGCAATGAGCGCATCATGCTGGTGGACGATGAGGTGGGCCTGGCCGATTTGGGCGCCAAGCTGCTGACCGCCCTGGGGTACCGCGCTTCGTCGTTTACGTCGCCGGAAAAGGCACTGACGGAGTTGCGGGCACGCATCGACGCGTTCGATCTGGTCATCACCGACATGATCATGCCGGTGATGAGCGGCGAAGTCCTGGCCCGGGAAATCCTGGCCCTGCGGCCGGACATGCCCATCATCGTCTACACCGGGTTCAGCAACATGATCTCGGCGGATCGGATCCGACAACTGGGCGTCAAGGCCGTGCTGCGCAAGCCGGTCACGATCTTCAGCCTCTCCCAGGCCATCCGCAAGGTGCTCATGGAGCGGGCCGCCGGGCCAGCGCAAAAAGATTGACCCCCTCCGTTTCGGAGACGATCTCCACCTGCCGGCCAAAGGGCGTATCGCCGAAAAGATCGCGCAACTGCTCCGGGTCGCGGTGGATCAAACGCCAGTAGAGCAGGTGATCCATGATGGGCCGGTCCGGGTTGATCGGTGAAAAATTGCCGAGGATCAAGACACCGCCCGGCTTCAGATGGTCGTAACAGCGTTTGATGAGCGCCTTGAACAGCCGGGCGTCCAGATAGTCGCACAGCCCCGACGAGTAGACGATATCCTGGAGCCCGAAATCCTGCTTGACCCGCCCCAGCGCCCACTTGATCACATTCTCGTTCATGAAACGCACCGTGGCCCGGTGCTCAAAGATGTTCACCTTCTGGTCGGCGAACTGCAATGCTTCGGCATCGATGTCCACGCACAGGGCATCGATGCGCTCATCGTAGCCGCCCTGGGCAATCACGTCGAACAGCTCCCGGCACGGGCCGCAGGCCAGATTGAGAATTCGGATGGGCCCTGGGCCGTCGAGGCGCTCCCGGCATAGCCGATCCAGGGTCTGGTGCAGCAATTGGCGCCGGCCACGGACGGCCCTGGCCGCCACCTGATCCAGAAATAGTCCGTCCAGCAAGCGGCCCAGCTTACCGTCGCCCTCGGCCTGCTTGCGGTAGATCATTTCGATCATGAAGAAATCGCCGGCGTAACCTTTGGGTTTGTAATAGGCACGCTCGAAGAAACGACTGCGCATCAGATAGGGGAACACCTCTTTGAAGACGTATCCCCAGATGAGGTCGGCACTCTCCCGGGCGTGGATGAGAGCGTCGGTATCGCGCACTTTCTGGAAGAATTCGTTGACGATCGCTTCCCCCTCGGCCTGGTGGCGGGGCGCGATATCGGCCCCCGGATCGGCCTGGAGCTTGTAGCCCAGGTCGAACATGCGCGCCTTGAACCCCTCGAGTTCCGCGCTCACCTGTTGCCAGATGGGAGAGGCCAGAAGATCCATGGGCAGGGGCTGCACGCCGGCAAAATGCTCCCGGCCGGTGGCCAGGCTGGCGGCATAGGCCATCAAGGGCCCACGATCGGAGAGAATTTGGCGGAAACGCCCGCACACCATGCGCAGCACACTCTCCAGAAACCGGGCGTACAGCAGCGAATCGTCGGCCCGCAGACGGTCCATGGCGTCGCGGTCGAAGAGGCGCAGGTGCGCATCCTCCGAGGCCTGGATGTTGCGGGTGCGCGTCTGCTGGTCGAAAAAGCCGATCTCTCCGAAGAAGGCGCCCGGCCCGATCAAGGCCACCACGATGGAGGTCCGCTGGGCCGCGTAGGAGACCTCCAAGGTGCCTTGCTCCACGTAGTAGAAGCACTCGGAGGGTTCGCCCATGGCGATCAGGTCCGTGCCTCTGCCGACGGAACGTGGTTGACCGTAGGGCATGACGGCTTTCAAGAGCCCTTCTTCCAGGTTGAAGCCGGAAGGGCTGTCGGCGGAGGTATCGGATTTGGCCATGATCTATCCTTTCTTCGACAGATAGTGGGCCCTATCTATGATGTGAATCGACGATTCTTTTACTTGTAGTTAAAAAAGGATGGATTGACAACCACGAATACTGCAAGATGGTAATCTTCATTCCGGCCGACGATTCGACAGTCCGCTTTTCTTCGATTTGCTTGGCCATGGCCAAATGCGATAGGGACTCGCCTTCGATTCGGAATTAGATTTCTTTCACGCTCGCCACGAGCGCGTCATACAGCCATTGCTGATCTTCGTCGCCCGGGGCGGCATCCCTGGCCAGTTCACGCCAGAAGATGGCTTCGCCCCATCGATCCAGGCGACAATGGTTCTCCGAGAGCATCAGGAATATATGCTTGTCCGGCTGGCTGCGCCGGCGTTTGGGAAATCGGAGCAGCCTTTCGAAATCGTGGATGGCAGCCTCGTATTGGCCCGTTACCGTATAACAGGTGCCTCTGCCGATGAGGCTGTCTTCGTCCAGGTAATCCACACCCAGCGCCCGGGAGTAAAGCACGATCGCAGGCTTAAGCCGGTTTTCGACTTCATGGATCTTGCCCAGGTAGTAATATGGATTGTCACCGTCCGGATGACGATAACCGGGATGCCATCGGGTCACCTTTTCCAGGGCGGCAACGGCTTCGATTCCATCGGGTTGATGAAAACACAAACGTCCATATTCGAACCATTCGGACAATGTCCGCGGGCGACGGGTGGGCGCGGGGTCGCCCCCATAGGGGGCGTGCCTGATCATGGTCTTGTACATGACCAACCGTAGCTATTTTGGGTTCCATTCATAATAGGGTCTATCCTTTATCCCTTTTCTAAGCATGCATGTAATCATGCGACCGCCATGGCCTATTGTCCATCCAAACATCGCACACCCGGGGAAATCGCACGTCGTCTTCGCACACAGATGCCGCTTCAGCCTTTCGTTCCCACGCCCTGCGTGAAAACCGGAGAACAAAGAAACTGCATGCGGTTGCCCTGGTCAACCAACGGTACCTCTTTTTTTCAGGCTGCAGATCGGTTATAGTCCCTCTCCACGATACGGCCATCCACTCTGTAATGCCTCATCGGAAGCGACCTCCAGTCATGCGGGCCGCTTTTATTAATTTAAAAAACAATGCCGAAAGACACCGGGAGAAAGGGACCATGCAAACGAAGAAATGGGTTTATCTTTTCAATGAACTCGATCAGGCCATGCAGTACGTCAATGGGGATTGGGATGCCGTGCGCGGCTTGTTCGGCGGCAAGGGGGCCAACCTGGCCGACATGCACCGCATCGGGGTGCCGGTGCCGCCGGGGTTTACCGTGACCACCGAGGCGTGCAACGCCTACCTGGCCGGCGGCGGCGTTTTTCCGGATGGCATGTGGGACCAGGAGCTGCAAGCCTTGATGGCATTAGAGACCGCCACGGGCAAAATCTTCGGCGATCCGGATTACCCGCTGCTCGTTTCCTGCCGCTCGGGCGCCAAGTTCTCCATGCCCGGCATGATGGACACGGTGTTGAACATCGGCCTGAACGATGAAACCGCCCTTGGATTGATCGCCCAGACCCGTGACCCGCGCTTTGTCTATGACGCCTATCGCCGCCTGATCCAGATGTTCGGATCGGTGGTCATGGGCATCGCGGACGAAGCCTTCGAAAAGGCCATCGAGCATGCCAAGCGGCAGGCCGGCGTCGGCAGCGATGCCGATCTGACCGCCGCCCACTGGGAAGCCCTGACCACCCAGTTCAAGACCATTTTCCGCAGCCATACCCAGGTGGATTTTCCCCAGGACCCGGTGGAACAGCTCAAAATGGCCACCGAGGCGGTCTTCAAAAGCTGGAACGGCAAGCGTGCCGTGGACTACCGCAACGCCGCCGGCATCGCCCATGACCTGGGTACGGCCGTGAACATCGTCACCATGGTCTTCGGCAACATGGGCGAGGACAGCGCCACGGGCGTGGCCATGACCCGCGACGGCGCCACCGGCGAGCCCAAACTCGAAGGCGACTACCTGATCAACGCCCAGGGCGAGGACGTGGTGGCCGGCATCCGCATGACCAAGAGCATCGAGCAGATGGCCGCCGAGATGCCCGACGACTACCTGGAACTGCAGAAGATCGCCAAGACCCTGGAACGGCACTACCGCGACATGCAGGACATGGAGTTTACCATCGAGAAAGGCAAACTCTGGATGCTGCAGACCCGCGACGGCAAACGCACCGCCCAGGCCGCCGTGCGCATCGCCGTGGACATGCAGCAAGAGGGGCTGATCACCAAAGAGGAGGCCGTGGCGCGGGTCAGCCCCGGCCAGATCGATTTTTTCCTCCATCCCCAATTCGACAACAAAGCCGTGGCCCAGGCGCGATCCGAGGACAAGGTGCTGGCCCGGGGGCTCAATGTCTCCCCCGGCGCGGCCTACGGCGTAGTGGCCTTTGACGCCGACATCGCCGAGATGTGGGCCAAGGAGCAGGGCAAGCAGGTGATCATGGTGCGGCCCGAGACCAAGCCCGACGACGTGCACGGCATGCTGGCCGCCAAAGGCATTCTCACCAGCCGGGGCGGCCGCACCAGCCACGCGGCCCTGGTGGCGCGCCAGTTCGGCAAGCCCGCGGTGGTGGGTGTCGCGGCCCTGCAGGTCGACCTGCACAAACGCCGCATGAACGTGGGCGACAAGGTGATCCTGGAGGGCGACTGGATCAGCATCGACGGCAACACCGGCGAAGTGTTCATCGGCCAGCTTCAAACCAAGGTGCCGGATATCAAGGACCCCTGGCTGATCAAACTGCTCGGCTGGGCCGATGAGATCCGCACCCTGGGCGTATGGGCCAATGCCGACTACCCCATCGACGCTCGGCGCGCCCGGGAATACGGCGCCCAGGGCATCGGGTTGTGCCGCTCGGAGCACATGTTTTTCGAAAGCGAACGGCTGCCCCATGTCCAGAAGATGATCATGGCCACGTTGCCCATCGAACGGCGCGAGGCCTTGAAGGCCCTGCTGCCCTTCCAGCGCGAGGATTTCGCCGGTCTGTTCCGGGTCATGGACGGCCTGCCGGTGATCATCCGGCTCATCGATCCGCCCCTGCATGAATTTATGCCCGACCTGGTGGAGCTGATCAACGATCTGGCCGACCTGAAGCTGCGCGTGGGGCATGCCTCCAACCTGGCCGAGATCGACCAACTGCTCCAGCAGATCCGGCTCAAAGAGCGCATCCGGCGCCAGGCCGAACAGCTGCGCGAACAGAATCCCATGCTGGGCTTGCGCGGCGTGCGCCTGGGGATCATGATTCCCGAACTGACCATCATGCAGGTGCGGGCCATCTTCGAGGCGGCCTGCGAGGTGACCCGCGAGGGCATCAAGGTGCTGCCCAAGGTGATGATCCCCCTCACCAGCCACGTCAATGAGCTCAAGGTGCAGCAGGCGGCCCTGGAAACCGAAGCCCAAAAAGTCATGGGCGAGCAGGGCCTCCAGATCGAGTATAAATTCGGCACCATGATCGAGCTGCCGCGGGCCGCCATGACCGCCGACCAGATCGCCGGTTATGCCCAATTCTTCTCCTTCGGCACCAATGACCTGACCCAGACCACCTATGGCATCTCCAGGGACGACGCCGAGGCGGGCTTTCTCATGGCCTACCTGAACCAGGACATCCTGCCGGACAACCCCTTCGCCACCCTGGACCGCGACGGCGTGGGCGAGCTCATGCGCATCGCCGTGACCAAAGGACGTCAGGCTCGTCCGGATCTGGAGTGCGGCATCTGCGGCGAGCATGGCGGCGATCCGGCCTCCATCGCCCTGTGCCATGAACTGGGGCTCGATTATGTTTCCTGTTCGCCCTTCCGCGTGCCCATCGCCCGGCTGGCCGCGGCCCATGCGGCCATGAAGGGTAAGAAGGCATAGGCGGAGGAAAAGATCCGTCGCGCTTTTTTAATCAGGGGGCGGCTTCGGCCGCCCCCTGCCCGCCTCCTCCTTGGCTACACAGGAAGCACAAATCGGAAATACCTGATTTTCGATTGGCCCCGCAGACGCGAATACACGCCCCTGCCAATTGACTTCGGTGACTTCTTTACACTATAGTTTGAACAGCTTTTCAATCTGGCTCCAGGATTCAGCTCCAGGATCAGCCATCATCACAACCCGCAAGTTGCCCGTCGTTCTGTTCTGAGTTGGTGTTTTTTGCAACTGCCCCCTATTCCCAGTACCATTTTGATGTCCAACGCCCCAGGTCGGTTGCCGGCCGACCGCCGCACCTGACAGCGCCACGAACGGCCAAACAGGCATTAAAGGGGAGGGATAGAACATGGCTACCCAGCGCAATACGATATCGGCTTACCCACCCTGCGACACCGCCCGCGTTTATCCCCGGTGCGCCGTAGATTCGAAAGAGCAAGAGGGTGCGCCGTCCGAACGGCCCCGGGTTTCGCCCGATGGCGCACCGAACCACCAGCGCCGACGGCGCTCGGATACCGAACTGGCCTGCCTTTACCGCCTGGGGCAGCACATCAACCAGAGCCTGGAACTGGACGAAGTGGCCGCCATCTCCCTGGAGATCGTCATGGAGGCGGTTCAACCCGACGTGGCCCTGCTCTTCATCCAAGAAGGCGATCGCCTGATCCTTAAGAAGCAGACCCTGCGCCAGGGTCGCGGGCCGGCGGTCAGCGCCCCCACGCACCATGTCGGGCAATGCCTGTGCGGCCTGGCCATCGAGAAGCGCCGGCCGGTCTACTCCCTGGATATCCGTAACGATCCGCGCTGTACCCTGGAGGAGTGCCTGCGGGCGGGCGTCATCTCCTGCGTGAGCTTGCCCCTCTGTTGGGAGAATTGCACCTTAGGGGTGCTGACCCTGGCCTCCCAAACCCAGGTGCGGGATTTCAGCGCCCAGTCGCGCTTTCTCGAAACCATGGCCGCCCAGATTGCAACGGCTTTGCGCAATGCCCAGTTGCACGGGGAGGTGCGTCAGCGCAGCCTTGCTTTGACTCAGACCGTGGCGCACCTGGAGCGCGAAATCACCGAGCACAAATGCGCCCTGGATCGAATCCGGCAACGCAATGCCGAACTGGAACTGCGGGCGGCCGAGCACGTATCCAAATATCAGAGCGAAGTCTAAGCCTTGACGACATCGTAAAATGTCCCCGAGCCGTCACTCCCGCGCAGGCGGGAGTCCAGAAAAACTTGGAAAGACTGGTTTCCCGCCTGCGCGGGAATGACGTTAACAGTCACCGAGTCACTTTTTACAAGTCCATCAAGCCTTGATGCATCAATAGGGGGATGATTTGTCCGCCGGATAACTTCCCAGGCACTTGACGGCAATGCCCATGCGGTCCAGCTCCTGGAAGACCCGCGCCACATGGGCGTCGCCCATGTCGCCTTCGAAGTCGAGGAAAAAGCTGTAATTGCCCGGATCGGAGCGCAGGGGCATGGAGGCGATGCGCGTCAGGTTGATGTCGGCTTCGGCGAACAGGCGCAGTACGTTGAAGAGCCGGCCGGCCTGATGGGCGGTGGCGAAGATGATGGAGGTCTTGTCCCCGCGCCCCTCGTAGGGCTGCCGGGAAAGCAGCAAAAAGCGGGTGGAGTTGGCGGCCCCGTCGGCAATCCCCTGGGCCACGATCTCCATATCGTACAGCTCGGCGCACAAGGGACTGGCGATGGCGGCCGCAGCCCGGGGGTTCTCCCGGGCCAGCATCTTGGCCGCACCGGCCGTATCGTAATAGGGGCGCGCCTCCAGCTTGTTCTGGATCAAGAACCGCTGGCACTGGGCCAGGGCCTGGGGGTGGGAGTAAACCACCCGCAGATCGCTCACCGCCACGGCCTCGGTGGCCAGCAGGCAGTGGTTCACGGCCACGCGCGCCTCGCCGATGACCTTCAAATCGGTGGTGGTCAGCAGATCGTTCACCTGGGTCACCGCGCCTTCCAGGGAGTTTTCCACCGGCACGACCCCCAGGTCCAGATAGCCCTCCTGCACCCCTTCGAACACGTGCACGAACTCCATGCAGGGAATGAAGGCATGCCCGGGCACCAGCCGCCGGCAGGCTACTTCGCTGTAAGCGCCGGGCTCGCCCTGGAAGGCCACCAGGCTGCGGTCTTCCTGCTGCAGGCGCCGGCTCTCGTCGATGATGGTGCCCAGCAACTGCCGGGCGAAGGAGCTTTGCACCAGGGCCAGGTTCATGCGCTCTGCCCTGGAGAGCACCACCTCTTCGCGCCCCGGATCGACCACCGTACTCTTGAATTTTTTGGAGCGGATCGCCAGGCTCATGCGCTCTTGCAGCAGCACCAGCAGCTCGCGATCGATCTTGTCTATCCTCTGACGGATTTCATCCAATTTCATGATGGTTTTCCTTCGACGGCCATGGCGGGTATTTGCGATCATGCCTCATGCAGCCCTATACAAGAAGCCACCCGCGGAAGCAATGGAGGATCTCCGGGCCTTTCTGGGTGAACCGTCACGGCACGTTCAGGTCATGGTCCGGGGCACCATTGGCCACCATTTTTAGTGCCGATAGGGTGCAGCGCAGGAAAAGCGGCCTGGACTGTTTGAGCGCAGCGAGTTTCCAGGCCGCCCGGAGCGCACCCTTAGCGGCACTTGAAATGTGTGGCCGGTGAACCGGACCATGACCTGAACGTGCCGTGCGCGCATTGGCCCCAAACGATGCTGTCCCACAAGAATCTTGCCATCTGAGCCACCAGCTTGCCAGGGACGCCCCTTTTGCAGTAAGTGGAAAAGAACGCTTACACCAAACCCAAGGCATGCATGCCACTGTCGCGTTCCCACAAATGGATTCTGGTCCTTGCCGGGCTCGTGCTTTGCCTGGGCGCCCTCCTGGGCGTGGCCCTTTTCCTGCCCGTCTACCTCGAAACACGCCTGTTGCCGCGCTGGGCCAAAGCCGCCGGATTGGACCCGCAGATCATCCGGCTGCGGCGCATCGGGTTAAGCGGCACCGATACCGGCCCCATCCGCCTGAACCTGGGGGATCTTTCCTCCGGCGCGGTGGATGCCATCCAGATCGACTACTCCCCGGCCTCGCTCGCCAGGGGGCGGATCAACGCCATCGTCCTGAGCGGCCTGAACATTTCCCTGACCCTCAATGAGGCCGGCAACGCCATCGCCGGTTGGACGCCACCCCGCACAGAGGCATCGGATCGGCCGGCGTTCTCAGTCATCGACCTGCCCCATAAAATACCTGTCGGACTCAAGCGCCTGGCCCTGCGCAACGCCATGGTGGTTGTGCATTGGCGCGGCCGCACCCTGGTGACCCCCGTGGAGATGGATCTGGATACCCGCCGGCTGGATCAGGGGCGCCTTCAAGGCAAGGCCCTGCTGTCCCCCCGGGGTTGCCCCATCCACCTCAGCGGCGAGATGCAGACCGGCACCAACACCCTGGCCCTGACCATGACCGCCAAAGATCTACGGATCGAACGCTTTTCCGATCTCCTGGGGCTCTTCATCGATCCGCCGATAGGGGGCCGCATCGATTTAGAGGGCCAGGCCCGCGTTCGACTGCAACCCTGGGCGGTCACATCCCTGGCAGGCGAGGCCCGCCTCTCCGCCCTGGATCTTGGCCTGGCGTCGGGCCGCGTGGTCCCGTACCCCGACCCCGCGGCGGAGGCCATGCCCATCGTCCTTCGCTGGCAATCCGAAGACGGTCGCAGCTTTGCCTGGTCGCTGGGGCCGTTCAGCGTCCAGGGACCGGTCAGGCTCGATGTGGAGGGCCTCCAAGGCCAAATTGCCCTGGAAGCACGCGGATGGCGCACCGAAGCCTTGGCGCGCACCGTACTGCCGGTTCAATCGCCCGCGGGCTCTTTTTCGTTGATGCACCCCCTGGCCCTCGACCTGTCGCTTTCAGGCCGCAAAGAACAGGGCCAGACACTCCAGTGGGAGGTACATTCGCCGCAAGCCATGGGCGCAAGCAAAGAGCGGTTGCGCCTGCAGCAAGGGGATTGGCAGGTGGAGAGCCGGCCGCCGCACCTCGACGCCGCCGGCGAAGTCAACCCGGAGGGCCTGACCGGCCGCCTTCGGGTGAGCGTTGCGGCCATCTCCATGCAGCACCCCTCGGCCGCCGTAAAGCTGCCGATCGTCACTCTGGAGGCAACGTTCCAGGAGGCTCCCGAACAGGCCCCCCACGCCCCTGGGGAGCTTGTTGCGGCTCCGGCCCAAAGCCCCTCGCAGGCAGCCCTTGAAAAGGATGAACGCCATTGGACCATCACCGGAGAATTGGTGCTGGCCGATGGCGAGGCCCACCATGCCGCCCAGGATATGCACCTGCGCCGCATCGCGGTGCGACTGCCCGTGCGCTATCCATTCACGCCCCAGGCGCCGCCGGGCAATCTATCCGTGGGCCAGATGCTGTGGCAGTCCCGTGCCCTGGGAACCCTGCAGGGCAAGATCGGTCTCGGCGCGGCCGGCGTGTGGGCCGAGCTGCGCCATGCCAATAAGCTCTTTCCGGGGATGAACGTGCGCGTGCGCACCGAACTGGGCAGTGGCGGGGGCTTTGCGAGCCTTTCCATCCCGGCGTTTACGCCGGCCTCGGCCGTGGATCTGGGGCGCTTCCTGCCGGCCGCCGAGGGTTTTCTCTTTCAGGGCCGGCTGGAGGCCCAGGCCGAGGCGCGCTTCAAGGGCGATGCCATTCAAAGCCAGGGCCGGGTTCGCGTGGATCAGGGCAGCTTGCGCCACGTCGCCATGCAATTGGACCTGAAAGGCATTGCCGGTGCCTTGGACTTGGAAGATCTGATCCACCTGCGCAGCCAACCCCGGCAGCAGTTGCTGGTGGCCGACCTTTCTCTGGGCAAACTCACGGCCCGGGCGCTGAGCATCGATTTTCAATTGGAATCCAATACGACGCTGTTCATCGAAAAGGCCGGTATGCAGTGGTGCAAGGGCAGCATGCAGACCCAGGCCTTCCGGCTCATGCCCGGAAGGGACGAAGTCGACGTCACGGTGTATGCCGATCGGCTCAATCTGGCCATGCTGCTGGACCAGCTGGGGGTTGCCCAGGGCAGCGGGGAGGGCGCCGTCAACGGCCGCATCCCCTTGCTCTGGAAGAACGGAGAACTGCGTTTCGATAACGGCTTTCTCTACTCGACCCCCGGGCAGAGCGGCACCATCAAGCTCAGCGGCACCCAGACCCTGCTGGAGGGCCTGGCATCCGGCACGCCCCAGTACACCCAGTTGGATATTGCCAGCGAGGCCTTGAAAGACTATAGCTACAACTGGGCCCGGGTGGATCTGCGCAGTGAAGCGGAACTGTTGCTGGTGAGCCTGAAGCTCGACGGCAAGCCCAACCGCCTGCTGCCGTTTGCTTACGACCCGCAATCGGGTGGGTTCAAACGCTTCAGCGGCGAGGGTCAGGCCGAATTCCAGGGCATCGGCATCGATCTGAATTTCAAAACACCCTTGCGGGAGATCTTGCACTACCGGCAGATGATGGCACCGAAGCACAAATAGGGATCCCCATCCCGACATTACCTAAAGGAGCCGCGCATGAAGAAAAGAATTCCTTGGATGATACTGATGGCAGCCCTCACGGGACTGCTTTCAAACTGCCAGACGCAGCACAAAGTGGAGAGCGTACATCGGGTTGAAGTGGCGCCCATGCACATCACCATCGATGTCAACGTTCGGGTGGATCGCGCCCTGGACGACTTTTTCGACGATCTGGACAAGGCCGAGGAAAAAATCCAGCCCAAAGACAATTAACCTGCCTTGGAGATTAGGAAGCATTTGGAAACAAATCGGCGAAAGCCAGCCGAAGAATAAAGGAGTGACACCCATGCATGCAAGAACCAAACAGATCATACTCACAGTGTTGTTCATGGTAACCGCCGTTGCCATGGCGGGTAGCGGTTGGGCCGAGGATGTCAAGGCGCGCATGCGCGAGCGCCTGCCCGTGCTTGTCGATCTGAAGGCCCGGGGGGTGGTGGGCGAAAACAATCAAGGTTTCCTGGAAATGCTCAAAGGGCAGACCGAAAAGCAGAATGTGGTGGCAGCCGAAAACCAGGACCGCAAAAGCATCTATGCCCAGATCGCCAAAAAAACCGGCACCGACATCCAGGTGGTCGGTCAGCGCCGGGCCATCCAGATTGCCGAAAAGGCTGCACCGGGCGAATGGCTCCAGGACGGCGCGGGAAAATGGCGCCAGAAGTAATAAGGCTAAAAAAGAGAGGCAACGTCCCATGGGGTGACGTTGCCTCTTTTATCTTCACCTATCTGTTTTAAACCGCGCCGCCGTAATTTTAACCTGGCCCCAATGCTAACCGGCCCCTCTCCGGGGCATGTGGAACAACCGGTTGATCCCTTTTTCAGGGGCTGCCTTTTGCCTTGCTGAAGGATCGCTGGGTTGTTGGACTACGGGTTAGTTAACGGCGTCTTTGAGCGCCTTGCCGGCGATGAATTTGGGTACCTTGCGGGCCGGAATGTTGATGGAAGCACCGCTCTGGGGATTTCGGCCGGTGCGGGCCTTGCGTTCGCTCACCTTAAAGCTGCCGAAACCGGCAATTTGAACGGTGTCACTATCGGCCATGGCTTTGGTGATGGTGTCCAGCACGCAATCGACCGCTTCCTTGGCCATCTTTTGAGTACCCACCACCGTGGCGACTTTGGCAATCAGATCGGTTTTGTTCATCGATGTTCCTCCTTCTTTAGTATGTGCGTTTGGGTGTTTTTGAGAGCAATGGTCGAATTCCGCAATCGGCCATGCCATTTAGGGTGCACCCCTCTTTTGAAGAGGCGTGCAAACCATTTATTGGCAAGAGAAGGCGCCCCTAATGGACCAGGGCGATAGGCAAAGCGACTAAACCATAGCCGGGCCGTTCAAAATATACAAGCCCAAAACTTTCGCTGAAACCTTTAAAAATGGGACCAATTGCCCCTTACCGCAGGCCGTGCGTCGCCCTTTTGGAGAGATTTTCCTTGGGTCATGGGTATTTACCTGGGTGAACCGGCGCGCCGGCCAGGAAGAACTCACCCAAATCGTTCCCTACGGCGCCATTTCCCTTTTGACAGCGGCAGATTTTCCATCTATAGGCGCGTATCGTCATTTTCTAGGCATCAGCACGCATCTTCAGGCAGCAGGGAACGTCCCAAGCATTCATAATGCTCTTCCTGCTCCATGGAAAGGCGATGACAACGCTCAGCCAGCTCCTGAAAACATTGAGCCGCGACTGGCTCGCGCAAGGACTGCCTTCGCGGGAGCAGATCGTTCAATGCGCCCGGGAATCGATCCGTTGGAAGCAAGCGACCGGCAGCCAGGGCCTCTGGTCCACCACACCGCGCCTGTTGACCGCCACGTTGGATGACGGTATCGGCCAGGGGATCGAGATCATTCACCTGTTTGCCGAGGCGATGGGCATGCAGGTCATACCGTTGGGGTTGGTTCGGCCGGCCGAAGTCATCGTGGCCGCTTGCCATGAACACCGCCCCGAGGTTGTGGGCTTGACGGTGCTGCAACTCGATTCCGAGGAAGAACTGGCGCGCGTCGGGCATCGCCTGCCCGACGGCACCTGCCTGATCGCAGGCGGGCCGGCCTTTCGCCATGACCCGGACATGGCCCAGCGCTGCGGCGTGCATTATGTCGCCGCGAATGTGGCCTATTTTATAGATTATATGTTGAAGAGGGCTGTTCCGCAGGGGGATGAGGAAATAACCGCTATCTGAATTGAACGTCGTCTGCTTTCCGTTATTTTCCGCCACCAGTAGTCCGATCCACCCCGATTTACGGTTCCATACCAGAGCGCATACGAATTCGCTTACCCCCCAACTGGGGCTGAATAACCGCGAGCCGGCACCGCCGGCACGGGACGTGGGATATCTGCATGCTCAAGGAACTTCGCCGCACGGGCCGGCCCGAACGCACGGCCGCCAGCCGCAGGGGACACCTCGAACAAGAGCGCATCCACCTGCTTCACAAACAATCCTGGGCCGGTCTCCTGGCATCGGTCGTCAATGCCTTTCTGCTGGCCTATTTGCTGCGCGCCCAAATCGCGACGGAGTTGCTGGCCGCATGGCTGGCGGCGGTGATTCTGCTTTCGAGCGGCCGGGCGCTGCTGGTGCATTATTATCCCCGCCAACGATTTTCCTTGGACGGTGCCCGGCGCTGGGCGCGCTGGAACATCGCCTCCCTGGCACTCTCCGGCATCTTGTGGGGCGCCGGCGCCTGGCTCCTGTTTCCGATCCACTCCGTGCCGCACCAGGTATTTCTGATCGTGGCGATCTACGGCATGGTGGCCGGCGCGGCCATGGCGTTCGCCGCCATGCTGCGGGCTTTTTTTGCATTTTCGATTCCAGCCACGCTGGCGCTGTGCCTGCGCCTGCTCACCCTTCCCGAGGCGGGGGAGGTTCATCTGTTCATCTGCCTGATCTCTCTGCTTTTCTGGGGCCTCACCTTCCTGATTGCCAGCAACTATCGCCAGACCCGCCTGAAGCTGCTGCAAATGAAGGAGCATCTGGCCGATCGCGTGGCCCAGCGCACAGCCGATTTGGAAAAGGCCAATTCCCGGCTCAAGGCCGAAAATCGCCACCGTATCCGCATGGAAGAACAGTTGCGCCAGGAGCGCGATCGCCTGGAGACCATCACCGGCAACATCGGCGCCGGCCTGGCCGTCATCTCCCTGGATTACAAGATCCTGTGGGCCAACCGGGTGCTAAAAGCGATCTTCGGGGAGGTGGAAGGCCGTCCGTGTTTCGACACCATCTATAAGGATATCGCACCGGAAAGCTGCAACGCCCGCCAGGTGCTCGCCGATGGATATGAAAAGGCCATCCAGGAGCACGCCGGCCATGACGCCCAGGGCAATCCCATCTGGTCCCAGACCATTACCACCCCCATCCGGGACATTGGCGGACGGGTCACGGCGGCCTTGGAACTGGTGCTGCCCATCACCGATTTGAAGAAAGCCCAGGAGGAGAAGCAATTGGCGGCCCTGCAACTGGAAGAGGCGCGCAAACTGGAGGCGGTGGCCACTCTGGCCGGCGGCATGGCGCACCAGTTCAACAACGCGCTGGCCGTCATCATGGGCAACGCCGAACTGCTGCAATATGAAAGGAATCAGGCCGAGCGCATCCTGCGCTTCGTCCAACCCATCCTGCAAGCCGCCACCCAGATGACCAAGATGACCGGCCAACTGCTGGCCTACGCCGAAGGGGGCAAGTACAAGGCCAAACCGACCCGCGTGCACGCTTTCATCGTGGAGACCCTGGCGCTGATCGAGCACACCATCCCGGCCAACGTCTCCGTGGCCTCGGCCCTGGCCTGCGGCCAACCTTTTGTCAAAATGGATGTCACCCAGATGCAAATGGTGCTTTCGGCCGTCATGGCCAATGCCGTGGAGGCCATGACCCAGGGCGGACGCATCCTGGTCGCCTGCCGTCCCCACCCGATCGACGCTGCCCAAAGTGCTTTCTATGGCGGTGTGGCGCCGGGTGATTACGTGGCCATTTCCATCAGCGATGAAGGCTCCGGCATGGACGCCCAGACCTTGCAGCGCATCTTTGAACCCTTTTTCACGACCAAGTTCCAAGGCCGGGGCTTGGGGATGGCGGCCGTATATGGCATCGTGCGCAACCACGGCGGCCATGTGGCCATTGCCTCACAACCCGGGCAGGGCACCCAGGTGACCCTCTATCTGCCGGAAACCGAGGCACTCCGAGCAGCCACGGCGGTGAAACCGGAAGCGCCGCCCAAAGCCAATGGGACGGTTCTGCTGGTGGAAGACGAACCCATGGTCCTCAATGTGAATGAGCGCATTTTAAAACGCCTGGGCTACCAGGTCGTCACGGCCTGTACCGGTCGGGAAGCCCTGGACCACATCGGCAACAGCCGCACGCCCATCGACGCCATCCTGCTGGACATCAAGCTGCCCGACATGGATGGCGCCGCCCTCTACCCCGCCAGCCGGGAGCGACGCCCCGACGCCAAGGTGATCGTTTGCAGCGGTTATGCCCTGGACGGCCCTACCCAGGCCTTGATGGATGCCGGCGCCGATGGTTTCATCCAAAAGCCTTTTTCCCTGGATGACCTGGCCCAGAAACTCAGTGCGGTGCTGCCGCAGCATTAGAAATGGTGTCCACCCAGGTATGAGATATTTTTGTCGAGTTCACGTGTCTCGGCGTAGCCGACAGGCGAAGACGGAAGGCGGACGAAAATTTCAACCGCAGGAATATATGGACATATTTCGAGGATTAAAATTTTCGACCAACGCCGAAATCGGCGAAAATAGCCACTCCTGGATGGACACTAGCAAGATCAGGGAATTTGCTTGAGATACATGGCCACGCCCGGTGAGGCGGCCCGGCGCTCGGCATATTCGGGCCGCTGGCACGGCTTGAAATCCAGAGTCAGGTACAGATGCTCCAGGTTGGGATTCTTGGTCAGGGAGATAAAGTGGGTGAAGCCCTGCTTGCGCAGGGTCTCCATGAACGCCTGCACCGTGAATACGCCCACCCGTTGATTGCGGAATTTGGTGGAGATGGCCAGGGCGGCAATCTCCACCGTGCGGGCGTCGATGGTCTTTTGCTCCACGCACCCCACCACGATGTCGTCGATGAGGGTGACGAAGAACTGGTCGCGCTTTTCCATCAGGTAGGCCTGGGTCCTGGGTTTGAGGAACCCTTCGGCTTTGTATAGATTGAGAATGCCCTCGATGATGCGCACATCGTCTTCGCTGGAGACCTGTTGGAAGCGCTCCACGAAGTTGTTGGCGATCAGGGTGCCGAACCCTTCGATGGTGAACAGTTCGTGTTTGATGGCATCCTTGCCGGCCTGCAGGATGTGCACACGGTCGTAGTAACCGCTGTCGATGCGGGCGCAAATCCGCTCCATCACCCCCTTGAAATTGGTGTTGGCGATCAGATCGCCCCAGGCGCCGATGCTCTGGCGCACATACTGGGTGGTAACGGCGTTGATCTTCTGCCCCGTTTGATCGATGAGGGCTTTGCGCTCCAGAAAGATCAGCTTGTGGACCTTTTCCTCATGATCGAGCACATGGGTGTAAAAATCCACCTCCGGCTGCACCCGCACGATGCGTGTTTCCGGCAGACGCTCGGTGAGCACCCGGAAATATTTCTGATTGGCGAAGCGGTTGGCAATGTTGTGATAAAGGGCGGTCTTGATTTTAAGCCGGTTGAGCTGTTTGATATCGTCGATTACGGCCTTAAAGTTGTCGCGCAGGATCCCCTCGCGACATGCGATGCAAACCGTTTTGCCCGTAAGCGCGCGGGTATACTCTTCGATATAGAGCCGTGGCATCGCTGTTCCTGCATAACCCCTTTAGCGGATGGGTGGACCAGAAAACGAAACGCCGGCAAACCCAGCCGCCGGCAGATGGCCGCAAATAACATAAAAAGGACTAACATCGCAAGGCGTTACATCGAACCGAGACAAATTTCAACGATTCAAGAAGGAGCATCATGACGACCTTAAAACAAGGCGTTTCAATCCGCAATCGTTTAATGGACTATGCCTCACGGCTGCGATTCCCCAGACTGGTGCTACTGACGGCCATCCTGTTCGGGATCGATCTGCTCGTGCCGGATGTTATCCCGTTTGCCGATGAGATCCTGCTCGGCTTGACGGCCATGATTCTGAGCTTGATCAAGAACAAAAGGGGTCAGCCCCAACCCTGAACCCGCCGGGGGTTTTCCATCCCCGGGCGACACTTTACACCCTCGGATCGATGGGCTATAGGCTCAATAAAAATGATCACGGTCTGAAGGCTGATTCGTACCATCGGCCTTCAGTCTTCAGCCTAATTTACCTTCCAGAAAGGCTCCCCCATGGCAGACAAAAAACGCATCCTCATCGTCGGCGGCGTGGCCGGTGGCGCATCGTGCGCGGCCCGGGCCCGGCGCCTCTCCGAATCGGCCGATATCGTCATTTTCGACCGCGGGCCGTATGTCTCCTTCGCCAACTGCGGCCTGCCCTACTACGTGGGCAATGTCATCAAGAAAGAAGAGGATCTGCTGGTCGCCACCCCCGATCTGTTCCGCCAGCGTTTCAATATCGATGTGCGCCTGCGCAGCAACGTCAAGTCCATCGACTGCGCCAATCGGCGCATCCAGGTCAACGACCTGGAACGCGGCACCACCTATACCGAAGATTTTGATGCCCTGGTGCTCTCCCCCGGCGCACGGCCGATCCGGCCGGAGCTGCCGGGCATCGACCTGCCCGGCATCTTCTCCCTGCGCACCATTCCCGACAGCCGCGAGATCGTGCAGTGGATCGAACAGTACCAGGCGCGCCACGCGGTGGTGGTGGGCGGCGGCTACATCGGCATGGAGATGACCGAAAACCTGCACGCCCGGGGCATTCAAGTCACCGTGGTGGAACGCTTGCCCCAGGTGATGCCCCTGCTCGACCCGGAGATGGTGGCCCCCATCCACGACACCCTGGTCCAGCACGGCATCGACCTCTATTTGAACAACGGCGTGGCGCGCTTCGAAAAAGGCGAGGGCCACCGCCTGCGGGTGACCCTGAACGACGGCAAGCACGTCGAAACCGATATGGTAATTTTGTGTATCGGGGTCAAGCCCCACATCAGCCTGGCCCAGAATGCCGGCCTGACCATCGGCCAGGGCGGCGGCATCCAGGTGGATGCCCGCATGCGTACCAGCGACCCCTACATCTGGGCCGTGGGCGATGCCGTGGAGGTCGAAGACGTGATCACCGGCCAGCGCGGAGCGGTGCCCCTGGCCGGGCCGGCCAACCGCCAGGGCCGCATCGCCGCCGACACCATCATGGGCCGCGACAGCGCTTTCCGCGGGGTCCAGGGCACCTCGGTGGTGGGGGTATTGGATCACGTGGTGGCCTTCACCGGCGCCAGCGAAAAGACCCTCAAGCGCCTGGGCATGTGGGAGCAGATGGAGAAGGTCTACCTGCACCCCGGCCACCACGCCGGCTACTACCCCGGCGCCGAACCCATCAGCTTCAAATTGATCTTCGCCAAGGCCGACGGCCGCATCGTGGGCGCCCAGGCCGTGGGCCAGAAGGGCGTGGAAAAACGCATCGACGTCATCGCCATGGCCATCCAGAAGCAGACCACGGTCTTCGACTTAGAAGAGACCGAATTGTGCTACGCCCCCCAATTCGGCTCGGCCAAGGACCCCATCAACATGGCCGGCATGATCGCCGCCAACGTGCTGCGCGGCGACGTCAAGCTGGCCCATTGGGAACAGGTGGAGACCAGCGACGCCTTCTTCCTGGACGTGCGCGATCCCATGGAGTTCAACCAGGATCATCTGGAGGAGGCCGTCAACATTCCCCTGGACGAGCTGCGCCGCCGCATGAACGAACTGCCCAACGACCGGGAGATCTGGACTTACTGCTATGTGGGCCAGCGCGCCTACTTCGCGGCCCGGACTCTGGCCCAGTACGGGTTCGAGGTCCGGAACCTCAGCGGCGGATTCAAAAGCTTTTTGCTGCACGAAGGCCACAAGTACTTATAGAAGGAGAGCCCCATGTCCAAAGTGATGATCCATGCGGCCACCTATGCCGATGTGCGTCCCGCGGTGGAACGCGCCTTCGCGCTTTTCCCCATAGTCCTCAAGGGTAAGAAAGTACTGATAAAACCCAACCTGCTCCGGGGGTCCCGGGCCGAAGAAGGGGTCGTGACCCATCCGGCCGTGCTGCGCGCCGTGGTGGAGAAGGTCGAAAGCCTGGGGCCGGCACAGATCGTGGTGGGCGACAACCCCGGCCTGTTCGGCTACGGCGCCAACGAGCAGTGCTTCGAGCAGACCGGTCTGATGGCGGCGGCCAAGGGCCACTACCGCAACATCGGCAACGATGCCCGCAGCCTGGCCTTCAACCCGGCCTTTGCCCCCCGGGTGAGCATCTCCCAGGCCGTACTCGAGGCCGACGTGGTCATCAGCCTGCCCAAATTCAAGACCCATGGGCTGACGGTCATCACCGGCGCCATCAAGAACAGCTACGGCATGCTGCCCGGCGCCCAGAAGGCCCAGATCCACAAAGCCGCCGGCACTCCCCAGCGTTTCCAGGAAGCGGTGGTGGAGGTCTTTCGCCTGCGCGTGCCGGATCTTTTCATCATGGATGCGGTGGTGGGCATGGAGGGCAACGGCCCGGCCTCGCCCGACCTGCGCGACATCGGCGTGATCCTGGCCGCCGACAACGCCGTGGCCATGGACGCGGTCATGGCCCACATGATGGGTTGTCCGCCCGAACGCTTGCCGTTCCTGCAAAAGGCCAAGGCGCTGGGCTTGGGCGATTACGACCTGGCCGGCATCGAGATCGACGGCGAGCTGCGCACGATCCCCAACTTCAAGCTGCCCTCTTTGGCCGGCGAGGCCATCGCCGGCAACGCCACGATTCAGGCTTTCCTTCACAGCAAAACCGTGCTGCGCCCCAAGGCCGATCCCAGTCTGTGCACGGCCTGCGGCACCTGCGTGACCCAATGCCCGGCCGAGGCGCTGTCCATTCCCGAAGCACTGCCCCAGGTGGATGCCGACAAGTGTATCGTCTGCTTTTGCTGCCAGGAGATCTGTCCGGAAAAGGCGATTACTTTGCAGTAGCACTTATTACGCCTTGCGCGCAGGGCTCAGCCGCCCCGCCAGCTTACGCCACAGCACCCGGGCCTCCTCGATCTTGAACAGCCAGGTGGCCGCGGCCATCAGCAGCAGAAAGAGCAAGGTTTGGATGGCGATCAGCAGCAGAGAGGACCACAGCGACCCGCTGCCGATCCAAGCGAGCAAAATCCGCTGGCTCAGCAGTAATATCCCGGCCACCGGCAATGAAATCAGCAAACTTTTGAAGTAAAAACGATAGACCGCGCCGCTGCCCGTGTTGCGGCTGCGCCGGTTCCAGACCGCGTAGAGCACCCCCACCTGGCACAGGGCCGAGGCCGAGATGGCCAGGCCGATGCCCAGCACCCCCAGGGTTTTAAGCCCGATCCAGTAGAGCGGCAGGCCCAGGAGCACCGCCAGCGATCCGTACACCGTCGGCAGCAACGTGTTTTGCAGGGCGTAAAAGCCGCGGTTGACCACGGTCTGGGCCGAGAAGGCCACGGCGCCCACGCTCATGCCCGCCAGGGCCAGGGCCGTGGCCTGGGTGTCGGCGGCGGTAAAGTCCCAACGCTGGAAGAGCACGGCCACGATCTCGCGGCGCACCACGAACACCAGCAGCGACACCGGAATCACCAGCGCCAGGTAGCGCAAAGTGTTGTTGAACAAGCGGTTCATCTCGTCCAGGCGCTGCTCGGCGGCCAGGCGCGCCAGGAACGGATAGGCCGCCACCCCCACCGCCTGGCCGAAAAAGCCCACCAGCATCAGGATGATGCGCCAGGCAAAATCGATGTGCGTGATGGCGCCGGCCGGCAGATAGCTTCCGAAGAACTTGGAGAAGATCTCGGTGGAGAAGGTCATGGTCAGGCCCAGCATCAACGGCAGGGTCAGCAGCAGATAGCGCCGCACATCGGGGTGGCGCCAGGCGAAGGACGGGAAAAAACGCATCCCCTGCTTTTTCCCGCCGATGATCTGCACGACGAAGTGGCCGACGAAGGCCCCGCCCAGCGCGCCCCAGGCAAAGCCTTCCACCCCCAGGGGCCCGGCCAGGGCCACGCCGCCCACGATGATGACCAGGTTGTAGATCAGCGGCGCCAGGGCCGGCTTGACGAACTGGGCCCGGGCGTACTGGGTGGCCATCAGGATGCCACCCACGAAGAAGAAGAGTTGGGCCGGCAGCAGGATGCGGGTCATGCGCACGGCCATGGCCTGGAAGAGCGGGTCGGGCCGGCCCGGGGTCAGCAGGGCCATTAATTCAGGGGCCAGCAGCATGGCCGCCGCGATCAGCAAACCCAACACCAGGCCGAAGATACTCAGGATGATGGAAAAGATGCGCCAGGCGCCGGTCTCGTCCTTCTGGGCCAGATATTTGGAGAAGATGGGGATGAAGGTGATGGCGAAAAAGCCGCTGGCCGTGATGTGGTTGAGAATTTCGGGCAGCACGAAGGCCGCTTTGTAGGCGTCCACGGCAGTGCCGGCGCCGCCCAGGGCCGCCAGGACCGATTCGCGCAGAACGCCCAGCACGCGGCTCAAGAAGATGGAAGCCATCATGATGGCCGCCGCCACCCCGACTTTTCTGTAGACACTGCCGCCCATGGATCTCACCGCTCACAGGTTATTGGTACGGGCATTATGTAGCTTGAATCCAAGCACTTAGGCAAGGAGAATAAATTCGCTCGCGTTACGGCGCGTTCTTGGATAAAAGGTCCGGATGCGAACCCAATTTAAAATCCAAGCTGAATACATCGAACTGAGCAAGCTGCTCAAAGCCACCGGCCTATGCGCCACCGGCGGCACGGCCAAGATCCTGATCGCCGAAGGCCGCGTGACCGTGGACGGCGAGGTGGAGCTGCGCCGGCAATGCAAAATCCGCAAGGGACAGGTGGTGGCGCTGGAAGGCCACTCCGTAGAAGTGAATTGAGCACGAAGATAAAGGCCAGACCATGATCGACCCCACCCCACCCGAGGAGCTCGCCCCCAATTTCAAGAAGGCGCTGATCGCCAAGGCCCACACCGCCCATCCCTTCTGGCTCCTGCTAGGCATGCGCCTTTCGGACATCAAAAAAGGCTGGGCCGTGGTGGAACTGCCCTTCGATCCCAAACTGACCCAGGCCGACGGCATCGCCCATGGCGGCGCGACCTTCTCGGCCGCCGACGCCGCCGTGGCCATGGCCCTGGTCGGCCTGATCGGCCGCGACGAAACCCTGGTCACCCTGGAGATGAAACTCAACTACCTCAAGCCCTTCACCGGCGGCACCCTGCGGGCCGAAGCGCGCGTCGTCCAGAAGGGCAGCCGCACGGCCCTGGGCGAGGTGCGCGTCACCACCGACACCAACGGCCTGATTGCCATGGGGCTGGCCACCTACATGATCATTCCCAAGAAGTAGCGCCAACCGATGGACACCATGAAGGCAGACGGAAAAGACATGGACACACTCATCGAAAAGTTGCGCGCCTTCGCCCACGAGCGCGACTGGGACCAGTTCCACTCCCCCAAGAACCTGGCCATGGCCCTGAGCATCGAGGCCGCCGAACTCATGGAGATCTTCCAGTGGCTGACCCAGCCCCAGAGCCGCGCCCTGGACGCCGACAAGCTGGCCAAGCTCAAGGACGAAATCGGCGACGTCCAGATCTATCTGACCATGCTGGCCGACAAGTTCGGCCTCGACCCCATCCAGGCCGCCCATGCCAAGGTCGAAAAAAACCGCGTCAACTATCCGGTAGCAAAGGCAAAGGGCAATTCTTTGAAATACAAGGAATATTAGAACGGCCTGGCAGGCCCGCGGCTTGAAGAATCCTCAAAAATTCACACCTCAACATCAAAAATGATCTTTTTTATGCTAAAATTGCATAGTATGGTATGCAATATTAGCAAAAAAATTATCATTGAGGCTTTTTTTGAAACCATTTATCGACCGGTCAGAGATCATTGGCGTTCTACACGGGTTTAACCCCTGGTGGTCAGCCAAGCCCGTTCCTATCCCCCTGTTCCGTCGCCTGGCATTCGAGGCTTGCCGCAACTATCTCAACAACCTCCAGCTCAAGCGTGCCGTTTTGCTGTCCGGCCCCAGACGCGTGGGGAAAACAACGGTTTTGCAGCAAATGGCACTCGCCATGGTCAACGAGGGGATCGACGCCAAGAGTATCTTGTATTTGAGTCTGGACCACCCACTGCTGAAACTGTTGTCGCTGCGGGAGATCCTTTCTCTGTATCATGAGGCGGTGTATCCGGCCGACAGACCGGCGGTCTTGCTTTTGGATGAAATCCAATACGCGGCTCAGTGGGAAACCGAAATCAAACTCATGGTGGACCACCAACCTCAGTACCGGATACTGGCCACCGGTTCGGCCAGTGTGGTTCACCGGGAGAAACTGGCCGAAAGCGGCGTGGGTCGCTGGATCACCGTACCGATTCCCACCCTCTCTTTCTTCGAATTCGTGCAAATTCGCCAGGAAGTGCCGGCCGGCATGGCCCCCAATCTGCGGGTCAACGATCTCTTCCGGTTCGGTGCGGGCGACCTCATCTCCCTCGCGGAGAAGCTTCGCCCGCTGCAACCGCTGTTCCACCGGTATCTATTGGTGGGGGGGTTTCCCGAAACCGCGCTTCAGGAGAACATCGACCTTTGCCAGCGCCTCTTGCGCGAGGATGTGGTGGAACGGGTACTCAAGCGCGACATGACAGCCTTGTTCGGCGTACGCAACATCAATGAACTGGAAAAGCTTTTCATTTACCTGTGCCTCAACTCCGGCGGCATCCTGGCGCAGCGGGCCTGCGCCCAAGCCCTGGAAACCACCACCGCCACCGTGGCCAATCACCTGGCGCTGCTGGAGCAGGCCAACTTGATCTACCGTCTGCCGCCGTCCGGCCTGGGCGGCAAGAAGGTCTTGAAGGCGCGCCACAAATATTACCTGGTGGACGCCGCCTTGCGCAACGCCGTGCTGCTAAGGGGCGAAGAGATCCTCTCCCGCCCGGAGGAGATGGGCACCATCGTGGAGACCACCGTACTCCGGCACCTGTACGCCTATTACTATCGGGACACCCCCGAAATCTCCTATTGGCGCGATACCGCCACCCAAAAAGAGGTGGACATCATCGTCAAAAGCCCGGCCTATGTGCTGCCCTTCGAGGTCAAATACAAGGAAAGCCCCAGCCTGGATGCCGACAGCGGCCTGGGCATCTACTGCCGCTCGGAAAAACCCTCCCAAGCCTACCTGGTCACCAAACGGGAAGTGGATTTCGGCACGGCGCAACTGGCGGGCGTGCCCACCCGCCTCCTGAAAATACCGGCGTTCATTCTCTGCTATCTGATCGGGCAGTCGGAACGGTTGCTCTGGAAATAGTCTCGGTGAACCCTCACGGTGCCTTCAGGTCATGGGCTGGGACCAATTGATAAAAATCACATCTTGAGGAAGTATAAATATGAAATCGTTGAATTGCCCAAAAGGCCACGGCTCCATAGGGCTTAAGACCATGATAAAAGATATCACTTTCAAGGGCGTCAACCTCACCATCGAAACCGAGGCCTTTGTGTGCCCGGTATGCGGACTGGAGGCCGGCACGGCAACAACGGCCGGTAAGGCCCAGCAGCGCATCGCGGATGCTTACCGGAAAAAGCAAATCTTTTGACCGGTGGCCGACCAATCTCGAATTACAACTCGACCACAAGGCGCCAGTTGCCGGTTGACAGCCTGGGCCAAAGGTGATCTATCTTGGAGCACGTTCTCCGGCCATTACCGCCGAATCTCCCTTGCACCGACCCGAACCACTCTCCGCACCTGTATGGGTTTGACCCTGCTATTGAACTGCCGCTGATGCTTTTCCGAAAGGGATACGTATGTTGAAGGCTGGTTGCGCCTTTCCTTCCGGGCAACCATTCGAAGCAACACCACCCCCAACCAAAGGAGGAGCCTATGTCCGACAGTGTCTACAAAGTGATCGAAGTCATCGGAACCAGCCCCAAATCCTGGGAAGAGGCGGCCCGCACTGCGGTGGCCACCGCCAGCAAGAGCCTCAGGGACCTGCGCATTGCCGAGGTGGGACTCTTGGATATGAAAGTTGAGGAAGGCCAGGTGGTGGCCTATCGCGCGCGGGTCAAACTTTCATTCAAATATGTCAACGATTGACCCAAACCCCTTGCCTTCACGGGCAAGTTCATCAGCAACCAAACAGGCGGTTCCGAGCTGGAACCGCCTGTTTTCTTTGGTCCGGCAGCGGCTTGACAGCACCTTGAGCCCATGAAATAGTGCGCCCGTTGCGATTGGCGCGTCAGCCCTTCCAAACCCGACGTTTACCTTTATTTAAAAGATCAGCAAGGAGGTTCGGCATGCAGTACAAGAACATCATCGTGGCCACCCAGGATTATGTCACCACCATCACCCTCAACCGGCCCCCGACAAATTCGGTCAACCTCGGCATCCGGGAGGAGCTGGACCATGCCATCACCGAGCTGGAAAACAGCCGCGAGACCCGCGCCATCATCATCACCGGCGCCGGCGAAAAAGGATTCTGCGCCGGCATGGATGTGTCGGATCTGGCCAATATCGCCAAGGGTCCCAACGGCAACGACGTGTTTAACCGCATCGAGCGGTTGCCCAAGCCGGTCATCGCCGCCATCAACGGCTATGCCCTGGGTGGCGGCTGCGAGCTGGCCCTGGTGTGCCATTTCCGCCTGATTGCCGACACCCCCCGCACCATCATGGGGCTGCCCGAGGTGAACCTGGGCATCACCCCCGGCTGGGGCGGCATCCAGCGCCTGCCCCGGGTGATCGGCAAGTCCAAGGCCCTGGACATGATCCTTTTCAGCAAGCGGCTGCAGCCCCAGGAGGCCCTGGCCATCGGCCTGGTGGATCGCGTGGTGCCCGCGGCCGACCTGATGAAAGAGGCCATGGCCATGGCCGTGACCCTGAGCAAGCGTCCGCCCCTGGCGGTGCGCGCCGTGCTGGAAGGCATGAGCACCGGCCTGGAAAAAGGCTTGATGGAAGGCTTGAAGGTCGACCGCGAGTGGTCCACCAAGCTGGGGGCCAGCAAGGACGCCGTGGAGGGCATGACCGCCTTCTTCGAGAAACGCGAGCCGGTGTTCAAGGGCGAGTAGCTCTATTTTCTCCAGGGATGCGGACGGCCCCGGCGGATTGTAAACATTTCCCAATCCGCCTTCGTCCAAGCTGGCAAGAGTGCATGTGGACAAATCAGGATGTTGTGACCGACCCCATGCATCGATGCGGCAGCCCTTTGGGGAGAAAACGCCAATGAAAACCAAGTGGTTCATATTGGCCCTGATGGTGGTGCTCTTGTTAGGGTGCGCCACTTTGCCCGCCGGCCCCAGCGTCATGGCGTGGCCCGGTCCGGGCCAAGCCTTCGAGGCCTTCCAGGAAGATGATGGCGTTTGCCGCCAATGGGCCGAAGGCCGGGCCGGCGCGTCGCCGGACGAAGCGGCCAACGAGGCCCTGGGCAACGGCATGGCCGTGGGTGCGGTGGCCGGAGCGGCCGTGGGCGCCATGGTCGGCGCCGCCTCGGGCAATGTGGGCGCCGGCGCCGCCATCGGAGCCGGTACCGGACTGGTGGGTGGCGCAGCCGTGGCCAGCGGACCGGCCAATGCGGCGGGGGCCGAGAGCCAGCACCGCTACGACCTGGCCTACGAGCAGTGCATGTACGAAAAGGGCCATGATACGCAAAACCTGCGCCATGCGGCCGCGCCTGCCCCCAGGGCCACCACGCGCAGACCGCCGCCCCCTCCCCCGGCTTTGGCGCCATGGCCATATCCACCCCCTCCGCCCGGCTCCGAGCGAGCGGCGCCATCGCTGCCGCCGCCACCGCCTCCGCCGCCCGAAGCGAAGGATTGAACGACCTTGTGAAAGCTGTTTATTGAGCTGGATCCTTAACCAAGGAGGAAGGCCATGCGTGCCAAATCGTTTATTCTGTTGGGTTTGCTTTTGACTCTAATTATCGGCGTAGCTCCCGCCCTCTCGGAAGAGATCGGACGAACGCCGCCGCGCTTGAGCTTCGTGGACGGCCAGGTATCGTTCTATCGGCCCGGCGCTCCGGATTGGGTCGAGGCCCAGGTCAACACCCCCCTGGCCCCGGGAGACCAACTGTATACCGGTTCGCCCGGCAACATCGAGCTGCAGATCGGCGCCCGCGCCTTTGTGCGCGGATGGGCCAACACCCAGATCGGATTGGAAAACCACGACCCCGATTTCATACAGTTCAAGGTGACCTCGGGCTATGCGGCCTTCGACCTGCGCGACCTGCCCCGGGGCAACACCGTGGAGGTGGATACCCCCAACGCGGCCTTTACCATTAATAATCCAGGCTACTATCGGGTGAATGTGGATGGCGAACGTACCACCTTCATCACCCGCAAGGGCGGATCGGCCGTGGCTACCCCCGTGGGCGGCCGAAGCCTGACCATCGCCCCCAGCGAAGAGCTGGTTCTGGACGGCACCTCCGCCCCAGCCATCAGCGCCTATGCGGCCCCAAGCCCGGATGTGTGGGATCAATGGAACTTCGACCGCACCAATGACCTCATCGAGGCCGTCAGTGCCCGCTATGTTTCCCCCCAGGCCTACGGCACCGATGATCTGGACCGCCACGGCACCTGGCGGGTGGTGCCCACCTATGGGTCGGTGTGGATTCCAGGCGGCGTGTCCGCCGGTTGGGCGCCCTACAGCGACGGCACCTGGGTCATGGACCCATACTATGGCTGGACTTGGGTGGACCGGGCCCCCTGGGGCTGGGCCCCTTACCACTATGGCCGCTGGGTGAGTGTCAGCGGTTACTGGGCCTGGGCGCCGGGACCGGTGGTGGTCCGACCGGTCTATGCACCCGCCCTGGTGGCCTTCATGGGCGGCCCGGGATTGAGCGTCAGCATGAGCTTCGGCAGCGCCCCCACCGTGGGCTGGGTCGCCCTGGGGTGGGGCGAGCCCTGCGTTCCCTGGTGGGGCCGACCGGGATTCATTCATCGGCCGTGGTGGGGGGGCTGGGGTGGACCGCGCTATGTCAACGATGTGGTGGTCCATCGCCATCATGTGGTGCATGTGGATGACATCCATCACTACCACCACATGAAGCACGGCCGGGGGGTCATGGCCGTGCACGAAAAAAATTTCGGCCGCGGCCCGATGCATCCGATGCGTGTGGACCGTTTCGATAGCAAGCGCCTGAAACTGCACCAGGCGGTTTCCAGCAAGCATGCCACGCCGGCCAGCTTCGCGCCTTATGACAAGAAGGGCCATCGGCCGCCCCAGGAGACATTCCATCGTCCGGTGGTGGCCACCCGCCGGCCGCATGTCGAGCCTAAAGTCTATACGCACATGCAGGCGCCTCGCCAAGGCGGGCGGGAGCGCATCGAGCAACCGATGACCCGCCTCGTTACGGCGCCCCAAAAAAGGGGTCTCCCCTCGACCGTGAGGCGTCCGGCCATCGGCCAGGGCGAAGATGAACGGCCCATGCCCCAACGGTGGTCGAATACGCCCCCCAGCGCGGGGCAACGCAACACCCCTCGGGAAGTGGAGTTGGGTAAACCCGCCACGGCCATATCCGGCGAGCGGCGGGGGGGTAACGAGAACTTACCGGGCAGGCTGCAGCCCCAGGACCGTGACGCAGGGCCAGAGGCCAAACCAAAGCCCCTCCTGCCGGGCCGGCCGGCCAATGCCCTGTCGCCCAGGGAGCGGATGCAGCGATCGCCCGAACGCCGGTCACTAGAAGATGTGCGCAATGGGAACAAGGGGCAGGAACGGATTTTCCAACAACGCATCGAGCAGATGCCGCGCAATGCGCCGTCGCGTCCGGCTCAGAAGGCGCCGGCAAGTCCCAGAAGCAGTCAGCCGCGCATCCAACAGCCTGCCCAGCGTCAGGCCCCCGGTGGCGGCGGGAGCGGGCAGCAGCAGCGGTTTTTCCAGCAGCGCATCGAACAAGCGCCCCGGGTAGCGCCCAGCCGCCCGGCCCAAAATATTCCCGGCAGCAGCGGGGGGCAGCAGCGGGTCAGCCCGCCGCGCCAGGAGCAACAGCGCATTGCGCCCCCCATGCAGAGGGCACCGGGCAACAGCGGCGGGGGCCAACAGCGCAGCTACCAGCAGCAACGGGCGCCCGCCGGCAATCGTTCCTTCCAACGGAACTAATGCCGCAGGGTCAGGAAGGCCTCGCCTTCAGCGCGTTATAATCCCTAAAGGGCCCGGCATCCCATGGATGCCGGGCCCTTCGATCCAAGAGTGCTCAGGCCCCCACCCGGCGCACCGCCAAATATATATTTGCGCCCAGAATCAGGAAGGCGCCGATCCAGCCGGCCGGCGTCAAGGCCGGATCGCCGACCATGTAGGGTCCCAGCAGCGCCGCCATGAGGATGCGGGCGCAGGAGACAATACTGCCCTCCACGGCCGACACATAGCGAAAGCCGATGGTCAGAAGATATTGGCCGATCACCCCCAGTCCGGCGCACAGGCTCAGGTAGAAGATCTCGGTGGCATTGGGCACGAAGATGTGACGGTGGTAAACGGCGTAGATCGCGATGGTACCGATGCCAAACATGAAGAAGAGAATGGTGTTGGTGTCGTGGTCGCGCCGGCTCGCGTTGAGGTAGAGAATCGCCGCGGCGGCGGTGACTCCCGATGCCAGGCCCCACAGGCTGCCGGATTTGAAATTGGTCAGATCGGGCGCCAGCACCAGCCAGATGCCCACGAAGGCCACGACCACCATGAGGCTGGCCATCACCTCGCGCTGCTTTTTCAGAAAGAGCCAGGAGAACACGGCGACGAACAGGGGAAAGGTCATGTTGAGGATGTTGCCCTCGGCCACCGTGGTCAAGGCCACCGCTTTGTAGAAGCAATACACCGCGATGCAGTTGAAGACGGCCCGGCCGATCAGCAAGTGGTAGCTGCGCACCCTGAGGCCGGTGCGGCCGGCGGCCATGACCGCCATGACGGTCACGATCCCGACGAGAAATCGGGCAAAGACATAGTAGGCCGCATCGATCTCCACGTGGCCCGCGCCCCAGCGCACGACGGCCGTGGAGAGATAGAAGAAGAAAGCCGAGGCGAAAATGGATAGATCGCCCCACAATCTGGCTCTTTGGCTGTGCACAGGGCCCATGCGCTCACTGATACATCAGATCGGGCAAAAAGAGGACCAGTTGGGGAAACAGGGTGATCAGAACGATGCCGACAAACACGGCCAATAAAAACGGCATGATGCCCTTGAAGATCGACTCCAGGGCGACGTTCTGCTTCAGGGTCAGGGCCACGCCGTAGACCACGTAAACGTTGATGCCCACGGGTGGGGTGATGACCCCCATCTCGGTCACCATGACGATGGTCACCCCGAACCAGATGGGGTCGAAGCCCAAGCCGGTGATCAATGGAAAGAAGATCGGCACGGTGAGCATCACCAGAGCCAGCGAATCCATGAAGCAACCGCCCAGGAAGTAAACCAGCACCACCAGGCTCAGAATCACCCACGGGGCCATGTTCAGCCCTTCGATCCAACCGGCGATATTGAAGGGGATGCGCGTCACGGCCAGGAATTTGCCGAAGACCACGGCGCCGCCGATGAGCATCATCACCATGCACGAGGTGCGCAAGGTCTCGTAGAGCGAGGCCACGAAGCGCTCCCAGCTCAACTGCCGCCGGATCAGCGACACCCCCAGCACGCCGAAGACGCCAATGGCGGCCGCCTCGGTGGGGGTGAACCAGCCGAAGAAAAGCCCGCTCATCACCAGCAGGAAAACGGCCATGGTTTCGCCCAGATCGCGCAGTGAAACCAAACGCGCACGCCAGGAAAAGCGTTCGCCCCGGGGGCCCTGGTCCGGGGCCAGCGTGCACCACACCAACACGGTCACACAAAAGAGCAGCGTGACCAGCAGGGCCGGAACGATGCCGGCCACGAAGAGCTTGCCGATGGATTGTTCGGTGAGCACGCCGTAGACCAGCAGCACCACGCTGGGCGGCATGATCATGCCCAGGCCGCCCCCCGAAGCCACGGCGCCGGCGGCCAGCTCGTCGGCGTACTTGAAACGGCGCATCTCGGGCAAGCCCACCGTGGCCATGGTGGCCGCCGTGGCCGGGCTGGAGCCGCACACCGCGCCGAAGGCCGTGCAGGCCGACACCGTGGCGATGGCCAATCCGCCCCGGGTGCTGCCCAGGTATTTGTAGGCCGTGTCGTAAAGCCGGCGGCTGATGCCGCTGTTGAAGGCCAATTGGCCCATGAGGATGAACATGGGAATGGTGGTCAGATCGTACGAGGAGAAAACCGCGTAGAGATCCTTGGCCAGCAGGTTGAGACCGCCCTGGAAGGAGACGATGACGCTGAAGCCCAGAAAGCCCATGAGCGCCATGACATACGAAACCGGCATGCGGGTCAGGAACATCAGGATCATGACGACGATGCCGAGGATACCGATCAGCGTGGGATTCATTGAACTCTCGAGGGACCGAAACGGTCGATGACGCCCTTGAGGATGGTGACCGCCAGCACAAAGCAGCAGACCGCCACCCCCCACACGACGATGTACTCGGGCAGTTGCAGGTTGATGGAGACCTCCCCGGCCCGTTTCAGTTGAAGGGCGTGAACCCCCATGCGCCAGGCCACCACGGCGAAAAGCACGAATCCCAGCAGGCCGGTGATCGCCTCCATGATCTTCTGGGTGCGGGACGAACAGCGGCGCATGAGCAGTTCCACGCCGATGTGGCCGTTGGTTGCATGGGTAAACGGCAGCGACAGCGCCACGGCCAGCACCCCCATGAAACCCACCAGCTCCACCGATCCGAACAGCGGATGCTTGAAAAAGCGGCCGACCACATCCACGCAGGTCAGGCCGCTCATGATCACCAGACAGGCCGCGCCGCCCATCTTCATCGCGCGCGACAGGAACCCTGTCGCCTTCCAGAGCGTGTTCATACCTTTTAAGATCTTTCCTTCGGAAAGTACCGGCCAGAAATTATTTCGCGGCGTTCTTGGCCAGCTCCTGGCGGATGGCTTCCACCACCGCCGTGCCCTTGAGCCCATCCTGCTCCAGTTTCTGGGCATAGGCCTGGATCATGGGGGCCGCGGCCGCCGACCAGCGGGCCATCTCCTGGGGGTCGAGTTCGACGACCGTCTTGCCGTTTTCCTTGAACACCTTCAAGCCTTCGGCATCGCTGCTGTCCCAGGCCTGGCCGTGTTTGACCGAAAATTCTTTATTGAGGGCCGCGATGGCCGCCTGGTCCTTGGCATCCAGGGCGCTCCACTTGGCCTTGTTCATGGTCACGAAAAAAGTCGTGGTATAGGCCACGGAGTTGGCCATGGTGACATAATCCACCACTTCGGCCAGCTTCCAGCCCTTGTTGGTTTCCAGGGGATGCACGCTGCCGTCGACCACCCCCTTCTGCAGGCTCTGATAAGATTCGGGCATGGGCATGGGCACGGGCGAACCGCCCAGGGCCGTGATCAACTCGGCGCTGATGCCGGTGGAACGGATCTTCAAGCCCTTGAGATCGTCCAGGGTCGCCACCGCTTTCTTGCGGGTGTGGAGCATGCCCGGGCCATGGGCGTGCAGGAACATCACCTGGGTGTCGCTCAACTCCTTGGCGGCATAGCCCTCAGAGATCATGTTGGCCACCGCGGTGGCCGTCACGCCGGACGGATAGCCCATGGGCATGTCCACGGCGCCCATCACCGGAAAGCGGCCCCGGGTATAAGCAAATGCCGACATGCCGACGTCGGCGATGCCGTTGAGCACGCTGTCGTAAGTCTGGTTGGCCTTGGTCAGGGTCTGGCCAGCGAAGTATTGCACCTTGACGCGCCCCTCGGTGCGCTTCTCGACCTCCTGGCACCAGCTTTCGGCCAACTGGCTCTGTATGTGGGTGGGTGGGAAGAAATTGCTGTAGGTCAGGGTCACGTTGCCCGCCACGGCAGGGGTCGTGTCCGTCACGGCCAATCCCAAGCCGATGCCTAAAAACGCCAGAACCATTGCCAAACGCAGAAAGCCTCTTTTCATGCTCGCCCTCCTCCATCCTAATAGAATATGAAATTCGAATCGGTTCCCGGGTCCATGGACGATCTTGGAGCAGTCTCCCGGAGGCGGAACCTACCTTGCAGGGTAACGCCTTGTCAACCAAGAGCGAATGGAGCGCGCGATTTAGTGGGAATCGGGTATGGCGGAGCGCCGGTTAAGGGGAATTCTCGGAAGAAGATTTGGCGATATCCACGATGCTGCCGCCCATGTAGGGCCGGGTCTCGTAGCGGGTGATGCGCACCAGGCGCTGATTCATCTCGCTCAATTTTTTGGCCTGCACGACGATTTTTTGGATCAGCGTGTAGTTCGGATCGTCGGGACTCGTGTTCATCGCCATCAGATCGGCATAGCCTTCGATGGCCATCACCGGCTGACTCAGGCCGTGACACACGGCGCCGGCCATCTCCAGCACGCCGTGCAAACGCTCGCTCTCGCGCAGGGCGGTGAGCTCCTGAAGGACGATGACGCGGCCCAACTTTTCTTTTTGGTTACGCCGCAGGGTCGATATCCGAGCCTCGAAAAAGCGCTCCCGGCCTGCCAGGGAGAGACAAACCTCGGAGCGGCCACTCTCGGCGGACAAATCGGCGAGGCCCGGATGGGCGCCTAAAATCTCGGCCAGGGGACGACCCGCGGATCGGTTGGCGGCGATATCCAACATCGCCTCGGCCATGGGGTTGATCTCCACAATCCGATCGTTGGCATCGACCACCAGGATCGGCAGATCCAAGCTGTAAAAAATCTCGGTCTTGGCGATGGGCAGCACCTCCAGCAGGTTGTAGCGAAAGAAGCCCCAGGCCATGGAGAGCGCCACCAGGATAAATGCCAAGGGGCCGATATCCATGTTGGGCACCGGGCTGTGCCCGGTCACATAGATCGCGTTGAGCAACCAGACCACCGCCAGAGCCACCAGAATGACCAGGGCCTGGGCCCGGCCCATGCGGGCGGAGATGACCACCTGCCTGACCAGCACGACGGCCAGCAGGGTCAACAACAAGTATTGATAACCAATGATCCCCCACCAGAGGGGGCCATGGCTCAATCCCAGCATGGGCACCGGACCGGAATCGATGAAATAGCGCTGGGGATACACCCAATGGTGCCACGGGTCCGTCCAGGCCAGCAGGACCATCGTTGGCGCCAGGATATACAAAAGGAGGATCCGTGCCGGCTTGAGCCAGCGGTCGTGACCGAACACCGCCAGGGCAAAGAACAGCGCCATGGGCGTCAAAGGGGCCACCACCAGGTATTGCAGGTAGTTGATGGCCAGATTGACGTCCATGCCCAGGCCGAGGTAGAGCGCACCCTCAAACGCCGCCCAGAGCCCTCCCAGCACCAACGTGAAGGTCAGGTACCAGGCCCCGGGCCGCTGGCGGCGGGCGAAGCAAAACAAGGCTACGGCGAAAACCAGGATTACCGAAAGGAAGAAGGGCGCGCTGTAACTCAATTCAGGGGGCATGTGGGACTTTCCATGAACACCGTAAGTATTTTCACCATGGCCGTAGAGCTGTTCCATCTGGTGGCGACCCTATGCCACAAGCCCCGGGAGTGTCAACCGGAGTGTCAACCATGCTGAAAAGAGGCCAGCAGCGGCCCCAGGGCGGTCTGGCGCCGGGTGGTGTCGGCGTTGGCCACCGCCATGGCCAGGGCCTTGCGGGTGCCCACCAGCACGGCCAGTTTGCGGGCCCGGGTCAGGCCGGTGTAGATCAGGTTGCGGAAAAGCATTTTGAAATGCTGGGTCAGCACGGGAATGATCACGACCGCGAACTCGCTGCCCTGGGATTTGTGGATCGTGATGGCGTAGGCCAGCTCCAACTCCACGATATCTTCCCTTTGGTAGCGCACCTGGCGGCCGTCGGGAAAGCGCACCACCGCTGTCAGGTCCACATTGTCGATCTGTTCGATGACGCCGATGTCGCCGTTGAACACCCCTAAATCGTAGTTGTTGCGGCGGTGGATCACCCGGTCGCCATCCCGGAAGATCCGTTCGCCCACGCTCAATTGATGCCGGCCCTCGGCCGGCGGATTGGCCTGGGCCTGAATCAGCGTGTTGAGGCTGGCCGTACCCAGGGTGCCGCGCACCATGGGGGCCAGGATCTGGATCTCGCACCCTTTTCCCAGGTACTTGGGAATCCACTCCAGGTAAAGTTTCTGGACGATGTCCACGGCCGAAAGGCCGTAGTGCAGCGACGACCAGGGGTGCACCTGCTTGACCACCGCCAGCAGCTCTTCCACCTGGGTCTGGGAGTGATGCACCTGGGCCAGATCCACGTGGGCGAACTTTTTGGGAATCACCAGCTCGCTGCCGTAGCGCGCCAGGGGCTCGCCCACCCGGAAGGCATACGGATCGAGGGTTTCGTCACCGTCCGCGCAGGCGGCCGCCGCACCGTAGAAGCGTTTGACCCGGGAGACGAACCCGATCTGTTCCCGGGTGGCCTCGTCCGAATCCATGAAGAGGCAATCGGCCCCCGACTGCCAGATGCCGGGTTTCTTGAAGGGCGAATCGATGGCCGGCAATTGGCCGGCGTTGATCTGGTGGGCATAGCGCACGATGAGCGACTGCTCGGCCTGGCGGAAGACCTGAGTCAGCCGGAAGCAGGGCACCACGCCGGAAGCGATGATATCCCGGAGCACGTTGCCGGCGCCCACCGACGGCAACTGATCGGCATCGCCGATGAACACCACCTGGGCGTCGTCGGGCACCGCCTTGAGCAGATCGGCGGTCAGACCGATATCCAGCATGGAGCACTCGTCCACGATCAGCACATCGACCTTCAGCGGGTTCTCTTCGTTCTTCTTGAAACCGTTCTGCTGCCACTCGAGCAGCCGGTGGATGGTCTTGGCCTCCTTGCCGATCACCTCCAGCATGCGCTGGGCCGCCCGGCCGGTGGGCGCGGCCAGCAGCACCCGGCGGCCCATGGCCTCCAGCAGCCGCACCAGGATGCGCGTGGCCGTGGTCTTGCCGCACCCCGGACCGCCGGTGAGCACGGCGAAGCGCCGGCCCACGATCCCCTGGATCGCGGTCGCCTGCTCGGCGCTCAATTGAAGGGCCTGGGCCTGGCAGTAAGCGGCCATCCAGCGCGCCACCCGCACCGGGTCCGCGGCCGACGCCGGCCCCATGGCCGCGATGCGCCGGGCCACATACAGCTCGTCGTAGTACAGGGACTTGGCATAGTAGCAGGTCTCTTCGACCCCGGACGGCGCGGCCAGACGCCGCACCATCACCAGCCCCTCTGCCACCATGCCCGCCAGCAGCGGCCCCAGGCGCTCGCCCAGCGTCAGGCCCAGCAACTCATCCACCTGGGCCTGGATCTGGGCGGCGGTCAAATAGCAGTGCCCGAACTGCCGGCTGGCGGCCAGCACATGCTTGATGCCGGCCGTGATGCGCTGGGGACTGTCCACGGCCAGACCGAAACTCAGGGCCACCTTGTCGGCCGAAAAAAAGCCGATGCCATAGATATCGCTGGCCAGACGGTAGGGATCTTCGGAGACAATGGGGATGGCCTTGTCGCCGTAAGCTTTATAGATGCGCACGGCAAACAGGGTGCTGATGCCGTGGGATTGCAGGAACATCATCACGTCCCGGATGGCGCGGTGCTCCTGCCAGGCCATCCGGATGCTCGCCAGCTTCTTTTCGGCGATGCCCGGCACTTCAACCAGCCGATCCATGGCCCCTTCGAACACCGCTAGCGTATCGGCCCCGAAGTGGCGCACGATCTTGGTCGCCGTCTTGGGCCCCACCCCCTTGATCAGCCCCGAGCCCAGATAGCGCTCCAGGGCCGCCTGGGTGGCCGGCTTTTTCTCCACCGCCAGCGTGGCGTTGAACTGCCGGCCGTGGCGGGGATGCACCGTCCAGTTGCCGTGGAACTCCATGGTGGCGCCGGCAAACACCCGGGTCTGATGCACCACCACCGTCTCCTGCTGGTGGGGCGTGTCGAACGGCATCACGCGCAGCACCGACCAGCCGTTGTCGGGATTGTGATAGGTGACCCGGTCCACGATCCCGCGTAAGGTTTCGGTAATGGCGCCGGGGGTTTGTAAGACAGGCGGTTGCATGATGCAGCGACTATTCCACGGCTACCGATTTAAAATCAACTATGATGATTCTAAGTTAGCACGGAGCGAGGCGTACCCGGACACGGGTCTGTCCGCGGCCCGTCAGACGTCGAATCTTAGGGATGCTTAAGCGCAGCGGAGGAAAAGCGGCCTGGACTGTCTGAGCGCAGCGAGTTTCCAGGCCGCCCGCAGCGCGCTTTAGCATCCCTTGATTCGATGGCGTGGGCCGCGGACAGACCCGTGTCCGGGTGCGCCGGCCGAGATATCTACTGAGATATTGATTTCCCCAAACGATTATCACATATTAGAGCTCTATTGCACTTCATCGGCTAAGCACCCCAGCCCACGACAACCGAAAACCAAAAAGTGACGCCATGTTCAAACGAGCCATCTACCCAGCGATCCTCATCGTTCTCTGCCTGATCGGGTTCATCGCCAGCTTTACCCTGGCCGAAGAGTATTACTACCTCGATCTTCCCAAAGCAGACGCCGGCAGCCCGGCCATCTTCCACCGCCTCAGCGCCCAGGCCTGCGGCGACCAAAACTCATTTTTCAGTTGCGCCACCGTCACCCAATCGCGCTACGCCGCCCTGTTCGGCGTGCCCCTGGCCATCTACGGCCTCTTCTTCTACCTGGTCGTGCTCTGGCTGGCCTGCGCCCTGGCCTTTGCCCCCGACCGCATGCGCCCCGCGGCCGCCGTCCCGCTCTTCTGGGTGACGCTGCTCGGCGTGCTCGAGGCACTTCTGCTGCTGGTCATCACCCTGGGCGCCGTCAAGGCCATGTGCCCCCTGTGCCTGTTGACCTACATCCTCAATCTGCTGCTCTTCGCCGCCGTCGTCCGCTTGCTCGTCCGCGAGCGCATCCACCCGCTGCGGCCCTTCGCCGCGGGCCATCCCCAAGACGCGCCGGCGTCTCGCCGGGCCCCGACCGCAACCGCCCTGGCCCTGCTGATCATCGTGCTGGCCGCTGCCGGCGTCGCCCGGGAGGCCAACGCCTTCCTGCGGCAAAACGCCACCGATTTCATCGTCGCGAACCAAGATCAAGAGATCCAGCGCGCCGTGGACGCCTTTGCCCGCCAGAAACCCGAGCCAATCGCATTCACCAGCCTGCAGGTGCACGGGCCGGCCGACGCGCCGGTGAAGATCATCGAGATCTCCGATTTTCTGTGCCCCTACTGCGGCCATGCGGCCCAGCTCATGGACCAACTGGCCGCGGCCAACCCCGACAAGGTCAACATCCGCTTCGTGAACCTGCCCCTGGACATGGCCTGCAACCGCTTCATGCAGAACCCCATGCACCGCGGCGCCTGCGATCTGGCCATCGGAGCGGTCTGCGCCGCCGAGCAGGGCCTGCTGGATGCCTATCAGCGAGCGGCCTTCGCCTTGGGCAAACCCCAGCCGGTCCCCGAGGATTTCCGCTCGGTGGTGCTCCAGGCCGGACTGTCCGAAGAAGCATTCATCCAATGCCTGCAACGGCCCGAATCGGTCCGTACGCTCCAGGAGCAGATCGAGCAGACCCACCGATACGGCATCACCAGCACGCCCACGGTGTACATCAACGGCAAGAAGTTCCAGGGACGCTTGAGTCTTGCAGCGCTCCAGCACATCGTGGACCTGGAAACCCAAGCCGCGGAGGCAAAACAGCCATGAACGACACGCCCCAAAGAAGGTTCGACCTGAGGGAATTCAAGGCCATCAGCCGCGCCATCTCCACCTATGAAGACCTGAAGATCCTCATGGATCACATGGTGGAAGGCATCGCCCGCACCTTCAAGGTCAAAGGAGCCAGCATCATGCTCTACGACGAAGCCGAAAGGCAGCTCTTCCGGGTGGCCAGCTACGGTCTCAGCGACAGCTACCTGAAGAAGGGGCCGCTGCTGCTGGGCGAACAGGACAACGCCTTCGTCAAAGGCGAGCCGTTCCTGGTGCCCGACATGCTGAGCGATCCGCGCATCCAATACCCCGAAGCGGCCCGGGCCGAGAACATCCGTTCCATGTTCTCCTTTCCCATCAAGAGCCGCAACGCGGTGGTCGGCCTGCTGCGCATCTACCACAGCGAAACCATCGTTTTGCATCCGGACGACGCGGACTCCCTTTCGGTGATGTCGCTGCACCTGGGGCTGGTGATCGAAGGCAACGGCTTGCGTAACTTCCTGACGACGGTCAGCGGCGCCATGGCCAGCCTGCCGCCGCGCATGCGCTAGGATGTGTCCATCCAGGAATGGCTATTTTCGCCGATTTCGGCGTTGGCCGAAAATTTTAATCCTCGAAATATGCCCATATATTCCTGCGGTTAAAATTTTTGTCCGCCTTGAACTCGACAAAAATATCTCATTCCTGGAAGGACACTAGGACAGGTAGGGGATCATGGAACCCACGGGACGCATCTTCACCGATACCAGCGATTACTACGACATCGGCCCCGGCGATGAAATCCGCGTGGGCGGCCGCAGTTTCCTGGTCACCGGCGAAGAGCGCGAGTACCGTTTCGGCATCGAAGATCCCAAGTTCTGGGTCAAAAAGGCCCTGGACCGGCAGACCGGGGAACGCAAGATCCTCAAACTCTCGTTCGCCGAATCGTTCATGACCCACCTGGGCGGGGTGCCGGTGCACTGCTTTCGCGATCCGGCCAAGGAGAGCGCCATTTTGAAGCTGGTGGCGGGACGTCCGGAGTTCATGCAGGGCGTGGGCTACCCCGACAGCCGCGGCAATATCGTACGCGTGCTGGATATCGTGCGCGGCATCAACTTTCTCAACCATGTGGTGGAAAGCTTCCGCATGCCGCATGAAGTCTACTTCCATACGGCGCTGCCGGATATTCTGCGGCATCTCATTCCGGCGATCAAGGCCATCGGCTTTTTACACCAGCACGGATTCCGCCACGGCGACCTGCGCAACGATCATGTCTACGTGACCCGCGACGACGGACGCTACGTGTGGATCGACTTCGACTATGACTTCGAGCTCAAGGAGAATCCTTTCGGACTGGACATCATCGGCCTGGGCAATCTGCTGATCTACGCCATCGGCAAGGGGTTTCACGATCAGTACATGCTGGCCACCGACCACTACACCTACGGCGATCTCCTCCACCAACTGACCGACGAGGATTTCTCCATTTTGCATAAGGCGCGCCTGGTCAACCTGCGCAAACTCTACCCCTACATCCCGCCCATGCTCAACAACCTGCTGCTGCATTTCGCCAGGGGCGCCAATGTCTTTTACGAAAATGCCCAGGAAATCGTCGAAGACCTGGAAGGCTATCTTGACTCGCTTTTGGGTCAAGGGGGAGGCGTACAGTGAAATGCTCGATATTAATGGCCTTTAACGACTCAGCCAGCGCCAACGCGGCCCTGGAGTGCCTGCTGCGCATCTCCACCTGCCCTGAGCAGAGCACCATCACCTTGCTGCACATCTTCCGCAAGCCCACCGGCAGCGAAGAAATGATGGGCAAAAAATTCATGCAAACGGCGCCCGACCGCATCCGCGAAGCCATGGAGAAGGCCCGCAACCAGCTCATCGCAGCCGGCTTTGGGCCGGAAAGCATCCGCCTGGCGCTGGTGGACACCCCCTACCCCACCGTGGCCGACGGCATCATCGACCAGTTCAACCAGGGCGACTACAACCTGGTGGTCCTGGGCCGCAAACGCATGTCCAAAGCCGAAGAGTTCGTGCTGGGCGACACCAGCGTCCGCCTGGTGCGGGCCCTGGAGGGAACGGCGGTGCTGGTGGTCAAGCAGTAGGCATAAAAACGGTTGATTCCCATGGCGCTGTGCTGCTAAGTTTGATTCTCTTATAAGCGACGGTACGAAAGCCCCTCCTGAAATAAGCATACAGACGTCTCCTTGCATTGACCGCTTCCTGGCCTCCCGCCGATTCGGCGAACACGCTTGTGCATGGAGATGCCCATGAAAGACGCACCCCACCGGAATGCCTTTATCGCCCTGCTGCTAAGCCTTGCCCTCGGCACCTGGGGCTGTCCGGGCGACCCCCAACAGGCCCCCGAAGGGCCGCCGCTTAAGCTTTCCCTGGCTGTGCGGGCCGTGCCCGATTCGGCGCTGATTGCCATCGCCCAGGAACGCGACTTTTTCAAAAAGGCAGGCTTGGCGGTATCGATCGTCATCTATCCATCCGGGCGCCAGGCCCTCGAAGCGGTCTGCCGGGATGAAGCCCAGGTGGCCACCGTGGCGGACATCGCGGTTGCCGCCAAACTCCTCGAATCACCCTCCATTCGCGTCGTGGCCTCGATCAGTACGACCGTGTCCAGCCAGATCGTGGCCAGGAAAGACCGCCGCATCGGGACGCCGATGGACCTCAAGGGCAAGCGCGTGGGATTCAGCGCCAACACCACCAGCGACTATTTTCTCTATACCTTCCTGATGACCGAGAATATTCCCCCCGGGGAGATCAGGGCCGTCGATATTCCCCCCGGCTGGCAGGCCGAGGCCGTGGTGCGCGGCGAGGTGGACGCGGTTTCGGCCTTCGGGGATTATGCCTTCGCCGCCAAGCAGCGCCTGGGCAGCAACGCCATCGCCTGGGATTGCCAGAACAACCTTGCATACCACTGGCTGCTGGCCGCCCGGCAGGAGTTCACCCGTTCGCCTGAAGTGCTGGGGCGGCTCCTCAGGGCGCTTCTGGCGGCCGAAGCCTTTGCGCGCGCCAACGACGCCCGAGCCAGACAGATCCTCGTCCGACTGTGGGGGTTGGACCCCGCCTTCCTGGAAGAAGTCTGGCCCAAAACGCGGGCCGCTGTCACCCTGGGCCAGTCGGTGGTCACCTCGCTGGGCAATTTTCTCCACTGGCAAATCCGCAAATCGGGCAACCCCCGGGAGGTCCCCGATGTTCTCGACTATCTGCATACCGGGGCCATGGATACCGTGGCACCCCAATTGGTCACTCTTTACAGGTAGCGCGCCATGCAGATGCGAACCAGACTCAGAATAAGCGTGACCGCCTCGCTCATGCTCTCCCTGGTGGTCGTCGGCATCGTTTTCGCGGTTCTGCAGGGCATGCACCGTGAAGCCCAGCGCAACCGCACCTACACCGAGATCCGCAGCCGCATCAATGCCCTCAATGTGACCACCGCGCACTTTCAGAGCCGTCCGGATGCCAGCGCCATTCATCAGATCCATAATCTGCAGGCTTCCCTGGCGGCCTTGATGCCCACCATGACCTTCTTCGATGCCGGCGAAGCGTACCTGGTCGGTCAGATCAGGGCCAACACCCGCGATCTGGGCTACGCCATCGAAAGGCTGATCGCCAACGTGGTCGAGCCGCCGGCGGCCTCCCGGATGCAGCACGAGCGCTCCGCGGTACTCGTCTCCCAGTTGTGGATGAAGACCCAATTCATCGCCGACGACATCCAGCGGCTCGCAGAAATCAGCCAGACGCGTGTGACGCGTGCCCAGGGCGTTGCGGTCATCCTGACGCTGGCCGCGGTCGTCGCGCTCCTGTTCATCAACACCGCCATCTCCTACGCCACCGGCCGAAGCCTGATCCGCATGCAGGCGGGCCTGCGCGCCAGCGAGGAACGCCTGCGGCTGTTCATCGAGCATGCGCCCGCGGCCCTGGCCATGTTCGACCGGCAGATGCGCTACTTGAGCGTCAGCCGGCGCTGGATGAGCGACTATAATCTCGGCCACCGCGATTTGATCGGTCAATCGCACTACACGGTCTTTCCGGAGATCCCGGAGGCCTGGAAACAGGCGCACCAGCGGGCCCTGGCCGGCGAGGTGGTGCGGGCCGAAGCCGACCGTTTCCAGCGCGCCGACGACTCGGTCCAGTGGCTGCGTTGGGAGGTGCGGCCGTGGCGCGATCAAAAAAACGAGATCGGCGGCATTATGATGTTCACCGAGGACATCACCGCTCCCAAGCTGGCGGACGAGGCCCTGCACGCCAGCGAAGAGCATCTGCGCGCCTCGTTGGAAGAAAAGGAGGTCCTGCTCAAGGAGATCCACCACCGCGTGAAAAACAACATGCAGGTCATCTCCAGCCTGGTGGCCTTGCAGGCCGACGAGTCGCCGGATGGCGCCCTGAGCGCCGTTTTGCGCGAGGTGACCCACCGGGTGCGCTCGATGGCCATGGTGCACGAGAAGCTCTACCAATCCGGAGACCTGGCCCGGGTCGACTTCGCCGACTACACCCAGGGGCTGCTCAATTACCTCTGGCGGGCCCACGGCGATGCGGCCGCCGGCATCCGCCTGACCCTGGCGCTGACGCCGGTGATGCTGGTGGTCAACGCCGCCGTGCCCTGCGGCCTGATCCTCAACGAACTGGTGAGCAACGCCCTCAAGCACGCCTTCAACGGGCACACCGCAGGCCATGTGAGCGTATCGCTGGGCCGCGTGGCCGACGGCCGGGTGCGCCTGACGGTGCGTGACGACGGCGCCGGTCTGCCACCGGATTTCGATTGGCAAAAGGCCCGCACCCTGGGGTTGCGCCTGGTGCAAATGCTGGCCGGGCAACTGCACGCCGCCGTGGAGGTCCGCAGCGACGGCGGGACCGAATTCACCCTTACCTTCCCGGGAGCGACCCATGACATCCCCAAACACCATCCTGATCGTTGAGGACGAAGCCATCGTCGCGGCCGACCTGGCCGCCAAACTTACGCGGCTGGGCTACGCGGTGGCCGGCACGGCCGCTTCGGGGGAGGCGGCCGTGCGCCTGGCCGAGCAATTGCGCCCGGACCTGGTCTTGATGGATATCCGCCTGGACGGCCCCAGCGACGGCATCGAGGCGGCGCACGCCATCCGCCGGCGTCTCGATGTGCCCATCATCTATCTCACGGCCCATTCCGATACCGCCACCCTTGAGCGGGCCACACTCACCGGGCCCTTCGGATACATTCTCAAGCCGTTCGACGATCGGGAACTGGAAACCCAAATCGCCCTGGGCCTTTACAAACACAACGCCGAACGGCAACTGCGCGCCCAGCACGAGTGGCTGCGGGTCATTTTGAGCAGCATCGGCGACGGGGTCATTGCCGCGGATGATCAGGGGCGCGTGGCGTTCATCAATCCCGTGGCCGAGCGGTTGACCGCCTGGGACAAAGAGGAGGCCATCGGCAAACCGGTCAAAGAGGTGTTCCGCATCGTCGACACCCACGGCCGCACGATCATGGCAGACCCGGTGGCCCAAGTGCTCCAAACCGGCAGGGCCTTCGGTCCATCCGAGCACGCCCTGCTGCTGCGCAGAGATGGAACCAGAGTGCCCCTGGGAGACAGCGGCGCCCCCATTCGCGACGACGAGGGCCGAACCCTCGGGGTGGTGCTGGTCTTCCGGGACATCCGCGAACGCCAGCAAGCCGAAACCGAACACGAAAAGCTGCTGTCGGCCATCGAACAGGTGGGTGAAATCGTCCTCATCACCGATCCCCGGGGGACCATCGAGTATGTCAATCCGGCTTTCGAGCGCGTCACGGGCTATTCCCGGGCGCAAGTCATCGGCCAAAACCCGCGCATCCTGAAAAGCGGCCGGCAAAACGACGCCTTCTATCGCCACTTGTGGCAAACCATCTCCCAGGGCCAAACCTTCCAGGGGCGCATGGTGGACAAGCGCAAGGACGGCACCTTGTATACCAACGAGGTCACCATCTCGCCGGTGCGCGATGCCGCCGGACAGATCGTCAATTATGTATCGGTCACCCGGGACGTCACGGCCCAAACCATGCTCGAAGAGCAGTTGCACCAGGCGCGCAAAATGGAATCGGTGGGCCGCCTGGCAGGCGGTGTGGCCCATGATTTTAACAACAAACTCAGCGTGATTCTGGGCAACACCGAGCTGGCGCTCGCGGCCCTGGGGGCCGAGCACCCGGTTCGCGGCTTTCTGACGGAAATCAGGGAGGCCGCCCAGCTCTCGGCCGACCTGACCTATCAACTGCTGGCCTTTGCCCGCAAACAAATGATCATGCCCCAGGTTCTCGATTTGAATTTGACCCTGGAAGGCATGCTCAAAATGCTGCGGCGCCTGATCGGCGAGGATATCCAACTGACCTGGCGGCCGGGGGGCAATCTGGGGCCGATCTACATGGACCCTTCCCAATTGGATCAGGTCGTGATCAACTTGTGCACCAATGCCCGCGACGCCATCGCCGGCGTGGGCAAGGTCCATATCGAAACGCGCAACGCGACGACCGATCGGGACCCGGCCTGCCGAAATGCGGGAAAGGTCGCCGATCATTATGTCGCCCTCGTCATCGCCGACAATGGCAGCGGCATGAGTCCGGAAACCAAGGCGCACCTTTTCGAACCCTTTTTCACCACCAAGGAGCTCAACAAGGGCACGGGATTGGGATTGGCCACGGTCTACGGCATCGTCCAGCAGAACCATGGTTTCATCGATGTGCGCAGTGCACCGGGCGAAGGCACGACCTTCACGATCTATCTCCCCCGGCATGCAGCGCCGGTTGTCAGCGCCGTCTCCCCGGCGCCCGAGACGCCCACCCCGGGCGGCAGCGAGACCCTGCTGCTGGTGGAGGACGAGCCGGCGCTGTTGAATCTGGGCAAACTGATGCTCGAACGGCTGGGCTATCGCGTCATGGCCGCCGGAACGCCCGAGGCGGCCTTGCACCTGGCCGAGGCCCACCGCGGCCGCATCGACCTGCTCATCACCGACGTGATCATGCCCGGCATGAACGGCCGGGAGCTTTCCCGGCGGGTACGCTCGATGCATCCGGCCCTGGGCATCGTGTTTGTCTCGGGCTATACGGCCGATATCATCGCCCAACACGGGGTGCTCGATGCAGACGTCTACTTTCTGCAGAAACCTTTCCTGGTAAGGACCTTGGCCCTGAAGGTACGCGAGGCGCTGGATGCGCACCACGCCTGAGCCCTTAGGGTCGCGGCTGGCCGCCCTGTGTCACGACACACCCGTGCGCCATGCACCCGGTGTGTCATGGCACACCCATTGGGGTTTGCGTTCTCGCTGATATCCCCGTGGCACTGAAGATTAGACCCTTTGCGCCCAAGGCATACTCCTTGCTGAGCTCGAAAGAGATCAAAAATGCCACTAAGAAAAAATTCCCCCACGTTATCCGGCCCGGGCCCGGAGGCAATCGCGCTGCAGTTAACGCAAGTCGCCGAAAAGGAGAGATGAGGATGAAATCAAAGTTTTGGATTTTGGGACTGGTTGCTCTGGGATTGATTTTAGGCTGTTTGGGGTGTCAGCCGGCGGACTCCAAACTGGTCGCGGCGGGGATCGGCGTGAGCGACCTGGAGAGGTCCACCGACTTCTACACCCGGATCATGGGCATGAAGGTAAAAACCTGTGTGCGGCAAAAGGGCTTGGAACAGGTGGTGTTGGAATTTGTCGATAGCAAGGGCTCGGATGTGGTCCTGCTGCACTATACCGACGATACCAATCCCAACTACACCGACAACCCCGACAAACTGGTCTTCTACGTACCGGACGCGTACGCCCTGGCCGCGACCATTGCCGCCGAGGGACTGCGGATCGTCGCCCCGCCCCAAGCCCAACCCAGCATGGGCAATGTCGTGGTCGGTATCGCCACGGACCCCGATGGCTACTGGGTTGAAATGGTGCAAGACCCCAGGCTGACGGTCGCTTACCTGGGCGCCGTGGGCATCGGCGTCAGCGACCTGGAAACCTCGGCCGATTTCTACACGCGCGTGATGGGCATGACCGAGCAGTATCGCTTGAACATCCCCTATCTCATGGATGAGATTATCCTGCAGTACCCCCATGAAGGCGGGGGTTCGGCCGTGGTGCTGATGCACTACCTGGCCCCCAAGAATTATGCCGACCTGCCCCTCAAACTGACCTTTGCCATGAATGATCCCAAAGCCACGGTCAGCGCCATTGCCGGGGAGGGTTTGGAGATCGTGGTCGCCCCCAAAGGCAGGGCCAGGTTCAACCCCGCGACTTACGGATTGGCCAAGGACATCGACGGCTACTTGCTGGAGATCCTGCAATCCGTGCAAATGGCCCCACCGATCGATCGATAGATCTTACTGTGCTTGCGCCAGCGCCTCCCGGATCTTGACGGCCAGCTCCCTTTTGGTGAACGGTTTGGGGATGAAGCACACCCCCTCGTCCAATACTTCCCGGTGGGCGATGACATCGGCGGTGTAGCCGGACATGAAGAGGGTTCTGAGACCGGGATGGCGGTTGCGCAGGTGGTTGGAAAGATCCCGGCCGTTCATCTGGGGCATGATCACGTCGGTGATGAGCAGATCGATTGGCTCGCCATGTTTTTCGGCCAGGCGCAGCACCGCGGCCGGCGTCGCCGCGGAAAGCACCGTGTAGCCCAGCTCCTGGAGCATCCTTTCGCAAAGATGGAGCAGCGCGGCATCGTCTTCGGCCAGCAGGATCGTCTCGCCCTGGCTCAACGGCATCTCCCGGACGCTCTCCCGGAGCGGTTCCACCGCTTGAGCGGCGTGCCGGGGCAGGTAGATCTTAAAGCGCGTGCCCTTGCCCGGTTCGCTGCGCACATCGATGAAGCCGTTGTTTTGCTGGACGATGCCGTAGACCGTGGACAACCCCAGACCCGTGCCCTGCCCTACGCCTTTGGTCGTAAAAAAGGGCTCGAAGATGTTGGCCATCATCTGCGCGTCCATGCCGTGGCCGTTGTCGCCCACGCTCAACAGGACGAAATCGCCGGGCCTGAACCCGGCCCGATCGAGGCAATCGGCTTCATCGAAGGCAGCCGCATCGGTCTCGATGGCGATGCGGCCGACGTCCTGGATGGCATCGCGTGCATTGACACATAGATTGGCCAGGATCTGGTCGAGCTGGGACGGGTCCATTTTAACCGCCAAGCGCCCCTTGCCGGGCTTCCACAACAGCTCGATATTTTCGCCGATCAGCCGCCGGAGCATTTTGAGCATGCCTTCGATGGTTTCGTTCAGATCGATGACGATGGGGGCGATGGTTTGCTTGCGGGCAAATGCCAGCAACTGGCGCGTCACGGCCGCGGAGCGGGTCGCGGCCTTGCAGATTTCCATAAGGTCGGCATGCATCGGCTCGGACGGCGCCACATTCTCCATGGCCATTTCGGTGTATCCCAGGATGACGCTGAGCATGTTGTTAAAATCGTGCGCCACGCCGCCGGCCAGGCGGCCGACCGACTCCATTTTCTGGGCCTGCAGGAACTGGGCCTGCATTTTCTCCCGTTCGATCTCTGCCCGCTTGCGGTCGGTAATGTCGCTGACGATATGCACGGTGCCGGCATATCGGCCCTCCCCGTCCAGGATGGGGTCGGCGGTGACGGCCAACCAGCGGGCGCCGTTTTCAAGCTCCAGGGTCTCGCGGGTCAGACTCTGCTTGGCTTGCAGCGTCGGGCATGCATGAATGGCCCGGTCCGTGCCGTGCATGATTTCCCAGCAATGCTTCCCGAGCATCCGGTCTTTGGTTATGCCGAAGAGCCGCTCGGCGGCCTGGTTGGAACGCAGCACCCGGTGGTCCCGATCGAGGACCCAGATGGCATCCTTGGTCGCATCGAAGGTGGTCTGCCACTCGCGCGCCGCAGCCACGGCGGCCTTTTCGGCCTGCTCGAGTTCCAGCGTGCGCCGGGCCACTTCCTTGCGCAACGACCAGGACCAGAAGGAAGAGGCCAACAGCAGCAAGACCAGGGGCACGGCGATGACGATCATGTATCGCAGAATGATCTCGAAACCGGGCGGCGATTGCTCATAAACGCCCATCCATTTGTCATAGATGCGCCGGTACTCGCCGATCTCGTCGAGCACCTTCAAGCCTTCGGCCAATTGGGCCTGGAGCGCCTTGTGGCCCTGGGGAACGGCATAACAGTATTCGGAGGAGAGCAGCGGCTGCTTGCCGACCGTCACATTCTGCCAGCCGTTCTGCTTGATCCAGTAAAGGGCCGTGAGCCGGGAGACCAGGGCGCAATCGTGCCGACCGGCGGCCAATTCAGCCAGGGCGGCTTCCTGGGTCTCGGCCACCGATACATTCTCTGCAAGGCCTTTCTGCACCGCGAAGTCATGCATGATGTCACCCTGTTGCACGACCAGGCGCTTGCCGGCCAGTTCGGCTACGGTCGCCGGCGGGGGACCTTCGCCCTGGCGCACCACGCTCACATTGTGATTGACCACATGCGGCGATGTGAAGTCGAAGGTCAAATCGCGTTCAGGGGAATAAAACATGCCTTGCAGGGCATCGATTTCGCCGCGGGCCAGCCCCTCCCGGATCTCCTGCCAGGGCCCGAGGCGGATCTCGATGTCCAGGCCGACTTGCGCCGCGATGGCCCGCGTCAGATCGACATTGTAGCCGGTCGGACGGCCGGCCTCATCCAGATACTCATAAGGCGGGTAATTATGGTCCCCACCGATCACGATGCGCCGGTTGGGCAGTTCCAGGGCCGCAAACCACGCGGCATGCAGGTGACGGTAGGTTCCGCCGGCGATGACCAGGGCGAGCCCTTCGTTGAGCAGGGCCAGCGTCTCGCGGTCCCCCTCGGCCACGGCAAAGCAGAAGTCCTGGCGAAAGCCCGCGATGGGCGCGTTCAGGATCTTCAGGTTGCTGAACTTGTTCTCCTGGATCAACCGCAGGGCCACCAGGCGCTGGATGACGACGGCCTCGTGGCGGCCCTGGGAAAGCTCGCGCAGCGCCTCCTGGAAGGTGGTGGTGGGTTGGATATCGATACCGCGGGCCTCGCGCCGCAGAAACTCTTCGGCGTTGTCGTTCTTCATGACGGCCACCCGGCGCCCCGTCAGATCGTCCAGGCCCCGGATGTCGGAGGTCTCTTGACGCACGACGATGGCGCCATGCAGCGTCATATACGGCACCGTAAAGTCGAAAACCGTCTCCCGTTCGGGGGTGCGGCCGACCAGGGGCAGGGCCTGGATCTCACCGCGCGCCAGCCAGCCCTTAACCTCGGACCAGGGGCCGGTGCGGAAGGTGACCGTTCGCCCCATGGCGGCCAGGGCGGCGCGCAGCAGTTCCACCGAGAAGCCGCTGGCGCGGCCCTCCGCATCCACGATGCAAAACGGCGGGTAATCGATCTCGGCGGCCGAACGTATGGCAGCGCTGGGGGTTGCCCCCTGCTCACCGGCGCCGGCATCCGGGGCCGCAACCATCGAGAGCAAGATCAAAAAAAACGAGAGGCGCCTGAAGGTCATCGTCTCGATTTCCTCTTTGAATTTAAAAGGGCTACCCTTTCTTTGTTCCCACATGGGCCACGGCAATGCCGTCGGTGAAGGTTTGGTAGGTCACCTTGGCGAAACCCAGATCGGTCAGCATGGCGCAGAGTTCGTCGGGCAGCGGGAACATGCGGATCGTCTCGGGCAGGCAGGCGTAGGATTCGGCCGACCCGGCCAGCAGTTGACCCAGCAAGGGCATGATGTTGAACGAGTAGAAGTCGTAGAGCACCCGGAACCAGTTGTGGGCCGGCCGGGAAAACTCCAGGCACAGGAAGCGGCCGCCGGGCTTGAGCACCCGGTGCATCTCGGCAAAACCGCGCCGCAGGTGGGTCAGGTTGCGGATGCCGAAGCCCACCATGGCCGCATCGAACGTGTTGTCCGGGAAGCTGATCTGCTCGGCGTCGCCCTGCACATAGCCGATGTGGGCCAAGTCGGGGAAGGGGTCGATCTTGGGGCGCCCGGCCGCAATCATGGCCCAGTTGATGTCGTAGATCGCCACGCGGCCAAACGGACCGGTGCGCTGGGCCGCCAGGATCGCCAGGTCGCCGGTGCCGCCGCACACATCCAGCACTTTGTCGCCCGGCCGCAGGCCGAGCATGCGGATGGCCGCCCGCTTCCAGACGTGCTGGATGCCCAGGCTGAGCAACGAATTCATGAAGTCGTATTTGGGCGCCACGCGGTTAAAGTGGCGCCGCACGGCCTGGACTTTTTCGTTTTCTTCAAAAGTGCGCAAGCCGAAACGGGCTTTGCCGGTCTGCGCAATATGATCGTCCAACTGCTGTTGCCGCCGCACGGCATCGAACCAGTCGGGATTTTGCCATAACGCCATATGCCTTTTTCTCCTATCATTTTATTCGTACTCGTACGCGTACGATTGAGGGCTATGTGATATCCTCTAATTTATTCTTTTTGAAATGAAGCATGTAGTTCATCCCCACGCTCCGGCACAAACGTGCATAGCCGCCAAACGGCAGATAGCGCAAGCCCGTAAGCCCGCCCACGCTCAGGCCGGCGGCGGCGCCCCAGGCGATCAACTCTCCGGGCCGCACGAACCTGGCGTAGCGGTGGGTGCCCTTGCGCACGATGCCCAGCACATACTCGGCCACGCCGATCACCAGCAGACCGGCCAGGGGCGTGCGGTTGACGGTGGCAAAGAAGAGATCGCCGCCAGGCCGCACCAATTGCGCACAGGCCGCCACCAGCGACGCCGGATCGGGCACATGCTCCACCAGTTCCATGCAGGTGACCACATCGTAAGCCGCCGGATGGGACCGGGCCCACTCTTCCGCGCTGCCCTCGTGGTACTCCAGACGCACATCCGCTTCGGCCGCATGTTGGCGGGCGGCGCCCAGGGCCTCGGGCACCATGTCGATGCCGGTCACCGTCGCTCCCTGGCGGGCCATGGCTTCGGCCAGCAGGCCGCCGCCGCAGCCCACATCCAGCACCCGGCGGCGGGATAGACCGGCGGCTCGCCCGGCCACGTAGGCCAAGCGTATCGGATTGATCTCGTGCAGGGCCTTGAACTCGCCTGCCGGCCGCCACCACAGATCGGCCATGGCGGCAAACTTGGCCACTTCCCGGGGATCGACATTGGGTGGAGAAGATGGCTTCATTGGTCGCCCCGTCTGCGCACCAGCAGCCCGGCGTTGGGGATCACGGCCCAGCGGCCGGCCGCCGCTGCTTGCCGCGCCTGGTCCATGGTCATCTTCTCGCACCCCATGGCGTGCACCTCGCTTTCGTTCAAGTCGGTCACCAGGGCGATGCGGATGCGCCGGGTCTTCTCCATCATGGCCAGGGCCGTGCCGCCGTTGCCCACATACCCCTGGGCCAGGCGGTCGAAGGCCGCCTCCCAGCCGCCCAGACCGAACCAGGGCAGGAAGGTGGCCGAGCCGATGCCATCCGGGCAGCGGGCCAGGACGATGAGGCGGCCGCCGTCGGCCACGAAGGCCGCGGCGTTGTGCACCGCCTTGTGGCTCTGGATGAAATTGATATCCTTGGGTGCACCGCCACAGGAGGCCAGCACTTGCGCAAACGGCCCGCCGGCCGCCGCGCAGTGCGCCGCGTGCCGCCGGCAGGCATCCTCGAAATGGGTGTGGCCCCGGCCCACCGTCAAATCGCACACCCGGCCGTGACTGTCCAGGATGGCGTGCACCGCCAGGTCGGCCGGCTTAAAACGCTCCACCTCGGCCAGATCCTCGGCCAGGGGGTTGCCCGCAATCTGTCCGGGCCGGCAGCCGGCCGAAAGCGCGCGGCGCGCGCGGTCCAGGAAAAGGCCGTGGTTGGCGTAGATCGCGGCCCGTTCGCCCAAGCCGGGAAAGATCAGCTTGCGACCGCCGCCGAAACCGGCGAAGTAGTGGTGGGAGATGGCGCCGAAGGTGATCAGGCAACTGGCATTGAAAATGTCCGCCCGCAGGCGTACCGGCGTTCCCCGGCTGGTCTGTCCCAGCTCCACGAACAGCGACCGGTCTTCGCAGGCGTGGTGCACCCAGCGGTGGCGTTCGTAGGCCTCGCCATAGGCCGAGCGGCATTCGGCGTCGCTCTGACGGCCGTGGGTGCCGTAGGCGATGAACAAAGTCAGTCCATCGTCCGGCGCCCCTTTTGCTATCAGCTCCTCGAGCAGCACCGGCAGATAGCGGGGGTAGCCGCACAGGCGGGTCTTGTCGGCCACCACCACGGCCGGCCGGCTCAGATCGAGCGCGGCCGCGTCCAGAAAAGCACGCACCCGTTGCCGGAACAGGGGCCCATCCACGGCCGGCGCCGGGTCGCTCACGCCCAGGATTTCCGGCGGCGCGGTGCAGGTAAAGGGTACGGTTTCACGGCCATAGGCCAGGTCGACGGTGGCAAGCATGGGCATCCATAACTGTAATCGGCCGAAACATCAACACCCCGACGCGGCCCCGGCGGCCCTTGATTCCCATAAGGGAACGCCTTATAGTCGCACACCGGGCCGGATAAGACGCTGACCGCCCGCCCAATCCCGATAGACAAGGAGTCCCCATGATCGTCGCCAATGAAAAAGAGCTCGCCGCCACCCGCATCGACAATCCCATGGTCAAGGCCGCGGCCATCAAAGTGCTCGTCGGTCCCCAGCAGGGCTGGGACGACTACGTGATGCGCGTCATCGAGCTGGAGGCCGACGGCTATTCGCCGGCCCACGCCCACCCCTGGCCCCACATCAACTACATGCTCGAAGGCCAGGGCACCCTGACCATCGAAGGACAACCCCATGCCGTGCAGGCCGGCGGCTACGCCTACGTGCCCGCAGGCAGCCACCACCAGTTCAAAAACACCGGATCGGGAAAGTTCCGCTTCATCTGCATCGTGCCCAAGGAAGGGCATCAATAGAAGGAACTGCGAAATGACAGAGTCAAAAAAGAAAGTTAAGAAAACGGAAGAAAAATCGCCCCCCAAAGCATCCGAACCCCTGGACCAGTGCACCCTGTCCAGCACCGCCGAACACGTGCGGGCAGACGACATGGACGAACCGTGCGACGACGGCCGCGCCGGATGACGTTCGACTTACGTCCTGTACTTCTCCGCCCGGATGCCGTAGCGCCGCATGATCTGCTGCAACGCCTGGCGCTCCAGGCCGCAGAAGCGGGCGGCCTGGGAGACGTTGCCCTCGTACTGGGTGAGCACGTGGCCAATGTAGGCGTGGTTGAAATGCTGTAGATTCTTCTCTTTGGCGGCCTTGTAGGCCAGGCCCTTGAGGGTGGTGTCCAGGCTCGAGGCCCGGACCTGCTCTGCATGCCAGCCCACGTCCCGGGGCTGGATCGTCTCTTCCGGAGAGAAGAGAATGCCCTGCACGATGACGTTCTCCAGCTCGCGGATGTTACCCTCCCAGAAGCGCTCCTGAAAGATCCCCATCAACTCGGCGGAGATGGACTTGCGCGGCTTGTTCAGCTCCCGGCAGTGCTTTTCCAGCAGGTGGTCGGCCAGCAGCGGAATATCTTCCACCCGCTCGCGCAGCGGCGGCAGGTGGATGGGCAGCACGTTGAGGCGGTAGAAGAAATCTTCGCGAAACTCCTGGCGCCGGATCTTGGCCTTCAGATCCTGGTTGGTGGAGGCCACGATGCGCACATCCACCTGGATCGAATGCACATCCCCCAGGGGTTTGAACTCTTTTTCCTGCAACACGCGCAGCAGCTTGGTTTGAATGCTCGGGCTGATGTCGCCGATTTCGTCCAGGAAGATCGTGCCGCCCTGGGCCTCCTGGAAAAGCCCGGTGCGGTTCTGGGTGGCGTGGGTGAAGGCGCCCTTCTTGTAACCGAAGAGCTCGCTCTCCAGGATGTTCTCCGGCACCGTGGGACAGTTGACCGCCACGAACGGGCCGTTGCTGCGGTTGCTCAGGCGGTGCACGGCCCGGGCGGTGAGATCCTTGCCGGTGCCCGATTCGCCGGTGATGAGCACGGTCAGATCGTTCTTGGCCACCATCTGGACCGTTTCGAACACCCGCTGCATGGCCGGGCTCTTGCCGATCATGCACTGGAAGCGGCTCTCCTCGCCACATTGACGCTGCAGGCGCTGGTTCTCTTGGATCAGGCGCTGGCGTTCCAGGGCTTTTTCCAGACGCAGCACCAGGGTGTCGTGTTCGAAGGGTTTGGTGATAAAGTCGTAGGCCCCGGCGCGCATGGCCTCCACGGCCAGGTCGATGTGACCGTAGGCGGTCATCATCACCACGGTCAGGCCGGGGTGGTTGCGCCGGATCACCTCCAGCAGGGCCAGCCCGTCCATGCCGGGCATCTTGATGTCCGCCAGCACCAGGTCGAAAGCGTTGTTGGCCAGCAGGTACAGCGCCGATTCACCCGAATCGGCCGTGTGCACCTCGCAGTGCAGGTCCGGCGCCAGGCTGCGCTTGAGCAGTTGGAGCATATCCGGTTCGTCGTCCACGATCAAAAGAGTGGGGGGCATGGCTTATCTCCCGCGCTGATCCGCCGGCAGGGGCAGAACGATGATGAAGGTGGCGCCCTGGCCCGGCACGCTTTCGGCCCAGATCTCGCCGCCATGATTCTTGATGATCCCGTAGCTCACCGAGAGCCCCAGGCCGGTGCCCTGGCCGGTGGGCTTGGTGGTAAAGAAGGGATCGAAGATGCGCGACAAATTCTTGGGCTCGATGCCCGCGCCGCTGTCGCGCACCTTGATCGAGGCATGCTGCCCGTTGGGCATCAGCTCGGTCGTAATGGCGATCGCGCCTTGGCGGCCCACGGCATGCTGGGCGTTCATCAGCAGATTGAGCAGCACCTGCTTGATCTTCTTTTCATCCAGCAGCAACCGGCCGATGCGCGGGTCATAGGTGGCGTCGATGCGCACCCCCTCCAGCTTGGAGTGCTGCCGGAAGAAATGCAGCACCTCCTCGATGACCGCCTGAATATCGCACAACTCCTTCTTGGGGGCCGAGGTGCGGGCGAAGTTGAGCAGATCGGCCACGATGGATTTGCAATGGCGCACCTGCTTTTCGATGGTCTTCAAATCGGCGGATCGGTGCGAATCCTTCTCCTCGTTGCGCAGCATCAATTGGGTATAGCCCAGGATAATGCCCAGCGGGTTGTTGATCTCGTGGGCGATGCCCGAAGAAAAAGCGCCGATGCTGGCCAGCTTGTCGGCCTGGGCCATCTGTTCGCGGGCGATGTGCTGCTGCTCGATATCCTTGACCAGAAAATGCAGCGTGTCCGGCTCGCCTTCGCCGGCCACCAGGCCGCCGCTGAGCAGCACGCGCCGCCGGCCGCCGTCGCCGGTCTTCAAATCCATCTCGGCGCTGGAGATGAAGCCCTGACCGGCGATGCTGCGCGTGATGATTTGCCAATCCTCCAGACTCAGAAAGTCGGCGAATATGCGTTCGGCCGGTTTTTTGGGCCTGGAGGCATCCATGCCCAACAGCATTCGGCCGGCTGGATTGAGGTCCCGGATGCGGCCCTGGCGGTCGGTGACCAGCAGCATATCCTTGGACTCCTGGAAGATGCGCTGGTACTTGTGTTCGCTGCGCGCCAGGGCCTTGCTGCGCTCATCCACCAGCCGTTCCAGGTTCTGGTTCAAATGGAACAACTCGCCGTGGGCCACCTCCAGGGCCTTGCGGCCCTGGACGATGCTCTCGTAGAGCGTCCAGGTGCGCTCGAAGAAAAGGGTCACGGCCCCCACCATGATGAAGGCGAAGGTGTTGATGGCGCCGCTGAAGGGTTGAATCCGGGCCCAGGCGGGCTGATGACCGCTGACGATCAGCATCTGTTTGACGATGTGGCCCACCGAACGCGACACCGCAAACAGGGCCAGGGCCAGGCAGACCCAGAGCATGTAGGCCCAGACGATATTCTGGGCATCGCGCCGACGCAAGCGCTGGGCATAGCGCACGCACAAGAAGGCCAGCACGATCATCAGGACCGAACCGCCCACGTCCACGACCCAGATGGGCAGAAAGGTGAGGCTCATGAGGGCTCCCGCAGCAGCCAACGCAACCCGAGAAACAGGAAAGCCATGGCCGGCACACAGAGCAGATGGTCCAGCTTGACAGCATAGTAGAGCGATCCCAGCCACTCGTACCCCGGCGCGGTGCTCAGGCTGATGCGCATCAGCCCGATACGCTGGTATTCGATGAGGCCCGACAGCTCTTCTATCCAGTGGCCTACGAAGGCGTCCCCGTTCCAGAAGATGAAGAAGAAGGCCGCATACTGGATGTAGCGCCAGCCGGGGATCGACACCAGGCGGCGCTTGCGCAGCCAGTAGATCAACAGGACCATGCTGATGGCGAAAAACAGGTGGGCCATCTGGTGGGCGTAGACCCCTTCGACACCGCCATGGGCCTGGAGGGCCCAGGCCGCCGAAGGCTGGCAAACCAGCATGAATGCCAGGATGAGCGGTGAAAACTGCAAAGAGGCCTCGGCTATGAGATGATGAAAAACTTAAAACCTAACCTTGTTCATCCAACCGGCGCTGAACCCCCTTGAAATAGGGCAGCCAGCGGCGCGAATGGCCGAAGATAATACGGGCCAGGATATACATGGGTATAAAGATGAAAGGATAGCCCACCGTCGGGCCGACGACCAGCGACAGGGGCCAGGCCAGCTCGAAGCTCACGCCCGCGAAGCGGCTGTGCAGCCAGGCCAGGGCAAACGGCACCGGCCAGAGCATGCCCGCCGAGTAGGCGGCCATGGTGAAGAAATGACGCCCCCAGGCATCGTTGGCTTCTTTGTTGAAGGCGTCGTAACCCTCCCGGTCGCCCATGCCATAAGCCTGCATGCTGAGCTGCTCGCGCTGGGAGATCTCTGCCTTCAGATCCTGCAGGTGCTGCTGGTTGAACCGAATGGCCACGGACAGCATGACTTCACCCAGTACAACACAGATCATGGCCAGACAAAAGGCGCCGAAAAGAAATCCGATCAAGGCATCGCCGGGCAACCGGAACGGCGCGATGAGCAGCGCGTCGGCCCATGCCAGGCTCTGGGATAAGAATTGGTCCATTAAAATTTGCTGCTTTCAGGGGGCAGCCGGCGCCGCTGAACGGCGCCAGCCGAAACCCTTTGAATACCCGTTAGCCGAAAATGCGGAAATTGAAGAATCCGCGCAAGGTATAATCCAGCCCCACATAGCAGGCCAAGGCGATGAAGAACCACTTCAAGCCCTTTTCCGGGATGTACTTGCCGGTGCGCGGCCCGATCATGGAGCCGATGAAGATGCCCACCAGCTCCACGCCGATCATGATCCAGTAGACAGTGACGCCTTTGATCATGAAGTTGATAATCGACAGGATCATGCTGATCAGCACCGCCAAAGCCGAGGTGCCGGCGGCCACAAACATGGGCAGGCCCACCACGCTGGTCAGGAAGGGCACGTACAAAAAGCCGCCGCCCACGCCGATGAACGAGGAGATAGCGCTGATGAAGAAACCGCCCACGAAGGCCCACAGGGGGTTGAACGAGAAGGTCTGGCCGAAAAAGGAGATTTCGATGCGGGTCAGGCTGAACTTGGAGGTCTTGACGCCCTGCTGGGTGATGTCGCCCTTCTGCTTGACCGCGGCTTCGAAGGCCTTGACCGCCTCCTTGGTTTTTTTCTTAGAGGCCTGGCCCCGGGGGGTCATTTCATAGACCATGAAGCCGCCGATGATGAAAACGATCAGGCCGAACCACCCCTGGTACTGGGAGAACTTGACCTTGCCCATGGTGGTGTAGACCACCAGGAAGGCCGCCAGCAATGAGCCCAAACCGAGAAAAAGCCCCAGGGGTACGATCAGGCGTTTCTGCTTGCCGTAGTTGACGCTGGAAACGAGGGCCGACAAGCCCACCAGCCACTGGTTGGAGACGCGGATGCTGTCGGTGACGAACTTGTTGAGGGTCGGCGCCGAGTCTTTAAAAGATTTGGCATAATCGCCCAGGCCGAACACCGAGATGTGGCCCACGCCGGCCATGATGCCGCCGAAGGCGCCCACGGTGGAGAAGACCCAGCCCACCCACATGGCCCAGAAAAAGGCCACCACCAGGTTGATCTGTTTGCCGCCGGGGATGCCGAGGTAGCCGGGCGCCGCATTGGGGTCGATCTGGCCTTTCTCGGTACCTTTGGGGGCCTGGGCAATGGCCTCTTCGAGACTGGCGGCCTGAACCTCCGTGGCCGTACCCCAGACGCCGACCATGGCCCCCGCCAGCAGCAGCATGATGAGACAGAACGTGAATTTACGGGACATATTCATCCTCCAAAAAGTTAGGGAATAAGTGAGGCCGCCGCTGGGACACTGCGCGTGCGCTGCCCATGGCCGGCATTCAAACCGCTGCGGGGTACCACAGCAATCGGTATGCCAAGGGACCTTCGATTCGGAGTTAAGTCGGCTCCACGCCTGCCACCGTAATATTATCCGTGGTTCCAATAGGTTGCCTGACAAGAGCGCTTCGCGTGGAGCGGCCCCTTCCCTTTGGGACGGCCTGCGCCGTAAAGCGGCGGCGCCATTAAAATATGGCACATGGCTGCACTATGGCAAAAAGGATTTGATTTCGCAAGGATGCAAAAAGGAGGGGTTTTAATGGCATGCAAATTTATTATTGCATCATATCCCGCCTAGACGGGTTCGCTGAAACTCCCCCTTTTCCATCTCTTTGGAAATATTAGATGCTTTTAAGCGGTTGGCGGCAATCAGCGCTATCCAGCGACATTTTTGGATGGTATGGATATTGCTAAATCATCGCGGATCGAAAACAGCACCAGGCGACCGATCCGCTATGTGAAAAGCCAGGCCGGCCTGTGCGGCCCTGGCAACCGTTCCGGCAAGCATGCCCAACCGGTGGAGGATACGAGTGAAAAAAAGTCTCTATTCGATGTGTTTCATGTGCTCCGTACGCTGCCCCATCCAGGTGGAAGTTGCGAATGGCCAGGTCCAGTGGGTCCAAGGCAATCCCCATGTCCCCGGCATGGAGGGCAGCCTGTGCCCCAAAGGCGCGGCCGGCACCTCCTTTCTCTATGACGAGCAGCGTTTACAGACCCCCCTGATCCGGGAAGGTGAACGCGGCGCCGGCCAGTGGCGCCAGGCCTCCTGGGACGAGGCCCTGGATTACGTGGCCGAGCGGCTCAAAAAGGTCGTGGAGACCCATGGCGGGCGCAGCGTGGCCCTCATGGAGCGCGCCAACCTGGCCACCCATGTGAGCAAAACCTTTTTAAAGGCCATCGGTTCGCCCAACCATGTGACCCATGACGCCCTGTGCAAAGGTTCGGTCAACACCGCCTGCCGCAGCCTGTTCGGCTACACCGATGCCGACATGGGCATGCAGTACGACAAGACCAAGCACATCATTTTATATGGCCGCAACATCTTCGAGGCCGTGGCCGTGCGCGAGGTGAACAACCTGATGAGCGCCCTGTCCAACGGCGCCAAAATGACCTACATCGATCCGCGGGTCACGGTCACCGCCACCAAGGCCCATCGTTACTGGATGATCCGGCCAGGCACCGACCTGGCCCTCAACTATGCCCTGATGCACGTGATCCTCAAGGAAAGGCTCTACGATGCGGCCTTCGTGGAACGCTGGGTGGAGGGGTTGGCCGAGCTGCGCGATTTCGTGCGGCCCTATACCCCCGAGTGGGCCGAAACCGAAACCGGCATCCGCGCCGCCGAGATCGTGGCCCTGGCCCGGGAAGTCAGCCGGGACAAGCCGTCGGTGATCTTCCACTTCGGCTACCGCGGCGCGCACCACATCAATGAGATCTACCTGCGCCGCTCGATCCTGATCCTCAACACCCTCATGGGCGCCATCGAAGCCCCCGGCGGGCTCTTTTTCAAAAAAGGACCCGGCGCGGTGGATCGCAAGCCGGCCCGCAAGCTCACCGACCAGGAGCTGCCCAAGGTCAAAGCCGGGCGGGCCGACCTGGTGGGCACGGAGGCCTTTCCGCTGCCCGACCCGGCCCACGGCGTGCCCCAGACCCTCATCGACGCCATCCTCACCGAAAAGCCCTACCCGGTGAAAGCGGTGTTCATCAACCGCTTCGATGCGCTCAAGTCGATTCCCGACACCAACCGCACCAAGCAGGCCTTCGAAAAGCTCGACCTGATCGTGGCCATCGACGTCAACTTCAGCGACTCGGCCTGGTATGCCGATGTGGTGCTGCCCGAATCGACCTTCTTCGAACGCACCGACTGCGTGCAGCAGGCCAACGGCTTGAAGCCCCAGATGTTCCTGCGGCCCCAGGCCATCCCGCCGATCCACGACACGCGCGAATACGCCATCATGATGCGCCAGTTGGCCGAACGCCTGGGCCTGGCCCAATACTTCCCCTACACCACCATGGAAGAGCTGCTGGCCTGGCAGCTCGAACCCACCGGCTTTACGCGCCAGGATTTCGAGGCCAAGGGCTTCGTGGCCTATGCCAAGGACCCGATCTTCTGGAACCGCCTGGAGGGCTTGAAGCTCAAGACCCCCTCGGGCAAGATCGAGCTGCGCTCCTCCCTGCTGGAGAAGGCCGGCTATGCCTCGTTTCCGCCCTATGAAGCCATGGAACGGCCGGAGGGCAGCCGCTTCCGGTTGGTGGTCGGCCGCGTGGCGGCCCACACCCATGTCTCCACCCAGAACAACCCGTATCTGCACGAACTGTACCCCGAAAACCTCTTGTGGATTCACACCCGGCGGGCCGCCGCCCTGGGGATCAAAAACGGCCAGACGGTAGAGGTCACCTCGGCCCAGGGCCAGGGCAAGATCAAGGCCTTCGTCACCGACCTGATTCATCCCGAAGCGGTCTTCATGGTGCACGGCTTCGGCCACGAAGCCCGCTTGGCCGCGCGCACCTTCAACCGCGGCCTTTCCGACAGCGTGCTGCAGGCCTGCATCACCGACCCCGTAGGCGGCAGCCCGGCCCTGCACGATACTTTCGTCACCGTCGAGGCATCCAAAGCCGATGAGGCGCCGGCCCCCATGAAAAAACACGCCCGGCTTTCGCCCGAAAAGGAGAACTAATGAGCCAATACTACCTCTTTCAAGATACGCGCAAATGCATCGGCTGCCACGCCTGTGAAGTCCAGTGCAAATCCAACAAGGGCCTGCCGCCGGGTCCCAAGCCGTGCAAGATCGTCCAGGTGGGCCCCAAAATGGTCGGCGGCCTGCCGCGCAGCTCGTTTATCTTCATGCCTTGTTTTCACTGCGAAAAGCCCTGGTGCGTGGAGGCCTGCCCCACCGGCGCCATGCAGAAACGCGAAAAGGACGGCATCGTCTTCGTGCAGAGCGATCTGTGCGTGGGCTGCAAGGCCTGCATCCGGGCCTGCCCCTGGAGCGCGCCCCAATGGAACCGGCAAACCAAGAAGGTGGTCAAATGCGATTACTGCATGGACCGCATCGACCAGGGCCTGAAGCCGGCCTGCGTCACCACCTGCATCACCCACTGCCTGCAGTTCGGTGACGCCGACCAGATGCCCGAAATTAAGCGGGAGCGCCATGCCCAGACGGTGGCGTCGCCGGAGCACAGCGCGTTTTAGGAGCAGTATTCAGGAGCCGGAATACAGAAGTCGGAATAGACCCATTCCGAACCCATTCTGACTTCTGACTCCTGACTTCTCATATTCCCCGGCCATGCCGGATAAGAGCAGAGAGTCCCCATGACCCTGACCCAATGCCCAGTGGACCAGACCCTGGCCCTGGTGTGCCGAGCCCTGGAAGAAAACAGCTTGCAGCACCCGCGCAGCCGGCGCCTGGCCGGCCAGTTGATGGCCATGATCGAGGATGTGGCCAGCGGCCGGGCCGGCGCCGAACATATGACCGTGCTCCAGCGGTTGGCCGGCGAGTTGGCCGACTTTGCGGCCGACGCGGCCGGCATGGCCCTGGGTGCCCAGGTGCGCGAGGAGCTGGCCACGCACCGGGAAGTGTTCGTCAGCCACATCGAAACCCAGAACTGCGCCGCCGGCGCCTGCGACCGCCTGGCGCCCTCCCCCTGCCAGATGGCCTGTCCGGCGGGCATCGACATTCCCACCTACGTGGCCCTGATCGGCGAGGGCCGGGATGCCGAAGCCATCGAAACCATCCGGCGCGACAACCCCTTTCCCTGGGTGTGCGGCCTGGTGTGCACCCGGCCGTGCGAGTTCATGTGCGTGCGCGGCCGCATCGACCAGCCGGTCTCGATCAAAACGCTCAAGGCCTTCGCCGCCGAACGGGCCCTTTCCCTGGGGCACTACGTCAATCCGCCCCAGGCGCCGCCCAAGAACCGCAAGGTGTGCGTCATCGGCGCCGGCCCGGGCGGCATGAGCGCGGCCTACTACCTGGCGCTCAACGGCTACACCGTGCGCGTCATCGAAGCCCTGCCCATGGCCGGCGGCATGATGATGGTGGGCATTCCCCGCTACCGCCTGCCGCGGGAGGTCATCGACCGCGAGGTGGCCATGATCGAAGCCCTGGGGGTCGAGTTCCGTTACAACACGCGCCTGGGTCAGGAGGTCACTTTCGAACAGCTGCGGACCGAGGGCTTCGAAGCCTTCTTCCTGGCCATCGGCGCCCACGCCTCGTTCAAGCTCAACATCCCGGGCGAAAGCGACTTTCCCCAGGTGACCCAGGCCATCGACTTTTTGAAACGGGTGGCCCTGGGCGAGCGCCACCTGCCCGGCCAGCAGGTGGTCATTATCGGCGGCGGCAACGTGGCCATCGATGCGGCCCGCACCTGCCTGCGCCTGGGTTGCGCCAGCGTCACCATGGCCTACCGCCGCACCCTGTCGGAGATGCCGGCCGATGTGGAAGAGATCGAGCAGGCCGAAGAAGAGGGCGTGCAGTTCTCCTTTTTGACCATTCCCGTGGCCGTGGACGGCGAACAGGGTGTGCTGCGCGGCCTGCACTGCCAGCGGGCCGAAATGGTGGCCCAGGCCGGTTCCAAGCGCATGGTGCCGGTGCCCATCAAGGAGAGTGAATTTTTGCTGCGGGCCGATGCCGTCATCAGCGCCATCGGCCAATATGTGGAAAAAGAGAGCCTGGCGGAGCTTACGACCCTGCCCTGGACCCGGCGCGACACGATCCAGGTGCACAACGCCACCATGGCCACCGACCTGCCCGGCATCTTCGCGGCCGGCGACGCCGTGACCGGGCCGGCCACCGTGGTCGAAGCCATCGGCGGCGGCAAACGCGCCGCGGCGGCCATCGACCGCTATCTCAACGGCCTGCCCCAGCCGAGCATGCCGCCCGTGCCGGTGCGCCACCACCGCGCGGCCTGGACCGAGGTGCCGGCCAGCACCAAGATGGCCCTCAAGCGCCAGCCCATGCCGCTGCTCAACATGGACCGCCGGCGCACCACCTTTCAGCAGGTGGAGCTGGGCCTGTCGGAGAACATGGTGCGCGAGGAAGCGCGCCGCTGCCTGCGCTGCGACATCTGCCGGCGCTGCGGGCTGTGCGTCACCATCTGCCGCGACAAGATGAAGGTCGATGCCCTGCGCTTGGGCTATCTGGACTTCGACCACCCGGGACCGACCGATTTCCGCTGGACCCAGGAGCACTGCATCGGCTGCGGGGCCTGCGCCACCAACTGCCCCAACGATGCCATGCAGATGGAAGATCGCAAGGGCGAACGCATCGTGCATCTGTGCGGCACGATCCTTTCGCGCCAGCCGGTGCGCTACTGCGACGGCTGCGGCGAAGCCATCGGCACCGACCGGTATAACGAATTCGTGCGCCGCCGCACCCATCGCATCGCCCCGGTCACCGGCGACCGCGTTTACTGCGAAGCCTGCGGCCGCCGCCAGTCGATCCTCGACGCCCACGACGTCCACTCGATGGATTGAAACCCGTGAAAGGAGATCCCATGGCTCTTCGCAGAGGACAAAAAGTAGAGGTTTTCCGCCGCAGCGGCGACGAATCCTGGGAACCCTACATGGACAAATTCGTCGGCCGCCACGGCATCATCACCGACCCCGACACCTCCATCAACGACCCCGAATCCCTGGTGGAAGTCAGCCTGGACGGCATGGGCACCCATCGCTTACCCCAGGATTGCCTGCGGCTGCTGGATGCATAACCCGGTGAACCTGCCCAACGCCGCCAAAACCTTCATCGTCCTCGGCGCCCTCAGCGCCGCCGCCGCCATCGGCCTGGGCGCCTTCGGGGCCCACGCCCTGCGCGCCACGCTGACGCCGCGCATGCTCGACATCTACCACACCGCCGTCTTCTACCACCTCACCCACAGCCTGGGCCTGTTCGCCGTGGCTTTCGTCTGCTCCCTCAAGCCCCAATCCGGCCTGGCCCGGGCCGCCGGCTGGACCATGGCCGCCGGCCTGCTGCTCTTCGCAGGCTCGCTCTACCTGCTGACCCTCACCGGCCTCACCGCCCTGGGCGCCGTCACCCCCTTGGGCGGCACGGCCCTGATCGTGGCCTGGCTGCTGCTGGCCGCGGCGGCTTTCCGGAAGTAATCCAGTCAATTTTTATCCAAGGGACTGCGCACCCCCAGCACATTCTTCGTGGCGACATGGGTGTAGATCATCGTCGTCTCCAGATCCACATGCCCCAGCAACTGCTGGATGGTGCGAATATCGGTGCCCCTTTCCAATAGGTGCGTTGCAAACGAATGACGCAACGTGTGGGTCGTCGCACGCTTGTCCAAGCCGGCCGCCAGCACCGCCCGCCGCATGGCCTTGCGCAGCATGTCGGCCGATGCATGGTGCCGGCGCACCACATTCGCGCGCGGGTCCAGCGACACCTTCTCCGAAGGAAAAACCCAGTACCAGACCCACTCCGTGGGCGCCTTGGGATACTTCCGGTCCAAGGCGTTGGGCAGATACACCCCTGCAAGTCCGGCCTTGCGATCCCCCTCGTACAGTCGCCGCACCTTTTCGAGGTGCGCCCGCATCTCTTCGGCCACCGATACCGGAAAGAGGGTCTGGCGATCCTTATCCCCTTTGCCCCCTCGGATCGTGATCGTATATCTTTCGAAGTCCAGATCTTGAACTCGCAAGCGCAGGCACTCATCGCGGCGCAAACCGCCGCCATAGATCACTTTGGCCATCAAGGCATGCACGCCATCGAGCTTTTCGATCAGTCTCAGCACTTCTCCCTGAGCCAGCACGGTGGGAAGGCGCATCTTCGGTTTGGACCTGACGGCACCCTGTATATCTCCTACTTGCTTCTCGAGAACATGGCGATAAAAAAAAAGGATCGCGTTGAAGGCCACATTCTGGGTGGATTTGGCCACACGGCGCTCCACGGCCAGATAAGATAAAAAATCGACAATCTGCCGGTCCGTCAACTCGCCAGGCGAAAGCTGCCGGACATGAAGGTAGAAACTTCGCAGCCAGGTCATGTAGCTTTGCTCGGTGCGGAAGGATCTTTGCTTCAATCTGAGCATGCGCAGCATGCTTTCGCCCGCGCTTTTCCAATCCTCGATGCTCACCACGTTTCGATCGTTCGCCACCTTTTTGGCTTTATTGACAAAATAGCAGTAGAGCCGGACCGCCTCCTTGGCCTGGTCAACCTGCCATTGCTCGCGCCGCCGACCGAACTCCTTCAAGAAGGGATCGATGCTCTGTTCAGGTTCGGAATGCCCCCCGCGCGTCTTACAGAAACGGACAAACGCCCCCACCCATCGAATATAAAAGGAGCGATGCTTTTTGGGCACATTTTTACAAGATTCCAAATAGTTGCCAAATTCCAACAGATCCATGCATAATTCCTTTCCCGAATTATGCGGACGGCCGCATAACACCGATAATTACCGGAAAACCCGGACCAGCGATTGGGGCAGAATTTATTACAGGTCTGATGCGGCAGCGCTCGAAGCGAAAGCAACGCCTTGGAAATGAGTTTGATTTAAATACGAATTTGTGCTGTAAGGACAGAAACGAACCTGCCGAATGCATCGCCTATTAACAAAACGAGTGTCCAAATGTCCAGATCTATTTCGATGGCGCGGCGGATTCGATCATATTTGATGGGATTTCGGTTTCTTGCTTCATCTTGCGCACCGAATCCCTATTCCAAACCCTGCGAACGTACCCGCCAAAAGCGGACGTCCGCATAATATTAATGTTATGATCAGATTGAAATTATGAGACAAATTTCTGAACATACTAAAAAGCTAATACAAAAACTTTATCAACCGAAAACGAGCTTTGATTTTTTTGGGAAGAAAAAGAAAGCTATATGTGAGATATTAGAACAAATAAAAACGTCCGGTGAACCTGCGGCGATACCAGATATTTTATATCTATTATTCTCTAAAGATGGTGATGTATCATCCGCAGCAGTTACTGCAATAGATAGATTGTTGCGTGGCCTTTCAACCAAAGATCTCATTTGGTTTGATCAATACTTTCGTCAGCGTACTTCAGGTTGGTCACATTATCGCAGTGACTGGAACGATTTGAATCCATCAAAAATAAAGTTGATTTCAAAATCCCCCGGCTTTCAGTTGTCATTACTATCTCTGTTGTCATTTCATAGCAGCGGTTATATTCGCGAAGAGGCTTTGAAGCGACTTGATTTGGTTGATAGTGGGGATGAAATCCCTTTCATTCTTTTGAGGCTTAACGATTGGGTCGATCAAGTGCGAGAGCAGGCTACGAAGGCAATAGAAAGAAGGATCACTATAAAGTATGCCCCAAATCTATTATCAAACATTTATCTAATAGCTGCTTTAGCGAGATATAGTAGATATGATCATTCTTTTTATATAGAGGCTGTCCATGGTTTAATAAGAAACATTGAGTTGAAGAAGGATGTCAAAGAGGCACTTCTTTCAGATGATATTTATATACGCAGAGAATGCTATAAAATTGTGTTGAAATCAGATGGGTCCTATCTGATCGAGATCATAGAACAAGGTGCCAATGATTCTGACGTCATTGTTAGAAATTGTGTAATAAAGTCTCTTAATCGTGTATCTGACAATACCCTCTTGAAAAAGTATTTGCAAAAGCTGGAAAACGATCCTTTTATGCCGAACAGGAGGGAGATCTTAAACTTATATATGGAATTAGTCCCGGAGCATTCTCATGAAAAACTGATAAATGCCCTTTTTGATCCTCATCCATCGATGCGTTATGATGCTCGCTATTACTTGTCAAAAACGGCAGCTATTGATTTCGTTTTGATATATAGAGAAGCCATCAAGAATCCCATAGGCAAAAACCTCATCGGAATTATCAGCGGATTAGGTGAAACAGGTAATCCAAATGACGCAGAGTTTATCGTTAATTTTTTACAGCATCAAATTGCTAAAATAAGAAAAAGTTCTATAAAGGCGATTGCAAGATTGTCTGCTGAAAATCACCGGGAATCGTTTTTATCGTTAATAAGAGATGATAGCCCGCGCGTTTCAGGGGAGGCCGTATTAGCGCTCTTGCAATGCAGGTATCAAAGCATTATTCAAGAATTATGGGATACACTTGAAAATAATGATAAGAATCACGTCGCAAAAAATATATTATTTTTGGCATCGAAACTATCAAAGTGGGAAAGCATAACTTATATAGTTGAAGCCTTGTCCTCACCAAGCGAGAATATAAGAGAAATAGCTAATGATTACCTTAACCGGTGGCTGCGGAATTATAACCGAAGCTTTACCAAACCAACTAATACCCAAAGAGAAAAGATAGCATCAATAATTGAGACCCACCGGAACGAAATTGGCGATAATCGCATAAGGACCATCGAGTTCAACATGAAAACGTTTTAATCATAACATTTTTCTTCACCAGACCGGTGTTCCGCTGCCGCTCCACACCGGCAGGTGAGAAATACGTTATACGAGGCAGTATGTTTCGTAGACTGTTCGCTAAAAAAGACAAACAATCAGATTCGCAAATTGAGAAAATCGTCCTGGATGCAGAGGCACGGATTGAAAGTAGTGGTGTTTTAACTGAATCCTTCGGAATTAGAATCTATGATGGATCAATTGCCCCTTTTGCCAAAAAAGGTGAAATCTATCCGGCAAGTGGTTCTTATACCTTTAGCACGACAGCAGATTACCAGGATCAAATTACGCTCGAATTTCACCGAGGATCAGAATCTATAGCTTCTAAAGAAAGCTTTTTAGGTACTGTACGAATTACTGGCTATAAATTACGAAAAGCCGAAGAGCCATTGGTGCGAATGCATTACTCTATATCCGATGGAAAAATAACTCTCTGGGCAACTAATGAAAAAGAAAATAACAAACTGAGTGTCACTATGCTGAAGAATGCTGACGGAAACATTCTTCATTAATCGTATAACATTTTGCTCCACCGGATTCGGGCCAAAGAGCGGCCCTCTCCGGTGAGCAATTCGTTGGTGGTTTAATGATAGTGAAAAATAAAATTCGTAAACTAATTTCTTGCTTTCACAAAGACATTGATAAATCAGAAGCGTTTGCCATAGCTTCTGTACATACAACCCTGATTTCACTTATTGCGGCATGTATCTTGGCTTACGTAGTCTTTATATATACTTCAATCCAAAATGCCGAGCTAAAAGCCTTTGATGAAGCGAATAAAATCAATGATATTCTTTTCGTTGTTCATGATTGCCCATATAGACTATCGGAAAAATCAGAACCTTTTGATAAAGATAAACTTCTTAAAATAATTGATTATATTTCCTTACTTGGATCAAATGCAGGAAAACTAGAGGTAAACGGGGAGCACAAGGCTTTATCTCTGCCGAAAGATGTAGATTCATTATCTGAAAAAGCTTTAGGCGCAATGAGTTGCTTGGTTGGTCAGTACCCATTCCCTGCGATAATATCAAGGACTGAAAAAAATCAGTATAAATTTGACCGAGAAAGCAAGCCTATAATATTCGCAAATTTAGACGAAGTGCGCTTTTGGATTGATTCTATGAATGTAATCATTCACGCTTTTTCACATGAGTTTAGGGGAACTGGAAAGCTTTTAGAATTATTAACAGAGTTTGGTAATGGCGAGTTCGTTACTCTTCAAAAAAAATCTATGTTGGAATACCCTACTACGAAACCCATGCTATCAAAACCGATGTTGCGTGGCCGAGGTCGTCCTTTTATCACATTGGAGGCAATAGACCCTGTATTGGTCTACAATGATTTTATGGCCAAAATGGCGGAGGCCCAAAATATCGTCTGGTCAACAAGTAATTACATCAGACGTGTTGATGCACAGACAATAGGATATCCTTCCAAGATTCTGCTATCTTTATCTTTTATTCTTGTCATCATAGCCTTTGTCTTTGGAGTAATTTATCCGTTCGTTGCAGAAAGAGTTAGGCGCCTATACTCTTTATGGTTACCTCTTTTTATTTATATGTGCATCGGAATTCTGATTGTTTCGAAATTTATTTTTTAAGAAGTAGAAGAATGACGGAGACATCGCATAAAATTAGAAACTAATGAAGAATGTTCCACCAACCATGGCTTTCAGCGGATCGCGGCCAAAAAGCGGCCGATCCCGCTGAAGCCTACGTTATGCCCTCTTGAGATCTTTCTATGAGTATTTCAATGGAATTGTTTATAGGCAACCTACACATAATCCCTTTTTTATGCTCCTTTTTTGTGGGGTTTTTATTTTTGGTATTATCACCCTTAAAATATCTATTTAGAACAGGGAGCATTCCAACAAACTTAGGGCTTTACAACGCAATTGAGCGCAAATTGCTTATATGGGGCATGATTTTTGGGGCTTTGGGGGTATTAGGATCTGGGGTTATGACAGAAACATTAGGTTACAAATACTCCTTTACGGATATTGATGGCACAGTGAGCATCATGAATAGTAGAGATAGGAAGTAGTATGTAATTTTGGCATAACAACCGGCTCGTGCGGACGCCGGGACCAATGCCGCGGTTTAAACGGAGCTTCTTTACGCCGGCGCCGCGCAGCCGGAACGTTCGGCGCTAAGAAGTAGTTGTGTTTTTCAACCGAAAGAATTGATACCCATAAAATCAAGAAAAGTATTGGGCCTTTGGCAATAAATTCAGTGGTTGTTTTGAAAGCCGGTAAAAGCTGGGATCAGCCCCAGCAGTTTTGATCTTTCGCAAAATTAATTGGTGGTAGGGTCCATTTAATGTGCGTCGCTGTAGTTGGCTTTCAACTACAATCAGGCACCGGGCATTGTGTGAGAAATTTCTTGCTTTAAAACCAATGCTCGCCTACAAAGGTGGTATTCTATCTATCTGAAATTAATCGGCTTCGCCGAACCTACGCTTGCAGGGGACGCGAAACAGCAATGTATTTTTTCGTAAAGTCCTGTGGGACACAAACTTGAGAGCGTCGCGCCCCTAAAGCGTGACGTTAGAGGTTTTGATGGCTGAGAAATTATTCTGTATTAATGGTGCAAGATTACATTTTACCTCTTTTATTATATTCTTAGGGGTAACCGGAATAATTATAGCGGTAATACCAGCATTTTTGGATATTTTGCTTTCATCTTGGCGACTAATGACAGGTGATCCAGAAATCGCGGCAGGCAATTTTTTCAAGCCACTTATTTCAGTTGTTTTGGCTCCAATTGAAGCAATCATAAGCGGAGTGATTCTTTACCCTATTTATAAAAAGCTTTTTAAAAACAACATAAAATTAAGGTTAAAAATATACGGCACGGAATGACCTCTAACATGTCATTCCAGGGGACGCGAACTAGCAAGCCGCATACTCGCAAGATCCTCGGGTCACCAACTTCGGCGCGTCGCGCCCCAAAATTTTGTGTTACCTGTACTGAGGATAATCCGATTGAATATCAAAATAGATAGAACAAAATGGTCAAATAATAGCCAACGATCAACAGGCCATTATGATGAGCACGCTATCTATTACGAAAACATCGCTTATCGCTGCTGCAAATGTGAACAATCAACTACATATACTGCGGAACAACAAAAAAGAGACTACGAAGATAAAAAAGATTACGTATGGTGCATTCCCTCCTTATGCCTTGAGTGTGAATCAAAACGCGATACATTGAGAAGCGAAGTAGATAAATTCCAAGCAAAATGGAACGAGGAAAGGGAAAAGCTATCTCACGACAAAATTTTTTTAGAAAAATGGCGTGAGCTTATAAGGGAGATCCAAACTTATGGTCGTAAAGGGAGCCATCCATCAAACGTGGCAATGATTACAAAGTTACTTTCTAAATTAAAAGAAATTTAGAATTTCAGGTAACATTGGCTTTCAGCGGATCGCGGCCGAAGAGCGGCCGCTCCCGCTGAAGCCTGCGTTATATTTATGAAAAGAAAAAAATTCATTATTATTATCATACTATCGCTCTGTATCACTTTTTCTTTATTTTACTATTTTATCGATCGACGAGGAACAAGGATTCAAGGTCCAAAAAATTTCAGCCTAAATGTACAATTTCCATATCCTGCTGATTTATATCGAAGCTTGAATGTTTATGTGCTTCCCAAATCTATGTCCTTTGAAAAAATTGACATTAATTTGCTTATGGAGAGATATATGTGTAAAGGTGTATCCTTTTTCCCGTCAAAAAGTGAGGCGGGGGGGTCAATTATTTTTATTAAGAAACTCCCCTATCAAAAGGAAACTGGATTTTATGATATCTATATCTCCTATAAATCAAACTCGGGTGAGTTATACTCTTTACATTTGCCAGACGCTGTAGAGTATACCCTACCATAGTTTAGAATATAACCATTCACTGGTGCTGACCCGGCCAAAAAGCGGCCGGGCCGCACAGTTCAACCGTTATGAGCAGAGAATCGAATCGTATGAGAAATATTGTGCTGGCATTGATTTCCCTGATCGGTTTTTACACTTTTGGCAGGAATAATTTAGGTGTGCTTCCTGGCCAAGTAATTTGGGTATCAAATCCTGATTTGTTGTACAAAGTCTTTCTCCCATTACTGATGTTTATGGGGGCTATCGTAGCCATTCTCAACAAGGGCAAGACGAATTATTTCTATCTTTCAGTATTCGCCATGATAATCGATGCTATAAATCGTCTGGCTGTTTTAATCAGCAACTACTATATCTATTTCACCTACGATCAACCAACGGTAATGGAGCCATCGCCAGATTCAATCATTGTAAAAACAAACTATCTGCCATCATATATTATGTTGGGTGTTGAGATCATTTTACTATTCATAGTGTTTAAATTTGTCGTCAATTTGCGTGACTTGAGCTTAACCAAGAGCTCATAACCAGCGTGTGCTGGGGACGGCGAGGGGCATGCCGCCCCAGACACGCGGCGTTAGAATAATATGACAAAAAGCATATTTTATTAAAATGACAGACTTTTGGTTTAATATAATTTGGACAGTCCTAATCGCATTGGCGACTGTCCTAACAGATTGGATAGCCGCAAAATTCATCGGCTATACCAGAGGGTTTACGGCCATCCAAAGGGCTGCTGATCAGGCCGTCGCAGACGATTTAAAACTAAAAGATATACGAGGAGAGATTGAACGCGCTCTAAAGAGAGTGAAATATAGTTTGGTTTGGGGTGCAGATTTAGTAACAGTCGCAATAGGTTTGGATTTGGCAACTTTAGGGCTTTGGACGACAAACAAATCCTTATTCCCTTTTTTTCAACGATGGAACGTAGGCACTATCAATCGTGAGATTCAAATTTGGCTTTTAATCATGGTAGTACATTTAGTAATATTATTAATGTCAATTGTATTTAAGCATTTACATGGTGACAAAATTGAGACCTACGATCCTTCGGAGCTCGCATCAGCAGCTAAAATTAACAAATGGATTCCTCAGAACAGGTGGCTATTAGCGAGCAATAGTTTGGGTTTTTTGGCACTGCTTTCAAGCTTCATGATAATGACGAATACTTTTTAATATGAGCTTTAGTATTGAAATAATATTGAATGTTGCTATGGCTGCCGGGGCGAGTGTTGCCGCTGCCTCTGCCATCTCTGTTATCAAAGACTGGTTAAACAGAAAGACGAAAACTAAGCTAAAGGTGGGTGGGCTTGAGATAGAAATATCTAATAAAAGTGGAACATCAATTTATAATCAAATTGCTGAAAAAGTAAAGGATCTCAAGATTCATCCAAAAGTATTTATTGTTTATCCTCACAGCCAGAAAGAATTCGTTAAGAAACTTACTGCCGATCTCACAACGGCAGGTATCAACGTGTGGCTTGACGAAAATGAACTAAAACCTGGCGATAGAATTATGCCCAAAATAAAGGCCGCACTAAAAGAGAGCCAGTGGGTGATCTTAGTCCCTCCCCCCGAAGATAGAGGTAGTAGTTGGGTATATAAAGAAATTGATGTTGCTTACCAAGAAGAAACTGAACGGGCTCGTCCATTCATTATCCCTCTAAAAATGCAAGATGGTAAAATCCCAAACGTTTTTGAAGATAGGATGTGGGCAGATTTCTCAGATAATTATGAAAAAGGTATTGAAGGTCTATTGGCAGGGATAATTAGAGTTCCTCATCATGTTGCTGGAGAAGACGGCAATACTTCTAACCTATAAATTCAGCGGACCCAAAGGGCGGGCCGCTGATTAAATCGTTGGCTGTAGAACAAAGCATGTACGATAAAAACATTTCCCCGATTGGCTGGTATGTTGGTTCTTACCTTATTCGCTTTGTCGAATTAGAAGATAATTATAATTTTGATCCGGAGCGGCGATTTTTGTCATGGGAAAACACCGTAATTGTTAAAGCAAATAGCCTTGATGAAGCCTACAAAAAAATCGAACAAATTGGGAAATCAGACACAAGACCATATAAAGGTGGTCCTGAAGGAGTTCCCGTCCAATGGGTGTATGAGGGTGTTACTGAGTTGTTGCCAATTTACGATGAATTAGAAGATGGCGCTGAGATAATGTGGTGTGAACGAAAGCCCAGGAAGTTAAAAAATTTAAAGAAGCTTGTCGGCAAACTGGCGGACTTTAAATCATAAAGTTCAGCCAACAAGCGCGTGTGCTCGGACGCGCGAAAGCCCGCCGCGCGCCGGCAACGCGCATCGTTCGCTTCAAATCAGGCTATCCTATCAACTAAATCTTGACTCGTGTAACCTGATGGGTTACAGCTTGACTAACTAGTGTCCATCCACGGTTGTAACTACTTGTAACGCATAAAAAAAGCGCATTTTGCGCTGGCGTTTTGCTACTCGTTGTAGTATATCGGATAGCGCCAACCAACCGATAATGCAACAAAAGCAGAAAA